>BNJV01001705.1_pt1 | contig 172708 bp, 286 predicted proteins | sample 8540591 | NCBI WGS metagenome assembly BNJV01 (sample SAMD00202457, study PRJDB9452) | human saliva metagenome | host: Homo sapiens
GAACATAATCCCCTACTAGCCTGATTTCAGCATCATTATGATCTGAGCATGCTTTTTTCTTCTGAATACTTTGCTCACGATGCACCAAATTGTCTTGTTACTGTTACGACGCGCCTAGATAATGCCAAAATTACCACCAAAAGCATGATCACAGTTTTCACATTAATTTATTTAAAACAAAGAATATTATTTAAAATTAATGTAGAAAAATTAGCTAATATAAAGACATCCACACTTGTAAAAGACAGATGAAGAGCACAATTTAGCACATAATCCAAAAACTGCATTGAAAATGATAAAATTAAAAAGCATTATCATTGGCAATTAATAGATGATTTAGTCAAATCAGTATTAAATGGAGCAGGAGTTAAAGGGTCAGGAATTGTTGCTGGAGGAGTTCCAGGAGTAAGTGGAGATTTTCGAGAGCTGAAAATGGAGATTTGTATGCACAATATAAAGATTTAGATGTTAAAGCTTTATTTAATGAGGGATTAAAAAGAATTAAATATGACACCAGATCTGTTAAATTAACATTATTAGTTGATGAAGTTGGAACAGGGAAAAGAGAAGAGAATTTTATCAAGAGCAATGGAAAGAAAATTAGGAATTGATGTTGCTGTTGAAGTTAAAAACTAAGAAAGAAAGATTGAAAGTGCGCTAAAAGTGGAGATTATGATATTGTAGATATGGATGGAGGTCTGATTACGCTGATGCCATGACTTATTTAGAGTTATTCGTAACTGGAGGATCAATTAATATACCTAAATATTCTAATCCAGAATATGATAATTAATTAAATTTGCACAAGTAAATACTGATGCAAAAAGCTAGAGTTGAGCTTAATGCAAAAAGTTGAAAAATATTAGCTGAATCATTTGTTATTTCACCTTTATATTATCAAGATGGATTGTATTTAAAAGATCCTTCATTAGAAGGTTTAATATTAAGAGCATTTTGGGAATGGATATGATTTCCATCAGCATATACAACTAATGAAAGTAAGAAAAGTACGCACATATTAGTGTGTACTATAAAAATTAGTAGTTGACAAGTTTTTAAAATGTAGTATAGTTATCTTGTAGTTAGCAATCGTAGTTAATGAGTGCTAATAACAAAGGAAGGTGTCAGAAATGAATGATAGAGGAACAATTAATATTAAAAAGCAATTATCAAACATTATCTGAGTATGGAGAAAAGGTGGTCTCGAGGACATTAGAAAAAGTATAGCATTGAGTGTCTTCAGCAACAATAAGAAACAGATGGCAGATCTTGAAGATAAAGCTTAATCATAGCACACACACATCTTCTGGAAGAATTCCTACAAGGAAGCGTATAAGCTTTATGTAGATGAATTAATAAAAATTGAGATATATCAAAAAGAAGCAAAAGCTAAAATAGTTGAAGCTGTATAATGAGAAAAATAAATCAAATTGATTTAATTTTTGAAGAAACGACAAGACTCTTTATCTAGAATGAGTCAATATGCTGCCGTTGTAATTGAACCGTCGATAAAACAGGAAATTATAAAAAGTTAAATTGGTTCATATAAATGATACAAATATTTTAGCCGAAGTTGTTTTTAGATAAATTTTTAACTAAAAATTTAAATATTTATCTTGAAAATCCAATAACTGCAAATAGAGGTGGAGGAGGTAAATGAATATTTAAATGATAAAATTAAAAAGAGTTCTCAAATTTTTACATTATCTGATTTAAGAGAATTGTATCACAGATTATTTTGAATCATGAAGACTTCCAAGACAATCAGGTTATGGATGAGGGAAAAAATATTTTTGAAGGGGTACAAATTTCACTGAAAAATAATGTTTCAGATGTGATGAAAGTTGTTGAACGAATAAAATTTTTAATAGTCCGAGTGATATGCGTCAAATATTTTCACAATTTATAAATACCGATGAATATAAAGATGGAGAAGTGAACGTGACATTTGGTGAAGACTTAGATATTCCAGGTTTAGAAGATTTTTCATTTGTCTTTTCGGTTTATACTGATGGGCGATGCAAAAGGAAATTAGGGTAAGCATTTAGCCTAAACGGATGGAATATTCAAAAACAGTTGGATTAGTGGAATATGTATCAGAAGAAGTACAACAATTATTATAAATAAAAGGAGATGAGGGAGTTATCGAAGAAATTAAAGATGAAAAAGTAGAGAAACTTCAAAATGAAGAAACTGTTGAAAATACAGAAGAAGTTAAAGTTGAAGAAATAAAAGAAGAAACTGCAGAAGAGAAAATAGTTAAATTTGGAAGAGAGTTACAAGAATGGAAAAATTTATACCAGAAAAATTAGCAGAATTTCAAACTTTACAGACGTAAAATGAAGGTTGAAATGAGATATGCCTTTGAAGGGATACTACCAAGGCTTTAGATAATATAGACAATTTGGAAAGAGCAGTAGTTGCACTCGAAGGAAACTAAAAACTTTGAATCGTGATATGCATATAAGATTTTTGGAAAAATTTAAAACTTTTATTGAACGATGAAGGAGTTGAAGAGTTAGAGGCGAGGCAAGGATTAACCTTATAACCCTATGCGAGCATCAAGCTGATGACATTGAAACAAATGAAGAATTAGAGAATGACACAATAGTTCAAGTGTTTCAAAAAGGGTTATAAATTAAAAGGGAAAGTAATAAGACGAGCGATGGTTACAGCACATAAAAGTAAATTATAAAACACAAATAAAACATTATAGGTATAAAAAGAGGAGAATGACATAACTATGAGTAAAAATAATAGAATAGATAGAACAACAAATAGCTGTGTAGCAGTAATGGAAGGTGGAACTTATAATGGTACCAAACCTCTGATTTCGGAGGAAGAACCTTCCAGTTGTGTATATTAAGAGACATGGAGAAATTATAGGGAAATTGTCAAAAAGACAAGCAATAACAACCAGATTCAACAGTAATTTCAATTAAACACATATGCGAACAGACTATAAAGACATTTTGGAAAAGATTACACCACAAGAAATTCTTACAAATGATATTGAAAAAATTGAAAAGATGCCAGTTTTATTTAGAACCTGTAACTGAAGCAGTTATAACAGTTCCAGCTTACTCTCACCGACGCTCGGGAAGACAAGCAACCAAAGATGCTGAGAAATAGCAGGATTAACAGAATTATAAATGAGTCATCACAGGCATTATCATATGGATTAGATACAAGAAAAAAGAAGAAAAAGTGTTAGTATTCACGAGGAGGGAGGTACATTTGACGTATTCAGCAGAAATCGGAGACGGTAGTAGAAGTTATTTCAACTTAGGAATCACTTAGGGTGGAGATATAATGGACCAAAATTATAGACTGTTAGCTGACGAGTTTGAAAAGAAACCGAATTGATTAAGAAATGACAAACAATTCAAAGATTGAAAGATGCAGCAGAAGATGAGAAAAATTATCAACAACATAATAGAAACACTAATTTCATTACCATTCATTACAATGGATGCAATATAACAAATGATGAAAAAATTAACCAGAGCTGCATTTGATGAATTAACAAAAAGATTTAGTAGAAGAAGAATTAACAGTTAAAACAAGCATTGAAGATGCAAACTTAAGTCCAAGTGAAATTGATGAAGCATTATTAGTTGAGGCATAAGAATACCAGCACAAGAATGGGTAAAATCTTTATTTAGGAAAAGAACCAAACAAATCAATTAACCTGATGAAGTGGTGGTGGTGCTGCAGGAGCTGCAACTGGCTGTGGAGTATTAATGGGAGATGTTAAAGATGTATTGTTATTAGACGTAACTCCATTGGCAATAGGAATTGAAACTTTAGGGTGGAGTATTCACAAAATAATTGAAAGTAGTCACAACAGTATGCCTGTTATCACAAGTACTCTCAACAGCAGTAGATAATCAACCAGCAGTATCAATACTAAATGTATTACAGGGGAAAGAGCTAAAAGCTGTAGATAATCATAAATTAGGAGAATTTAATTTAGAAGGAATACCCAGACCAAGAGGCATACCTCAAATTGAAGTAACACGTGATATTGATGCAAACGGAATCTTTGTACATGTATCTGCAAAAAGATTTAGGAAACTGGAAAGAGAAAATATGCGTAACAATTTCAGGATCTTCAAACCTATCTAAAGAAGATATAGAAAATGAAAAGATGCAGGAAGACACAGAAGAGAAGAGCAAATGTAGCAATTAGTTGTGTTTGCCAGAAAACCAAGCAGATCACTAGTACAGCGATGACAGACACCAAGAAAATGAAGTCACACTGCAAAAGGAACTGAAAAAGAAGATATTGAACAGAAGAATTGAGTTAAAGATGGTGATGACTAGAAGAATTAGAAAAGGAATTGAAGAATTATACAAAAGTTTCTCAAAGATTTGAGGAACAAGAATGTATCACAGTTATATGTGCTCTATCAAGCACAAATAAGGAACAGAAGGAACAACAACAGAAAATACTAACAACTCAGACGATGTTCAAGATGCAGAAATTGTAGATTGATGACTTTGATTTTAATTAAGAAAAGAAGGAAGTTTATTCTCCTTTCTTATATTTCTTTAAATATATAATAAAAGGATGAGTAAAAATGGAAGATATATTAAGAACTTTTGAGGACAATGTTAAAATTATTGTTGCTGATAGAGAGCAGAATTGGCAGTTATAGCAACGGATGAAGAATTTATATGTAGAAACCTGAGATTTGGAGTTCTAGTTCTCTGTAAGTTAGTTTCCATTTGTGGGAAAATATAAAAATGGAGAATATAATTATAAAAGGTAAAAATACGAAATATTAACAAAACATGGATTTTAGAACGAAGTTTTTGATTTTGTAGCAGAAACTGAAAATTGAAATTTAGATTTTCTTCAAATGATGAAACATTATACCCGTTTGAATTTGATTTATTTTAACATATGTAATAAAAGATGACATATTAGAAAATTCAATACGACGTGATAAATAAAAGTAACTTTAATATGTATTTTTCACTGGAACACATCCTGCATTTTCTTTTAAATGTAATAAAAGATATAGAATTACAAGATTATTATTTAGAATTTGAACAAAAAGAGCCAGCATCTAAACATAAAATTAGTAAATAATGGATTAGTTTTAAATGAAAAGATAAGTTGTTTAAAATAACAATGATAAATTGAAATTCAGAAAATATGATGATGACGCAATAATATTAAATGAGTTGAAATCAAAAAGTTACGATAAAAATAATAAAACTAGAAAAGAATTAAGTGTAGAGTATAAAGGGTTTTTATATAGCTTTTTGAGTAAACCTAAAGCACCATACGTTTGTATAGAAACTTGGTACGGGATTCCAGATTTTGAAGATACTAATGGTAAATTAGAAGAGGTATTTTTAAAATTAGAGAAAATAACAAGTCATGCTAAATTGATTATTAAAAGGAATGGTATAAGATATATAAAAGTTAATAAAAAGAGAGGAGAGCATCTCAAAAAGAGGAGGTGTAAAAAGAAATGCAAAAAGGATTATTATGAAGTGCTTGGGAGTCGTAAAAGTGCAGGCGAGAGGAAAGAAAGCATATACAGAAAAGCAGCAATGAAATATCATCCTGATAAATTTGCAAAATCACATAGTGAAGCCTGAGGATGCAGGAAGATATTTAAAAGAAATAAATGAAGAGACGAAATATCGGATGCACAGCAGCATATGGATCAGTATGGACATGCAGCGTTTGAAAATGGATGTCAAGGCAGGGTTTTGGAGCTTTGGAGGATTTAGGGTGATTGCCCGACAAGGATTTGATTTTGAAGATTTAGAGATATATTTGAAGTTTTGGTGGAGGTTCGAGTAGAAGAAGTCAAGGCCTAAAGTAAAAGAAGGAGCAGATTTAAGATATATATAGAACTCTACATTAGAAGAAGTAAAGCGAAACAGAAACAAAGAAATAAAATATAAAAGATAAGGAAAATGTGATACATGTAACGGCAAGTGTAGAGCCGGGATATACATAGAAAACTTGTGATAATGAATGGGACATATAAGACAGCAACAAAGATCAATTTTGGTGTTCAAGTAACAATGGCAGAATGTGGATAAATGTAACGGTACAGGTGAAAAATACCGAAAAATGCACAGTCACTGTCATGGAAAAAGGTGTTGAAAGAGAAACGGTTACAAGAAAATAAGAATTCCACTCAGGGTGAAACTGGACAAAAGATTAGAAGGAGACGGTGAGATTTAGGTGAAAAACAGGGAATTTATGGAGACTTGATATTTTTATAACAGGCACATGAAATTTTGAAAAGAAGTGGTCAGATATTTATTGTCAAGTTCCGATAGGAATGACGATCATCTAAGGAATGGTGGAGCAGAAGTTCCAACATTGATGGTAAACATAAAATACCGAAGGACACACAAATGGTAAAGTATTTAGACTGAAAGACAGAATAAATCTGGACATGGAATATATGATCTGAAATTATTGAAATTAAATTGAAACACCAACAAGTTTATCTGATAAACAGTATATTAGAAGAATTTGACTCAAGTTTAAAAGTAAAATTTGAGAAGAGTCTTATTCTTTTGGAGAAAAAGATATTTTATTTGAAAATTAATAAAACAATAAAAAGAAAATTATAAATTTTCCATAGTAAAAAGTAGTTGACAAAGAAAGAGAGATATGCTAGAATGCTATTTGTCTATTGAAAGGCAGACGAGGACAATAAATAACAGAATAAAGAAAAGAAGAAAAGCAAAACCAAGAAAGATGAAAGGGAAGATTAATAGATGTAATTTTTCTCGTCAATTATAAGAAGACAAAAGGTGAAAAATAGAGATTGAATGAAGAGTTTGATCCCGGCTCAGGATGAACGCTGACAGAATGCTTAACACATGCAAGTCTATGTAAGTATATGTTTGCTAAATCGATGGAGCATGGTGACTGGTGAGTAACGTGTAAAGAACTTACCTTTGGACTGGGATAACAGTGGAAACGACTTGATAATGACTAGATATTATGATATTAAGGCATCTGTAACATAAAGGATAAGAGATGCCAGAGAGAGAGCTTTGCATCCTATTAGCTAGTTGGTGAGGGTAAAGGCTCACCAGTGATGATAGGTAGCCGGCCTGAGAGGGTGAACGGCCACAAGGGGACTGAGATACGGCCCTACTCTTCACGGGAGGCAGCAGTGGGGAATATTGGACAATGGAGGAACTCTGATCCAGCACCCTGTGTGCACGAAGAAGGCTTTCGGATTGTAAAGTGCTTTCGGTAGGGAAGAAGAAAGTGACGGTACCTACAGAAGAAGCGACGACTAAATACGCCAGCAGCCGCGGTAACACGTATGTCGCGAGCGTTATCCGGAATTATTGGGCTTAAAGGGCATCTAGGCGGTTTGTTTCAAGTCAGGGGTGAAAACTACGGCTCAACTCATAAGCTTGCCTTTGAAACTGTAGACTAGAGTACTGGAGAGGTGGGCGGAACTACACGAGTAGAGGTGAAATTCGTAGATATGTGTAGGAATGCCGATGATGAAGATAGCTCACTGGACAGAAACTGACGCTGAAGTGCGAAAGCTAGGGGAGCAAACAGGATTAGATACCCTGGTAGTCCTAGCTGTAAACGATGATTACTGGGTGTGGGCATGAAGAGTGTCTGTGCCGAAGCTAATGCGATAAGTGATCCGCCTGGGGAGTACGACCGCAAGGTTGAAACTCAAAGGAATTGACGGGGACCCGCACAAGCGGTGGAGCATGTGTTTAATTCGACGCAACGCGAGGAACCTTACCAGATCTTGACATCCTCGGAATCGATTTGAAGTAATGAGTGCCTTCGGGAACCGAGAGACAGGTGGTGCATGGCTGTCGACAGCTCGTGTCGTGAGATGTTAGGTTCAGTCCCGCAACGAGCGCAACCCCTATAGTTAGTTACCATCATTAAGTTGGGGACTCTAGCGAGACTGCCTGCGAAGAGCAGGAGGAAGGTGGGGATGACGTCAAGTCATCATGCCCCTTATGATCTGGGCTACACACGTGCTACAATGGGTGGTACAATGAGGAGCGAGACAGCGACGTGGAGCAAATCTCGAAAAGCTACTCTAGTTCGGATTGAAGTCTGCAACTCGACTTCATGAAGTTGGAATCGCTAGTAATCGCAAATCAGCAATGTTGCGGTGAATACGTCCTCGGGTCTTGTACACACCGCCCGTCACACCACGAGAGTTTAGTTGCACCTGAAGTTACTGGTCTCAACTGCAAGGAGGAGGTACCTAAGGTGTGAATAGTGATTGGGGTGAAGTCGTAATAAGGTATCCGTACCGGAAGGTGCGGATGGATCACCTCCTTTCTAAGGAGAAAGAATAAAAAGACTATTGAGTTGGTTTTTCTATGTTATTTCAAGTCGTGTATGAGGGCGTGTAGCTCAGGTGGTTAGAGCACTGTGCTGATAACGCAGGGGTCACTGGTCTGAGTCCAGTCATGCCCACCATAAAAGAAGACGAAGTTTTGGGGATATAGCTCAGCTGGGAGAGCGCTGCTTTTGCACGCAGAGGTCAGCGGTTCGAACCCGCTTATCTCCACCAGAAATAAAAATAGGACAATGAGAAATGAATAGTAGGTAAAAAGTTACAACTGAACAAGTTAAGAAATCAGGAGATAACTTGAAAGAGTTAAAACTAGTAAGAAAAGCTAATAAGGGCACACGGAGGATGCCTAGGCAACAAAAGCCGAAGAAGGACGTGATAAGCTGCGAAAAAGTCTCTGTGTGAGGTGCATATAAGCTGTAGATCGCAGAGATATCCGAATGGGGAAACCTATATACTAGAAGAGTATATGAGAAAGGTAAGCTCGAGTGAACTGAAACATCTAAGTATCGAGAGGAAAAGAAAGTAAAAACGATTCTCTAAGTAGCGGCGAGCGAACGGGGAAGAGCCTAAAACCAAGTAGTGTCAAAGTTGGCGACGTTGCTAATTTGGGGTAGAGGGACATACAGAGACGGATAGCCATGAAGTCTAAGTTAAAGTAATTGTAAAGAAACATAGTTGGAAAAGCTAGACCAAAGAAGGTGATAGTCTCAGGGATGTGTGATTAATTTAATGAGTTAATAAATCCCTGAGTAGCATCGAACACGAGGAATTTGGCGTGAATCAGCGTAACCATATCATCGTAAGGCTAAATACTTTGTTGACCGATAGAGGAGAGTACCGTGAGGGAAAGGTGAAAAAGAACCCTGAGCAAGGGAGTGAAAAGAATTTGAAACCGTGTGCTTACAAGCGGTAGGAGCGCGAGGTGACTGCGTGGATTTTTGGTTAATCATCCTGCGAGTTAGTGATTAGTGGCGAGGTTAAGAAAGCGGAGCCGAAGGGAAACCGAGTGTTAATAGCGCGAAGAGTCGCTATGTCATAGACGCGAAACCTAGTGATCTCAGGCCTGTCCAGGTTGGAAGTCTGAGGTAAGATGTAGTGGAGTGACCGAACTCACCGCCGTTGAAAAGTTGGGAGATGAGATAGGTTTAGGGGTGAAAAGCCAATCGAACTAGGGAGATAGCCTGTTCTTCCGAAATGCATTTAGGTGCAGCCTTAATAAAGAGATATGTGGGGGTAGAGCACTGTATGGCCTAGGGGGCGCATAGCTTACCGAAGTCAAGCAAACTACGAATACCATATATTAATGATTAGGAGTGAGTCTATGGATGACAAGGTCCATGGACGAGAGGGAAACAACCCAGACCACCAGCTAAGGTCCCAAATTATGTCTAAGTGGGAAAGGAGGTGGATATTCACAGACAACCAGGAGGTTGGCTTAGAAGCAGCCATACCTTAAAAAGAGCGCGTAATAGCTCACTGGTCGAGAGTATCTGCGCCGAAGATTTAACGGGGCTAAGGCATAAACCGAAGCTGTGGAAACATGCATAAGTATGTTTGGTAGGAGAGCGTTCTGTAAGCCGTAGAAGGTGAGTTGGAAGACGAACTGGAGGTATCAGAAGTGAGAATGCAGGAATGAGTAGCGAGAAGGAGGGTGAGAATCCCTCCGGCCGGAAGTCCAAGGTTTCCAGGGGAAGGTTTGTCCGCCCTGGGGGAGTCGGGACCTAAGCCGAGGCTAAGGAGCGTAGGCGAATGGAAAATAGGTTAATATTCCTATACCACTATAAATTGTTTGAGAGATGGAGTGACGCAGGAAGGTATGTAAGCTGGCTGACGGAATAGCCAGTCTAAGGAAGAAGCATGGTTACTAAGGCAAATCCAGAGTAATTAAATGTGAGAACTGAAGGGTAAGTACTTAAGGGTCTAAGTTACAGATCCTACACTGCCGAGAAAAAAACTTCTATTGAGAGATAGTGCCCGTACTGAAAACCGACACAGGTGGACAGAGTGAGAAACTTAAGGCCGACAGGATAACTCTAGCTAAGGAACTCTGCAAAATAGCCCCGTAACTTCGGGAGAAGGGGTGCCTAATATACTTGAGTGGAGAGACACCACGAGGGGACATAGGCCGCAGTGAAGAGTCCCAAGCAACTGTTTACCAAAAACACAGGTCTATGCTAAGCTGAAAGGCGACGTATATGGGCTGACACCCGCCCAGTGCCGGAAGGTTAAGAGGAGGATTGAGAGATTCGAATTGGAGCCCTCGGTGAACGGCGGCCGTAACTATAACGATCCTAAGGTAGCGAAATTCCTTGTCGGGTAAGTTCCGACCTGCACGAATGGTGAAATGATTTGGGAGCTGTCTTGGCTGGAGACCTGGTGAAGTTGTAATGTCGGTGAAGATACCGATTACCCTGCAGTAGGACGGAAAGACCCCGTGGAGCTTTTACTGTAGCTTGACATTGGGTTTTGGCAATATGTGTATAGGATAGTTGGGAGACTGAGAAGTTATTGCGTCTAGTGGTAATGGAGTCGCTGTTGGAATACCAACCATATTGTTGAAATTCTAATCATTAATTTTGAAGTTAATGAGACAGTGTTAGGTGGGCAGTTTGACTGGGGCGGTCGCCTCCAAAAGAGTAACGGAGGCGTTCAAAGGTTCCCTCAGGTTGGATGGAAATCAACCGGAGAGTGCAAACGCAAAAGGGAGCTTGACTGCGAGACTGACGGGTCGAGCAGGTACGAAAGTAGGAGTTAGTGATCCGGCGGTTCCGAATGGAAGGGCCGTCGCTCAACGGATAAAAAGCTACCCTGGGGATAACAGGCTGATACTTCCCAAGAGTCCATATCGACGGAAGTGTTTGGCACCTCGATGTCGGCTCGTCTCATCCTGGGGCTGGAGAAGGTCCCAAGGGTTGGGCTGTTCGCCCATTAAAGAGGCACGCGAGCTGGGTTCAGAACGTCGTGAGACAGTTCGGTCCCTATCCACTGCAGGCGTAAGAATATTGAAGAGAACTGTCCTTAGTACGAGAGGACCGGGATGGACAAACCTCTGATGTACCAGTTGTCACGCCAGTGGCATGGCTGGGTAGTCACGTTTGGAAGGGATAATCGCTGAAAGCATCTAAGTGAGAAAGTTTCCCCTTTAAGATGAGTATTCTATTAAGTAACCATCGAGACTAGGTGGAGATAGGGCTAGAGGTGTAAGTATAGAGATATATTTAGCTGACTAGTACTAATATTACGTAAGCTTTTAGATAACTTTTTACTACTACTATTTATTTCTCATTGTCTTAACAATGAAAAATTATATAAGTTTGGTGATAATAGCAACAGGGATACACCTGGAAACATTTCGAACCCAGTAGTTAAGTCTGTTTACGCCCTAAGATACTTAGATTTACTTCTAGGGAAAATCGGTAATTGCCAAGCTTTTTTTATTTTGAAAGAATATTGAATAGTTATATTAGGAAAGATTATATTTTAGTATAGTCTGTTTAAAGGCTCTATAATATCTATATTAGTTGTATTAGCTTTTGAAAATAATACTCAAAAGAAAATTTTATTTATACAAAAGACATTGTAACATACTTAAATTAATAGAGGTATATAAAAAGGTAAGCATTTAATTTACATTTTACGATTGAAAAATGCTATCTAGTGATATAATTTTAAACTTAAGTATGTATCTTATCGATATAATAATAGATTTAGAAATACATGGTATCGAAGGGTTAAAAGAAGTATATCCTAGAAATAGAGAATATACAAAAGAATTTAAAACTAAGATTATTAATGAAATTTTTGAAGGTAGTTCTATAGATGAATTATCTGCAAAAATATTTATTGCCTAATACTATTGTAATAAATTGGATTAATCAGTATAATAAAGGTATAATAAATGATTACATACCTAGAGGTGAAATATATACTATGAGAAGTCCTAAATTAAGTAAAGATAAGAAAATGGCTATTGCTAAAGAATGTATTGAGAACGGAAGAAATTACAAAGAAACTTGTATTAAGTATGGTATTAAATATTCTAATCTATACTCATGGGTTTCTAAATATCAAGATAAGATAGTGAAGATATCAGATTATTCAGAAGAAGATAAATATAAGATATTGTATGAATTATCACTACAAAAATAAGATGTTGGAAGAGAATTAGAGATTCTAAAAATGAAGAGATATTAGAATTTTTTAGAAAAAGAAGAATATTATATGCTAAATATTTAACTGTAGATACTTTAAAGAATAAGTATAGTGTTAAATATTTATGTGAAGTATTAGAATTAAATAGATCATTTTACTATGATTATTTAAACAGAAATAATGAAATTAATAAAGAAGAATTAGAATTAATAAATTTAATAAAAACAATAGATAAAGAAGTTAAGTCTACATATGGTAGAAAGAGAATGACAATGTTCTGATAATTCTCCTATAGAGTCATTTTGGGGTATTTTTAAATCAGAATGTTATTACAACAAGTTAAATAAAGATAAGTTTAGAACTAAAGAAGAAGAATTAAAAATAATTAAAGGATATATAGAATTTTACAATAAAGTTAGAATAAATTGAAAAGGAACTACACCTTATCAAATAAGATGTAATTCTTTAAATTATTGATTTTAAATTTTGTGTACAGTTTATTTCTATATATTTTAAGATTATATTTAAGTATAGTATTATTTAAATTATAATTAAAAAGTATAGAATAAAAGTATGATATTTTGAGTTATGTTGAGATTATTGTTATTATATAAGTAAAACAATGGACAAAAATAAAAATGTAGTATAATTTTTAAAACAAAATATATGGAGGATTCGTAATAAAATGTCAAATTATACATCTCCCTAAGCGAAAATAGGTAAAATAATAGCAATTAGTGCTATGATTATAATATTTATATTTTTTATTGAGAACAAATTAGAATTGTGTATACATTTTCTAATAATTTAAGTGAAAATATAAATTTTAGATTAGTAAAAAGTAAAAAGTATGATTTATAAGAAAATATTAAACTATAAATCAAAGCAACATGATATAAAGTATATAGATGAGTATGTAGAAATAAATAAAAAGAGATGCAGAAATGCAAAAAGTTAAAAGTACAAGTGACAGAGTTAAATAATTTATTATATGAAAATGAAAATTTGAGAAAGATGTTATCACTTAGGAGAATAACCCTGCAGAATATATAGCAGCTGATGTCAGCTTAGTTGAAGGGACTGATACACCTGAAAGAATATTTATTGATAAGGGAAAAGCTCAAGGGATAGAATTAAATCTTCCAGTTCTTTATGACGGTTATTTAATTGGAAAAATTTCAAAAATAGGAGAAAATTATTCGGAAGTAATGTTGCTTACAAGCAAAAAAATCTAAAAATAAGTGTGATTACAAATAATAAAGATGCACAAATTTTAAGAGGAAATGGTAATGGGAGTTTTTTTCAATTCATAATTATAATGAGCCAATACAACAAAAATGAAAATTTTTCTATTGTAACTTCTGGTATGAGTGACATATTTCCAAAAAGGATTAAATATTGGTATGTTTGTAATTAAAGAAATGAATGCTTATAATCAAATGAAAGAACTAAGTTTTAAACCATCATATAAAGTATTTAATATAAAAAAATGTTTTTAGTTTATAAATTTAATAAATTAAATAATTCGTTAATTGAAATAAAAAGAACAATTAGAACATGAAATTGAAGAAGAGCGAAATAAAAATAAAGGAACATCACAAAATAATTAAAATTTAGGGGTAAAGAAATGAAAAATAATATTATTATGTTTGACACTATTTTTCTGTAATAACATTTTCTAAAAATTTTTGGGAAAAAGTAATTTTACTGTAAAATGTAACGGAAAAATGCAAAAATAAATAATACAATAAAAGTTAAATCGTATGTTATGTCTTATAATGTAGGAACATTAAAATTGGTAATAACAGAGCCTAAAAATTAATAAAGGAGAAGAATATACATTTAAAGGAAATAGTAAAACGGTATATTATCCTAGTTTAAAAACAAACAGTAACACAAAAAAATTCAAAATGGTGAAACTACAATTTTAAATATATTTAATAAATTGCGAACAATTACAGTTGCAAATACACAAACTAAAAATGGAGATGTGTTTACATTTCAAAAATAATTTATTAACAGAAATAAAAAAAGTAACGGGTATACGGCAAAATTTAGTGAATATAAAAAGTGCTATGGGATATGATTATCCCTACAAAAATAAGTATTAAATCTGGAAGTAATACTATAAATTATAATTTAAGTAATTTTTAGGTAAAAATATGGATATATTTAAAGTAAAGGGTTTAGTTTTTAAATAAAAAGATATTAATGATTCAGATATATAGTTACATTTTTTTACGCAAGAATATGGGAAAATAACTGCAGTAGCGTATGGAATAAGAAAATCAAAAAGAAGTATAATTTCGTTGAGTCCATTGAGTTTAAGTGAAATGACAATAAGCAAAAAAAGGTGAATATTATAATATAATTGAAATGGATTTAATAAAAATTATAAAAATATTATAAAAATATTGAAAAAAATTAGAAATTTCGTTGTATATTCTAAGTAGTGTAGATAAAATTTTTGAAATTGATTTTTCAAGAAAATGAATTTTATGATAAATTAATAGAAATACTTGATTATATAGAAAATATAGATAAATTAAAAATAGGATATAAATACTTTTACAATAATAGCTTTTTGAGAAGAATAATGTTTTATGAAGGAATTTATGATTTAGAAGAAATACATTAGAGAAGATTTATATCAAAAAAATTAAAAATATTATCTTTAAAAAAATAGAGATGATTTTGATAGTTATATAGATGAATTATAGTAATAGCTTTTTCAAAATTATATAAATGAGTATTTACAAGCAAGACTAGATGTGTCAAAATTTATAATGGAGGAATTTTAAAATGTTAAATAAAAATATCAGATTATGTAAAAAAATAGAAACGATTGAATTAAATTTAAAGGCAAAAAAATAAAAAGATGTTATTAAAGAATTGCATCAAAAATATATTGAAATCAAATTTAGTTAAAGATGAAGAATTAGCATTAAAAAGATTTATATAGTAGGGAAAAATATGGGATCAACTGGTATTGGGAAAAGTGTAGCTTTTACCACATGCAAAGACAGATGCTGTTGATAAGATGGTAATTACAGTTGGAATTTCAAGAGATGGAATAGAGTACGATTCGATTGATAATCAGCCCGTACATATTTTTCTTTTATGTTTTTATGCCCAAAAGCTGATTCAAAATGAATATTTAAGAGTGCTTGCAAGAATTTCAAGATGGATTAGAGAAGATGATAATTTTAATCAAAAATATTTTAAAAGCTAAAACGACTGAAGAAATAGTGGATTTAATAAAAAAAGAAGATAATAATGAATAAAAATTATAGTTAAAATTTAGGAGAAAAGATGAAGTGTCCGTTTTGCGGTAATGAAAAATACAAAAAGTTATAGATAGTAGAGTTTTTTTCCTGATGGAAATTCAGTGAAAAGGCGTAGAGAGTGTGAAACATGTGAAAAAGATTTACTACACATGAAAAAAAGTAGTAGATTTATCTCTTTATGTAATAAAGAAAAATGGAGTAAGAGAACAATATTCAAGAATGAAAGTATTTAAAGGAATAAATCGTGCTGTTGAAAAACGAGATGTTGATATGCAAAGAATTGAAGAAGTTATAGATAAAATTGAAAGAAAAATTTTTAAGAGAATATTCAGGAGAAATAAGTTCAAATGATTTAGGAAATATGATAATGACATCGTTGTTAGATTTAGATGAAGTGGCTTATGTTCGATTTGCTTCTGTTTATAAAAAGTTTGAAAGTTTAGACAGTTTTATAAAAAGAAATAGAAAATATAAGGAATGAAAGAAGAGGATAGGTAGATATGGAGATAATAACATTTGAACAAATTATATAGTAGTTCCAGTATTAACTGTTATATTTATATTATTAATATTTATTTTAAGTCTTAATATTAGAGGAGTATTATTGGCACAAAAAGAGATAAACAATGAAATAAAAATAACAAAGAAAAAAATAGCTGAATATACAGATAAAAAGATAGAAAAAGATATAAATAATTTTAATGGAAAAGAGAAAATAGAGAAAAATTACTAGAGATAAATTGAATTTAAAAAGAAGGAGAAACTGTGTATAAGATAATTGATTAAAGTTAAAAGATGAAAAGATATATAGTGAAAAATATATTTGTCATCTTTATTTTATTTATAAAAATAGAAAGAGGGTAAAATGATAATATTAATAATTATACTACTTGGAGTAGTTTTATTTGGAGAAGATAAAAATATAAAAAAAGGCATTAGTGAAAATATATGCTTCTCATCAAGGACATAATTATAAATCGCCATGGCAAGTAGGGTGAAGAATATAATTCAACATCAACAGGCTTTATAGTAGAAAAATAATCAAATTGTAACTAATGCACATTCTGTTTTATATGCAAAAATTTTTACAGTTAGAAAAGAAGGAGATTCTAAAAATATAAAGCAAATGTAAAAATTTATTTCTGCTGACTATGATTTAGCGATTATAGATGTTGAAGATAAAAATTTTTATAAAGATACAGAGCAATTAAGTTTAGGTAAATTACCAGAGTTACAAGAAAATGTAAATGTTTATGGATATCCTTTAGGTGGAGATAAATTACACAACAAAAAGGGATTGTATCAAGAATAGAACATAATTCCTATACTTTTAACAAATCAAAAATATTTAATAGGTCAAACAGATGAAGGGATAAATAGTGGAAACAGTGGATGACCTGTAATAAGTAATGATAAAGTGGTAGGAGTTGCATTTGTTGGACTTAAGCAGGCTGATAATATAGGATATTTTATTCCTGTAAATATATTAAAAACATTTTTTAAATGATGTAAAAGATGGAAAATATGATGGTTCTCAAGTTTAGGATTAGGATTGGTAAAATTAGAGATATAGCATATAGAAAAATGTTAGGATTAGATAATGATTCAAAAGGAATATTGGTAAAAAGAAATATATCCAAATTCACCATTTGAAGGAGTGCTTTCAAAAATGATGTTATAACAAAATTAGATGGAAAAAGATATTTATTATGATGGAACAATAAAATTTAGAAATGATGAAAAACGGATTTATCTTACATTAATCAACAAAAATTATGGTGATGAAATAAGTTATGAAATTGTTAGAAATAAAGAGAAAAAGGAACAGTTAAACTGAATAGTCGTAATGTAAGATATAGTGTTGAAAAATATTCCACTTGAAAATCTACCAACATATTTTTTGTGTATGGTGGTTTAGTGTTTGAGCCATTAACAAAATAATTATTTATTATTGGAGTTAGATGGAATAACTTTAACGAATGATACAGAAGATAAATATAAAAATTATGATGAAATGGCACTTTTAGTAAGAGTATTGCTGCATGATATAAATATTGGATATGATGAGCAAGAAAAATATTTTTGATAACGAAAGTAAATGGAGAAAAATATAAAAATTTTAAAAGATTTTGTAGATAAGGTAAGAAATACAAAAACAGAATTTATTATATTTGAAACAGAATATAATGAAGAAATTGTGCTTTGATACGAAAAGAAGTTGAAAGCCAAAAATGAATTAATGACAAATTACAATATAATAAATGAAGATCTGAAGATATAAAATAAAGTAGGTGAGAGAAAATGATAGAATTTTTATAGGATTAAGACATATACGAGAGAGAAAATTTCAAAGTATATTTTCAATTTTGGGAGTAGCAATAGCAATTACAGTTTTTATAGTTTCATTGACAGTATCAAATGGGCTTGAAAAATATGGTAAGTTCTTTACTTTTTTAAGTCCTGAAATTAATATAAAAAGTATGAAAGATCCACAAATTGAAAAACTATGGAGAAATAGTAGAAAAATTAAAGAAAGTTAAAAATGTAAAAGGAGTAATGCTCTAAACTAGATACACAAGGTATTATAAGATTTGGAGGTTATGCTAAAGGAGTTTTAACGGATGGTCTTGAAGGTGATAATGTAAAAAATGATTTTAAGTTAAAAAAATAATAAAAAGGAAGTAGTGATATAAGTGAATTAAATAGTATTTTAATAGGAGAAGAATTATCTAAAGAATTGGGAATGAAAGTAGATGAGATTTCTTGTATCTGCTGAAAATAAAGAATTAAAACTTATTGTAAAAAGGAATATTTAAAAACAGGATTTTTACAATATGATGCTAATTTAGTAATAATACCACTTCAAACAATGCAAATTTTAACAGAAAGAGGAGAAGTTGTAAACACAAATAGAGTAAAAACGGTTAATCCACAATTATTAGAAGAAACTATAAGTGAATTAAAAAAAGTGTTAAATCAAGATCAATTTGCTTTTTAATTAGTTGGAAAGAAAGTAATCAAAGTTTATTAGTGCAGTTAAATTTGAAAAATTTGTATTAATAGCGATTTTAAGCCTTTTATTATTAATTGCACTCATTTGCAGTGTCGGTAATTTTAAATATGATAGTGCGTGAAAAATTAAAGATATAGGAATTTTTAAAATCAATAGGATATACAAATAAAAATATAAGAAGAATATTTACGATAGAAGGAATGATAATTGGTATTTTTGGAATGTTAGTTGTGAGTATTATATCGCCATTAGTTTTAATGCTTATGAAACAAATGTTTGGAATATATGAAAAATTGTTTTTATTATTTAGATGAATTACCGTTATATATTTCAACAAGAGAATTAATAATGATTTACAGTGTAGCAATAATGGTTGTATTCATTTCTACGATATATCCAGCAACAAGGGCAGCTAAATTAAAACCGGTGGAGGCGTTGAAATATGAATAAAATATTAGAATTGAATGATATAAATAAAAATATAGAACTAAAAGCGGAAGAAATACATATTTTAAAAAGATATAAATTTTGTTGTCGAAAAAGGAGATTTTATTTCAATACAAGGAAAAGTCGGGAAGTGGAAAAACGACACTTTTTAAATATAATTGGGCTTTTGGACGAAGTTAGTAATGGTATAATGAAAATTGATGAAAAGGAAATAAATTATAAAAATGAAAAGAGTAAAAATCAAATACGACATGAAAAATAGATTTAGATTTCAATTTCATTATTTATTGAATGAATTTACAGCTCTGGAAAATGTAATGATTCCAGCTTTAATTAATAAAAATAAATAAAAAGAATTAAAAAGAAAAAGCAAGACAATTGTTGGAATTAGTGGAGCTTGGACATAGAATTAATCATAAACTATTGGAATTGTCGGGTGGTGAAAAAGCAAAGAGTTGCAATAGCTAGAGCTTTTAATTAATGATCCGGAAATATTATTAGCTGATGAACCAACAGGGAACTTAGATAGTGATACGAGCGATATTATAAATGGATTATTTAAAAATAAATGAAGAAAAAGGACAATCAATTATAATTGTTACGCATAGTATAGAGTTAGCTAATATGGCAAAAACAGTATGTAATAAAGAATGGAGAATTTAAGTTATTATAAGGAAAAATAAATGAATGGAAAAAATATATTTACATTACGATATGGATGCTTTTTGCATCTGTAGAACAGCGGGATAATCCTCAAAATTACGGGAATACCGATAGTGGTAGGTTATGGAGTTGTTACGACAGCAAGTGTGATGAAGAAGAAAAATATGGAGTAAAGTCTGCGATGCCTGCGGTTGAGCAGAAAAAGACTTTGTCCATCATTAAAAATTTGTAGAAATACGAAAAGGTCATTATAGTGCTGTTGGTAAACAAATACAAAATGCGATACAAAAAGTAAGTTGCCAAAAATGTGAATTTACCTCAATAGATGAAGGATTTATTGATATAACGGAATTTGTTCTGAGATGATAATATAGAAAAATTTATTGAGAGATTTAAAAGATATATTTATAAAAACGTAAGACTTACTTGTTCGGTTGGAATAGGTTTTAACAAAGTGAGTGAAATAGCAAGTGATATAAATAAGCCAAATGGGTATTTTATTTTTAAAAATAAGGAACACTTTTGGATTATATTTATGATAAGGAACTTTCAATAATACCTGGAATTGGTAAAAAGACAAGAGAATTACTAGCAAAAATACAAAAGTATATAAACGAAGGACTTGTATAAAATAAGTAAAAATGAACTTATTAAAAATTTTGGAAATTCACGTGGTGAGTATGATATAATGTTGTGAGAGGAAATCATTATTCAGAAATAGAAAAGATAAAAACGCATTCTTATGGTCATGAAGTTACATTTTCTCAAGGATGAACGATGAACAAGTACTTTTGAAAAATTTAGGAGGATCAAGTTATAAAAATTAGTAAAAAGATTGAAGAGGAGTACATAAAGACGGTAACATTAAAAATAAGATATTCTAATTTTTATGACATATACAAGATCAAAAACAATGAAAAATGCAAACTCGAGATAAAAATGTAATATATGATATAGTTAAAGAAAAATTTTGATTATTTTGAAAAAAGGGATGATGTAAGATTAATTGAGTACATTTGTTCAATAACATATTGTTCAATTAACATTTGATGATTTTTTAAAAAGTATGGAAATTAAAAGTGAAGATAAATAAAAATTAAAAGGAGTAAAAATGAATTTTTATAAGAAACTAATAATAAAAATATTGGAAAAAGTACACTTGGAGAAAATAATAAATTGTTATTAAAAATTGAAATCAGGACACGATTTTAACTCAAAAGAGCAAAGAGAATTAGAAGAATTATTTGATTCAATATTATAAAATAAAATAAGATTGATTGACAAAGAGTTCTAGATAGTATAAACTAAAAACATATAAAAACTGTTTTATACAGATAGAGAGGAGTATGTAGTATGAATTTAGAAAATTTAATAAAAAAATGATAAAGTATTTTATTACTTTAGTGAGTTATCAAAAATTCCTAGGGTTCAAGAAAAAGAAAAACAAGTAAGTGATTGGTTAGTAAAAATTTGCGAAAAGACAGAAAATTAGAAGTAAAAACAAGATGAAAAACAATGTTTTTAATTATAAAACCAGCAACTGAAGGATATGAAGAATATGCTCCATTAATTTTTACAAGGACATATGGATATGGTTTGGGGATAAAGAAACAGTATTTGATTTTGAAACACAAGGAATTGAATTATTATTACAAGATGGATTTTTAAAAGCTAATGGGACAAACATTAGGGGCAGATAACGGAATTGCTGGTTGCTCATATTTTAGCTTTTATTAGATAGAAATGATTTGAAACATCCTGAACAGAAAGTGCATAATTACAGCAGATGAGGAAAGATGGAATGACAGGAGTTTATGGACTTGATTATAGTTGGTTTAATGGAAAAGCATTAATTAATTTAGATACAGAAGAATATGGAGAAGTGTATGTAAGTAGTGCTGGAGTGAGCTAGAACGAGAACTATTTTAATTATGAAGGAGAAAAATTAGATTCTAAATATACTCCAATTTCTATTGAAGTTAAAGGACTTTCTGGTGGGCATTCTGGAGCTGAAATTCATTTAGGTTTAGGGAATTCAAACAAAATATTAGGAGAAGTGTTAAGACATTTATCTTTAAAATATAATTTTTGTATTAAATCATATTGATGGTGGAGATAAAGCAAATGCAATTCCGAGGAGAATGTATTGTAAATATTGGCTTAAATTTAGATGGAGATAAATTTGAAGATGTTGAAAAATTAGTGAAATTGAGCATTTGAAAATGTTATAAAAGACTTTAAAGTTATAGATAAAACCCTGTAATTGAAGTGAAAATTAGTGAAAATGATTTTGTTGGAAGTAAATTAGTAATAAATGAATTAGAACAAAACAATTTTTAGGATTTTTAAATGAAGCTCCAAATGGTGTATCTTGCAATGAGTAAAAATATTGAAGGCTCAGTAGAAACATCAATAAATATTGGGGTTATTAAAACAGTATTTTGAAGAAATGAGATAAGAATAAAAATAAAAACATTGCTCTAGAAGTTCATCAAATGCAGCTTTAGATAAGTTATTGGAAGATGTTGTACTTTTATCATATGGAGCAGAAGGAATTGTAGATTCACATTACCCATCATGGAATATAAAGAAAAATTCACCTACAGAGATATTGTAACAAAAATCTTTGAGGAAATAACAGGAGAAAAGCTAAAATAAAAGCGATTCATGCAGGTTTAGAGGTGTGGAATATTTGCTGATAATTTATCTTGACGTTGTATCAATTGGACCCTAATATTTATGGAGCTCATACGCCTGAAGAAAGAATGGAAATTGAATCAGTTGGAAAAACTTTGGGAATTATTATTGAAAGTTTTTAGAAAATTATAATGTAAAATAGTCCAAAAATAGGAGAGAAAATGGACAATAAACAAGAAAAATTAAAAAGTAAGTGAAATTATAATCGTTGAAGGAAGAGATGATATAACAGCATTGAAAAGAGTTGTAGATGCTCATATTATTGCGTTAAATGGTTTTTCAGGAATAAGTACTATAGATAGATTAATTGAATTATCAAAAATAATGAAATGATTTTTATTAACAGATCCAGATTTGCGGGAAAACTATGAGAAAAATATCGTATTATATTCCTAAAATTAAACACGCATTTATTCCAAGAAATGAAAGCTATGAAAAACTTATTCTGATAAGATAAAATATCGGAGTAGAAAATGCAAAATGATAGAAGTATTTTTAAAAGCATTGAAAAATATAGTTACTTTGAAAAGTGAAAGTGAAACATAGCTGAAAATATTTAATATTTCAGATTTATTGAGATAATGGTCTTTCAATTGGAACAAATGCGAAAGAAAAGCGAATAATATTGAGCGATATTTTGAAAATAGGATATTATAATTCAAAACAACTTTTAAATGCGTTAAATTCTTTTTGATATAAGTAGAGATGATTTTTGAGAAAGCGATAAAAATAAATAGCATAATACAATAATTAATTTTGTAAATTTTTGGAAATCATAAAGGTATGAATACAGGAGGAAAAATGATAAAAAGAACAGTAGTTATGGCATTTTCTATTTTTAGCTTTAGGAATTTATGCAGAATAAAGTAGAGAAAAAAATTGATGACGAATGAAAAATAGCGAAAAAGTTATTCAAGAGAAAAACAAAGATGAATAAAAACAGGAGAAAATGACAACTTAAATTCAAAAATATTTAGTGTGTCTTGATCCGGGGCATCAATTAAGAGGAAATTCAGGGTTAGAAGAACAAGCACCTGGTAGTAATGTGAAAAAGGTAAAAGTATCGTCGGGAACACAAGGCGTTACAACGAAGATTCCGGAGTATAAGTTAACATTGGATATAGGTCAAAAGTAGAAAAAAAGAGTTGTTGAGTAGAGGTTATAATGTTTATATGACTCGTCGTGTAAATGAAGTAAATATAAGTAACAAAGAAAGAGCGATAGATACAAATAATAGAGGATGTTCAGTGTATTTGAGATTGCATGCAGATGGGAGTGCTAATAAAAGTATGACAGGAGCTTCTGTTTTAACTTCATCAAAAGATAATAAATATACAGCTAAGGTTCAAAAGTAGTGAGGAATTTTCAAGAATATTATTAGATGAATTTGTAAAGTGACAGGAGCTAAAAATAGAGGAATACAATATAGAGATGATTTGACGGGGACAAATTGGTCTACAGTTACAAATCTTTGATTGAAATGGGATTCATGTCAAATAGTGAGGAAGATGAAAATGTCGCAACCAGAGTATAAAGAGAAAATGGTACAAGGAATTGCAAATGGGATTGATAAATATTTGAGAGGTCTTGAAGTAGAGAAGATTGAAATAGAAAAGAGGATTAATTCTCTTTTTGTGAAAAATAATTTATAAATAAAAATAGAAAAATATGGTATAATAAAGAAAAATAAAAATAGTAAAAAGAGAGTAAAAATGAAAAATGATAATAGGAATGTTATTGACAGAGTGTTGTTATCGGCAAAAGATATAAAAATCATAAAACATATAGAAATAAAAATAACTGGAAATAGAACAATAAAAACAAAAATTATGAAAAATGAAGATAAAAATATGGAAAATGTTAAAAGTGGAGATGCAGAGCTTATAGAGGGATTATCAACAGAAGTAAGACCACAAGATGATTTTTATAAGTATGTAAATAAAAATGGTTAGAAAAACGAAAATACCCGGAACAAAAATCATCTTGGAGTAATTTTGTTGTACTATCTGAACAAAAATCAAGAATTTTAAAAATTTAATAAAAGAATTAAAAATAAAAAAGATATTCCGGAAGATAGTGATGAAGCTAAAATTTTTAACAATATATGAGATGTATAATAATGTAGAAAAAGAAATAAAAGAGGAATTGAACCAAAAAATCAGTTTTATAATGATATAGAAAATTTAAATAATATGATGATTTACAAAAATATATAATAAAAGTAGGAAAAAGAAGGAATAGGATTATTTTATGATTGGGGTGTGTCAGGAGATTTGAATGATTCTGTAAATAATGCTGTATATTTAGGTAATGCTAATTTAGGACTTTCAAAAAGATTATTATCAAAAAGATACTCCAGAAAATAGAGAAATAATAAAAGAATATAAAAATATATTGCAAGTATGTTGACTTATTTAAACGAGAAAGATGTAAAAATAAAGCTGAGAAAATATTTGAATTTGAAAAATGATAGCTCAAAATTTATTAACGAATGAAGAAGAATATGATGTAGCAAAAATATAATAATGTAAGAACATTGGAAGAGTTAAAAAATAGTAAAAATATAGATATAAGTAAATATTTGAATGAATTGGGAGTGAAAACTGATAAAGTTATAATAACGAAATAAAATATTATGAAAATTTAGATAAAATTTTAAATGATAAAAATATTGATGTTATAAAAGATTATTTGAAATTTCATTTTAATAAATGGAACTTCAAATGTTTTTAAGTGAAGATTTAGGGCAAAAAGTTTTTGATTTTTATGAAAAATATTTAGAAGGAACAAAGAAAAGAGAAAAATTTAGAAAAAGAACATTAGCTTTTTTGTTGATGGAGTTTTTGAGATATGATAGGAAAGGTTTATGTTGAAAAATATTTTTCTGAACAATCTAAACAAAAACGCGATAGAAATGGTGGATTATATTAAAAAGCATTTAAAAATAGAATTGAAAATTTAGATTGGATGAGCAAGAAACAAAAATAAAAGCATTAGAAAAATTAAGTAAATTTACTGTAAAAATAGGATATCCAGATAAATGGGAAGATTATAGTAAAATTAAATTAAATAAAAATTTATCGCTTTATGAAAATTTGAGAATAATTGAAAAAGTAAATTATGAAAAAGAATTAGAAAAAGTAGGAAAACCAGTAGATAAAAAGAATGGTTTATGACAGCACATGAAATAAATGCATATTATGCACCAAATCAAAAATGAAATAGTTTTCCAGCAGGAATTTTTACAATATCCATTTTTATAATTATGAAAAAAATTAGGAGTAGGAGCTAATTTTGGTGGAATTGGAGCAGTAATCGGTCATGAAATGACACATGGTTTTGATGTTTCTGGTTCAAGTTACGATGGAGATGGAAATATAAACGATTGGTGGACAAAAGAAGATAAAATGGATTTTGAGAAAGCAACAAAAGGATTAGAAGATGAATTTTCGACATATTCAGTAGCTAAAGGGATAAATGTAAATGGGAAATTTACATCAACTGAAAATACTGCAGATTTAGGAGGAGTAAATATCTCATATGATGCTTTAGAAATGTATCTTAAAGATCATCCTGAAAAAATATAAAAGAAGGAGAATTTACACAAAAATCAATTATTCTTCTTAAATTATGCTAGAATTTGGAGAAAAAGCAACGCAAGAATCTTTAATAAATCAAGTAAAAACAGATCCACACTCACCGTCTATATTTAGAGTGAATGGTATATTAAAAATGTAGATGCATTCCATAAAGTCTTTAATACAAAAAGCAGGAGATAGACTGTATAAGAAAGATAGAATAAGAATTTGGTAATGAAACAGCTAAGTTGATTTATACAGGAGAAAATTATGTATGAGCTAAACATCAAAACTATTGGAATAGGAAAAGCACATAGTAAAAATAATATTGATGGGAGAACATTCTGTAGTTTATGGTTATCCTGCTATAGCAATTCCGTTAAAAGAAATTAAAAACGATATGTAAAATAACTAAAAGTAATAAAAATTGGAATTTAATTATAATGATACACTTTCAATGGCAGTTTATTATGCTTTAAAATATATAAAAATACGAAATGCGTATATAAAATATGAAGTGGATTCGGAGATTCCTTCACGTCGTGGCATGGGATCTTCAGCTGCAGTAAAGTATAGCTGCAATTAGAAGTGTATTTGATTATTATAATCAAAAACTAACATATAAAAATATTAACGTATCTTGTGAATAAAAGCGGAAAAGTTGCACATGGGAATCTGAGTGGACTTGATGCTAAAACTTGTATGAGTAATAAAGGCAATAAAATTTATTAAAAATAAGGGACTAAGTATGATTGACTTTAGACTTGAACGCTTACCTTTTGATTGCAGATACTGGAATTTACGGACAAACAAAAAGAAGGCTGCAGAAAAAGTGAAAGAATTAGGTGAAAAAAGCGATCCCAATATTCAGGGAATATAGGACTTTTACAAATGAAGTTGAAAAATATAAGAGAAAAAATTTGAAATTAATTGGAGAAAATATGACGAATGCACACGAAGAGTTGAAAAACTAGGTGTAAGTTGTAAAAATCTGATAACTTCGTTGAAAAGGCGATAGAAAATGGAGCGTTAGGAGCTAAAATGTCAGGAGGAGGACTTGGAGGATGCGTTATCGTTTTAATTGAAAATGAAGAAAAAGTCAAAAATAAAAAGAAAAAAATTAAAAATTAGGAGCAGTTAGGATATGGATAGAAAAACTGTAGAAAAAGTAAAAATCTTATGCAAATATTGCAATTATAAAATATTGAGGGAAAGAGAATGCAGAAAAATGATTCCCTCTACAAGTAGTATTTTCGTTAACGCTTGAAAATATGTTTACAGAAACAGAGATTAGTTTTGTTAGTGATGAAGAGTCAAAAAGATATTAGAAAAATGTTGGAGAAAATGAAGCGGAGATTTATTTTATTTGAATGGAGAATTGCAAGATAAAAGAGCAAAGAGATAAAAATTTCAAAAAGTTATAGATTTATTTAGAGAAAAATAGAGAGAAAAAGTAAAAATAAGTACTATAAATAATATGCCGACAGAGGCAGGATTATCTTCTAGCTCAAGTGGTTTGTCTGCAACAGTTTTAGCTTGTAATAAATTATTTAAAACAAATTATACAAAGAATTAGCTCAAATTGCAAAAATTTGCTTTAGGGTCTTCTTCAAGAAGTGATCTGTTAGCAGCTTGGGACAAAAGAAACAGGAGAAGTTTACGAAGTGAAAACAGATTTGAAATTAGCGATGATAATGTTAGTTTTGAACGGAGAAAGAAAATATTATCAAGCAGAAACGGTATGAAACTTTGTACTGAAACATCAACAAATTTTTGCTGAATGGGTAAGCAATCAAAAATAGATTTTTGTTAATATGAAACAATATTTACTTGAAAATAATTTTTGAAAAAGTGGGGACTTTAACAGAAGAAAATGCACTTAGAATGCATTCAACTACAAAAACAGCAAATCCTCCATTTAATTATTTAACAGAACAGTCATTTGAGCGATGGAATTTGTAAAAACATTGAGAAAAATGGTGAAAAATGTTATTTTACAATGGATGCAGAGTATAATGTAAAGGTCATGTGTCTTGAAGAAGATTTAGAAAAGATTGAGTAAAAATTTTTGAAGAAAAATATAAAATTATAGTATCAAAAACTATAAAATTATAGAGCAAGGAATAAAAATGAAAAATCAAATAAAAAGTAAGAACATGCGGAAAACTTTATGTTGGAGGAGAGTATGCCGTTTTATTTGAGGGACAAAGTGCAATAATAAAAATATAAATATTTTTTATGTATGGAGAAATATTTTTCGAGTAAATATAAAATAAAAATCTGATATGTATGATTATAGTGTAAATTTAGAGAATGATAAAAATTATTCTTTGATTCAGAAACTATTATTACAATGAATGAATATTTGTTAAAAAAGGACAAAAATTCAACCATTTCATCTTAAAAATAACAGGTAAAATGGAGAAAAATGGTAAAAAAATATGGAATTGATCTCAGTGGAAGTGTTGTAGTTTTAACGGTTAAAGCGATAAATGAGCTTTATAATTTGAATTTGACGAAAGATATGCTTTTTAAACTTGCAACTTATGTTTTATTAAAAGAGGAGATAATGGCTCTATGGGCGATATAGCTTGCATTTCTTATGAAAATTTAATAATATTTTAGTGGATTTGATAAAAATAAAAATTCTGAGAAGATATATATGGATATGCTTGATGTTTTAAAATGAAAAATTGGGGTTATAAAATTGAGGAAATAAATTGTAATATTGATTGTGAATTTTTAGTAGCTTGGACGAAAAGAGCCTTCAATTTCAAGTGAAATGATAAAAAGGTAAAAAGGAAATATAGATAAAAATTTTTAGAAAAGACGGAAAAATGTACTTGAATTGAAAAATGCTTTTTGAAAATGGAGATAAAAATCAAATAATTGAAAATATAAAAATATTGGGAGTTTATTATATAAATTAGATAAAGATATCTATAATGAAAAATAAAAATATTGTGGAAAGTCAAATAGATTTAGAAATTATAGCTAAAAAGCAGTGGAGCAGGTGGTGGAGATTGTGGAATAGCAATTTCTTTTAATGAAAAATCATACGAAAAATAATTGAAAAACGATGGTCGGAACGTGATATAGAAGTACTTTATAAAGAAAAATGAGAAGTAATAATTAGTAAAAAAATATTATTTATAAAATAAAAATTTTGATACAAAATTAGAGGTAAAAATGGAAGAAAATTTTTGATAGATAGTGAAAGAAAGAACGATCATATAAAAATATGCTTTAAAATATGAAAGTCCGTATAATAGTTTTTGATGAAATTGAGTTAATTCATACATCAATACCAAAAATATAGTTTGGATGAAATTGATTTAAGTACAAAATTTGCAGGATATAAATTTGAATACCCTTTTTATAAATGCAATAACGGGAGGAAGTGAAAAAGGGAGAGAAATTAATAGAAAACTTGCAAAAATAGCTAATGAAACAGGAATTTTTATTTGTAACAGGGTCGTATAGTGCAAAAATTAAAAATCCAAAGGATGATTCATTTGAAATTGTTAAGCGAGAAAATAAAAATCTTTTACTTGGAACAAACATTGGAATTGATAAAGGTTATGAGGCTGGAATAAAAAGCAGTTGAAGATTTGAAGCCTTTATTTTTACAAATTCATGTTAATTTAATGCAGGAACTTATAATGCCTGAAGGTAGTAGGAATTTTAGCGAATGGGAAATTAATTTAAAAATTATGTAGAGAAGATACAAAAAGAAAGAAAGATACCGTTAATTTTTAAAAGAAGTAGGTTTTGGAATGGATGCCAAAACTATTCAAAAAGCTACAAACATTGGGGTAAAAACTTTTTGATATAAGTGGACGAGGAGGACAAGTTTTTCATATAGAGAATATGAGAAATGTAAGAAAAGGTCGTTTTGATTATTTGAATACTTGGGGACAAAGTACAGTAGTTTCACTTCTTGGAAGACAAAAAATATATGGATAAAGTGGAAATAATTTCAAGTGGTGGTGTTAGAAACTTTAGATATAATAAAATCTTTAGTTTTAGGAGCTAAAGCTGTTGGACTATCAAGGACTATGCTTGAATTAGCTGGAAAATATGATGTTAATAAAGTTATAGAAATTATAAATGAATGGAAATATGAACTAAAATGATAACGTGTGTCATTGAATTGTAAACGAATAAGTGATTTACAAAAAGTTAGATATATTTTATATGGAAAAAGTTAAAGATTATGTGGAACAACTTTGAAAATATTAAATTAAAAATATTAGTGGGATTATGATACAATTATAAATAAAAGATTGATAATTTTGTGAATTTATTATATAATAATATGAAATTAAAACAAAATTTGAGGAGAAAAATATATGAAAAATAGGAATTTTATTATAGCTTTTAACAATATTTAATACAGGATATGCGGCAACAAACGATGCTAAAAAGGTGCCGTTTACATTTAATGGATATATCCCAACTTCTGAAGCTTAGCAGTAAGTCAAATCGCACAAACTAAAAGTTTTAGATGGATCGACACTGTATCCATTATTAGTGGAAATTTCTACTATTACAAAAAGATATGAATAAAGAGATGGAAAAAATTTATATTACAATATAAAGGAGATAAAAATAAAACTTATAATTTAACTTATACAGTTGAAAGTAATAATGATCTCCATTTATAAGTATATTGTTCACAATTATTGAAAAAGATATGATGAAGTAACGACATTATACGATGCAATTACGTTTAATCGTAAAGAACGGATTATCATTAGAGTTGAAAAGATCTTTTGTACCCGGATATGATGCAGCTTTTAAATATCAAGTTGATTGACAAATTTAAACAATTTGATTTACGACTATTGATACTAAAAATATAAATTTGATGGTTTAGTACAAAAATTTTATTTAGAAAAATGATGCGATTGTGTTAATTTTTAATAAAGATGAAGAATTACATTTGGAACAGAACAAGCGTTTATTCCATTCATTATTACTGATTTAATCGATAATAAAATAATAAAATAACACTTAAATTTTAAAACTAGAGTATGTTGTTAGAAAGACATACTCTTTTATTTACTATTTTATAAAAATATGTTAAAATAAAAATTATAAACAGGAGGTGTTAATTTTATGAGGAAATACAAAGTGGAATTTAAAACCTATTCCACGTGATAAAGATATTAAAAGTGGGGATATTCCAATTGATAACGATGTTTTAAAAATTCTTTATTCAAGAGGAATAAAAACAAAAAGAGATTTATAATTTTAAATCCTAAACTGGATAATTTGGGGAATCCTTATGACTTCACAGGATATGGAAAATGCTATTAAAATAATAACAGAAGTAGTAAAAGAAAATAAAAATATTTGGATATATGGAGATTATGATGTGGATGGAATTACCTCGACATCAATTTTGTATTTAAGTTTAAAGGAAATAGGAGCAAAAATATCAATTTTTTATATTCCTATAAGAGATGAAGGATATGGATTAAATAATGAAACGTTATAAAAGATGCAGGCGGAGATTTAGTAATAACGGTTGATTGCGGAATTGTTTTCATTAATGAAATTGAATTTGCAAATAGATAAATTTACCGACTAATAGTGACGGATCATCATAATTTACTAAGGGAAAATGCAAAAAGCATTACTGTTATAAATCCTAAAAGAAAAGAAAAATAAATTTAAAATAGATTTTTAGCTGGAGTTGGGACAATTTTCATGGTAATTCTGGCATTGTTTGAGTTTTCAGTGGGAAAAACAAGAGGCATATAAATATTTAGATTTAGTTTTCGATAGGAACGATAGCTGATATAGTCCCGCTTTTAGAAGATAACCGTATTTTTGTGAAGCATGGATTAGATATGTTACCATTTACTCAAAAAATAAAGGACTTCTATATCTGTTATATAAATTATTTAAAAATAATGATATACCTAAAACGGAGTATTCAACATATGATATAGGATTTATAATTGTCTCAGCATTTAATGTTGCCGAGATTAACAACAGCAAAAACAGTTGTGACATTATTAATTTCTGATAATATGCGTGAAATTGAGTCGATTGTAGCTGAACTTATAAATAGAAATCTTTTGAAAGAAAAGAATTACAAAATAATATAATTGAAAATGGTTGAAAAATATTCAAGACTTAATGAAGATTTTATAATTGTAGATTATTCACCACAATATCATCACGGAGTTATTGGGATTGCAGCTCAAAAATAGTAGATAATTATTATAAACCCTGTTATAATTATGGAAAGAAAAGGCTGATGAAGGCGTGGCAGTTGGATCATGTAGAGTATTGAAAAATTTTAATATTTTGGAAGACTTCAATCAATGCCAGAGTTATTTCTGAAATTTGGTGGACATTCAGGAGCAGCAGGTTTCACAATTCCTACAAAAATATAGAATTATTTAAGAAAAAGTAAATGATTTTGCACGATTAACAAAAAAGATTTTTATAAGAAAAATAAATATTGATAAAACAAATTCCAATACAAAAATATCGTATGAATAAAACAATGGAATTATTAAAAGCCATTTGGTTTTGGGAATCTGAGTCCTACTTTTTAACAAGAGGAGTATTACTTTGAAAATGTAAGGTATATCGGTGAAAATAAAAATCATATAATGTTTGATTTTTAAGCAAAAAGGATTTCATAACAGAAATGCTGTTTGGTTTGGATCAGGAGAATATTTTAGAGAAATAAATAATAATTTATTTTTATGATATTGTATTTAAGTTAAAAGTTGAAGAATATCAGGGAAATTATATACGAAAGTATATATAGATGATATATCAGATTTGAAAAATGATACATTTAATTTTTATCATTCATTATATTCTACAACATTCCTCTTCGTTCAATTTTTTCAAACAAATTTAGAAGTAAACGAAAATGTTCAAATTACTATAAAAAGAATTTGATCAGCTGGCATTATTTCAGGAAGGAAATTTATAGGAAGGCTCGGATTATAATATTTCAAATTTACTTATATTGTTAAATGAAAATTATAATTGGAATTTTAAAAATAGGAAATTGAGAAATTATCAAGAAATAAAATGGAATAGATGTAGAAATTATATTAAAAAGAGATTATGATTTTATTTGTTATGACTATACAGAAATAAGTGTTTTCAGTAAGATTAAAAATTTATTTTAGGTAATATGGAGTATAATTCTAAAGAAAAAGAAATATTATCTACATTTATTAAAGAGAGTAAAAATTTATTTGTAGTAAATTATTTCATTATATTAATTGAGTTTAGAAAATATATTATTAACGTTAGGAATATATTTTAAAGGAAAATACAGGTAAAAAAATGTGAAATTATTTTAAATAATATTAAAGATTTCCATATAATAATTCGTTTATAAAAATTATTTTGACGTTAATACAAAAATATATGAAAATTATAGTTTTACAATTTTTGGATAAATAATTTTCAATGAAAAACTTGCAAATATAATAAAAAGATTTTATGAAATCAAATAAAATTTGCTATTATAATGAATAATAAAGAAAATAAAGACTTTAATTTTTCAGAATTTAATTTAAAAATATTAAAAATTTTTGAAAAACATAAAAAGTTATAGATAATACAATAGAAATACCATCAAATGTTGTATTTTTAGAAAAATTATCAAAAAGATGAAATAAAAAGCAAAAATATTTATACAAAAATATTTACCGATAAAAGAAAGAAAAATTAAATTGAAAAATTATTAACTAATAATGAAATCATATCTTCGGATAGTAATATTTATGAAATTTTATGAGAAAAGAGGCAAATGAAATGTTGTTCCCTAAAGAATTAAAAATAGAAGATAAAGTGTTATGTTTATCATCAGCAATGAATCCTGATAATGTGGAAAAGTGTGTGAAAAATAGAAGAATTGGGTTATATACCAATTTTGAAGGAAAGTGTAAAAAGTAACTATGGCGGATATATGGCAGGAGTAGAAACGAGATTAAATGATTTACATACCGCTTTTAGTCGTGAAGATGTAAAGGCTATAATTTGTATGAGAGGTGGCTTTTTCTTCAGGACAATTATTAGATAAAATTAATTATGATTTGATAAGAAAATCCTAAAATTTTAGTAGGTTATAGCGATGTTACTAATTTATATATAGTTTTAAATCATGTAATTTAGGAACATATCACGTAGCCTATGGTTGAGTCGAATATGATAAATGATTTTTAATGAATATCACAAAAATGATAAAAGCAATAAAAATGAAAAACATGGAAGTACTGAAGAGCCAGAAAATATACCATTAAAAATTTTGAAAGAAGGTTCAGAAAATAAAATAGAAGGAATTATAACAGGGGAAATTTATCTTTAATTGTTACAACTTTAGGGACTGAAAATGAAATTGATACCCGAAATAAAATTTTATTTTTAGAAGATATTTCTGAAGAAATAGGGCGACTTGATAGAATGCTTCACATTTAAAATTAGCAGGTAAATTAGAGGATTGTAATGGAATTATTTTTGAGGAAAATTTTGATGATTGTAGCAATCGTTATGAACCAAGTTATACTTTTGAAAAATGATAAAAAGACTTTTTAGGGATTATAATAAATGTGTTATTTATGATTTTGAATCGGGACATAAAAAGCCTAATATGGCTACAATTCCCACTTGGAGCAAAAATGTAGTATTGATATTGAAAAAGAAAGAAATATTTGAGAAAGAAGTGATTGAGTGATGTTTTTGATATGCATAGGATATTTGGACCAATGCAACATGGGAATACGAAAAAGGTAATAAAGATATAATTAGATTTAAAAATAAATTTACAGAAGGAAATATGTTAGGTGGAATTTCTGTAATTTGGCTTGATGATTATGGAAAAATCCTGGAGTTTAGATTCCAAAAATGTTGAGAGTTGCAAGTGAAGAAGCCTATCATAGTAGAGATTTTATAGTTGTAAAAAGAAGTAGATGATTTTGATAAAGCACAAAAAGAAAATAAATATACGATTGTATTTGGAATAGAAGGGCTTGCTGGAATTGGTAAAATATTGATTACCTTTATCAACTAGAGCGAATGGGAGTTCGTCATATTGGACTTTACTTGAATGAAACGAATGATATTGCGACAGGTCAAAGTGGAGACAGAGAAAGAGGGATTACTGAGCTTGGTAAAGATGCAATACAAAAATAATGGAAGAATTAAAAATTATGATGGATGTATCTCATGCGAATGATAGAAGTTTTTGGGATATGGTAAAATATGCAAAAACCATTTTTGGTAAAGTCATTCAAATGCTAGAAGTCTTTTGTCCGAGCATGAGAAATTTAACAGATGATCAACTTTAGCAATTAAAAGATGTAAATGGGTTAGTTGGTATGAATGCTTATCATAATTTTTGTAAGTCAAAATGAAAAATGAAAAACATTAGATCATTTATTAAATCATCTTGAATATGTGGCAGAAAAAGTGGAATAGACAAAGTTGGGTTTGGATTTGATTTTGCAGATTATTATGAAAAAGAAACGCCTGAAAAAGGAGATTTAATAAATTTAAAGGGATGCAAGAGATTTGAATAATATTGTAAAAGCTTTTAAAAAAATAGAGGATATTCGCAAGAAGATATAGATAAAGTTACTTACAAAAACTTTATTGAATTTATGAGAAGAGTTAGAGCGTAAAAAGTAGAAAAAGAGGAAAAAAATATGAAAAGAAACCATTAATAGGGATAACATCATCACATGAACATAATCCAGATGTTTTAGATGCTCATAAAACGAGTGTATCTTTAGATTACAGTAAAGCGATTATTGAAGAGAGGGGAATACCTGTTGTTTTTACCTAATCATGATAATATTGAAGTAATTAGAGAGTTAGTTGGGCATTTAGATGGATTGTTACTTTCGGGAGGTGTAGATCCAGATCCGGTACTTTATGGTGAAGATTGTTTGCAAAATATGGGAAGTATGCAACCTGAAAAGAGATAAATTTGAATATTTGTTATTGGCAGAATTTGAAAAACAAAAACCAATTTTAGGAATATGTCGTGGATTGCAATTAGCAAATATTTATTATGGTGGAACTCTATATCAAGATATTTCTTATGTTGGAACTAAAATTCAACATAAGCAAAATGGCAATTAGATATAGCGACACACGATGTTGACATTTTAGGGAAAGATCATATTTTTATGAAATATTTGGAGAAAAACGAGAGTAAATTCATTTCATCACCAAATGATAAAAAGATTTAGCACCGAATATTACACCGATTGCGAAATCAAAGGATGGAATTGTAGAAGTTTTTCAAATAAAAGATTACCCATTTTTTTATGCGACTCAATGGCATCCAGAGATGATGTTCGTAAGAGGAAATGAAAAATGAAAATATTTGAGAAATTTGTAGGGAATGTAGAGGTTAAAATTTGTATATTAAAACATTAAAAATAAAAAGATTAATTTATAATGAATAACTTAAAAGTGATTAAATATAAAGATAAAAAGGGTTTTTATATACAAATATATAATCGAGAAATACAATAAAAATCTTGACTATATTTAAAAATGATTGTATTATTATAGTAAGAAAAGATATAATTGTAAATACAAAAAGGAATGAGAGAAATAATGGGCAAGATAATGAAAAACAATGGATGGAAACCAAGCAGCGACACATGCAGCTTATGCATTTTCAGAGCTAGCAGGTATTTATCCAATAACGCCATCATCCGGAATGGCAGAATATACGGATGAATGGGCACTCAAAAGGTAAATTAAACTTATTTGAGCTCCAGTAAAAGTAATAGAAATGCAGTCGGAGCCTGGGGCAGCAGGGTGTTATACATGGAGCACTTCAAGCAGGGCGTTGACAACAACTTTACAGCTCTCACAAGGATTACTTTTTAAAAATACCGAATATGTATAAAAATTTCAGGTGAATTATTGCCGGGAGTAATGCATGTTGCAGCGAGATCAATTTCAACTCAAGCATTATCAATATTTGGTGATCATCAAGATATATATGCAGCAAGAATGACCGGATGGGCTATGTTAGCAACAGGATCAGTTCAAGAAGTTATGGATTTAGCAGGAATAGCACATTTGGCGGCGATTAAATCTAGAATACCATTTATGCACTTTTTGATGGATTTAGGACATCACATGAAATAAATAAAATTGAAGTTCTTGATTATGAAGTATTTGATAGATTATTAGATAAAAAGCTGTTCAACGATTTAGAGAAAATGCTTTTAAATCCCTGAAAAAGCCAACAACTAGAGGTACCGCACAAAATGATGATATTTATTTTTCAAGCGAGAGAAGTTCAAAATAGATATTATGACGCAGTTCCTGATATTGTAAAACTATTATATGCAAGAAATTTTTAAAAGAAACAGGAAGAAACTACGCTCCATTTACATATTATGGAGATCCCGAAGCTCGAAAGAGTAATAGTTGCAATGGGATCAGTTACAGAAACAATAAGAGAAACGGTAGATTTTTAGAAAAAGGAATAAAAGTAGGACTTTTATCAGTTCATTTGTATAGACCGTTTTTCAGAAAAATATTTTTGATGTAATGCCAAAAAGTGTAAAGAAAATTGCTGTACTTGATAGAACAAAAGAACCTGGAGCTTTTAGGGGAACCACTTTATTTAGATGTAAGAGCATTGTATTATGACAAAAAAGATGCTCCGATAATAGTGGGTGGAAGATATGGATTATCGTCAAAGGACACAACATCGGATCAAATTATAGCTGTATTCAAAAATTTAGCACAGCCAGAGCCTAAAAATCATTTCACTATAGGGATTGTAGATGATGTTACATTTACTTCTCTTCCACTTGAGGACAGTGTATTTACTGGTAATGACGATGTTACAGCTTGTGTATTTTACGGAATTGGATCTGATGGAACAGTAGGTGCGAGCAAAAATGCAATAAAAATTATAGGAGATAATACAGATATGTATGCACAAGCATATTTTTCATACGATTCAAAAAAATCGGGTGGAGTAACTAGATCGCATTTAAGATTTAGTAAAAATCTTATAAGATCGACATATTTAGTAACGAGTGCTCAACATTTGTGTCATGTGCAGTTCCAGCATATTTAGGGAAATATGATATGATTTCTGGACTTATAAAAGGTGGAACATTTTTATTAAAACACAATTTGGGATAAAGATAAATTACTAAAAATATACCGAATGAAATAAAAAGAGAATTAGCTATAAAAAGGTGCAAAATTTTACGTAATAAATGCAACAAAATTAGCTAAAGAAATAGGGCTTGGAAATAGAATAAATACAATTATGCAATCTGCTTTTTCTATTTAACGAATATTATTCCATATGAAGAGTCAAAACAATATATGCGTGATTTTGTAGAAAAAAACATATAGTAGAAAAGTCATGAAATTATTGAACAAAACTGGACGGCAATCGAGAGAGCAGTTGAGGAATTAGAAGAAATATTTGTTGATCCTGAGTGAAATATTTTACCGATAAATGAAGAAATAATCAATAAAGAGAAAAACGGAGTTTATGAAAAGAATTGAGATCCGATGAATGCGTTAAAAGGTGATGATTTACCAGTTTCAGCATTTATAGGATATGAAGATGGAACTTTTGACAATGGAACGACGAACTTTGAAAAACGTGGAATAGCAACAGAAGTACCTGAGTGGGTACCGGATATGTGTATACAATGTAATCAAGTGCTTATGTTTGCCCTCATGCTGCAAATTAGACCGTTTTTAATAGATGAAGAAGAAATGAAAAAAAGCACCAGCCAAGATGGAAACATTAAAACCAGTTGGAAAAAGGAATGGATGGATTAAGATATAAAATACAAGTATCGCCACTAGATTGTACTGGTTGTGGATCTTGTGTACATATTTGTCCGGCTCCAAAAGGTAAAGCGATAGTCATGAAATCTATAGAATCACAAATTGAAAGAAATGAAGTAGAAAATGCAGAATATTTATATGAAAAATGTTACTTATAAAGATCATATTATGGATAAGGGGACAGTAAAAGGTTCACAATCTGCTAAGCCGTTATTTGAATTTTCGGGAGCTTGTGCGGGTTGTGGAGAACACCGTACATAAAATTGATAACACAATTATTTGGAGAGCGTATGATGATTGCAAATGCAACGGGATGTTCTACAATTTATGGAGGGACAGCACCGTCAACGCCTTATACAACAGGAGCTTGTGGGTCAGGGCCTGCTTGGGCATCGTCATTATTTGAAGATAATGCAGAATATGGTTATGGAATGTTTTCAAGCTGAGGATACAATTCGTCATAGAATGGCAAAAATTATGGATGAAATATCGGGAGAGATTAGCTTAGAATTAGCGACAATATTTTTCTGAATGGAAAGAAAATATGAATGATGGGACAAAAACTACAGAAATTAAAGCTAAGATGATTCCGTTATTAGAAATTGAAAGAAAAATAATGAAAAATACAGGAAATATTAAATTTAAAACAATACATAATTAAAAATCAAAATTGGATATTTGGTGGAGACGGTTACGTATGATATTGGATTTGGTGGTCTTGATCATGTATTAGCTTCTGGAGATAATGTAAATGTTTTAGTAATGGATACGGAAGTATACTCAAATACAGGAGGTCAGGCTTCTAAAGCTACACCAGCAGGATCAATTGCAAAATTTGCAGCATCAGGAAAAGCTGTTAAGAAAAAGATTTAGCAAGTATAATGATGACATATGGAAATATTTATGTTGCAAGAATTTGTATGGGAGCAAACTATAATCAAACACTTAAAGCAATAAAGGAAGCAGAGGAATATGAAGGACCATCATTAATAATAGCTTATTCACCTTGTATAGCACATGGAATAGAAGGAGGGCTTGAAGTATCAAAAATCTCAAGAAAAAAATTAGCTACAGAGGTTGGATATTGGCCTATACTTAGATTTGATCCAAGACTTGTAGAAAAAGGTAAAAATCCATTGCAATTAGATAGTAAAAATCCAAAATGGGAAAAAAATATGAAGAATTTTTGAAAACAGAAATAAGATATGCATCATTATTGAAAGAAAATCCAGGACATGCAAAAAGAATTATTTGATATAAATTTAAAAATGCTAAAGAGACATGGAATTTTTTTATAAGAGAATGGCGAGTTTAGATTATTCGGTAGAAGATTAAACAAGATTGAAAAAGTTTTGAGAAGTAGTAAACTTTATTTGACAAAAAAACTTAAAAATAGTTTAAAAATATAAGCCAATGTAAGCCTTTTCCCACAAAGATAAGTTATCCAAACATAAAAAAATTAGAGGATAAAAAGTGAAATACACTAAAATGCAAAAAGAAGAAGTAGTAAGAAACTGGTATGAAATAGACGCAGAAGGAAAAATATTAGGAAAAATTAGCAGCTGAAATAGCAGTTAAATTAATGGGTAAAACATAAAGTTAGTTATACACCCTCATGTTGATGGTGGAGATTTTGTTATTGTAACAAATGCAACGAAATTTGCAGTAACAGGAAACAAAATGTTAGATAAAAATATCATAGACATAGTGGTTTCCTGGTGGATTAAGAACTAGATCGTTAGAAGAAATGATTGAGAAAAACCAACTGAAGTAATTAGAAAAAGCTGTAGAAAGAATGTTACCAAAAATAAATTAGAGCTCAAATGATTGGAAGATTAAAAATTTATGTAGGATCAGAACATAATCATTCAGCACAAAAACCAGAAAGAATAGAGTTATAGGAGGTAGAGTTTCGTGGCAGAAAAATTCAATATTTAGGAACAGGAAGAAGAAAAACTTCAGTAGCAAGAGTTAGATTAGTACCAGGAGAAGTCTGGAATTACAATAAATGGAAAAGAAATGAGAGAATATTTCGGTGGAAGAGAATTATTATCTAAAATTGTAGAACAACCATTAGAATTAACAGAAACATTAAATAAATACGGAGTAAAAGTAAACGTTAATGGTGGAGGAACAACAGGTCAAGCAGGAGCAATCAGACACGGTGTTTCAAGAGCATTATTAGTTGCAGATGAATCATTAAGAGCTGTATTAAAAGAAGCAGGATTCTTAACAAGAGATTCAAGAATGGTTGAAAGAAAAATATGGGAAAAGAAAGCAAGAAGAAGTCTCACTAATTCTCAAAAAGATAGAAATTTTTCTATTTTGGAAAAATCTTACAAAAATATATATGGAAGTCAGAAATGGCTTCCATTTTTTATTGTCTTAAAAATTAAAATGAGGTATAATATAGATAGTAACTTTGTAAAATAAAGGTGAAAAATGAAAAATAAGTGATATTATGTATTTAATTTTAAAAATAATAGTGGGTATATTTGGTATAATAGTAATTTGCTTTCTGTCAGTTATAATAGGTATATTTGCTTATTTAATAGGTATATTTGTTTATTATGAGGGTATAGATGCATATAAATATAGAACTAAAATTGTAAATGATTATTTAAGTAGAAATATAATAATTGATAGACATAATATTAGCGGAGGGGGACTTAATTTAATTGATGGTGCTGGTGTTAGATACACCGAGTTTACAGATAATAAAAGAATATGAAAATAAATATAAAAAAATCGAAGATCCTTCAGAATCAGAAGATTATTTTTTATTTACTAGGTTTAGAGAAATATATAGCAGATAATCTATTATATGACAAAAAGTAAAGGAAATCATTTTGACAAGATAGAAGAATATTTACAGAAAAAAATAGAGAAAGAATATTTAAAATATTTTTATCAGATCCAAATGACAAAGGAGTAAGAATATATTTTTGACATGAATATAATGTATAAGCTACCAAATGGAGAGCTATATTGGAAGGATCAAGGAAGAAGAATAAATAATCATATTGAAAGAATCATTAGGAGAATATGGTAATGAAAAACTATGTAGAGAATAAAAGAAAAAGGATTTTTAAAGAAAAAGTTAAATATGAAGACATAGATTGGGGAAATATATAGAATATATGGAAGTTTATCCAGTTCTATATATGAGAGTTGAATATAAAGATGCTAAATATGCTAAAGATGATATTTCTAATACTGGAATATTGAACAGTTCTAGAAATTCTGAAAAATTATTAGAAATATATAAAAGAAATGGGAAAAATTCTATAATAAGAAAACATTTAATTTTGCTATTAGAGAATGATAAAAGGAGAGATATAAATGAAAAATAAAATAAGAATAATAATAATGCTTTGCAGCATTAATGAGTTTAGTAAGTTTTAGTGAAGTAACAAGAGCAAGACAAAACTATGGAGGAGATATTGAAATCTGAGAGTTTTTCAACTAAAGATGAGAAATTTTTCAGGAATTTTTGATCTAATAATTCCTAACATAATGATAAAAAGATAGAAGTCCTTTATTAATAATAAAATTTTTGAAATAGGCAAAATGCATGGATTTAGGAAAATAAAAATTAGTAATGGAGAAATGAAGTGGTATTAAATGTAGCAGATGGAGAATCGAAATTTACACTTATAGGTACTTTCAGATGCTGAATTTGTAACTAAAGAAATAGATGAAAAAGATTTAAATCCATTACTTGATATGACTAGAAGTGATAAACAAATGAAGGCAGATTTTATCAATAAAGATAAGAAAGTAATAACAAAAGAAGTAAATGCTAAAGAAAAAGAAATATTAAGATGGACAATATTAAATTATGAGGCATTAGTAAATAAAGAATAGATGTTGCCTACATAATGGTTACAAATCACATTTAAAAACCTTTTTAAAATAAAGGGTTTTAATGTATTTAATATTATCAAAGAGATAATTTATATATTATATATGTCCTTGGAAATACAGGTTTTCAAGAGTTTTTTTATTTGAAAAAATTGTATCAAAAGTTTTAGTATATACAAATTTAAGTTATCAATATCATAAAAGATAAAAATTACTGAATTACAAACTTTTAGAAAAAGAATAAAGTTATTTATAAGATATAATTATATAAAATAAATTAGAGTGGAGGATACACAATGTGCTTAGCATTTTTGCATTTTATTAGTTATGTCAATATTTTTCCAGTACAATCTTTAATATTTTTAATAATATTAATTATAATAGGAATTATGTATAAAATACAAATCAATAATAGCATAAATGAGAAGAGTTGAAAGGTATGGAGCTAGTAGGAGAATTTATTAAAGAAAATAAATTTTATGAAAAATATACAGCTTGGAACTGGTGGAACTAGGGTGGAAAGAAAAACATTTACAAAATATTATGAGATTTTTGACAATTCACCGAGAGAAATTTTTCAAATGCTGGAGAATATATAGTTTATATGAAAATAAAAATATATTAATATGTCAACCTGGAATATTTTGTGCAATATATTCCTTATGAAAGCATTTACGATATAAAAGTAATGAGAAGAGATATGGCAATAAAGGGAGCTATTAGTGGAAAAATAGTATTTGGAGATATTGGAGCTTATAGTGGGGCAGATAGGATAGAAATAACAGTAGACATAATTACAAATGGATTTGATACACCTAATTTCGAGTTCACTTTAAAAAGATCAATATAATATAAGTCGTTTTTCAAATACTTTGTATTATTTATATGATAAATAAAATGTGAAGGAGTATAAAAATGTTAGAATTTTTAGTGTTTGCTAGAATGTTCGCACCTATACCTCTAATTATAATATTAATTTTAACTTTATATTTTTGCGTGGAAAATATGAAAATATAAAAATCAATGAAATCTATGGAGCAAGTAAGGAATTTGTAAAAAGAATAAATTTTATAGGTCGCCAATACTTGATTGACAAGGGTGTGGAGCTTAAAACAGATGGAGAACATAATCAATCATTTTGATGATTCGCCTCGTAAAATGTTTTTAGATGAAGATACAATAATTTTATATGAAAATGGAAGTATATTATTTTTCAAATAATGATTATTTTTGGGAATATATACATCATATGATGAGATTTATGATATAAGAGTTAATAGAAGAAATACAGCGTTAAAGGGTGCAATAAGAGGGAAAAATGATACTTGGAGATGTGGGAGCATATCAGGAGCAGATAGAATGGAGATATTTATTTATCCTCTCAAGAAATAAAAAGAAAATTATTCTTTATCTATGATTGCTGAAAAATTTATAGTTAATTAGAAGAAGAAAAATGAATATAAAAAAATAAGGAGAACTTAAAAATGAAGAATGAAGTTAAAGGAGTTTTTGTGGGAAAGCTGTTTTACTTTCAGAAGATGAATGGGATAAGGACAAATTAATCAAGCGATTTTGCAAGCAGATTGGGGATTGAACTATCAAAAAGAAGATACGGAAGATGAAGATACAATCGTTACCGATTTTTGATAAATGTAGAATTGTAATCAGTAAATTCCCTGCACCTGTACCAAATGAAGAAGTTTTCGAAATAAATGCAGAAAATAATTGGATGTGGGAAGAAAGCCTGTAGAGGTTACAAAGACTCATAAGGCTCACATTGTTGTAGCTATCTTAGGGGATGAAGAAGATGTAATAGTAAGGGGATTACTTTATACAAAAATCATGGCTACTTGCTGCAAACAAGAAAAAGCCATTGGCGTATTCACGAGTGGTGTAGTATTTGAGCCTAGTTATTATATGAAAGCTGCTGAGATGATTAGAGATGGGGAGCTTCCAATTTTTTACCTGGGTATGGTTCGGCTTATATAGGACTGAAAAATGGGCTATCTACCTACACTTACGGAATGAAAGATTTTGAAAAATTAGAGCTTGAAATCTTAGATGCCGATGAAGATGCAGGTAAATTACTATCGTTTATATCTGCAATCGCATCATATATATTGCAAGATGATGTGAAATTAAAAGATGGAGAAACAATAGGACTTTCTGAAGAGGATATCCATCAAATCACATTGAGTAAAGGCGTAGCTCTACCAGAGAAAACATTAAAAGATTTCTATGAGAAGAAAAAAAGTCTTAGCGGAAAAGATACAGAAGAGATTAAAATTGAAAAAGAGGGAGAATATGGAAAAATATAAATCATGATTTTTGGAGAATTAGATTTAAAAATGGATTAGACGATGGTTTGGGATTTAGTGACGATGTTATTGTATTGTGGAAGAAGAGGTAAAATGGAATCAATACAACACTTTGGTATGATAAATCAATTAAAAATTACAACAGAAATTTTTAGATGTCTTTTTCTAATTTTTAACGAACTTTGGCAACAATGATGAAATTGCTAGAAAGCATTGGAAGATATTTATTAGAAGATAGTGAATACACAGATTTTCATAGAGAAGAGATAGAACCTGATTTACTAGAAGATGTAAAAAGAATTTGTACAGTGTATGAAAGTTACAGATATAGGATTTTGGGTAGGTGGAGAAGATGTAGATGGAGAAGATATAATTATTGTAGACTATATGATATCTCCTGAAGAAAGTGATGAAAATACTGCAGTTAAATTTAATAGTAATTTTGAAATTATGGATATTGCATGGGAAAGTTAAATTTTTAAAATAGAAATGGATACTTGAGCCATCAGGAAAAGTGGAAAAGATAAGGAGAAATTTACGATGAAAAACCGAGCTTATTTATAACAAAGAAAAACAGAGAAGAATTTTTGCAAAGATTGATGAACTTAGAGAAAGATAAACATACAGAATGTATCAATGCGTTAGAGAGTATTCCGGCTGAAGAAAGAGATTATGAAATCTCTTATCAGCTTGCTCGTGCATTACAAAATTTTGCTATTGTAGGTGATGATGATAAGGGAACAGAATACGAAATAGGGAGGAAGTTTTTATTAAAGTCATTGGAAATTCTTGAGTCTGTTAGAAAAAGAAGGTCAAAACAAGGCAGAGTGAATATGCGTATGGCGTATAGCTATCAATATTTATTTCACCAAGAAGAAAAAGCCATCCCTTATGCAATGCGTTGGGCAGAGTTAGATCCGGAAGATAAAAATGCACTGGAAGTCATAAAAGAGTGCCAAGAGGAAATTGAAAAAAGAAAGAAAATCCACGAAAAATGTGCTGAAATAGAGGATGTGGTAAAAGAAGAATTTGGAAGAATTCTTAAAAGAGCATGGTATAGAAAAATACTGATGATTATAATAGTAGAAGCTGAGGAAGAATTTTGAAAGTTTCATCGATGAAAAGATAACAAAAAGTTAAAGAAAATATGATTTAAATGATGACTATATAGAAGGACTTTTAGATGAAATTTTTAGTAGGAGATGAAGATGATGGTGAAATCATAGAGGACTGGGGAGTATATCTTTCGTAGATGGGTTGATGGACAACTGGCAAGTGTTAGACTGAATTTAGGCTTAGCTCTGCTTGAGTTTGATCCACAAGTGAAATATACAAAAAGAATACAACTATCAGTAATGCTAAAAATCCTGATGAAAATGGTCTTCCAACAAAGGGCGAAGAGGAAACTTTATACAAAATCGAAGATTTGCTTGAAAGCATCATCAAAGAAAAAGAAGGCATATTGGCAGGTTTCTTAAGATGGGACAAGAGACTTAGCATTTTTGCTTATGTAGAAGATGAAAGAGGCTATGAAGAAGATTTGCAGTTGCCCTAAAAAGAACAATTCCCTGGATTATGAATATAAGTTCTGGGTGGATGAAGACGAAGAGTGGGAGACTTATTTTAATGCTCTTATCCTGACAAATATAACTATCAAGGTATTTTTGAATAATAAACTGATTTACCAAATACAAATGGGTGGCGACACTATGGTGCCCTAGAGTTCTGGAGCATTGCCTTTACTTTAAAAACAAAAGAAAAAGAAAAAGAATTTTTGGAGAAAGTGGAAACTGAAGGATTTAGACGAATTGAAGAAAGAGCAGATGAGGTTGTAGACGAGACAAACGAGTATCCATACCAACTTGTTGTAGGTAGAGAAGATGACTTTAAAGATACTAATAGAGTAACTTGGTATCTGATGGAAACAGCTGAAGAATTAGATGGCGAATATGATGGTTGGGGCTGTGTTACAGTGAAAGAATAGGAGTATGAATTATGGGATTATTTGACAAGCTAAGAAATAAAGGTGATATAACAAAAGAAGAATTTATTAAAAGAGTAAGAGAAGATGAAGACTATGCACCCGGTTGGGGAAGCAAATCGAAGAAGTTGTTAAAAGTCATTTACAAAAACCAAGAACCTGCGCATTTTGGCACACTCATTACAAGAAGAGCGATTTTTGGTGGTGATGAATATTTAGATGGATATTCAATATATGATTCTTCTAACGGATATAAACACATTGTCACATTTGGTATGACAGAACTTTATGGGAATGAGGAAGATTTGGTGAGGAATGGAACAAGTTGGGCTATGAGATGACGATCAAACTTAAAGCTGATAACAACGATGATTGTATGTGGGCGATGGATATGTTAGGTAACTTGGCTAGATACACTTATTTATCTGAAACATTTTTTGAACCCTATCAATATATACAAGGTGACGGTAGTTCGATTTGTAAGGATAAAGAATCAAAAATTACCGCTCTGTTCATTGTGAATGATACTGAGTTAAACACAATAGACACGGTTTACGGAAAAACAGAGTTTTTTAGCAAATTGTTGGAATAACGGAAAATGATTTACAAAAGCTAAAAGAAGATAGTGATAATGCATTAAGACTATACGAATTGATTAAGCAAGATAATCCGTATTTTTGTAAACAGATTTGAATAGTAAAAATCGTATCTTTAGAATTTAAGAGGAGAAAGAACATATCGTATGGAAAATATATTTGAATTTTTGTAAGAAGTATTTTGAGTATGTACTAATAGCCGGAGGACTTTTTGTTCTTGATAGGAGCTATTTTAGACTGAAAATGGGTCTATAGAGCAAACCGTTGGTGATAAGGCTCGTCATGTTTATATTTTTGAAATGTGGGTAGAAAAAGGTTATAGAGTTTTTATAGGACTATGTGGACTTATATTAGCAATTTGTGGTCTTGTGTTTTTGGTGCTGAGATAGAAAGATAAGGTTAATGAGTATGGAATTAAAAAGAAATAGAAAAAGCAATATACCCTATAATTTACATGACAGCCGTATTATAAATATCGAGTATAAAAAGGTTGTTAAGATTGGAAGTTTGGATAAGATATTTCAATACACAGAAGTAAAGCTGAGCTTTTATTTATTCGGGTGAGATCAATTTTACAGAATGCGATATTGATGATTGCAATATATTCATTTTTGATAAAAACAGTGTATGAAGGCAGTTTTGCAGGAAAGGCTATGACTTTAGCCGATTATATGAAACAGTATTCAAATGCTGAATTTGAAATTTTGACTGAAGGATATAGCGAATGTTCTCACGATATATTCAGGGTGGATCTCGGCAGGAAGATCAAAGAGCCAGTAAGTGGAACTTTAACATATATAATACAGGAGAAATAATATATAGAGTACTATCATATATGAATTTGAAGGAGAATGAATTATGAATAAAGCAGATAAGAAAAACTTATAAATGAATATAAAATACTGCAGGAAAAAGAATTTGGAATCTAGTTTACCAATGGAAATAAAACTATTTTTATGAGTTATTTGATTTCTGAATGATAAATCGGAAACCACAGAGTGCAAGCTACGATTTTTCTTTCAACTAAAAGAGTTTTTGAAAGGCAAAAATATAGATGCTAAAATGGTATTATCCTTTTTAGAAGAAAAATGGAGCTGGTTGCGACTCAGAAGTAATCTTTAATGTGGAAGAAAATTTGAAGAATAAAATGTTTGTATTAGAAATAGATAGGTAAATTTAAATGAAATGTTGTAAAAATTTCTAAAGTTGATGCTGCAAACAATTATGATAAAATGAATAAGTTATGATAAGGGCAAAGGGCTAATAGAACTTGATAATTAGTTATGATAGATATGACGATTTAGTCATGAAAGGGCTAGTTCAGGAAACATATGAGACTTTGGGTATCTGGAAACATTCTGTAGAAATGCTGACCCTATTTAATAACAATATAATAATTAAGAGAGGAAACAAATGAGAGTACCAACTTATATTGAAGAAGAAAATTACAATATAATAAATATAGATGATACATTTACAAGTATTAGTATTTGCAGCAACTTAGAAAGTGGAGATACCAACGAACTGTATGAAATTTATTTTGGTTCACTTTTGAAGAATATATGATTTGTGGTATGTATGATGAAAAATGAGATTACCGATCCTTGTATGATAGTAGCAAAATGTATACATACAGGAAAAAGAAATTTTCACTCTATGATGGAGCTAAATATGGATACAAACCCTATGTTCTGTGATGAGATAAATTTAGAAGATATGAAAAACGCCCACTTTCTAAATTAGAAATTCTAAACCTAAAATTGAAATAGATTTTACCTATAGCATTGATTTTGATGAAGAGAAAGAAGATTTTGAATTTGATGAAGATGACTTTATAGAAACTATTAACGGAGAAAATTTCTTTTTGAAGAAGTGAAGAGAAAATGGATTTGATTATATAAAAATTACTGCTATAGACGAACTGGATACCAAAAGAGTTATCTCGTGAGTTAGAACTTGCATAAGTTTATTAATTACGAGAGGTAAAATATGAATCTCCTATTTTAACAGAGAAATATTTTGAATATATCACTAAGAAAAATGAAAAATATAAAGGGAGACAAAATGAAATGGGTGAAACAGAAAAGAAATTAACATACAGAAAGCTTACTATAGAAAAATATTAAAAGTTTAGATGAAAACCTTTATTTTGATGTTGTTGAGCCAATGTGGGAAACAATTAATATTTATGATGGATATGATGAGTATATTCAATCAGCGAAGACTTTCACTTTAGAGCAAAAGATATTTATTAGCCATTACTTGGTATTTTTCAGAAGTATGTAATGGAGGTCATTACTAGTTTTTTATATAATCCTACAGGGATAGTTTTGGGAAGATGCAATAAAAGGTTTTTCAAACATTTTGGGATGAATGAATATGCAGGTAATTTTCAAAAAGTTGTAGACTATTGTGGTGGGACAATATCTTTTGGTAGAGAAGAAAGATACCATGTGCTAGAAATATTGGAAGAAAAATACGGAGAGAAATTTTTAAGATTTTTAGGTGAAGTTTGATGATTTTCATTTACGATTATGAAGGTGAAGAAAACGAACTAAACTACATCAAATCTCACCCTGAAAAGTTTGTATTTGAAGGAATACGAGAGCTTTTTACAATCGGTGTTAAAAAGAAAGAAAAGTAATGCTATTTTTGAGCGAGTGATTGGCGAGTTATTAGGCTTTTGAAAAATATGGTATATTCCTGATGAAATTAAAAATTTGGGACAGACGATTTGGCAGTTTATTTGAAACAAAAATATTTTTTGTTATGATGACGACATAGAAACATGGAATAAAAATTTTGAACAAGTACTTTTTGAAGCTTTAAAAATATATACCTAAAAGGGAAGATTATAGCTCAACAAATAGCTTTTAATAATGCTTGGGGATATTTTGCAGAATTGTTATCTGTAGTTAAGGAAAAACAATCATCCTGAATTTGAAAAATACTATGATATAGCTGTAAATAATGGAATGAATGAACCAGTATTTGAAAGAAAAGATGAAAGAGTTATTTGAAATAAAAGTATTTATGGAAATATAAAAACTTAATACAAAATTTGAAGTTTATGCAATCTACATGCATACCGAGAAGGTAAAGTAGCAAAACTGAGAAACAGGAGGAACTAAGTATGAGTTATGATTTAATGGTTTTTGAAAAACAAAAGCACCTAATACAAAAACAATTTATGGTTTGGTATGATAAGCAAACAGAATGGGAAGAAGAACACGATTACGAAACAATAGGAGTATCTTCTCCCTAATTTGCAAAAATTGGTTTATGGAAATGAAAGAAAATTTTCCACCTATGAATGGAGAATATTCACCTAATTTTGATAATCTTGATGACGATGAAGATGAAAAATTAGAAAATGCGTATGGCTGACTACTGTAGTAGGATATGATGTATTTATGTAGCTTTTTCCTTGGTCGGTAGCAGACGGTGTTGCTGAAGTTATGCGAGATTTAGCTAAAAACATAATGTGGGATTTTTGATGTGAGTGGAAAAAAAGGCGATATTATATTACCGGATGGCACTAGGATTAAGTAGTTATGTTAATAAGCATTCTTTATTTGATTTACACGATTATTATAGAAATATAATTTTTGTAAATTATAATTTGTAGGAGGTACATTATGTACAATAAAAATGAGATATTAGAGGGTGTCATGAGTGAAAAATATTCCATTCAAGATAAAGATAAATGATATTCGATTACTTCAAGTAGAGATTAAAAACTGGAAAATGAAAACAGAAACAGAAGTAGTTAATATTCTAAAGTTATTTGAAAAACACCTAGAGATGAAATGTCATTATACTATTCTCCGTATTTCAAAGATGACAAATTTGTTGAGGAACTTTTTACAGATAGCACTTAATTATTCAGATAATGAAAAATACTATTGAATATCATATCTATTTTTGGGAAATATGATACTAAGATACCAACTTGAAGAAACCACTGAAATTTATAATTTTTATTTTATCAAATGCTTATAAAAAGGACTTGCAGGTTATGTTTCTAACTATTTACCGCGTTTAAAAATTTTTGAATATTACCCTGATAAATGGAAATACTTTTATGAGTATGCAAAATGACACCATTGCACATCAAAATTTGGTTCATATTATTAATCAAAAATATTCAAAGTGTCCCTGAAGAATACAAAAAGAAGTAATCTTTTTTTACAAACAAAGCATGATTTAGCTAATAATGATGGTGGCAAGAAATTTTTATTTAGATATGATAAAAAGATCAAAAACTAAAAATACTAAAGTTTGAATTTATGAGAGATATGATGATAAGAAATATAAGAAAAAGATGATGCTGCATCAATACAAAAATATGCGATATTTCTTTAGGGTATAAGGCATCTGTTGAATTAATAAGTAGACAAATAGAAAAGTTGTCAAATGATATAAACCATCATTATATTTATGTGTATGAGGATGAGGATTCACATACAATTGTTGGATTTGTACATGCAGAAGTTTATGAAAAGTCTTTATTCAGATGTGGGGTTAAATATTCTGGGATTAGCAGTACTTCCGGATTTTCAAGGTAAAGGCATTGGAAAGAAATTGATGAGTCAGTTAGAACTAAAAGCTAAAAAGTGATTTATTAGCATTTATCAGATTAAATTCAGCATCAACACGTTTGGAAGACACAAATTCTATGAAAATATTGGATATTTATGTAACAAAAATACAGAAGAGATTCATAAAAATTTTTGATTAGATAAATTGAAATTTTGAAAGGTGGAGGGCGTATTGATGGACGAAATAAAAGCTTATTGGTATAGTCTCAAAAACAGAGTATGAAAATAGATATAAAGAAGAATTTTTGAAGGATTTTTGAGAAATCAAAAACATATCTGGAAAACAATGGAGAACTATTCATTAGAAAGACTGGAAGATAATCCATCAGATGTTGATGTAGTATGTACTTTAGCTTCAGTAAGGTTAGAGCTAGAGATAGTGAAAGTGATTGTGTTAATTTATTAAAGAATTTTTAGATAGCTTTGGCTGTAAATTGGATAATGCCCATAAAGCAAGGGATTTATACAAACATAGGGTTTTTATGAAGATTATTCCAAGGAAAGCTGTTAGAGTTTCTGACTAAAGCTTATGAGCTTAAATCACCTTATATAGAAACTTACACTGGTCTTGGTCTTTACTATTTTTCATAAATTTCAGGGATGTAAACTAAGTAAAGATGATTTTTATAATACGCAAAAAATATATCCTTACAAAAAAATACTTTGAAATAGCTAAAGATATGGATAAAAGTTATAAATCTGCTTTCAACTACGCAGTATGCTTATTTGAACTAAAAGAATATGAACAGGCTGGAAGCTAATATTTTTTAGACTTATTAAAAATATCCTAATCGAATGAGGCTTTATGCTGGCTATTTCTTATTGTGAAGATATCTTGGGGATAAAGAAAAGTCCATTTATTATTTAAAGCAGGTTAAGGATGGTCAAGATGATAAATATTCTTTTAAATACTGATGATATTGCTGATTATGAGATTTTTAATGTTTATTACGTACTTGAAGAATACAATGAGTATTTAGCGTTTTTGATAAAGTTATTTCAGATTATTATACGGTTGATTGGGAACATTATTATTATGTTTTGTGGCTAAAAATGAAAAAGAAAAAGTTTTTACAAACTTGAGGAACATAATAGAACATATTTGGAGCAGGCTTTTAAAGGATGCAATAGCAGATGATGACTATGACAATGAAGAAGAAAAAGCAAGAAATACTTCTGACTGTGAAAAAGACAAAAAGAATATAAAGATATGATATCTCGCATAAAAAGGAGAATCTAAACCGGATTTGTGCTTAGAACTATATCCTGAGTTTTTCGTGCTTTTTGATTGATTGCATAAGACATCAATTTTAGATTAATAAACAGGAAATTGAATTTGAAAAAGCTGTCCGAGGAAGAAAAAGAAGTAGCTAAAAAGATTGCATAGAAGTCGGACTTACTAAAAAAATCCAACCCACAACAAGGACGGAAGTAAAGAACAATAAAATAAAATATGGAGGAAAAATAAATGGGAATGATTGCAAATTATCAGTCAACTACTGACATTGAATTAGAAAAATTTATGTGTCTTGATGATGTGGAAGAAGACAGGAAAATGAGAACGTAGAAATTTGTGATATAGATAAAATGTGGGACTCACTTCATTTTTTGTTGACAGGAAAATCTGCCAGCGAACCGATTAAAAGATAATTTAATCAGCGAAGGTGATTGTAGGACAGTTTAATATTTCTGGAGAAGAAATCGAAGAATTTATATCTGGAAACGAAAAGTGATAGAGTGAAAGAAATTGCAAAAAGCGTTGCAAGAGCTTGATTTTTGAAACATATATTGATAAATTTGATATGAGTGTGTTTCACCAAAAACGATATTTACCCTGATATTTGGGAATATGCAGAAGAAGTTTGATGAAATTAAAAATGAGTTAAGAATCTCATTTGAAAGTTTGAAAAATTTTATGAGAAAATGGCAGAGCAAGAGAGCGCCATTTTAGTGTCAATCTATTAACTGTACATTTAGAAAAATTTGTGTTGGGAGGAAACAACCATGTCAGTAAGTGGTTATACGGTTTGGAAGCACATGGACATGACCGAAAAAGTGATGATTATGGCTACGTGAATATTACGTGTACCGCTATGGTATCAAGCAGTTCTGCCCCAGACCAGAGCAGTGCGAAAGGATAGAGGTTAGTGGGCGGACGAAAGTGTCTACACCGCCCGCCCCCGGTTGCAAAGTTGGAGATTTTATTATGACTTGGTTGATGGGGAGTGAGCGTCTTAATTGTGGGATATTTGCCCGTAGGGGAATTGCCCAGTACTTAGCTGAAACTTTCTCCGGTTTGAAAAATCAAGGAATTGGAGTGGTTTGAGAACCCCAGAGAAAAACACTGAAAATGGAAAGCCTCGTATGCGTCGTGTTAGTGGCTGCCGGAGTGTGAGGTGGATTTAGTGTACCTCTACCTGACTGCTATATTGACGCTCGAAACCCCTGTGCCAATTCAGACGATTTTTACCGCTACAAGAATGGATGCTTGGGGAGAGACTACTTGGTTTATGTGTATCCCCAAAAGCTGCTGAAAAACTGATTACCATGGATTTTGGAAAAATCTGACCGTCAAAGAAAGTTAAACTATTGTTGGATAGGTATATATTTATTAAGCAGACAAGGAGGGAGAGCATGGAATTATCCATACAAGAACGATTGAAAGATCTCCTTGTGGAGCGTGGTTTTGATACTGGAACAGCTTGCAGAGCAGACCCATCTTTCCAAATCTGCGCTGGGCAGCTATGAAGCCGGAAGACCTCAAGGACATCAGCCACTATGCTTTTATCAGTTGGCGAAGTTTTACGAGGTAACAACTGACTATATATTGGGGCAGTTTAAAAACAGAAATCACCCAAACGCTAATCTTGCAGAACTGCGTTTGAGTGATGATATAATTGAACTTTTGAAAAGAAGAGGAACTAACAATGTTTGAAAAATAGTGATTTAAAGGATTGGAATAGTCATGAATACTATACCAAAAACTATGTAGAAGAACCATTAACTGATGAAATAATAGTATTTTTATGAAAAATAAATTAGGGTTCAAAATTGCCTAAGTCTTATATTCAACTTATGAAAATACAAAATGGCTGGTCATCCAAAGAAATCTTATTGGTTTAATGAACATGCTAAAAAGAAATGAGGTAAAACACAATTGGGCTTGCTGGATTTTTGGAATAGGGTGGTAACAAGTCAAGTTCCTTTATTTGGAAAAATTTGGAAATGAATTTTGGTTTAATGAATGGGAATATCCACGAGATATAGGAATTATTATTGCAGATACAGAATCTGGTGGACACGATATGATCTATTTGGATTATCGTGAATGTGGAAAAGATGGAGAACCCAAAGTATCCGTTTGTTTTCAAGAATATGATTATGAAGTTCAAGTCCTTGCAAAATAATTTTTGAAGAGTTTATAGGAATGCTAATATCAGAGAAAGATTTTGAATATGAAGACTTTGAGTAAAAAGATAAGATTAGAAAAATTTGAACTTGTAAAAAGGATAAGAGAGAGAACAGTAAATCAAAAAGGTTTATTGTTTTTATTTGCTTAAAAATTAGAAAGGAGAAAAATGAGAAAAACAGATATTAAATAAATACAGACAGAACAACATCAAAAGCCTGATGGTATTTTTTACAAAAAGATAAATGGAAAGACCTTTGTAACAGAGATATATTTTGATAAAAATAGTAAAAGAAACATTTCAAGATAAAATGTTCAGAGTTATACATTCAAAGGGTAAATAGTAGTGAGTAGAGAAATATGACAGTAGAAAAATATCGAAAAATGCTATAATATTAGTCAATATAGATAAACAAATTAGAATTTATAAGGAGATAGCAAAATGCAATTAACAAAAATTGAAAAAGAATGGCATTACTTGTGCTGTCGTGAATAGTAACGAAATTGTCATCACAGATGCACAATCGGCATTGGATGTACTTATGTCTGCAAAAATACGATATTGGTACAAAAACATTGTTGTCGACAAAAATTGATAGCAGAGGACTTCTTCATCCCTCAGCAAAGGACTTGCAGGTGAGATTTTACAAAAATATGTGAACTACGGTGGTCGTATCGCAATTTACGGTGATTATTCCATTACACAAGCAAGCCACTAAAAAGACTTTATCTATGAAAGCAATAAGGGCAAGGATGTGTTTTTCGTTGCTACACAGGATGAAGCTCGTTGAAATGTTGACACGATAAATTCCAGTTTGTAGAACTAACAATTTAATAAAAATTACCACAGGAACAGTAAAACTCAAAAAGGTTTACTGTTTTTATTTGCTTAAAATTAGAAAAGGGAGAAAACGAGAAAACAGATATTAAAAGAAATACAGGCAGAACAACAAGCACTTCACCTAAAGCCTGACGATATTCTAACAAAAAGATAAATGGAAGGATCTTTGTAACAGAGATATATTTTTGATAAAAAGAATAAAAAGACATTTCAAGATAAGTTGTTCAAAGTAATACATTCAAAGGGCAAATAGTAGTGAGTAGAGAAATATGACAGTAGAAAAATATCATGCTATAATATTAGTCAATATAGATAAACAAATTTGAATTTGTGAGGATACAAGAGATGAACATCAGATTTAAAAAGGGATAAATAAAGAAAATACTTTGATTTTATGTGGGTGGTCTAATAAAGAGGGTAAAGAATTTCAAGAACAATGGATGGGACAAAAGATTTCTTTTCCGTTGAGTTATGAAAAATAAAAGAATTAGAAAAATATATAAAATGAATATCGACGAAAAATTATTTGGTGAAAAATTCAAGAGAAATATTTGAAATGGAGTATTTAAATGTGAAAATTAATGTGACACTTTGAGTTGCAATTTACAAAATATTTTAAAAATAGTTGACATAATTTTTAAAATATGATAGAATGCTGATTGTCCAGTAAGGAAGTATAACGTGCATGGCGCAGCCCGGTAGCGCACCTGCCTTTGGGAGCAGGGGCCGCAGGTTCAAATCCTGCTGCACCGACCATTATTAATTTATATTTGCGGGAGTAGCTCAGTTGGTAGAGCGTCAGCCTTTCCAGCTGAATGTCGCGAGTTCGACCCTCGTCTCCCGCTCCATTTTAAAGATACACATATAATATGGTGACCGTAGTTCAGTTGGTAGAGCGCCAGTTTGTGGCACTGCTGTCGCGGGTTCAAGTCCCGTCGGTCACCCCATAACTTATTATGAGCCATTAGCTCAGTCGGTAGAGCACTTGACTTTTAATCAAGGTGTCACTGGTTCGATCCCTAGTATGGCTCACCATTTTTATAGAATATGCGAGAGTGGCGAAATTGGCATACGCACTAGACTTAGGATCTAGCGTCTTTGACATGTGGGTTCGAGTCCCACCTTTCGCACCATAAAGCGATAAATAATTTATACATTATCTCAGGAATATCAACACATTTAGTGGCTGATATATATTAATAATCTAAACACTTCAAATAAATAATATCTATTTATGTTTTTTCCTATTATTTAATATTTCTTTTTAAATTTTGATATTAGTAGCATTGCTTATAGGTATATTAATAATGCCAATAATAATTCAAAAATCTTTTTAATCAAAAATAATTATTAAATATAAATTTTAATAATTATTTAAAAATTGAAATATATCATCTTAATAAATTTTTAATAAAAATGGTAATTAAAGTTTAAGAATGGATTAAGTTAAAAAGAGAAATAAAATTACTTTATAATATAAAAATTAATCATAAAATGTATTAATAATTTTAGCTTTTACCAAAAATAATACATTTTTTTCTAATATATAAATTTTATATATTTTTCAGATAAAAATTCTTCAACATCAAGTGCGGCAATTGTGCCACTCCAGCTGCAATAATTGCTTGCTGATATTTATTATCCTGAACATCTCCTGCAGCAAAAACACCTGATATATTAGTTTTAGATGTTTTTCCATATGTTTTAATGTAACCGTGTGTATCTAATTCTACTTGATTATTTAAAAAGTTGTATTTGGATTACGACCGATAGCTACAAAAATACCATCAGTATATAAAGTTTCAATTTCTTGAGTTTTATTATTGATTAGTTCAATTCCAATAACTTTTTTTGATCAGCTAATATGGAGTGTAGTTTAATTTCCATTCTATTTTAGGATTAGACTTTGCTTTCTCTTGCATAAATTGTAAAGACGTAATTCACTTCTTCTATGAACATAGTTACTTTAGAAGAAATTTTGTTAAAAACGAAGTTTCTTCCATAGCAGTATCTCCTCCTCCAATTACTATAATTTCTTTTCCTCTAAAGAAAAACCATCACAAGTTGCACAAGCACTAACTCCTCTTCCAATATATTCAAGTTCATTTTCAATTCCCTAAATACTTTGCACTTGCACCTGTTGAAATTATAATAGTTTTTAGCTCAATTAAAGTTTTGTTTTCTAAATGTATTTTGAAAGGCCTATTTTCAAATTCAATTTTAGTGATATTAGTTTGTAAAAATTCTGTACCAAAAATTTTTAGCTTGTTCTAACATATTATTCATTAATTCATATCCCATAATACCTTTAGGAAATCCAGGAAAAATTCTTTACTTGTTGTTGTTGTTAATTGCCCTCCTGGTTCATTTCCATTAATAACGATGTTTTTTTAAACCAGCACGGCTTAAATAAATTGCGGCGGTAAGACCCTGAAGCTCCAGATCCTATAATTACAGAATCGTATAACATTTTTACCTCATTTCTTTTTAATAAATTTTAGTTAAAGAAATGACCCAACCAAAAGGTAGAGCCATTTTTAAAATATTTATAGTTGTTAATTTTATAATGCAGAATTGATTTTTCAATTAAAATTTCTTTTGATTGTAAAACCAAACCATTACGTCAATGGCTTTTTCCGTCTTTTAAATAAAATTAATGTAGGAATACTTTTGTACTCCAAATTGGTGAGCTAACTCTCAATTCTTGATCAACATTCACTTTACCAATAGTAGCTTTTTCTCCTATTTCTTCTACAACTTCATCTAAAAATTGGTAATTGTAGTCTACATGACCACACCATTCTGCCCAGAAATCTACTAAAGTAATACCATTTGAAATAGTATCGTTAAAAGTTTCTTTTTGTTATAATTAGTGCCATATAAAAATCCTCTCTCTTCATAAAAATAAATAGAAAATATATAAAACTATATATCTTTATAATTTAATAGAAAAATATTATCATTTTTACAATAAAGTCAAGTAAATAAGAAAAACAAAAATATGAAAATTTTAATTTAATTAGTATTTAATTTTTGTAAAAATATAAATTATAAAATAAAGTATTTAGATAAGGATAAAAATCTTTTGAAAAGTAAATATTTTTGAGTTATGTTTTACAAATATAGAAAAATATATTTTTAGAATAAAGTATGATAAAATAAATAAAATATTTTAGTATAAAAGAGGACGATTATAAATGAAAAAAATACAATTTTTGATTATTTAAAATGGCGGAGATTTGAGTTTTGAGATTGATAAATTTAATAAAATAGATGCACTTATTCTAGCTAGATTAGTTTATATTCCGTTTGATAATATAATTAAAAATGAAATGGTTTTTAGAGGAGGTTTTAAAAATTTTTAAAATCAAAAGAAAATATAGAAAATGTTATTATGGAAAATGATATAAAACTTGCATTATTAAAGTGTGAAAGATTTAATAATTTAAAAATTTCAAATTATATAAATAAAATTGATTTAGAGGTAGAAAAACAATTTTGTGCGATGACAATAAAAATAAATGAAAAACTTGAAAATTGTAGTTTTTAGTGGGACAGATAGTACAGTAGTTGGATGGAAAGAAGATTTTAATATGAGTTTTACAACACATATTCCAGCACAATTAGAAACTGTTAAATATTTAGAAAAAAATAGTGAGTGAAGATAACTCGAATGTAATTTTAACGGGCATTCAAAAAGGAGGGAATTTAGCGGTATATTCTTCGATTTTTGTAGATGAAAAAGATAAAAATAAAATAATAAAAATTTATAATTTTTGATGACCGGATTTAATGAAGAAATAATAAATAATGCTGGATATGAAAAATATTAGATAAGATAGAAACATATATACCAAAAAGAGTCTGTTGTTGGAATTTTATTGGAAAGAAAGGAAATTCCTAAAATTATATTGAGTAATGAAAAATTAATAATGCAACATAACCTGTATTCTTGGGAAATAGGAGGACAGATTTTTATATGTAAATGATTTATCAAAAAGAGAGTAAAATGTTAATGAAAAATATACAATTATGGTTAAACAACGTTTCAGTTGAAGAAAGAAAAGAATTTATAGATGCGTTGTTTAATTCAATCTTTAATATAAATACGGACATGAAAGAAATAATAAATAATTGGCAAACAAAGTTTGAAAGTAATTACTAAAGCGAGTCAAGATCCTGTATTTAAAGATATGTTACAAAAAGTATAAAAATATTCGTAGATTCTGTATTTAAAAAGATAAAATGTAGAAAAATAATAATTAAAAATAAAAAGCTACCTAAATGATAGCTTTTTAACTAATAGTGAGAATAAAATTTTATTTTTAATATATTTATGATAAATCGTGTCAATAATTATTGTAATTCCTAAAGATAAGATGAATGATCCAATAACATGAATATCATAAGGCATATTATGTATCATTAAAATTGCAATAAATTATATGTAGTTTCACCTTTTTCATTCGTTTTAAGCCAACCAATTGAAAGAACCATAATAAAAGTAAAAACTATAGCAGAAGTTACGTCAAACATAGGTGTTAAGGAGATAGCGAAAAATGGTTGTAATTTTTATTTTTAGTGCTTATTTTGTTGTTAAATAAGGTTGAATCAATTAATTTTAGAAATAATAAAAATTCCATAGTATAGGTTATAAAACCTCCAATTATAGTTGAAATATAAGAAATTAATGTTGTAATAGAAAGTAATTTACCTGATCCTTGAGTTAAATCAGCAACAACTGAAAAACTACAATCCCTATAATCATTAGTGGAATTATAAATGATAAATATTTGCTAAACAGACTAGAAAATGTAAGAACTATTCTAATAATAGGTTCTGGTAAAACTTTTCCTAATAGAATACCTAGAATAATAGCTATAATTAATCTAGATACAAGTCCAAATTTAAGTTTTTTGTCATAAAATCTATAATAATTTGCATTATAATATAATAAGATAAAATAAGAAAAAGGAGATCTTATTGAAAAAGTAAAGAGGTAAATTGTAAAGAAGTATAGTGTAAATTTTTATAAGCACTATAAAATAATCTTTTAAGAAAATTATTGAAATTAAAGTAAAAAATTAGTATAATGAATATGGAAAGATAATAATTTTGAATATGGAAGGACGAAATAATATGAAAAAGACCAGTAGTTTTAGTAATTTTTAGATGGTTGAGGGAATGAATCACCACAACAATGAAGTTGATGGAGTTAAATTAGCTAACCCAATTAATTTTAATAAATTTAAAAAAGAATATCCATACACTGAATTAAGAGCGGATGGAGAATTTGTAGGATTGCTAGAAGGACAATTTGGGAATTCAGAAGTAGGACATTTAAATATTGGAGCAGGAAGAGTTGTTTATCAATTATTACCAAAAATATCAAAAAGAAATAAGAGAAGGATTAATTTTAAATAATGACCATTATCAAATGTTATGACTAAAACAAAAGAAAATGGAAAAGCTTTACATATAATGGGATTAATGTCAGATGGAGGAGTTCACGCTCATATTAATCATATTATAGGATTAGTAGATATGGCTAAACAAAAAGGGCTAGAAAAAGTGTATGTTCATGCAATTATGGATGGAAGAGATACTGCCCCCTGAAAGTGAGTAGACTATTTAGCTCAATTAGAAGAAGGGTTGAAAAATATTGGATTAGGACGAGTTGCTACAATAGTTGGAAGATACTACGTAATGGATAGAGATAATAACTGGATAGAGTAGAGCAAGCATACAATGCAATATATAGCTGGAGAAGGAGAACACGCAGTTACATCTAATGGATGTCTCATAAAAATTTTCATGCAAATGGAGTAACAGATGAATTTGTTAAAGCTACAAAAGTTGGAGAAAATTGTAAAAGTAGAAGATGGAGATGGAATTATTTTTGCAAACTTCAGACCAGATAGAGCAAGACAATTAACTAGAGCGATTATTACTTCAGATTTCACAGGATTTGAAAGAAAAGTAGCTCCAAAAGCAACTTTGTATGTATGGCACAATATGATTCAACATTTGATGTTCCAGTAGCATATCCGCCAACAAAAATGTAAATGGATTTGGAGAAGTAGTTTCTAAAGCTGGATTAACTCAGTTAGAACTGCTGAAACAGAAAATATGCACACGTTACATTCTTTCTTTAATGGAGGAGTGGAAGAGCCATATCCAGGAGAAATTAGATTATTATTCGATTCACCAAAAAGTTGCGATATATGCACTTACAACCAGAAATGAGTGCTTATGATGTTAAAAATAACTTAATTAAAGAGTTAAACAAAGCGACATGTAGACACTGTTGTATTAAACTTTGCAAATCCTGATATGGTAGGACATACAGGGAATGTGAAGTTGGTTATGCAGGTTCGTCAAGCAGTAGATAATTGTACAGGACAAATTGTTAGAAAAGTATTAGAATTAGACGGAGCAGTATTAATAACTGCAGATCATGGAAATGCAGACTTATTAGTAAATCCTGAAACTGGAGAACCACATACAGCGTGATACTGTAAATCCTGTTCCATTCATCTTTATTTCAAATGACATGAAAGATGCAAAATTAAGAACAGATGGGAAATTAGCAGATATTACACTCAACTATGTTAGATTTATTAGGAATAGAAAAACCAGTTGAAATGGATGGAGAAACATTAATAATTAAATAATTTGAATAGGAAAAGTCTTATAAATTAAGGCTTTTTATTTAAAAAGTAATAAATAATGATAAATAATTAAAAACACTAGAAATCATATATATAGTGTAAAATATATAGCAAAATATAAATTAAAATAAATGTACAAAAGGAGTAAACTAATATGATAGAAATGATATTACCTGATGGTAGTAAAAGACAATTAGAGAAAGCTATGACAGTAGTAGAATTTGCAAAAACAATAGATCTAGGGTTTAGGGAAATCAACTGTTGGAGCAATAATTGATGGGAAACAAGTTGATCCAAGTTATATTATAGAAAAATCAGGTGAAACACAAATAATTACAGCAACAAGTGAAGAGGGAATAGCAATTATAAGACATAGTGCGGCACATATAATGGCTCAAGCTGTGCAAAAGATTATTCCCAAATACAAAAGGTTACAATAGGACTAGTTATAGAAAAATGGATTTTTCTATGATTTTGATCCGAAAACCATTTACAGAAGAAGATTTAGAAAAATTGAGAAAAGAAATGGAAAAATTGTAAAAGAAAAATTATCCATTTGTAAGAAGTGAAATGACAGCAGAAGAAAGTTTAAAAATATTTTTCTGAAAAAGGAGAAACTTATAAAGTTGAAATAATTGAAGATTTAGGTGAAAGAAAAAGTACATTTATCAACAAGGAGAATTTGTGATTTATGTAGAGGAACTCATATTCCATCAACAGGATTTTTAAAAAGCTTTTTAAATTAATGTCAACAGCTGGAGCTTTATTGAGAGGAAAATTTAATAATAAAATGTTACAAAGAATTTATGGAGTAGCATTTGGAAGTAAAAAGAATTAGATGAATATTTGACAATGTTAGCTGAAAGAGAAAAAGAGATCATAGAAAAATTAGGGAAACAATTAGATTTATTTTTTTCTTAGATGAGCATACACCTGGATTCCCATTCTTTATGCCAAAAAGGAGTAGAATTATTTAATAAATTACAAGAGGTTTGGAGAGTAGAGCATAAAAAGAAAAAAATTATAAAGAAATTAAAACACCAATAATGTTAGATAAAGAGTTGGGGAAATTTCTGGACACTGGTTTAATTATAGAGAAAATATGTATACATCAGAAATTGATGAAAAAGAATATGCAGTTGTCAATGAACTGTCCAGGATCAATAATTGCATACAAAAATAATTTACATTCATATAAAGATTTACCATTAAAATATGGTGAAATGGGATTAGTTCATAGACATGAATTTAGTGGAGCTTTTACACGGATTAATGAGAGTTAGAGCATTTACACAAGATGACGCTCATGTATTCTGTACGGAAGAACAAATTGAAGAACAAATTATTGAAATTATTGATTTATATGATAAATTTTATACATTATTTGATTTGAATATAATATAGAGTTATCAACTAAACCGGAAAAAGCGATTGGTTCGGATGAAATTTGGGCAATGGCTGAGTTTAAAATTAGAATCAGCTTTTAAAAACATAAAGGAATTGCATATAAATTAAACCCAGGAGATGGAGCGTTCTATAGCCTAAAATTGATTTTTAAAATGAAAGATTCAATTGGAAGAATTTGGCAATGTGGTACAATTCAATTAGACTTTTAATTTACCAACAAGATTTGAAATGAGTTACATTGGATCGGACGGAGAAAAACATGAGCCGGTAATGATTCATAGAGCGATGTATGGAAGTTTAGAAAGATTTATTGGAATTTTTAATTGAACATTATGCAGGAGCGTTCCCAGTTTGGTTGGCACCAGTTCTAGCTAAAGTTTTTAACAATTTCTCAAGAACAAGTTTCTTATGCTGAAGAAGTTGAAGCTAAATTACAAGAGTTTTGGAATTAGAGTAGAGTTAGATACTAGAGAAGAAAAATTGGATATAAAAATTAGGGAAGAAATGGAGAGAGAAAAATACCAGCACAATTAGTTTTTAGGTAAAAATGAAATGGCTAATAATGAAGTAAATGTTAGAAGATTTGGATCACAAGACAGCACAACGATGTTATTGGATGATTTTCATAAAAGAAATTGTAAAAAGAATCTAAAGTTCCATTTTGGTAAATAATTTTAAATAACAGATAGAATATTTGAGAATATAGTAAAGTATATTAAATGGAGATGATATTATGAACTATGATGATTTTGAAAAGAAATATATGGGAATGACACAAAATATATGAATTATGAGGAATTAGAAGATTAGCAGGAAGTAAGGTAAAAGGAAGTTTGTTGTGGATGGTTTTTGGATTAATAATAACTGGGATAACAGGATATTTTACAATCGAAACACTTTTTAGCTCAGAAGATTATATAATAGTTTTGGAAATGTTATTGTACATTGCTTTTAGGTCTTGAAGTGGTAACAGTTTTTAGCTTTTTCAGCTATGGCATTTAAAAGCTAGTAAACTTCACTATTAAGAGCAATGTTTATGTTTTATTCGTTATTAAATGGAGTAACATTATCAACATTATTTTTAGCTTATGATTTATATAGTATTTTTGTATGCTTTTTAGAACAGTAGTGTTATTTGCAGTATTAGCAATTTATGGATATGTAACAAACGAAGATTTATAAATATAACTCAATTTTAAGAGCAGGACTTTGGGCATTAATAATTATGGGATAATAAATATTTTTATGAGAAGTGATGGATTAATATGATTTTCTTCAATGCTAGGAGTTGTTGTGTTTATTATATTATTGCAGTAGATGTAAATAGAATAAAAATCAAGTGATCGAATATGGATTGACAGAAGATTTAGCAATTGTAGATAAAATAGAAATTTTTGGTGCATTACAATTATATTTAGATTTTTATAAATTTATTTATTTATATTTTTAAGATTAGTTGGAAGAAGAGATTAATGTAAAAGGGTTATCGTTTGCTAGCCCTTTAATTAAATGATTGAGGAGGAAAGAAAAATGAAAAGAAAAATTGAATGTGTGGAAGAATTTCACAAAATATATAAATTAGAAATTCTGATAAACCAATAGGGAAATTGAAAATAATAAAGAAAAATTAAGATTTGATTTAATGAAAGAAGAAAATGAAGAGTATTTAGAGTAGGCAGCAAAGGAGATATTGTAGTAGTAGCAGATGCTTAGGGTGATATGCTTTTATATTTTGTGTGGAACTATTACAGAACATGGAATGCAAGATTTGATTGATGAAGTTTTTTGAAGAAATTCATAGAAGTAATTTATCTAAACTGGATGAAAATGGAAATCCTATATAGAGAAGATGGAAAAGTTATATGCCTAATTATTTTAAACCTGATATAAAAATAATAGAAAAATTTTAAAAAAATAGTTGACAGAAATATTAAATTACGATAATATAACTGAGTAATTAATGCGGGTGGATGTCCGAACGGCTGGCGTAACCGGTCTTGAAAAACCGGCGAAATCGCAAGATGTCTGGGTTCGAATCCAGTTCACCCGCCATTATTTCTTAAAGTTTAATAAATGTGGAGAAGTGGCAGAGAGGCTGAATGCGCCTCTGCTAAGGGAGTATCCGGCTGAAACCTGGATCGAGGGTTCAAACCTCCTTCTCCGCCATAATAAACAGTGTAAATAAAGTTGTGTGTATGTGTGTATTCTATAGCTCAATTGATAGAGCGTCTGACTACGGATCAGAAGGTTGCGAGTTCGACTCTGCTAGGGTACGCCATTTTTATTTTACCCCTTTTATTTATAGATGTTGAAGATTTTAAAAATTGTTTGGGGACATTTTATTTTTATCAATAATTTTATTAAAATATAATTATAATCGAAAAAGAATGTTATTTCTAGTTGCAATTTCACAATCTTTATAAAAATATTTAAAATTGTAAAATAAAGTGTCACACTTTGATACATAATATAATTTTTCATGGTATAATTAGTTTAGAAGACAAAAATACCAAAGGAGAAAAATATTATGGTTTAAATTAATATACAATAGGAAAAAGTTAAACATCTAACTTATATTGAAAAAGGAAAAAAATATCTGTAGATAGCACAAAGAAAAAGCAAGAGTTAGAACTATAAAATTTGATAAGAATATGTTATAATATTATGAAAAATATTAAGTGAAACAAATTAGGAGTTGTCTAGTTTATTAGATTAATGTATGAGTATTGCGTATTGTTTGGTACTCTAAGATTGTTTTTAAAAGATTATATTATAGAAAGTGAGAGAATATGGGTAAAAAGTAGTAATTATTGGAGCAGGTGTTTCGGGTTTGAGTGCTGGAATATATGCATTGCAGGCTGGATATTCAGTAGAAATATACGAAACAAAAAGCCCGGTGGTGAGTGTACAGGTTGGAATAGGAAAGGATATCATATAGATAATTGTATTCATTTTCTTGTTGGATGCAATAGGATGAACAATTATACAAAATGTGGGAAAATCTAGGAGTTCTTTCTAATAGTTTGGAGATTTATCGTGAACCATATTTTTTTATTGTATGGAAATGGATGGGATAACATTACATTTGTGGAGAAATTTAGAGAAAGCAAGAAAAGAGTTTTTAGAGCTTGTTCCAGAAGATACCAAAGAATTAAATTTGTTTTTGACTGTGCTAAAAGCTTAGAGTGTGTAAAAGCCTCCATGTGATATTTCAATTGCTCATATGAACCTAATACAATTTATTAAACTAGGAATGAGCATGAAAGATGCAAATAAGGCTATAAAGGAATACGGAAAAACAGTCTATGGAAGAGTTTACAAATCGTTTTTAAAAACCATTACATTAGAGCAATTTTAAAAATTATTTTAATAGCAATTTTCATTGTCTCGCCTTTGTTGCATCGTATGCTTTTTATACAAGTGATACAGCAGCTATTCCAAAAAGGAGGTTCTGTTGGCTTAGTTAGTAGAATGCTTTGAAAAATTTGAATCTTTGGGAGGGAAACTACATTTAGGCGTTAATATTGAAAAATAAATATTGTAGATAAGCAGGTTGTTAGTATTCTTGGTAATAATGGAAAGGTTATCAACTCAGATAACTATATTTGGTGTGCAGATCCACATTCTCTTTTCTATGACTTAATTGATGAAAAAAATATTTGGATAAAAAAATCTTAGATATATGTATGATAATCCGGAGGGGTATATTTCTAATACAGGTTATCAGGTTGCATTTGGAATAGTTACTGAAGAGGATTTGAAATTACCTAAAAGGAAGCATTATTTTCCTTGCGACGAATATGATGTTGCAGGAGAAACACACAATTTTTGTGGAATGCGAGTTTATGATTATGATGAAAACACTATTTCCTATTGGAAAAAGAGTTATTCAGTGTAATATTTTACAAAATGCTGAAAAATTATGCTTATTGGTTTAGGGCTAAAAAGATAATAAGGAGAAATATAATCAAGAAAAAAACATCGACTTGCAGAAGAACTGAGATTAAGGGTTGAAAAATACCCTCAGCTTGAGGGTAAACTCATTGTGCTTGGAACATATTCTCCGGTTACATTCACAACTGGTGTAATGCCTACAAAGGGGGATATATGAGTTTTAATCCACAGAAAGGTTATAAAAAGTAAGTATGTTAAAAGCACTATTAAAGGGATAAATAATTTATACCTTGCAAGTCAATGGATTCAAACTGGTGGAGGGCTCCTATTGCTGCAGCAAGTGGAAAGTTTGCCATAGATAATATGAAATCTTATAGAAAAATTCAACTTTAGAAAAAAATATGATTAAATTCGAACTTTACAAGGGGTAATTTTATAGATGAAATCCAAGTGTTTTACACAAAGGAATTACCAGTTTTTGGAATATGTTTTGGACGAGATATATTTAGTAGAGTATATTAAATTTAGGTGATCTTTTATATTTTTATGTCACATATCATTGACATCTGTAAACAAAAAGTACCAATAAACTAAACACTTAAATGTAAGTAGTTTAAAGGTACATTTTTTATATTTTTGATAATTATTTAAAGAAACTTACAAACATAGTAATTATTGATACATTGAAGAAGTCAATAAATAAAGCTCCAACTAATGGAATAACAAAGAATGCTACTTTTGAATAAATATATTTTTCAGTAACAGATCTCATGTTTGCAATACCGTTTGGTGTAGCTCCTAATCCAAAATCCAGCATGTCCTGAAACCATAACAGCTGCATCGTAATCCCGATCCCATAACTTTAAAATGTTACAAAAATTAGATAGAAGTAAATTAATACAACTTGTGCTAATAATAATATGATTACTGGTACTGCTAAATCAATTAATTGCCATAATTTTAATGACATTAAAGCCATAGCTAAGAATAAATTCAATGATACATCTTCAATAACACTAATTTCATGAATTGGTGCGTGTAATTTTCTGAAGATCAAATATATTTCATAATAGCAGCAATAATCATGTACCGATATAAGCAGGTAAACTTAAAAGCTGGTAGTAAAGCTTTTAAAATTATTGATAAATATGAACCAAGTCCCATAGCAATTAAAATGTAGAAGAATGCGTAAGAGAATTTTTCTGCATCTAAAAATAGGTAAATCTTCTTTTCTAACATTTTTCATCGATATCTTTTTCTCAAAAGTGTTCATTTTTCTTGCGTTGATAATATCAGTTGGTAATAAGTTACGCTTTTTGATAAGTCTATCAGCAATAGGATCACCAATCATAGATCCCTGCAACTAATCCAAATGTTGCTGCAGCAATAGCAATTGTACTCGCTGTATCTGAACCTTTAAATCCTAACGCTTCAACAGTTGGAGCAATAGCAGCAGCTGTTCCATGTCCTCCAGTCATAGGAGTTGATCCAGTCATTAATGCTAACAATGGATGTAATCCACAAAAGTGCCCCTAATCCAACAGCAAGTAAATTTTTGTAAAATAACAAGTCCTATAGCAGCTAATAAGAATGTGAATACTTTTTACCACCTTTTTAAGTACTTGTAAACTTGCGTTAAATCCAACACTTGTGAAGAACATTATCATAAAGAATTGTTGTAACGTAGTATCAAATTTGATTTCCAAAACATTTGATTGTTTAAGAATAAAATGCAACAATAGCAAATAAGAAACCTCCAATTACTGGGGCAGGAATACAATATTTCTCAAAAATCCAATTTTCTTTCTTAAAAAATCTACCAATTATAAGTAGAATAACTGCTAATCCAATAGCTTGTATCATGTCTAATTCTAATTTCAACATAATAATACCTCTCTTTCCATATATTTAAGTTTTCTATGAAAGTATTATACAATATAAAAATCAATACAGTTAATGAAAAATAATACCATATATAAAATATATGTTTTAAATTTTGAAAAAAATGATATAATAGAAGAAATAAAAAGAAAAGAGGAAAATAAATGAGTTTACCAAATTGTCCAAAAATGTAATTCGGAATATACATATGAAGATGGTACGATGTTAATTTGTCCAGAATGCTTCTATGAATGGTCTTTAGAAGATACAAATTCAACGGATACTGAAAATATTGTAAAAGATTCAAATGGAAATATCTTACAAGATGGAGATTCTATTACAATAATTAAAGATTTAAAAGTTAAAGGTGCAACAAGTGATTTAAAAGAGGAACAAAAGTTAAAATATAAGACTTATAGATGATGGAATACATAATATAGAGTGTAAAATTGATGGCTTTGGTGCTATGAAATTAAAAATCAGAATTTGTTAAAAAATTTAAAAATAGAAATAAAAATATTAGGTAGAGTAATTTTATATATTTTTATTTTTACTTAAGATATAAAAAGGAAGTTAAAATATGAAAATCAGGATTTATAGCGATTGTTGGTCGTCCAAATGTAGGAAAAATCAACATTGATGAATAAATTAGTAAAAGAAAAGGTAGCGTAGTATCTGATAAAGCAGGAACTACACGAGATCAAATTAGAGGAATGTAAATATTCAAGATAGCCAATATATTTTTGTTGATACACCTGGAATACACAAACCAAAAACATTTATTGGTGAACATATGACAGCTATTGCTTTAAGACATTAAACGATGTTGATTTGATAATGTTCATGTTAGATGGAACGATGGAAATTTCAATGGAGATATGTTTGTAAATGAACATATAAAACAATCCAAAACTGCCAGTTGATTATAATTAATAAAATTGATAAATTAAGTGATGAAGAAATTGAAGCAAAAAAGCTGAAATAAAAAGAAAAATTGGGGAATTACGATAATGTAATAACGTTGACTGCTGAATATGCGATAGGTATTCATAAAATATTTGAGGTGGCAGAATCGTATTTATCAAGTGAAGTTTGGTTTTTATCCAGAAGATTACTATACAGATTTGCCTGTAAACAAAATAGTTGCAGAAACTATACGTGAAAAATATTACATTACACAAAAGATGAAAGTACCCTCATAGTATTGCAGTGAAAAAATAATGTTGAAACAAAGCCACATATAAGAAAGTACGATATAAATATTTATGTGGAAAGAGATAGTCAAAAAGGTATTGTTATTGGAAAAAGACGGAGCTTTTTATTATAGGAAATTGAATCAGTGAGAAATAGAAGAGTTGATTGATTTAAAAGTAAATTTAAAAATTATGGCAAAAGTTAAGAAAAATGGAGAAAAACAAACAATTTTAGATGAAATTGGATATAAAATAAATGATAAAAAGAAAAATAGTGAAAAGAAAACTACACTAAATTTTTGAAATAGTAGTAGTTTTTAAATTTAAAAATATATTTAATTTTAATTATTTACAACTTTTTCTATATAAAACTAATAATGGATTCCAAACACTTGCATTTGTTGGTGAATACGCAAAATCAATTTCAATAAATTTTTCGATAGGAGTTTCGAAGTGTTATAACAATGGCAATTTGATCAATAAATTGAGCGACAGCTTGGTGTCCCAACATAGCTCCTCCCAAAACAACTTTTCTATCTTTATCGTAAACAATTTCAGCTTTAGCAGGTATAGAATCTTCAAAATCCTGAGTTTTTTATACATTGCTTTCATTTCAACTTTTTCAGCATTATATCCCTAAATCAAGAACTTCTTTTTAAAGATAAACCAGTTTGAGCTAATTTTATATCATAGAATGAAGTTGCAAAAGATCTAATTAATCCTTTCCAATCAACTTTTTCCAGAAAGATGTTTTGCTAATAACATTCCATGTTTATTTGCAACATCTCCAAATGGAGCATATAAATTTCTGTCAGTTTTATAAAATTTATTAAAGACAGCGTCACCTATTGCGTAAACATTAGGTAAATTAGTTTCAAATTGTGCATTTACAACAATTTACCTTGAGTCGTTTCTAATTCATCTGAAATAAACCGATATTAGGCGTAATTCCGATACTAAATAAAGCAACATCAAATGAAACTTTCTCCAGTATCTAATTTTACTGATTTAGCTTTACCATTTTCTGAAACAATTTCAGTAACTCCAGCATTTAATTTTAAATTAATACCTTTATTTTAATTTCAGTAACACTTTCACCCTTTAAATTTTCTGAAACAATCGGAAAATTTCTCCAGCTTTTTCAATAATTGTAACATTTAATCCTAATTTATTAAATGTTTGCATAGTTTCTAAACCGATAAATCCTGCTCCTACAATTATCGCATTTTTAATTTATCTTTGTTTTCATTTAAATAATTTTTAATTTCAAAAGCATTTTGTGCGTGAGATAATGTAAATACATTTTCTAATTCATTTGAGTATCCTGCAATACTTGAATGAATGATTTTTCCACCAACGGCAATAACTAATTTGTCATAACCGAAAATACCGTTAATCTCAGCTTCCTTTTATATTTAGAGTTTTTATTTCTAAAGTCATCCCCGTAACTTCGTGATGAATTTTAACATTTACTCTCTTTTTATAAAATCTTCAGGAGTTCCTAGTACGACATCTTTGCTTTTAATTCATCTGCAATAAAATAAGGTGTTGGACAACCCTGCCCAAGCAACATAAGGTGATTTTTCAAAAACAAAAACTTCATCATCTGGATTAGCTTTTTGTATTGAGTGAAAACATCATTCCTGCTGCTCCTCCCAATAACTGCAATCATATAAAATTCCTTCTTTCTATAAGTATTTTTATGTCAATAAATTGTGTGAAAAACATAATTAAATTTGTTTATACAAAACAAATTCTATCATAAAATAATTTGTTTGTAAAGTAAAATGTTTTTAATTATTTTTATATAAACTATTAAAAAGGTATCTAAGTCTGCTAGAAACCATTTTAATACCTACTTTATTTTCTTTTTCCTCTAGGAATTATAACATCTGCATATCTTTTTGAAGGTTCTACAAATTCTAAGTGCATAGGTTTTACTGTATTAATGTAATGATTTTTAACACTATCAAAATTCTTCCTCGTTCGTTTAAATCTTTCCATTCTACGTAGAAGTCGTTCATCATCTGTATCTACAAATATTTTTGCATCAAATAAACTTCTAATTTTTCTATTGCTAAAATCAAAAATTCCTTCAACAATAATAATACTAGCAGGTTCAATATGAAGAGTATCATTTACTCTATTATGTTGTTTGAAATCATAAATTGGTTTTTCAATAGATGTCCACTTTTTAAAGCTAAAATATGATCTTTTAAAAAGTTCAAAATCTATTGAATCCGGATGGTCATAATTTAATTTTACTCTTTTCTTCAAAAAGTTAGTGATCATTTCTTCTATAATATGAATCTTGTTCTAATAAAATTGCATTAATTCCTGATTAAATCTTCAATAATTGCTTTTGTTACACTTGTTTTTCCCTGAACCAGTACCTCCAGCAATTCCTACAATAATTGTTTGATTTTCCTGATATAATTCCTTTCTTTATTACTATGAAAAGTATATACTAGATATAAAAATTTTCAAGTATAGAATAAAATTTTTATTGAAAAATATAGAAAAAGGTATAAAACAAACTATCTTAAAAAATAAGGGGTAATAGTATGATACTAGGATTAACAGGTGGAATAGAACGGTAAAAAGCACTGTTGCGAATATGTTAAAAGGGAAAGGAATTCCAGTAGTTGATACAGATCTTATTTCAAGAGAAGTAATTGAATATCCGGAGATTATAGAAAAATAAAAATTAGAAATATCAAATGAAGTTTTTGATTTTAATAATAAATTGGATAGAAAGAAAAATGAGTGAGATAGTTTTTGAAAATCAAGAAAAATTGAAAAATTAAATGAAATAATGCATCCGGAAATATTATGTGGCTTGAAAGTAGAAAAATTGAAAAAGAATCATAAAATTATTGTATTGGATATTCCATTATTATTTGAAACAAATATGGAGAAAGAAGTTGATAAAATTTTTATTAATTTATGCCTCAAATAGGAAATACAATTAAAAAGAATAATGGAAAGGGATTGTAGAAGTAGAGAAGAGGCAATTAAAATTATTAATTCACAAATACCATTGTATAGAGAAAAAGTGATTATATAATTCAAAAATAATGATAGTTTTAGAAAATTTAGACTAGAAAAATCTTAGAAAAATTATAATTTAGGGAGCAAAGTTATGATGAAAAATTATAAAAATATTGTTAATATTATTTGAATTTGGCTATGTACACCATTTACAGTTTTAGTTTTAGGAAGTGATGACATAAAGGGAAACCTTTAAAAGGTTCGCGAACTGATGGATAATTTTAGTAGAAGTTACGCCACTTTTAGCTAAAGTTCGTATGGTGTCAATACCGAGAGATACTTATGCTGAAATTCCATGCGAAATAGGTAAAACGATAAAATAACACATGCACATGCTTTTTGGGGGAACAAAATGTACAAAACAAGCTGTAGAAAGATTGTGATACAAAAGTAAATAATACTGTGCTATTTAGATTTGATGATGTCGTTTCTTTGACGGACATAATAGATGGAGTTGATATAGTAGCAAATCATAGTTTTGTGCAAGATGGACAAAAATTTGTAGAAGGAGAAAGTTATCAATATAAAAGGTGAAAGAGCATTAGCGTATACAAGACATAGAAAAACAGATAGTGCATTTTAAAAAGGGATGATGAGCGTCAAAGACAAGTAATACAAGGAATTGTAGATGCTAAATCCATTAAATTGGAAATATTTATCGAGTGTTGTGATTATACATTTTCAAACTATGGAAGTAAAAATATAATCCACTAAGAACAATTTCATTAATTCCTGCACTATTAATTCATGGTGGTAAATTTGAACAAATAGAAATAAAAGGTGATGGAATGAAAAAGGTGGAATTTATTACTTCAATCAAGTGAAGAATCTATGAACGGAGTTTAAAAGAAAATTTAAAAGTGTTCTTTTAAAAATAAAAAGATGAAAGGTACAAAACATAAATGAATATACTCAGAATTTGTCAAAAATCTGCCGTATATGAACAAGATTATCCAGAATTTATAGGATTGAGGTTTTCGTTTATAGGAAGATCAAATGTAGGAAAAATCATCATTAATTAATTCTTTAACTGGAAGAAGAAGTCTTGCGAGAACAAGTAAAACGTCAGGTCGTACTCAATTAATAAATTATTTTTAATTGATGAAAGTATACACTTTGTAGATTTGCCGGGGTATGGGTTTGCAAAAGTTCCAGAAGCAGTTATTGACGATAGAAACATATTTGAAATCACAAAGAGATAAAATGTATTTTTATTATTAGATATAAGAAGAATACCATCAAATGAAGATTTAGAAATGTTAAAATGGCTTTGAACATTTTGATATGAGTATTATATAATTTTTACAAAAACAGACAAATTATCAAATAATGAAAAATTTAGACAGTTAAAAGAAATTAAGAGAAAGTCGTGTTTAATAATGAAGATGTATTCTTTTTATTCTTCATTAAAAATATTGGAAAGATGAATTACTTGAATTTATTTATAAAAACAAACAAATATAAAAATAATTTAATTTTGTATAAAGACATAAAAAGTCAAAAACATTAAAAGAATAAAAAAGTTTAAAGGTTCAACTTTTTGTAAATACAAATAAAAACATAAAAACCTTAAAACATTTGATTTTTATATGCAAATGAGGTATACTTATGATGTAAAATAAATATATGTGTATTAAATAATACAAAAATGAGAAAGGAAGTGTTACTTGAATGGACGCTTGAGAGGATTTAAGAGAGGAAATGGACTAATGAAAATAGATGTTACAGATTTCATTAGATTAAACTACACTGAATATACAGGAGATGAAAGTTTCTTAGATATCATACAGTCTACTACAACTAATGGAAATCATTAGCTGAAAAATTCAAAGTAGAAAGAGAAAAAGGTATTTATGATGCAGAAACAAAAATACCATCTCAAATAGATGCATACGGAGCAGGATACATAAATAAAGATTTAGAAAATTGTTGGATTGCAAACAGATGCACCTTTTAAAAAGAGCAATATTCCCTAATGGTGGATTAAGAATGGTTAAAAACAGTTTAGGAAGCATTTGGATATTCATTAGATCCACAAACTGAAGAAATATTCACTAAATATAGAAAACTCACAATGATGGAGTGTTCTCAGCTTATACTGATCAAATCAAAAAGCTGACATACTGGTATTATAACAGGATTACCTGATGCATACGGAAGAGGAAGAATCATTGGAGATTACAGAAGAGTAGCTTTATATGGAGTAGACAGATTAATTGAAGAAAGAAAAGCTGAACACAAAAGAGATTCTTCAGAAATGACTGAAGATTTAATTAGAACAAGAGAAGAAATCTTTGAACAAATTAAAGCATTAAATGCATTAAAAAGAATGGCTGCAGCTTATGGATATGACATTTCAGACTGCAACTACAGCACAAGAAGCAATTCAATGGACATACTTTTGCTTACTTAGCAGCAACTAAAGATCAAAATGGGCTGCAATGAGTATCGGTAGGGTATCTACATTCTTAGATGTATTTATTGAAAGAGATTTACAAGAAGGAAGAATTACAGAACAGAAGTTTCAAGAATTTATGGATCATTTCGTAATGAAATTAAGATTAATTAGATTCTTAAGAACACCTGAATATGATGCATTATTCTCTGAGATCCAGTATGGGTAACTGAATCAATCGGAGGAATTGGATTAGACGGAAGATCATTAGTAACTCATAGCTTTAGAATTTTTACATACATTATACAATATGGGAACTTCACCAGAACCAAACTTAACAGTATTATGGAGTGAAAATTTACCTGAAGCATGGAAAAATATTGTGCAAAAAGTTTCAATTGATACATCTTCAGTGCACATGAAATGATGATATCATGAGACCACAATTTGGAGACAACTATGGAATCGCTTGTTGTATCACCAATGACTATTGGACACCCAAATGCAATTCTTTGGAGCGAGAGTAAACTTGCTTAAAGCATTATTATATGCAATTAATGGTGGATTAGATGAAAGATATAAAGAAACATGTTGCTCCAGAAGGAACATTTGAACCAATTACATCAGAATACTTTAGACTTCGATGAAGTATGGGAAAAATATGACAAAGTGTTAGATTGATTAGCTGAAACTTATGTTAAAGTATTAAATATTATTCACTATATGCATGATAGATATTCATATGAAGATTAGAAATGGCATTACATGATGTTGATATTAGAAGAACTGGAAGATTTGGTATCGTAGAATTTCAATTGTAGCTGACTCATTAGCAGCAATTAAATATGGTAAAGTTAAAGTAATTAGAGATGAAGATGGAATAGCAGTTGACTATCAAAATGAAGGAGATTATGTACCATTCGGAAATAATGACGATAAAACAGATAAATTGCTGTTGATATGGTAGAAATCTTCATGAACAAAAATTAGAAGACATAAAATGTATAGAGAAATGCAATTCCTACACAATCAGTATTAATAATAACTTCAAACGTTGTATACGGTAAGAAAACAGGAAATACACCTGATGGAAGAAAAAGCAGGAGCACCATTTTGATCCAGGAGCAAAACCCTATGCACGGAAGAGATACAAAGAGGACTGTAGCGTCATTAGCTTCAGCAGCTAAAATTACCATTTGAACATGCAAATGATGGAATTTCTTATACATTTGCTATAACACCTGAAACTTTAGGTAAAAATGATGATGAGAAAAGAACTAACTTAGTTGGATTAATGGATGGATACTTCAATCAAACTGGTCACCACTTAAATGTAAACGTATTTGGTAGAGACTTGTTAGAAAGAGCAATGGAACATCCAGAAGATTATCCTCAATTAACAATAAGAGTATCTGGATACGCAGTAAACTTTGTTAAATTAACTAGAGAACAACAATTAGACGTAATTAACAGAACAATTTCAAACAAAATGTAATTACAGTAAAGATAAAAGAAATGTCGTAACATATACTGTTGCGGCATTTTTTAAAGATAAATGAGTGGAAGTAAAAAGTAATTATAGATTTTTGAAGGAATTAAAATGCGATAATTAAATTTGTAATTAAAGATAAAATAATAAAATTTATTTATTTTTAGAAAAATGCTGTAATAAGAAAATGGAGAGATATGGAAGTAAAAGGATTTATACATTCATTTGAATCATTTGGGACAAAAGATGACTCGGGAATAAGATTTGTATTATTTACTCAAGGTTGTCCTTTAAGATGTTTATATTGTCATAATGTGGATACTTGGGATATAAATGATAAAAAGTTTGTAATGACACCCTGAGGAAGTAATGAAAGAAATATTGAAAGTAAAAGGTTTTATAAAAACAGGAGAGTAACTGTTTCAGGTGGAGAACCGTTGGTACAACCTGATTTTGTAAGAGAATTATTTAAACTTTGTAGAGAAAAATGGTATTCATACTGCACTTGATACATCGGGATATGTTTATAATGAAAAAGCTAAAGAAGTGCTAGAGTATACCGATTTAGTATTACTTGATATAAAAACATATTGATCCTGAAAAATATATGACTTTAACATCGGTAAAAATTAGAAAAATACATTAAAGTTTGCTCAATATTTACAAGAAATTAATAAACCTGTTTGGACACGTTATGTATTAGTACCCGGATATTCTGACGATGAACAAGATTTACATAAATGGGCAAAATATGTTTCTGCAATTTAATAATATTAAAAGGGTAGATATATTGCCGTTTCATCAAATGGGTGGATATAAATGGGAACAAGTTGAAAAGTATATAAATTGAAAAATACTCAACTCCAACACGAGAAGACGTACAAAAAAACAGAGGAAATTTTTTAAAATTATATGGACTAAATGTTGGAGTTTAATATAATATTAGTTTAATTACTAAGTTTGTATTTTAAATATAAGAAGTTTAGAAAGTAATATTTACAATCTAGCTTTTTAGTTAAAAATTAATCAAGCCACAAAATTTAGAAATAAAAACGAAGATAAAATAAGTAATTTATCTTCGTTATAATAAAAATTATTAAACTTTTAGTTCTTCTCTTTTATCAATAATTTCATTTTTATATTTTTCTAATATTGGATCAATTTCTTGAGAAATGAAATCTACGACTTGCTCGCTAGCAAATCCTGTATAATTTGTAGAGACTAAAAATACCTTCCATGTCTTCAGCTTTTAATCCTAATCTCCCATCTTTTATAATTCTATCAATTAAATTATTTGGTTTTCCATTAATTTTAATTTCTTTTTGTTTCTTCCATTGATAATTCTCTAATAATTTCATGAACTTCTTGTCGATCCATACCTTTTTAACAGATTCCATAATTATATTTTCTGTCGCCATAAATGGTAATTCTTTTTGAATATTCTGCCTCAATAACTTTAGGGTAAACAACAACACCGTCCATAATATTTAACCAAATAATTAAAATTGCATCTAAAGCTAAGAATGACTGTGGAATAGAAAGTCTTTTATTTGCAGAGTCATCAAGAGTTCTTTCAAACCATTGAGTTCCGTACACTAATGCTCCATTTGTAGCGTTAGAAATTACATATTTGGCAAGTGATGAAATTCTTTCACTTCTCATCGGATTTCTTTTGTATGCCATAGCACTTGAACCAATTTGATTTTTCAAAGGTTCTTCTAATTCTTTTTAGATGTTGTAATAATCTAAAATCATTTGTAAATTTATGTGCAGATTGCGCAATATTTGATAATAAATAAAGTACTTCTGCATCAACTTTTTCTATCGTAAGTTTGTCCTGAAACACCTTGTTTAAGTTCAAATCCTGCTTTTTTGTAACTAATTCATCTAATTTTTAACTTTTTGAAAATCACCGTCAAACAAATCTTTAAAACTTGCTTGAGTTCCAGTAGTTCCTTTAACTCCCTAAATCTTTAAAGTATTTAATCTAAATTTAATTCTTCAAAGTCTAATAGCAAAAGAGTGTAGCCACAAAGTAGCTCTTTTTTTCCAACAGTAGTTAACTGTGCTGCTTGAAAGTGTGTAAATCCTAAAGTCGGTAAGTCTTTGTATTCTAAAAGCAAAATTTTTCATTTTTCAATTAATGTTAGTAATCTTTTCTAATAAGTAATAATCCTTCTTTTATTTGAATAAGGTCAGTGTTGTCTCCCACATAAGCACTTGTTGCTCCTAAGTGAATAATTTTTTTCTAGCATTTACAGCTTGTTCTCCGTATGTATGGACATGAGCCATAACATCATGTCTTAATCAAATTCTGCGGCTATACTGAAGTCAATATCATCTTTATATTTTTAATTCTCCAATTTGTTCATCTGTAATAAAAATTAAGTCCTAATTTTTTTCAGCTTCTGCCAAGTTTATCCATAATTGTCTCCAAGTTCTAAATTTGAATTCTGGAGAAAAATGTGAAGCATCTCTTTGCTCGAATATCTCTCAACAAGAGGGTTTGAATAAATACTCATGTCTAACATTAATAGTCACTCCTTTAGATTATTTTTATATTTAAGTATTATTTTAATATATTTTGTAAATCATATCTGTAAATATTTTGACTTCTTTCTATCTAACAGAAATCATAGAAATATTACAATTTAATTTTTCAATATATTCAACATATTTTTTACAATTTTCCCGGTAATTCTTCATAGTTTTTGATTTGAGTAATGTCTTCTTTCCATCCATCTAATTCTTCGTAAACTACTTTTTAATTCTTTTTGATTTTCTTAGTTACCAGGATAAGTGTGAACTTTCCCATCAATTTCATATCCAACAGCAACTTTTATTTTATCAAATCCAGTTCAAAACATCTAATTTTGTAAGAACAATGTCAGTTAATCCGTCGATAAGTACAGCATATTTTTCCAATAACTAAATCTAACCAACCACATCTTCTAGGTCTACCAGTTGTAGCTCCAAACTCATGACCAACACTTCTTAGTGTTTCTCCAGTTTCGTCTTCTAACTCTGTAGGAATGCACCTTCTCCAACTCTAGTAGTGTATGCTTTCATAACTCCTAAAATTCTATCAATTTTTTAGGTGAAACTCCAGCTCCTACTGTAACTCCTCCAGCTGTAGGCGATGAAGATGTAACATACGGATAAGTTCCGTAGTCAATATCTAACATTAATGCTTGAGCACCTTCAAATAAAACTAATTTTATTATTTTTCAATAGCTCATTGATTTCAACAACGCCATCAATTATTCTAAATTTAATCTTTTCAGCTAAATTCATAAATCTTTCATAAATTTCTTCAAAAGTCAAAAGTTTCTTTTTCCGTATCTTGTAAGCATATCATTTTTCGTTTACATTCCAAACAAGTTTTATCTCTAAATCTTTCAGAATCAAGTAAATCTCCGATTCTAATTCCGTTTCTTGCAATTTTATCAACATAACAGTCCCCTATACCTCTTTGTGTTGTACCTATTTTGTTTTCACCCATTGCTTTCTTCTTTGCTTTGTCTATCGCAATATGGTAGGGCATAATGATGTGTGCTCTTTCATCTATAAATAAATTGTCTAATCCTCTTTTTCAAGTTTTTCAATTTCTGAAAGTAAAACTTCAATATCAACAACAACTCCAGCACCAATTACACATTTACCAGCTGAATTAATTATTCCTGATGGTAATAAATGTAAAATAAACTTATCATCATTCACAACAACAGTATGACCTGCATTATTTCCACCTTGAAATCTTACAACATAATCTGCTTTTGGAGATAAAACATCTATAATTTTACCTTTCCTTCATCTCCCCATTGTGTTCCTACTATAACAAAAGTATTGTTTTTCATGGATATTCCTCCTAAGTATTTTTATATACAATTCCAACGTAAGGTAATGTTCTATGTTTTTGTGCGTAATCTATTCCGTAACCTACAACAAATTCATCAGGTATTTTAAACCCGTATAGTCAACATGTATATCAACTTCTTCTTTCTGGTTTGTCAGTAAAGTACAAATCTTTATAGATTTAGATTTCTAAGTTCAACATTTCTTTTAACTAAAGTATGTCCTGTATCTATAATATCTTCAACAATTATAACATTTTTGCCTAAGATATCTTCTTCCAAATCTTTTTAATTTTCACATCTCTTGAGCTATTCATATCATTTCCATAACTAGAAACTACCATAAAAATCTATTTTTAGCTCATCGATATTTAATTCTCTAACTAAATCACTCAAAAGATAGTAGATCCTCTTAATAATCCAACAAAAATAATTTCTTTATTTTCATTTTCTTCAAATCATTTTTTTATTAAAGTAGCTAACTCTTTAATTTTTCGCTTATTTGTTCTTTTGAAATAAGAGTTTCAATAGAATATTCAAACATATTAAATACCTCCTAAGTATTTTTAAAGCTTTGTAAATAATTGTTTATAAAAATCTTTTGATTTAAAAACAATAGGCTTTTTACCTCTTATTTTACAATAAATTTCTTTTTCAATTAAATAAAATGAATATAATTATAAATAGAATTAATTTATAAATAAAAAGAGTAAACAAAAACTACACATCCAATCTTTTTAAAAAGATTTTTGGGTGTAGTTTACGTAAATTTTGGTTTTTTTATAAATTTTCTAATTCATTCAAATCATAAGGTGTTTCTTGATAAACATAATGATTTATCCAGTTTGTGAAAAGTAAATTAGCGTGAGCCTCCATGTAAAAAAAGAGGTTTTTGTAGGATTGTCATCTGGATACTAATTAAAAGGTATTTGAATATTTTTTTCCTAGGATAAATCTCTCTCGTATTCTGTAGCAAGTGTTAATCTATCGTATTCTAAATGACCTGTAACAAATATTTTTCCTTTTATCTTTGGAAGTTGCAATACTTACTCCGGCACCTTCTGACATAGCTAAAATATCAATTTGTCCTGTTTTTCTACATCTTCAATTTTAACTTCTGTATGTCTTGATTGAGGCATATTGAAAATTTCGTCAAATCCTCTAAAAAGCCTAGTACATTTTGGGTCAATTTGTAGAGGAAAAATACCAAAAAGCTTTTTCTTTTAATGTATATTTTTGGAATGTTATAGTAATAATAAAGCCCAGCTTGAGCTGCCCAACAAATATATAGAGTTGAAAATACATTTTTCAGCCCAATTTAATATTTGGGTAAGTTCTTTCCAATATGAAACTTCTTCAAATTGTAAATGTTCGACTGGAGCACCAGTTATTATCATTCCGTCAAATTTTTCATTTTTTATATCATCAAATGTTTTATAAAAATTTTTCCATATGTTCTTTTGAAATATTTTTGAATCATGAGACTCCATACGTAAAAATGTAATTTCAAGCTGTAACGGAGTGTTACTTATAAGTCGTAGTAACTGAGTTTCAGTAGTTATTTTTGTAGGCATTAAATTTATAATCACAAACTTTAAAGGACGAAATATCTTGAGAAGATGCTCTATTTTCATCCATTACAAAAATATTTTCTTTAGCTAAAATTTCTACGGCAGGTAAATTGTTTGGTATTTTTATAGGCATTTTATTCACCCTTTTCTATTTATTAGTTGCACTAATTATATTATTATTTTTAAATAAAAATGCAACAAATAAAAGAAAAAAATATGAGTTTATTAGTTAGAAATAATATTTATAAAAATATAAAATTTGATATAATAAAGAAAAACAAAGTTATGGGAGAAAAATGAATAACCTTTTAATCAAAAATATTAGAGAAAAAGCAGATGAAGAAGTTGATTTGAGTAAAAATAATTTGAGAAAAAGACGAGAATCTTTAAATAAATGGATAAATTTATTGGAAAATGGAGTACTTGACAAATCTAAGGAAGAGGAGTTTCAAGGAGAATTTTTGTACGACATTTTTACGACGGTGTTGCATGCAACGAATAAAAGTGATGGTCAAGATGAGTGGAATTTTTAGAGAGAGAAACTACAACACAGCTAGATGGTCAAAAAGCAGATGGTGTATTAGGATTTTTGATAAAGATGGGAAAAAGATAAGAGCAGTAATAGAACTTAAAGGAGCAAAAGTTCCGTTAGATCAAAGACAAAAAGAGTGGGAGATACGAGAACACCTGTTGAACAAGCGTTCAATTATGCACCTAAGTATGGGAAAAATTGTCAGTGGGTAATAGTGTCAAATTATAAAGAAATAAGACTTTATCGTGCAAATGATATGACAGAATATCAAGTATTCTTTTTAAAAAGATTTGAGAGACGACTTAGAATTTAAGAAATTTATTTATGTATTATCATTTTTTTGCATTGGTAGGAACTGATAAAAGAAAAGGAAAACACTAGAATTATCGAAGAATATCAAAAATCAAAGTGAAATTGAGAAGAAATTTTATAAAGAATATAAAGAAATTAGACTTAAAAATATTTTGAAAAATATTAGAAAAATAATCCAACAGTAAATGAGAATATTTTGATTGAAAAAGGTACAAAAATTACTTGATAGATTTTTATTTATTTGTTTTTGTGAAGATAAGGACTTTTACCAAATAATAGTTATGAAAAATAGTACAGCGTGGAGAAGATTTGGAGATATTTTTTTGAGAGCTTTAAAATGCTTTGTAATTGATTAATATTGAAGTCCTAAAAATGATATAAATAAATTTAATGGCGGACTTTTTAAAAGTGATGATGTTTTAGATACTTTTAATTGTTGATGATGAAGTATTTAAGGAAATGGAAAAGATTTCATTATATGATTTTGATTCTGAAATGAATGAAAATATTTTTGGGACATATTTTTGAGCAATCAATAAAATGACATTGAGGAATTGAAAAAAATCTCTTTCAGGCGAGGAGTATGACGCTAAAAAAAGTAAAAAGGAAAAAAAGATGGAATATTTTATACTCGAAGTATATAACAAAATATATTGTTGAAAATAGTATAAAGAATTGGCTTGATGATAGAAGACGTGAACTTGGGGAAGATGAATTGCCAGAACTTACTGAATCAGATATGAAATTTGATGTTTACAAGAAAAATTATACGAAAAATTACAGAAAGCACGTTGAATTTTTGGGAGAAATATCGAGAAGCTGTAAGAAATATTAAAATTGTTGATCCTGCATGTGGGTCGGGTGCATTTTTGATAACTGCGTTTGAGTATCTTTTAAATTATAATAAATATTTAGATGAAAAGATTTTTGATTTAATAGGAACACAAGGGTTGTTTTTCTGATAGAACGAAAGAAATTTTACAAAATAATATTTTTGGTGTGGACTTGAATAGAGAAAGTATCGAAATTACTAAGTTATCATTATGGTTAAAAACGGCAGATAAAAGATAAAACGCTTGCCACTTTTGGAAAACAATATAAAAATGTGGAAATTCGTTGATTGATGACCCAGAAATTGCAGGAGAACTAGCATTTGATTGGGAGAAAGAGTTTCTGAAGTATTTGAAAAATGGTGGGTTTGATATTGTTATTGGGAATCCGCCGTATGGAGCAAAACTTGAAAAAGAAATGCAAGAATATTTAAATAAAAAAATATAAAAGGTACTTCAGAAACAGTAATTTCATTTTTAAAATTATCACATACTAAGTTAATGAAAAACAATTCATATTTAGGATTTATTATTCCAAAATCATTTTCATTTTTCATCAAATTATAAAGCAATAAGGGATGAGTTAGAAGATAAAGTTTTAGAAATTATTGATTGTAAAAAGTTTGGAAAGAAGTACTGTTGGAACAAGTAATTGTTTTTACTGATAATAAAGGAGAAATTGAAAAATATAAATCAGGGATTTTTAAAAAGGAAAAGAAATTGAGATAATTGGTAAAATTGATAAAAAGACATATAATGAGTTTGAATTTTTTTCTTAAATGGAATTTCTGTAGAAGAATTAGAAATTGCTAGAAAAATGAAAAAAATCAAATTTTTATATAAAAGATATTGCAAAAATTCAAGAGGAGTATCATTACAAAAAAATTTATTAAATCAGATGGAGATATTGGTGTAATAGGTGGTGCAGAAATTCAAAGAGAAGGAATAAATATGCCGAGAGGATTTATAACAAGTGATGTAGTTGAATTAAATAAAGAAAAAGCATTAATAAATTCAAATTCTTTTATTAGTTCAAAAATTTAGTAGCACATATTGAAAATCCAGTAGATCATATAAAAATAATTTCTTGTTTTTAGTAATAATCAAAAATTATATTTTTATTAGATACGATAAAATCAATTAAGTTTTTAATGAAAATTACTCAGCAAAAAGTATTTTATTGTATATTAAATTCTAAGTTAATAAATTGGTATGTGTATAGATTTATTTTGCTAAAAGCTATTAGAACAATGCACTTTTGATAGTGGAGTAACAAATAGAATAGCAATACCTAAAGAGATAAATCAACAACCATTTATAGAAAAAGCCGATAAAATGTTAGCTTTTAAATAAAGAATTACAAGAAGTTTCACAAAAATTTCAACGAATGATTATGAGAAAATTTGAGATTGAAAAACTAAGTACAAAATTACAAAAATTGGTATTTATTAAATTTTGATGAATTTATGAAAGAATTGAAAAAGCAAAAATTAAATTATCATTGAGTGATGAAAGCTAATTGGGAAGATTATTTTATAGTAGAGAAAGAAAAGCAGACACATTAAGTAATGAAATAACAAAAACTGATAAAGAAATAGATAAAATGGTTTATGAACTTTATGGGTTGAGTGATGATGAAATAAAAGTTGTAGAAGAGAGTTAAAAATATTTTCCAAAAATTAAATTTTTAATTAAAGTTGTCTTGTTTTTGACAGATAGCTTAATTTTGCAGCGTACAAAGATTTCATACTTTTGGCGTCCCAAAAGTATGACAAAAGACTGAGTGCCGACGTTTTTCTTGCTAAGCTCATACACTCCATTGTTTTGTGAAAATCAAAAGACTCAAACTCGCTTATGAGTAAGCCTCGTTTTCAAACAATGATTTTCATATGAACTCAGTCGCTATTCACTAAGTCGAAAACGTATGGCACTGGGGAAAAAGGGAGTATATTATAGGTTAAGTGATGATGAAATTAAGATAATTGAAGAGAGTTAAAAATGTTTTTTGAAATTAATTTTTGATTAAAGTTATTTTTGCCTTAATAAGGATAGAGTATTGAATTTTTTTATATAAATAAGTTATAATTAATATGTAAAAAGAAAAAAGGGAGAAAAGGGTTAAAATATGAATAATATAGAATAGTTACTATTTTAAAAACCAGAAATAGTAAAAATATTTTGAATTACAAAAATAATATTGTTTATATAGGACAACAAAAATATTGAACATATAAGAAAAAGCATTTTTCAGATTATGAATTATTTTTGAGAAACTATCTGAAATTATAATTAATCCTGATTATATTGGCAAACATCCACAGGATGGTTCACTTGAATTAATAAAAAGATTTTGTTGTTCAAGAAAAATATTATGTCAAAGTTGTGGTTAGAGTTTCTAAAAATAATATTCTTTTTGTAAGAACACTTTATACATTAAATAATTCTAAATTTTTATATAAATTAAATAAAAAGTATTATATTGTTGACATTCAATAGAATATAATAATGCAAAAGTTAATAAATTAGTATTTGAGGATAGAAAAGGCAGCTATCACCCTTTGTTAGAGATACAGGAGAAGTCACCCTGTCTTATACTAAAATAATAATATTAGAAAAAGAGTACTTTTTATTTAAAAGTACTCTTTTTATAAAGAATAATATTTTTCTTTTTGGAAACATAACCCTACTTTTGGGATGAGAGAGAAATATCTGAAAATATAAGAAAATAATTAATTTTAAAAATAGAAGGAGAAAAAAATATGAAAATTAAGTTTTTAGAAATAGGAAATGATTTAAAAAAAGAATTATTTGAAAAATTAAGTAAAAATGAGAATGAGCTTTTATGTGTTTGGAAATGGAGCAACTTATTTTGAATTTAAGAAAGATTATAAAAGAGCAAAGCAAAAATCTTTTTGAAAAATTTACTTTTATTAAATGAGTATGATTTTTATGAAAAATATTAAAAACAAATAAAATTGTAATAAAAGAAGAAAAACAAGTTATGTTCTTTTTCAATGCGTTGACAGACAAAATCAAAAAGAGTTAAATGTAAAAAGTTATTATGATGTTGTAGATATTTCGTATAATTTTTATTCATTATTGGCAGAGCTCAAGAGTATAAAATTGATGTGAATACTTTAAAATTAGAAGAATGGCAAAAACGATTTTTAATGCAATTTTAGAAATAAAAGATGAAATGGAGAAAAAGTAATGAATTGGGACTTGTAATGCCGTACATGTTGTGTTCAGTTGAAAATATTTCTTTTGATTTTATAAATAAGTATAAAAATTGTTTTAGTGAATAAAGTTAAAATTACTCCATTTGAAAAAGAGTTGTTTGAAGTTTTAGAAAAATGGAATTGAAATAGAGCATATTTTTACAATTAGATGAAAAAGATTATGATATTGAAAATATGAGAATAAAAAGAAAGTTTTGGATTACCAAGTGTTGAAAAATTAAAGAGAAAGGAATAGAAATTGAGATAAATCAATATGAAAATAAACTTTCACAACTAATAGGATTAGTTAAAAAAATAGAAAATGATAATGATATAAAAATATAAAATTTATGATGGTCAAACTGTAACGAAAGAAAGTGAAAAAGATTATCAATTATTGAATCAGCAAAAATAGAATATAATAATGAGAAAAACATTAGAAAATACTAAAGTTTATGGTGTTTTTAAATGCACTTTTGTAGAAATTTTTAGAAATATTAGTAAAGAAAGCTAAAAGTAATTTATCGTTTGAATGAGTTCTTACATAGTGCATTTAAGTTGAAAGAGTTTTCACATACATTTAATGTAAATAAAAGTTTATAATTATTTACAAGATTTAGCAAAGAGAAGGTATAAAACTGTATCTATTAAAATGTTAGATAATTTAAAAGCTAAAGAAGAAAATGAAAAAGTACAGGTTATGAATGATTTTATACAATTTTTAACAGAAATTGAAAAATATATGCAATAAAAAGATCTTACACAATATAGAGAAATTTTAGAAAATAAAGTTGATAAATTGTTTGAAAAATACAAAATAAGAGACAAATATTTTGAGGCGTTGTCAGAAATTGTAGTAATTGAGGATTTTTTTCTTTGAAAATCTGTGGAATAAATATTTTGACTGGAAGTGTTGCAGAAGGACTGTTAAAAATGTTCTTGAAATATTTAGATAAAAAGGCAATAAAAATTAATTTTGGAAGAAACGGAAGAAGATAAGAGTGAAAAATAAAATAAATCAATTTAGTGTAATATCAGAGTTGGAAAATGAAAATATAATTTTCTTGAATTTACAAGAATCATTCCCAAATGTAAAAGTAAATAATTATTTGTTGACTAAATTGCAAAAGAAAAAGAAATTGGACTTCCTGTAGTTGAAGATTTTAAAAATCATTGAGAATTTTTAAATTTATAAAATAGTTTATTTTAATTCAAAAATGTAAGTTTAAATTATGTGAGAAATCTTGATGTTAAAGAAGATTGTGTTGGAATTGTTGAAGAAATTAGATTGCAATATGGAATAGAAGCTGAAAGTATCAAAAATAAATGAAAAGTACTGAACTTGAATTTATTAAAAATATTTTACTGAAAAAGGAAAAGAGTTTGAGAAAAAGAAATTGGAGAATTTATAAAAATCTAAATTGATGAAAAGATAATAAAAATTAAAAGAAAATAAATTTAATTTAAGTTACTATACGCTTGATAAAATAGATAAATTTGAATATGGATATTATTTAGAAAAATGATTGAAAATGTTGAAAATGAAGAAATTTTAAATACGATTGATCCGATGTTGTTTGGAAATTTAATTCACGGAATTTATGGAAGAAATTGTTAAAAATAATAAAGAAAAATAGAAAAATAAAAACTTATGAAGTTGATGAAAATGAAATTAGTGAAATTTTCATCTTTAATTTTTGAAAGAGAAAAATAAAATTCCAGTAGAATACATTAAATTTTATAAAGAGATTTCTTTAATGAAATAGTAAAAATCTGTAAAAAGAATTTTTAAAAACTATATGAATTGGAAGAAATAAAAAGTAGATAAATTTGAAATATATTCTGATATAGAAAGAGAAATTAAAAATATTACATATGGAAATGTTATTGGGAAAGGAAGAATAGACTTATATATAAAAGCGGGAGAACATGAGTTGATATTAGATTATAAAAAGTGGGAAATTAGAAGGAAAAATACGGAAAAGAAGATAAAGCTAAAGTTGTTCCAGCACAAAAACAACTTGATTTTATATAGTTTAATTTTAGGAGGAACTGATACAAGAAGTAAGTATGTTGTAAATACTTGAATGGTAAAAATAATAAAAAGATAATAGAGATAAAAGATGAGGAAAGATTGACATTGAATAGTGTAGAAGAAAATATTACAAAAATATTTTGAGACAGATAGTTATGATATTGAAAGTAAAAATAACGATTATAATTATAAAAATATATTGATATTGTAAGAAAAGAGGATGAAAGAGATGGAGAATAATAGAGTTATTTTTAAAAAGCGAGTGCAGGAACAGGGAAAACATATAGATTGTCACTTGAATATATTGTGAACATAATAAAAGGTGTAGATTTTTAATGAAATAGTAATGACATTTACGAAAAAGCGACTGCTGAAATAAAAGAAAGAATATTTGATTTTACTTATCAAGTGGCGTTTGAAAAAGGAATGTGGGAAGATTTAGAAAAATATTGAAAATTTATATGGAATAAAAATATAGATAAAAATAAATTGCAACAAGTATATTTTTAAAATGTTAAAAATAAAGAAGATATTAGAATTTATACGATTGATGGATTCACAAATAGAATTTTTTTAAAACAGCAATCGCCCCCACTTTAGGAATTTTCAATTTTGAAACGATAGATCAAGAAAAGAAGAATTTTTATGAAGAAGTATTTACTAAAATTTTAGGAAGTAAAGATTTATTTGAACAATTTAAATATATAATTGATGAAAAAGGAGAAAGAAAAAAATATATCCACTTATGTTGAATTTATAAAAAAATTTAACAAATTTACAAAAAGAATACTTATTGGCAGAAAGATTTGTACAAGAAGTAAAAATGTGAAACCGACAATTTCGTTTGTGGAAGATTTAGATATGGCGTTTAAGTATTTTTGAGATAGCAGCAAATAAGAAAAATGATGAAAGAGAAAAGAAAAATTCAAGAGAAAAATGGAATATTTTATGAAAGAGTTTATTCATAAAAATTTATTCTAATTTTTAAAGAAATAGATAATAAAAGTGAAGTTCAAGATATTGAAAAAAATTAGAGAAAAAGCTGAAAAAGTTTCAAAAGAATGGGAAAAATTATTTAATACAATAAAAGACGGGGAAATTGGAACATTTTCACATGGAGTAAAAATTAAAAATAGTAAAAACTTGTCCGATAGCAAAATGAATTAGAGGAAATACGAGAAAATTATGAAATTTTCATGAAAGGACTATCAAAATATTTAATTGAAACAAAAATAGTTGAGGGGCATAATAAAGTAAAAAGAAGTAGCAAATAAAATTTTTGAATTAGTTGAGAAAGAAAAAAATTCAAAATAAAAGATTTACACATGATGATATTTCAACTTATACATATAAATTTATTTTTGATGAAAAATTAAATTTTTGTAAAAAGATAATAAAAACCGACAGATGAATTTATGGATTTAATAGGTGGTAAAATTGAAACAATTATGATTGATGAGTTTCAAGATACGAGTATTTTTACAATTTAAAATATTGAAATTGTTAATGGCAAATGCAAAAATATAATTTGTGTTGAGATGAAAAACAAAGTATTTATAGCTGGCGTGGTGGAGAAAAATCTTTATTTGAAAGGCTTTGAGACAATTATAGACGGAAAAAGTTGAAACATTAGGAAAAATCATTTAGAAGTTATAAACAAATAATAGAGACTGTAAATAAAAATATATGAAAAATTATAGAAATGATTGGCAATATGATGTTGTGTCGTATAGAGAAGATGCTGATTATCAAAGAGGTTATTTTGAGTATAATTTAAACCAATAGATGAAAAATAAAAATAGAAAAAAATTGTAAATTCTTATGAAAATATTATTGAAATACTGAAATCGGGTAAAGTTAAAAATTATGGGAAAAAGTTGTATAATTTGTAGAATAAAATGATGATTTGAAAAATTGCAAAAAGACTTAATGAAGAGAATATCCTTTATACTTTTAACGAGTAACGCTCACTTATTGAGCATGAAGGTGTAAAACCGCTTTACAGATTAATTAAATTTTTATTATATGAAAATTTCCAATACTTACTTGAATTTATAAGAAGTGACTTAATTGGTGGACTTAACGATCATGTAAAATATATTTTAGAAAAATAAAGAAAATGATATTGAAATATATAAATAGTAAAGAAAAATGAAACTTATCAAGAATTTGTAAATAAAAATATAGAAAAATTTAGAATTACAAAAATATAAAGAAATAAATATTTTAGAACGAAATAATAGAAGTTTTAGCAAAATTTTAATGGACTTAAAAAGAGTTGAAAAGAATTGTCGTTAAACTTAAAATGGTAAAGATAAGAAAGAGAATTTTTCAAAAGAAATTATTAATAAATTTGAAGTATTAAATTATTATAATACGAATAGTGATTTGAAAAATATATTTAATTTCTTTAATATTATGAAAAGTTATAATAACTTGTATGAGTTTATAGCTGAAATGGAGGAAGATGAGAAAAATAACACAAGTGAGTAGTCAAGATGTAAATGCAATAAATTTAATGTCAGTTCATAAATCAAAAAGGTCTTGAATTTGATACGGTATTTTATTATAGAAAAGATAAATATAGTGGAAAAGATGGAAGAAATTTAATTTCTTATATGGAATATGATGGAACATTTGATAATGTGACAGACTTTTTAGTTATGTTGCCAGAACACATATTGTTAGAAGGAAATAAATATTACAAATTGGATCAAAAATTGAAACAAAAAAAGAGGAAATTGAAGAGATTAATAATGATTATGTTGCATTGACGAGAGCTAAGAAAAATTTAATTTTAAATCTAGATACTCGTAATAATAAATATAGACACGAATTATCAAATAAATTAATAGAAAAATATGGTTCTGATACTTCGTATTCTCAAGGAGAAATAGTTGAAGATGAGAAACAAAATATTGTAAATAATGATATTGAACTTACGGAAATTATGGGTTATTTTGAAGATAATAAAAGAAGATGGTACAAAATATTCAAGTTATAAAACGGACTTAGAAGGAGAGTTTAGAAGAAAACAAGGACTTGCGATGCACTCACTACTTTGAGCATATATTAAATGATATTGAAAATGATAAAAATAGCAAAATCAGCATACTTAAATAGATATGGAAATATGTTAGGTAAAGAGAATTTAATTAAACTTCTTGAAAGAATGAATAAATTTATAGATAATAATAGGAGATTTATAATCCAAAACATACAATTTATACTGAGTTTGAAATATTTGATAAGGAAGGTAATAAAAATTATAGATAGAATGAATATCGATGAACAAAATAAAAATATGGATTTATGATTATAAAACAGGACATGAACCGCAAGAAAAAGAATATTACCACGAACAGTTAGAAAATTACAAAAATTATTAGCAGAAAAAAACTAATGGTGAATATGATATTAAATGGGAAATATTGGAGGTGTAGGGTAGGAAGTGTATGTAAAAATCTAGTTGGGTTGAGTTAGAATAAAAATATATAAAAATATTAAAAATTGTAAAATAAAGTGTCACACTTTGATAGGCTTTGCATATTTTTGTTTTTGATATACTTTAATAGAAGTTTGAAATATCAAAAATATATGAAATATGCCGCCTTAGCTCATCTGGTAGAGCAGCTGACTTGTAATCAGCAGGTGGTTGGTCTCGAGTCCGACAGGCGGCACCATTTAGATTTTAAACTATAATTTATATTAACGGACAGTATTTATACTGTCTTTTTGTAATATACTTAAAAATTATATTGAGTTATAAAAAATAGAAATGATGATAATATATATTTTTTAAAAGTTAGTAGACAAATATTTATATTTTTAGTATAATAAATTTGAATATATAAAAATTAGGAGGAAAAATGAAATCAAATTTTGAGCAAAAATGGTGGCATAAATCAGTTGTTTATCAAATATATCCAAAGAGTTTTAATGATACTACTGGAAGTGGACAGGGAGATATTAAAGGAATAATTGAAAAATTTGATTATCTAAAAGAATTGGGAGTAGAAGTTTTATGGCTTACTCCGATGTACAAATCTCCGCAAAACGATAATGGATACGATATTTCTGACTATTATAGTATAGATGAATCATACGGAACAATGGAAGATTTTGAAGAGATGTTGTCAGAGTCTCATAAAAAGAGGAATTAAAAATCGTGATGGATATTGTAGTAAATCATTCGTCAACATTTAATGAATGGTTTATAAAATCGGAAAATAATGATACAGAATACAAAAGATTTTTTTATATTTGGAAAGATGGAGTTTGCGGGAAAGAACCTACAAATTGGGAATCAAAATTTGGTGGAAAATGCTTGGCAGTGGAGCGAAAAAGAAAACAATATTATTTACATTTATTTGACGTAACACAAGCAGACTTAAACTGGGAAAAATGAAAATATAAGAAAAAGTATATGAGATGATACAATTTTGGTTAAAAAAGGTGTAGATGGATTTAGGTTAGATGTAATAAATTTAATTTCAAAAGATCAAAGATTTTTAAATGATGATGGAAGCTGATGTAAGATTTGTTCCTGATGGAAGAAGATATTATACAGATGCAGCCAAGAATACATGAATTTTTAAAGAAATGAACCAAAATGCTTTTTGGTGGAGGAGAGTTAATAACAGTAGAGAAATGTCGTCAACGAGTATCGAAAATTGTATAAAATATTCAAATCCAGAAGAGAAAGAGTTAGCAATGACATTTTCTTTTTCATCATTTAAAAGTTGATTATCCTAATGGAGAAAAATGGGCAGTAGCACCGTTTGATTTCATTGAGCTATATTATCAAAATGGCAAATTGAATGTACTGAAGGAAATGGATGGAATGCAACTTTTTGGAATAATCACGATCAGCCTAGAGCATTGTCAAGATTTGGAAATGATAAAGAGTATAGAGTAGAGTCTGCAAAATGTTAGCTACTGTATTGCACGGATTACAAGGGACACCTTATGTATATCAAGGGAAGAAATAGGAATGACAAATCCTTATTTTGATGAAATTGATAAATATAAAGATGTTGAATCACATAATATATATAAAATTAAAGAAAAAGAAGGCTTGAAAAAGAACAAATATTAGAAATTTTAATGCAAAAATCAAGAGATAACTCTGAGAACACCAATGCAATGGGATGATAGTGAAAAATGCAGGATTTACAACAGGAAAACCTTGGATTGGAATACCTGAAAATTATAAAGAAATTAATGCAAAAGCCGCAGTAGAAGATAAAAATTCAGTATTTTATCATTATCAAAAATTAATAAAGTTAAGAAAAAGTGAAGATTTATTTGTTATAGGAAGATACGAAGATATTGATTTAGAAAATAAAAAATGTTTATGCATATAAAAGAGTAGGGGAAAATGGAGAATTAATTGTAATTAGTAATTTTTATGAGAATGAGGTTAAATTTGATATAAAATGGGTTAGAAATTGAAAAATGTAAAGTTTTTACTTTCAAATTATAAAGAAAATCCTAAGGTTGAAGGAAATGAGATAGTTTTAAAAACCTTATGAGTCAATAATTTTTAAAAATAAGAGGAATCTTAAATGAAAAATAGGAATAGTTGTAGAATATAATCCTTTTCATAATGGGCATCTTTATCAAATACAAAAAAATAAAAGAAAAATTTGGGAAAGATTGCTTTATTTCGGTTGTAATGAGTGGAGATTTTGTGCAAAAGAGGGAGAAGTTTCTTTTTAAATAAAATGGGAAAAACAAAAATTGCTTTTAGAAAAATGAGGTTGATTTAGTAGTTGAACTTCCCGTGTATTATGTGATACAAAATGCTGAAATATTTTCAAAAATGGCTGTAAAAATATTAGATTATTTAGGAATGGAAATTCAAGTTTTTGGAGCAGAAAATGATGAAATAAAAAAATCTTTGAAGAAATAGTTACATTACAAAAAAAGTAAAGAATATAATAAAAATTCAAGAAAAATAAAATTAGGAAATAATTATATATTGTCTCAAAGAAAAATTTTAGAAGAATACGGATATAGAGATTTTATAAAAATCGAATAATATTTTAGGATTAGAATATGTGAGAGCTATTTTGCAAGATAAATTAAATATAAAGCCTTATATTATTAAACGGGAAATTTCAGAGTATAATGAAGAAAAAGTTGAAATTGAGAGAGAAAATTTTGTTTCTGCAAGTTTTATAAGAAAAATTTTTGATAGTAAAAGATGATGGATGGAGTTAAAAATTTTATTCCAAAAATATTCATAAATTTTTAATAAATAAAATGTATAATAAAAACATTGAATATAAAAATATTAAAAATGAATTTTAAAATTAGTAAAAATATAGAATGGTAATAGATGATAAGAAAAATATTAGAAATATTTGATATGACAGACCAATTATATTCAAGAATCTTTAATGCAATATTAAATTTACTAATTACGAAACTTTTTTATAAAAGCTAAAAATATATCGTTGAAAAGGATTGATAGAATATTATTAAATATTTTATTAGATATAAGAAAAGTTGATGAAAAATATTGATTATATTAGAGTTTTAGGCTTTAATGATAGTAGAGTGAATATTTTAAAAAATTAAAAAGAAGGAAAAGATAAAATTTTTGTTAATTGGAAAAGATATTGAAAAATAATAAAATAAATAGCAGGAAGATACAAGTAGAAAAATGTATTTGTATTTTAAAGAAATGATATTAAATGAAAAAGAAAAATTAAATCCAATAATAAAATAAATGGAGGGAAAATGGGATTATTAATAACTATAAATACTTTTTGTTTATGATATTTTTCTTTATGTTAGCATATATGTCAATAAGGTATTTTATAAATCAAACAGAAAAATATCCAAAAATTAGTTTGGAAGATGTTGTGAAAGTAAAAATTAAGACAAAAGTACAATATTTTTATCATCTTAAAGATTATGGATATGAATTTGAAGAAATTGTGTATAAATCCGGGAAGATACAACTTTACGGTTGGTGGATTAAAACAAAAAGAAGAAAAACGATGATGCTATGTCATGGAAGAGGGTGTGAATAGATTGAGCTTCATTACAATATTTACAAATTTTTAAAGAGACAGGATTAGATAAAGAATATAACTTTTTTATCCCAGATTTTTAGAAATTCAGGAAATCAGATGTAGCCAAAACAAAATTAGGTTATAATTTTTGCAATTGATATAAATCATACGATGGAAATGTTGCAAGACAAGTTTGGTCAAAAATAAATTTGTACTTTTTGGTCAATCACAAGGTGGTATGGGTTCAGCAATTGTATCAAGATTACATGTTGGAAATTTTAAAAAGAGGGATAAAAATAGAAAAACTTATACTTGATAGTTCAATTTCAAATGTAAGAAGACGAATAAAGGAAGATGCAAAAAGCGTAGAGTACCTAAATTTATAGTGAGTGTCGTAATAAGAGTATTTAATATTAGAGTTGGGAATAATCTGGATAAATTGAGATTGTCGTATTTATTAAAAACGAATTCCTACATTAATAATTCAGTCAAAAGAAGATAAAGCAACAACTTACGCTATGTTAATGGGTGAAATTAAATATTTAAAAGATAATAATTCAATTCAGTTAAAAGTATTTGATAAGGGAAGTCATACTAGAATTTATGCTGAAAAATAATAAAGATGAGTATACTCAAACAATTTTTAATTTTTGAAAGAAAAAAATAAGAAAAATTTTTAAAAATGTGTTAAAATAGAAAAAGAGTATGTTAAAAAGATGGAGATGTAATGTCAGAAAGTAGAAAAATTAAGTAAAAGATCATATTTAGTGTATGGACTAGGAGTGGCGTATTTTATATTAGATCAACTTTATAATCAGTGGTTAACATATTATTATCTGCCGCCGGATTCAGAGAAAAATTTGGTTCCATTATTGAAACCACAATATTTAGTAATAGCATTTATTATAGCGAGGCTAATTGATGCTATATCAGATCCCTGTTGTAGGATATTTATCGGATAATTCAAAAATCAAAATATGGTAAGAGAAGTTTCTTTTATGGGAATAGGAGCTTTACCACTTGGAATTTTAATGATAATGTATTTTTATCCGCCAAAATCAAGTCAATTATTGACATTAGTTTATTTATCAGTTGTTGGAGGGTTATTTTTGTAGCCTATACATTGGTTGGAGGCCTTATAATGCCTTGATTCCAGATTTAGCAAAAACTAAAAATGAACGTCTAACATTATCAACAGTACAGTCAACGTTTAGATTGATATTCACTGCATTTGCAATGATAGTACCAGGATTTTAATAAAAATATTCGGAAATGAAAAATATTGAAGTTGGAATAAGAAAAACGATAATATTGCTTACGATTATATCAATTTCTTTAGTTTATATTTGTATATTTTTTTGAAAGAAACTGAAATTGTAAATAATAAAACTCATGAAAAATAAGCCTTTATCATTCAAAAGAATCGTTTAAATATTTGTATGATAAAGAAATAATATTTTATTTCATTGCATTTTCTTTTCTTTAGTGGTTTTAATGTTTTGCGAAGTGTATTGACATATTATTTAACAATTATTATGAAAATACCATTAAGTAAAAATAACTTTAGTATCTGCAATTTTATTTGAGTTGCAGGATTATCATTTCCAATAACAAAAATTTGGTGAAAAATATTCATATAAAAAAATATTGATTGTAGATATTTTGTTGTTAATTATTGGAACAATAGGGTTAATTTTTGTGAATGAAAAATAAATTATTTAGCATATATAATGTTTGTTATTTGTGGATTAGGATTAAGTGGTTCTGCATTCATATTTCCACAAGCGATGCTTAGTGAAATAACAGTACGATTATCTGAAATGAAAAAGTTAGTTTGAAGGATTTTTTTGTTCGGGATACAAGGATTATTTTTGAAATTAGCATTTTTAGTTCAGCAAGTTGTTTTTAGCTTTAGTAATAGTACTTGGAAGTGAAAAACACTAGGCGGATTGAGAACAGCAACAAACATTGGAGTAAAAATCAACATTGATAATTGCATTAATATTTTTTTGCAATATCATTAACATTTTATAAGTTAAAAAGAAGATTAATAAAATTTAGGAGGTTTTTATGGAAATCAAAGAAAATGCAAGTAATTGCAAAAGAAATGAGAAGGAACATTGTTGAAATGATTTACAGAGCTAAATCAGGACATCCAGGAGGATCATTATCAATAGCTGATATTTTAGCAGTATTGTATTGGAAAGAAATGAATGTTGATCCAAAAATCCTAAAATGGAAAAATAGAGATAGATTTGTTTTAAGTAAAGGACATGCTGCACCAGCTTTATATGCCGCATTAATGGAAAAAGGATATATAGTAAAAAGATTTAATTCCAACATTAAGAAGATGGCATTCACCATTACAAGGACATCCTGATATGAAAAAGTACCAGGAGTTGAAATTTCAACAGGTTCATTAGGGCAAGGATTATCAGTTGCAAATGGAATGGCATTAAGTTCAAAAATTTTTAAAAAAATAATTATAGAGTTTATGCAATTTTAGGAGATGGAGAGTTACAAGAAGGGCAAGTTTGGGAAGCAGTAATGTCGGCAGCACATTATAAATTAGATAATTTAGTAGCATTTATTGATTATAATAATTTACAAATAGATGGAAATGTATCTGGATGTAATGGATGTAGCTTCAGTTTCTGAAAAATTTAAAGCATTTTAATTGGCACACTATTGAAATTGATGGACATAATTATGAAGAAATAATAAAAGCATTAGATGAAGCAAGAACAGTAAAAGGAAAACCAACAGCGATTGTTGCAAATACAGTAAAAGGTAAAGGTGTTTCGTTTATGGAAAAATAATGGTGGATTCCATGGTGCAGCTCCAAATGACGAGCAATATAAACAAGCTATGGAAGAATTAAAAATAGGAGGTCAAAAATGGATCAACTAGGCAAGCATATGGAGAGCATTAGTAAAATTAGGAAAAGAAAATAACGATGTAGTAGTTTTAGAAGCAGATTTATCAAAATCAACAATGACAGCATATTTCAAAAAAGAATTTCCAGAAAGACACATAAATGTTGGAATTGCAGAAGCAGATATGATTGGAGCAGCAGCAGGGTTTTGCAACAACAGGGAAAATTCTTTTGCGTCAACTTTTGCAATGTTTGCAGCAGGAAGAGCTTTATGATCAAATTAGAAATAGTGTAGTACTATCCTAAAATTAAATGTTAAAAATTTGTCCTACACACGCAGGAGTTTCGTTAGAGAAGATGGAGGATCGCATCAAGCTATAGAAGATGTAGCTTTAATGAGAGTAATTCCAGGAATGGTAGTTTTATCACCAGCGGATGCGACAGAAACAGAGCAAATGGTATTTGCTGCAGCAAAAATATAATAGACCAGTTTATATAAGATTAGAAGACTTAATATTCCTGTAATTTTATGGAGATGACTATAAATTTGAAATAGGGAAAGCTCATATATTAACAGAAGGAAATGATGTAGCAATTTTAGCGACAGGATTAATGGTTTACGAAGCATTAGAAAACAGCTAAATTATTAGAAGCTAAAGGAGTAAAAAGCAAAGAGTAATTAATGTTTCAACAATAAAAACCGTTAGATGAAGAAACAATATTAAAAAGCAGCAAAAAGAATGTAAATTTATCGTAACAAGTGAAGAACACTCAGTAATTGGTGGACTTGGAGGAGCTGTTTCAGAATTTTTATCTGAAAATTATCCAGTAAAAAGTTGTTAAACATGGTGTTTATGATGAGTTTGGACAAAAGTGCTGACGGAGATACAATGTTAAATAATTATAAATTAAGAGCAAAAGATATAGTAGAAATTGTACTAAAAATAATAAATAATTAAAGGAACAAAAATGGAGGTAATAAGGCAATGTTTAATCCTATTAAAGAAACATTTAGAAATATATTTAAAGAGAAAAGGTTATTCTTTTCATCATTTTTTTATCGTTGATAGTTGTGTTTATATTGTTAGACACATTTATATTTGGAATTTTTAATTTGAATGACTTTAAATCAAAGATGGAAAATTCTAATCAAGGAATTGTTTATGTAAAAACAATGACTCAAGATGAAATAACAAACTTTCAAGGGAAATTATTACAAATAAAAAGGAATAGAATCTATAAAATATACTTCTAAAGAAAAAGGCATTACAATCTCTTGAACAAGAATTAAATGTTGACTTGTCAGAAGAAGAAAATCCATTATTAGATAGTTTTTACATTTATCTTGGAAAAATACAGATGCAAATCAATTAAAAATGGAATTACAAAAATCCAGAAATAGAAGAAATAGACTTAAGAGCTGATGAAATTAATAAAGTAAACACTTTTTAGTAAAAATTAGATAATATTTTTACTTTTATGGTGGAAGTGGAATATTAGTATTTGCAATAATTTTGTTATCTAATATAACAAGTTTTACTGTTAAAGCTAGAAGAAATGAAATTAGAGATTTAGTAGCTTCAGGAGTTAGAGGAATTGCAATTAAATTTACGTTCTTTTTAGAAGGATTATTATTAGTAATTTTAACTTCATTAATTGGATTTTATGGTTTTTATAGATTACAATTATTTATTGTTGAAGGATTGTCAATATTAAACTCTAATATAATTTCAAATTCAACATTTTAAAGAATTAACAGGAATATATTTATTTTTCATTAGTATTGGGATTATTAATTAGTATTTATTCAAAATTTCATTGGATTACACGGATACTATAAAAAGAGAAAAAGTAAAGAAAGAAGAAGTAAAAATTGAAGATAAAATAGAAGTAGAAAATGAAATAAAAGAAGAAGTAAAAATTGAAGATAAAATAGAAGTAGAAAATGAAATAAAAGAAGAAGTAAAATTGAAGATAAAATAGAAGTAGAAAATGAAATAAAAGAAGAAGTAAAAATTGAAGATAAAAATAGAAGTAGAAAATAAAATAAAAGAAGAAGAAAATAATAATAATAATTAGGAGTATGTAATGAAAAATTATGATGAAATTATTTTTATTTTTCTTGTACAGTATTTTTTAATATTTGGTAATCAAATAGATAAAAAAATAAAAGAATTCAACAAATTGATAGCCAAGTTAATAAAAATAATAAAAAGATTACTGCAAATAAAGGTGAAATAAATAAAGCAAAAAGATGAAAAATATAACACTTTCACAAGTAAAAAGCATTGGATGCAAATATATCAAAGTTACAATCTGAGTATAGTGCTGCGGAAAAAGATATAGAGATATTTTAGCAAAAATAGGAGTTAATACTGAAAATATTAATAAGAATATAGCTGAAATTAATAGGAATACTGAAATTATCAATGTAACAAAAGAAGATTTGTATAAAAAAATTAAAATTTGGGATAAAAATAAGAAAGAAAATGAAAATTCTAAAAGAATAGGGATTACATCTTCATCAATACAAGATAAGAAAAAGACATGATTTAAAAATTTTATTTAATAAGCAAAAAGATTATATTTTTAAGTGTTGAAGATGTTAAAAAGGTGTTGAAGATAAAAAAGTAAAAAGAAGAGATTTTAAAAGTAAAAATCAATCAGAAGCAAAATGAAGTAAATATCGCTAAAAATGATTTAGAGAAAAAGTAAAGAATTAAATATATTAAAAGTAGAAAAATAAATTGATAGCACAGCTTAGAACAAAAACAATTAACATTGGATAATGAAAAATAAAAATAGAAAAAGATAATTCTCAATTGACTGCAGAGAAGAAAAATTAAATGCACAAATTCAAGCGATTATTCAAAAGGGCAATAAGAGAAAGACAGCTTGCAATTCAAAAAGCTGAAGAAGAAAAAAGAGCACATGCTGCAGCTGCAGCTTCAGCGGTTCAAAAAAGTACAGGGAAAGCTAGAGGTGGCTCTAGTGATTTAGCTGGTAAAAACAACAAATCAATATTCAACAAGTCAAACGTATGAAAAACTCTAAAACGGTAACCAATGTACAAGTACCAAAAAGTACAGGAAGTTTAATTAGACCGATATCGGGAGCAGTAGTTGTTAATTTTTGGACAAGAAAAAGTGGCAGGACTAAAAAGTAATGGAATTGAAATTAGAGGTTCTGCAGGACAAGCGGTTAAAGCAGCAGATAGTGGAGTTGTAATTTATGCAGGAGCATTGAGTAATTTAGGAAGTGTTGTTATAATTGATCACGGATCATTGGTTACAGTTTACGGAAATTTAGCTGGAATTTCAGTTAGTAAAGGATCAACTGTTTCAAAAGGGCAAACAATAGGAAGTTTAGGATACGATCAAACGACAAAACAACCTAATTTATATTTTGAAGTCCGAAAAAGGTGTTAATGTAGTAAATCCAATGGGATTCATTTAATATATTAGAATTAAAAGTACCAGAAATTATGTGTAAAACATAGTATGGTACTTTTTAATTTATATTAATAAAATTTTATCAAAAAGTTTATATTTGAGTATAAAAATAAAATATATCCTACACCTTATAAAACATATAAAAAAACATAAATTACTTTTTATTGACAAATTAAAAATAAGTATAATTAAGGAGAATACATAAAAATTTAGGAGGAAAGTATGAAAAATTTAAATTATTAGTATTAATGTCTTTATTACTAATTGGGGTAAACAGTTTTTCTATGCATATCATGGAAGGATTTTTTACCGATTAAATGGGCAGTATTGTGGTTTGTAGTTTGTATACCGTTTTGGGTGTTAGGAATAAGAAAAATTGAAAGTTTTTATCAAAAGGTAGTAGTCAAGAAAAATGATGTTAGGGTTAGCAGGAGCATTTATTTTTGTCTTATCTGCATTAAAAAAATACCATCAGTTACAGGAAGTTCATCACATCCAACAGGAGTAGGATTATCAGCAATTTTATATGATCTTTATGTAACTTCAATTTTTAGGAACTATTGTATTGATTTTTCCAAGCTGGATTACTTGCATACGGTGGATTTACAACATTAGAGCTAATAGTTTTTCAATGGCAATTGTTGGATCAATAGTTGCATTTGCAGTATATAAATTATTAAAAATAAAAATAAATCAGTAGCAGTTTTTGCAGCAGCAGCATTAGGGAGATTTATTTACTTTATGTAGTGACTGCACTCAATTAGCTTTTAGCAAAATCCATCTGCAACTGGAGGATTTACAGAATCATTAATTAAATTTTTAATGGTATTTGCTGTAACACAAATTCCTTTAGCTATAATTGAAGGATTATTAACAAATATAATTGTAAATATATTAGATAAATATGAAGTAATGGATAATAATGAAAAAGTAGCAGAGGTGACAGAATAATGAAAAACAAAATGTAGCAAAAATATAATTTTATTAATAATCATTTTAGTAATTGGAGTATTTCCATTAGTTATGATTAAAGGATCAGACTTTTGGAGGAGCAGACGGAAAAAGCTGAAGAATTAATTCAAGAAATTAATCCAGATTATAAGCTTTTGGGCAAAAATATAATTGAATTACCAGGAGGAGAAACAGAAAGCTTATTATTTGCACTTCAAGCAGCATTAGGAGCAGGAGTAATCGGTTATGTTTTAGGATACTTAAGAGGAGAAAGAAAAATGCTAATAGATAAGATTTCTTATAGTAATCCTATGAGAGTAGTGAATCCTGGAATTAAAGTTTTATTTACTGTTATTATACTTGTTATATTATTATCAGTGAATAATATTACACTTTATATCTTTAATTTTTTACTTTTTAATGTAATAATTAATAAAATCTTAAAAGTATCGGTTAAAGATATGATTAAATTATATTTGATTCCAATATTTTTTTCTATTAACTACACTGTTTTTCATTGTTATTAGTTTCAGCTAATATTACAATATTTTTAGGCAGAGCATTAGCAGCAATATCTGTAGTTTATGCATTAATTTGTTCAACACCTATTATTGATTTTTGACTATGTTTTTTATGAAAGTTAAAATGCCAAAAATATTTAGAGAAATGTTTTTACTAGTTTATAAATATATATTTATATTATTTGATGTAAAAGATAAAAGGAATGAAAGCTCAAAAATCAAGATTAGGATATAAAAATTTTTAAAATGAGTATAAAATCTTTCACAACACTTGTAGTTTCTATTTTTTTAATAAAACAACTTATTATAGCTATAATTCGTCTAAAAGCTTTTAGAATCAAGGCTTGGGAAAGAATTTTTGTTTTATCATAGAAAATATAAACAAATAGGGAAAGAATCAATAATAATGCTTATTATAATTATACTGAATGTAATGATGGTGATAAAAATGCTTAAATTAGAAAATATATGTTTTTCATATGATAATAAAAATACAGTTTTACATGATATTTTCGCTTGAAATTCCTAAAGGTAAAAGAATTGTATTTTTAGGAGAAAATGGTTCAGGAAAATCAACACTTTTCTTAATAATGAATGGAGTTATGAAAGCAAATAAAGGAAATATTTATCTTAATGAAGAAAAATAAGTTATAATGAAAAAAAGTTTGAATAAATTGAGAGAAAAAGTTGGAATTATATTCCAAGATCCAGATACTCAAATTTTTGCACCAACAGTTTTTTTCAAGAAGTTGCGTATGGATTGGAAAAATTTAGGTTATAGCAGAGAAGTTGTTGAAGAGAAAGTGAATGAAACTTTAAAAAGTTTAGAATTAGAACATTTGAGTGATAGACCGTGTCATCATTTAAGCTATGGGCAGAAAAAGAGTAAGTATAGCGGGTATTGTGACAATGGAGCCAGATATTTTGATTTTAGATGAACCAACAGTTTGGTTAGATATAAAAATGTAAAAAGTATATTAGAAAGAAATTATATCAAAAAGGAAAAACGACTATAATTTCAACTCATGAAATTGAATTTTGACGTATGAAATGGGAGATTATATTTATATTTTAGATAAAGGGAAAATAGTAAAAACAAGGAACAAAAGATGAAATTTTTGATGATTATGAGTTTTTAAAAATATAAATTTAGATATTCCATTAAAATATAAATTGAAAAAAATTTTTTTGAAAGAAAAATATAGATATTGAAGAGTTTTATAATTATATAAAATAAAAATAAAAAGCACTAAAAATGTTAGAATTAGTGCTTTTTAATTTTAAATAAAAATAAAAGATTATTCAAGAATTTGATTAGTATTGAAAAATATTCAGTATTTGTATACAATTTTAGATTTATTTAATTAATGGAATTATTACAAATTAGTGATAAATATAGACAAAAAGTATTGACAAAAAGATTAATAAGGGTATAATATATTCATAATAGGTGTTTATACAAATTTGAAAAATAAGTAAAATAACCAAAAATATCCCATTAATTTAAAATAAAAAGTAAAAATTAAAAATTTTTAAAAATAATAAAAATTAATAAATTAACCTATTATTTAGAATTAAATTTTTGGGAAGAATTGATTGTATTATAAAAATTAACATTATTTTATAAATAATCGGTTTTTGAGGCTATATTATTAAAATTATAGATAAGGTGGTTTGATGAAAAATTACTTATAACCGGAAACGAATAGTGGAAGTGGTAAAACAACGGTATCTAGTATCTTAATGGTCTGCTGGATAATGTCGCTCCATTTAAAGTGGATAGATTATATTGATCCGAGTTATCACGAACTTTTACAGGAAAATAAGTCGTATAATTTAGATGCGTTTATGTTTGATGAAAAATATTAAAAATTTCTCTTTGATAAAAACCTCAAGGAAAAGAAATTTCAATAGTAGAAGGTGTAATGGGACTTTATGATGGTTTAGGACATGAAAAAGATAATTTTAGTACAGCACATTTATCAAGAATTTTTGGATTTACCGGTAATTTTAGTCGTTAATGCTAAAAGGAATTTCAACGAGTATTGCGGCAGAAGTACTAGGTTTTAAAGAATTTGATAAAAATATAAATATAAAAAGGTGTTATTTTAAATAATGTTTCATCACAAAATTATATTTAACATTAAAAAGATGCAATTGAGAGATTTACTGGGATTGAGTGTGTTGGATATATTCCTAAAAATGAAAAAAATTGAGCAGTAGAAAAGCTGGCATCTTGGTTAAAACAAGTGTTTGAATTGAATGCAACTCAAGAATTGGAAGAAAAAAACGTGAATTATTTAGAAAAATAGGGCAAGAATGTCTTGATTTGGAAAGAATAAAAAGAGATTGCTAGTGAATTTTGAGCCGACAATGGAAAGTCTTTGATGATATAGAAAATGTAAGAGCTTTAAAAAGATAAATATAAAGGTATAGCAGTTGCAAAAAGATGGAGCATTTTCGTTTTATTATCATTCAAATTTTGACTTGTTTGAATATTCAGGGCTTGAAATAGTAGAATTTAGTCCAGTAAATGATGAAAAAGTACCAGATGGAGTAGATATAATTTATTTGGGTGAGGATATCCAGAATTATATGGAAAAGAGTTATCTGAAAATAAATCAATGCTTGAAAGTATAAAAAGGCATTTTGAAAATAATGTAAAAATATATGCTGAATGTGGAGGATGTATTTATTTGACAAAAGGTATCACTGAGAATTAGATGGAAATAAATTTGATTATGTTGGGCTTTTTTGATATTGAAATTGGAATGAGAAATAAATTAAATATAGGAAGATTTGGCTATATAAACATTGAAATTGATAAAGGGAATGGAGATAAAATATTAACTAAAGGGCATGAGTTTCATTATTCGGAAATAAAAAGAAAATAATGGAGAAAAAGCCGTTTATGAAATAAGTAAATTGATGGTCGTAAGTGGGAATGTGGATATAAAGAGTGCATTAGCAGGATATCCACATATAAATTTCTTTTAGTAATATAGATTTCTTTAAATATATTGTGGAAGAATTATAAAAATAAAAAAACAAAAATGAAAAATATAAAATTTAGGAGGAAAAGATGAGTTACATTAAAGATCCAAAAATCGATAGAAGTGAGAAGTTATGAAATGATTACAGAAGGCTTAGAAGGAAGAGAAAGCTAGATTTTCGGAAGAGGAACAATGGATAGTAAAAAGATTGATTCACTACAACAGGAGATTTTTGATTATGTAAATATTACAGAATTTGGAAATAATCCTATAGAAAGAGCAAAAAGAAAGTGATTATTGAAGGAAATTGTAAAAATTTATTGTGATACAAATATGATTGTAAATGGATTAAATAAAAAGGATTACAAAAATTTGGAGCAGAAAGCTGTATTGCTTGGTAGCTGATCCGGATGTAGCAAAAGAGTCTCAAGAAAGAGGTATTACAAGATCTATGGTTGGACTTGAAAGAGCTTTAAAAGATCCACAAACAAAATATTTATAATAGGAAATGCACCGACAGACATTATTCACATTGTTAGAAAAATGGAAGAAAATAAACCTAAATTAATAATTGGAGTGCCAGTTGGATTTGCTTGGATGTCCAGAATCAAAAGCAGAATTATCAAAAATACGATGTTCCATTTATAAGAACGAATGGGACAAAAAGGTGGAAGTACTGTAGGTGTTGGTGTACGCACGGAATTTTTATATCAAATGTATGAAAGACACGAATATTTTAATAATTAATATAAGTAAAAACACAGAATGATAAAAAAATAAAATTAAATAGGAAATAAAATGGATATAAAAATGATTAGTGTATTATAATGGGAAAAAGCTAAGATATGGGTATACGACAGGAAAGCTCGGCAACAGCAGCAACTAAAGTTGCACTTAGTGTACTTTTTAGGAATTGAAGATGAAAACTTTGAAAAAGTAGAGTTGACAGTACCTGCAGGGCAAACTATTGAAATACATGTAGAAAGAATAGAAAAATTAGAAGATGGTAGTGTTTTAGCTGTTGTTTTAAAAGATGGTGGAGATGATCCAGATGTAAACCCATGGCTTAGAAATAATATCCAAAGTAAAGTTTAGAGATGATAACAAAAATAAATGTATTTGGTGGAAAAAGGCGTTGGAAAAAGTTACAAAATTGGATTACCAGTGGAAATAGGAAATCAGCTATAAACCCCACACCAATGAGTATGATAAAGGGAGTTATTGAAGAATTATTACCCTAAAGGAAAGGTATTGATGTTGAAATAAGTGTACCTCGAGGAGAGGAAGTTTCAAGAAAAACATTGAATTCTAAATTAGGAATAATTGAGGAATTTCAATTTTAGGAACTATGGGAATTGTAAGACCCTATGTCGGAAGAGTCGTGGGAAAAAGCTCGCTTGCAATAGAATTAAAACAAGCGTTAGTCCAATTTGGAGAAAATGAAGCATTATTTTTATTTGGAAATCGTGGTAAATCATATTTGGAGGAAAACTTTCCAAAAAAGAGCAGAGCAAGGTGTAGTAATTAGTAACTTTGTTGGCTATATGTTCGACAGAGCGTGTGAGTATAATGTAAAAAGTATATTTTATAGGAGAAATAGGTAAATTTGTTAAAGTAGCAGGTGGAATCTTTCATACTCACAGTAGAGTGTCTGACGCTAAAATGGAAATATTTGCTGCAAATGCTCTTTTTAGTTAATGAAAAAAATAGAAAAATGTGTATAAGATTTTTGGGAGCAAATACGACAGAGGAAAAGCAACAAGTTATGTTACTAAAAAGAAGTTTATAACTTACTATCAGAAAAAGCAAAAACAAAAATGTCAAGAATATTGTAGAAGAAAATGGTCGAGAAGATTTAGAGGTGGAATGTTTAATAATTTCAGCTGAAAGAAAGATTTTAGGGTATAGTAAACATTTTTGATGAATTTTAAAAAGAAAAAGAGTGGAATATGGAAAAAAATAAAGTTTTAGGATTATATCCTGGGAATTTAGATTATACATTGCCAATCACTATATATAGTGGAAAGTGATGTAATTATCGGTGGAAAAGGCATATAGAAAGTTTAGGTAAATATGCTGAAAATAAGGAATATTGCTATATAACGGGAGATTTACAAAAAGTTTTTAGATTTTATAAATGAAAAATAGAAATAAAAAAATGGCATTAATTTTATCGGGAGATACTGGTTTTTATAGTATGCTAACATTTATGCGAAAACATTTTAAAGCTGATGAACTTGAAGTTGTACCGGGAATATCTAGTATTCAGTATATGTTTGCCCAAATTTCAGATTATTGGTATGATGCAAAAAGTTTCAAGTCTTCACGGAAAACAATTTGATTATGTGAGTAGTTTGAAAAATATGGGAAAATGGGACTTCTTACAGATTTTTAAAGAGAACACACCACAAAAATATTGCAAAAACTTTAGTTGAAAAATGAGTTAGGTGAAACGATTATTTATGTTGGTGAAAAACTTATCTTATGAAAATGAGAAAAATTTCAAAGTATAAAGCAAGTGAACTTATGAATATTGAAGAAAAATTTGGAATGAATGGTAGTATTAAAAATTGAGTGATGAGGAATAAAAAGGAGATAAAATTGAAAAATAGAAAAATTATAACAGTTTTTATTTCGATAATAATGTTGACGGTTATTGGATATTCATTAACAGACAGAGAAGCCAAAAATAGAGCCAACTGTTGTTTATACAAAAAGGACAATATGTGAAAAATAACGTCAGATCAAGCAGTTGAAATAATGAAAAAAAGAGAAAAAAATTATGTAATAGTTGATGTTAGAACGCCTGAAGAATATAAAGAAGGGCATATTCCAAATGCTATAAATATACCGCTTGGATACAATTGATAATTATATTAGTCAAAATATAGAAAACTTAAAAGATAAAAAAATCAATTAATAATGGTGTATTGTAGAAGTGGAAGAAGAAGTGCGGAGAGCAACAAAAATTATTAGCAAAAGGATACATGAATGTAATTGATTTCGGTGGAATTAATGACTGGAAAAGGTGAAATAGTTAAATAAAAAGAAAAAGAGGAAATAAAATGTATCATGTTAAAGATGACGAATTTATTAGAGCTAAAGTTCCTATGACAAAAAGAAGAAGTTAGAGCGATAAGTATAGCTAAAATGGAAATGAAAGATACTGATATTTGTATTGATATTGGTGGTGGAACAGGTTCTGTAAGTATTGAAATGGCTAGATTTGCTAATAAAGGTCATGTTTATACAATAGAGCATAATGCAGATGCAGTAGATTTGATTAGACAAAATATGGAAAAAAATTTAAAATAGAAAAATATGACATTAATATCGGGAGAAGCTCCACAAGATTTACCACAAGGAGTTACATTTGATAAAGTGTTTATTGGTGGATCTGGAGGAATTTAAAGGAAATAATACAGTATTCTTATGATAATTTAAAAGAAGACGGAATTATTGCTTTTAAACTTTATAGTATTAGAAAATACATTTTGATGCGTTGAATGGACTTAAAGAAACAGGATTTAAAGATGTTGACATTTCACAAGTTATTGTTGCAAAAATAGAAGAGTTAGAGATTTTTAATATGATGATGGCAGAAAAATCCAATTTATGTTATAAGTGCAAGAAAGGGATAAAATGAAAAAGGTAAATTTTATGGAATAGGAGTAGGAGTAGGAGATCCGGAGAATATAACTATTAAAGCAACAAAAATTACATGAAGTAGATGTACTGATTTTACCAGAAGCAAAAAAGTGGAGAAGGAAGTACAGCTTTTAATATTGTCAAAAGAATATGTGAAAGAAAAATGTTGAACAAATATTTCTTGAATTTCCAATGGTAAGAGATGTAGAAACAAGAAAACAATTTAGAAAAATAATGCAGAAATAATAAAAGCAGAATTAGAAAAAGGAAAAAAATGTAGCATTTTTAACTATTGGAGATCCGATGACATATAGTACTTATACTTATGTTTTGGAACATATGGAAGATGATGTTGAGGTTGAAACGATTGCAGGAATTACATCATATCAAAAGTATTGCTGCAAGATTAAATGTCCCACTTATGATAGGCGATGAAGATTTGAAAAATAATATCTTTAAATAAAAATACAGATATAAAAACAGAAATTGAAAATAATAGTAATGTAGTTTTTATGAAAAATAAGCAGAAATCTTGAAAAATTGAAAGAAGTTTTAACAGAAACAGGTAATATTAATAATGTTTTTAATTGTTTCTGATTGTGGAAAAAGAGTCGGAAGTAATTTATGTAGGACTTGAAAATGTAGAAGAAGTACCTTATTTTTTTCAACAATGATTTTTGAAAAATGGAATTGAAAATTGAAAAGATTTATAAAATAAATTAAAATAATTGAATTTATTTTTGAATTAGTTAAAAAGTTAATGAGAAAGGGTAAAAATGGAAAAAGTATATTTTATAGGAGCTAGCTCAGGGATCCGGAATTAATTACAATAAAAGGTCAAAAGAATCGTGAAAGAAGCAGATGTAATAATTTATGCAGGTTCGTTAGTTCCAAGAGAAGTAATAGAATGTCATAAAGAAGGAGCAGAAGTGTATAACTCGGCCTCAATGTCATTAGATGAAGTTATAGAAGTTAGCAGTTGCAGCGATTAAAGCTGGGGAAAAAAGTAGCTAGAGTACATACTGGAGATCCGGCAAATTTACGGAGCACATAGAGAGCAAATGGACTTGTTAGATGAACACGGAATTGAATATGAAGTAATTCCTGGAGTAAGTTCGTTCTTAGCTCCAGCAGCAGCATTGAAAAAGAGTTTACTTTACCAAATGTATCTCAAACAGTTATTTGTACGAGAATAGAAGGTAGAACACCAGTTCCAGAAAAAGAAAGTTTGGAAAGTTTAGCAAGTCATAAAAGCTCAATGGCGATATTTTTATCAGTTCATATGATAGACAAAGTTGTAAAAAACACTTGCAACTTCTTATCCAATGACAACCCGGTTGCAGTAGTACAAAGAGCGACTTGGGAAGATCAAAAATAGTACTTGGAACGCTTGAAACTATTGAACAAAAAAAGTAAAAAGAAGCTTTGAATAAATAAAACTGCTCAAATATTAGTTGGTGATAGAAATGATTATGAAAAATCAAAAATTATATGACAAACATTTTACGCATGAGTATAGAAAAAGGTGTGAATAAACTATTATAACAAAAGTATATTGTAAAAAGCGATAAAAATCAGTCGTAAAATTTACGTCGCATTTATGGATGCGATAAAAATAAATTTTTAAAAAGGGTGGACAAAAAGAATTGGAGTAAAAATGGAAATTGTAGAAAAAGTTGCAATATATTGTGTAAGTAAAGATGGGTATAATATTGCACAAAAATTAGAAAAAAATGTTTACAATCGAAGTCATATTTTTGTATCTTCAAGAGTTTATTCACTTTTGAATTTAGGAAGTGAAAAATCTTGAAAATGTGACAGAAGTTACAGTAAGAGTGCCAGTTGCATTAGATTCTACATTTGACAAATATGATGTTCATATATTTGCAGCTCTAACAGGTGCAACAGTAAGACTTATAAGTGGGAAATTTAAAAACAAAAGATGTAGATCCGGCAGTAATTTCGGTAGACGATCATGGAAATTTTGTTGTTTCTGTACTTTCAGGTCATTTAGGTGGAGCAAATGAAGTGTGCCGTGAAATTGCGGAAGGAATTGTTGCGATACCAGTAGTAACAACTAGCTCAGAAGTTGGAGGCAAAATAGCAGTAGATACATTATCGCAACAAATAAAAGGAAAAACTTCATAGTCTTGAGACAGCAAAAAGAGTGACTCTTTAATTATAAATGGAGAAAAAGTTTCATTACATTTTACCTAAAAATATTGTAAAAAAATGATGAAAATAGTGCTGGAAAATGCGATAATTATTTCAAATAGAAAACATATAGAAGTTTCAAAAATAATTCCTAAAAATATTGTACTTGGAATAGGGTGTAAAAAGAGATACTCAAAAGATAAAAATTTTAGAAAAATAAATTATGTGATAGACAATCAAAATTTGGAGATGGATTCTATAAGAGTAGCAGCTTCAGCATGGGTTAAATCAGATGAAATTGGTCTTTTAGAAGAATGAAAAGAATTAAATATTCCAATACAATTTTTGAAAAAGAAGAAATTGGAAACGGTAGAGCATTTAGTGGAAGAACGTTCAGAATTTGTGAAAAAGAAATTGAGTTTACGGAGTGTCAGAGCCGTGTGCTTATTTGGCTCAAGCAGAAAAGGGATTTTTTAGTTAAAAAGGTAAAACTTGATGGAATAACAATATCGTTATTTGAAGAAAAATGTAGGAGATGATAAAATGAGTAAAGTAGGTAAAAATTTATGTAGTAGGAATGTCCTGGGGAAAAACCAGATATGACGTATAGAGCGTTTGGAAGAATGGGAAATAGTGATATAATTGTAGGGTACAAAACTTATACGGATTTAGTAAAAGAATATTTCCAAATATAGAAATTAAAAGTTCATCAATGACAAGAGAAGTGGATAGATGTATTGAAGTATTGAAAATGGCAAAAAGAAGGAAAAAGTTGTAAGTTTAATAAGTAGTGAGATGCTGGAGTTTATGGAATGGCTGGAATTATGTTAGAAACATCAGATGAAACTGTTGAAGTGGAAGTAATACTAGGGTTACAGCAACAAATGTCAGTGGAGCATCTGTTGAGCACCAATTATGCATGACTATGTAACTATAAGTTTAAGTAATTTATTGACAGATTGGGAATTGATTAAAAAGATTAGCTTTTAGCAGCTGAAGGAGATTTTTGTTGTAAGTATTTATAATCCAAAAAGCCGTGGAGAGTAACTCAAATTGAGGAAGCTGAGAGAAATTATGTTGCAAACATAAAAACCAGAAACTCCAGTGGCAATAGTTAGAAATGTAGGAAGAGAAGATCAAAAATATGTATTAACAACATTAGATGAAATGTTAAATTATGAAATAGATATGTTGTCACTAGTAATAATAGGAAATGGAAATACATTTGTAAAAATGGTAAAATGATAACTCCTAGAGGTTATGGAAATAAATATGAATATTAATTTATTTTTAAATTAGATAATGAAAAGAGAAAATATGAAATTAATATATGTGACAGGTGGAGTTAAAAGTGGTAAAAGTAAGTTTGCAGAAGACTTACTTTTATCATTAAATAGTGAAAAGAAAAATATATATCTTATGACATCACAAGTTTTGATGAAGAAATGGAAACGAAAGTTTTAATTCATAAAGAAAGACGGCAAAGATAAATGGGAAACGATAGAAAGTTATAAAAATTTTTCTGAAAGTTTAAAAGTGCGTTTGTTGAGGAAAAATCTCAAGGAAATATAGTTTTTAAAAAAATAATATGTTAGTAGATTGTTTGACAAATATGGTAAGTAATATTATTTTTGAAGATTTAACGATAGATTGGGAAAAACCGACACAAAGTTGCAATCGTGTGATAGACGAGTAGAGAAAGAAGTATTGTCTTTAATAGAAAAATTTAGAAAAATTTAATTATGTTGTAATTGTATCGAATGAACTTGAATGGGAATAGTTCCAGCGACACCTCTTGGAAGATATTTTTAGGAAATTGCCGGGAAAATGAACCAATTAATTGCAGAAAAATCTGATGAAGTTTATTTTTGTAGTGTCAGGTATTCCAATGAAAAATAAAATAAAAAGTATAGAAATTTTTGAAATTTAAAAAGGAGTGACAATAATGAATAGGCATAGAAATGTAATGCTATTAGGAACAGGGTCAAACGTAGGGAAAAGTATAATAACAACGGGACTGTGTAGAATATTTTATCAAGATGGATATAGTGTTTCTCCTTTTAAGTCTCAAAATATGGCACTTAATTCGTTTATAACTAAAGACGGAAAGGAAATGGGTCGAGCACAAGTTGTTCAAGCAGAAGCTGCTGGAATTGAGCCTCAGCGATTTATGAATCCCATTTTATTGTAAAGCTCAACAACAGATAGAAAATCACTGTTATTGTGAATGGTAAAGTTTATAAAAATATGGATGCAAGAGAATATTTTTGCGTACAAAACATAATTTAAAAAAGATATAATGGAAAGATATAATTATATTGAAAAACTTTTGATATATGTGTTTTGAAGGAGCAGGGAGTCCAGCTGAAATTAATTTAAAAGACGATGATATTGTAAATACAGGAATGGCTGAAATGGCAAATAGTCCCTGTTATTTTAGTTGCAGACATTGATAGAGGTGGTGTTTTTTGCTCAATATATGGAACAATAATGCTTTTTTAGAAGAAAGTGAGAAAGCTAGAATAAAGGAGTTATCATAAAACAAATTTCGTGGAGATAAAACATTATTAGATCCGGGAATTGAAATGATAGAAAAATTTTAACAAATGTACCTGTTTTAGGAGTTGTTCCATTTGTAAAATTAGAATTGAAGAGGAAGACAGTTTTAGGAATAGATAAATATAATGATAAAAAGAGGGGAAAAATAAAGATTTCTGTGATAAAAATTGAAACATATATCAAATTTTACAGATATTGATGCTTTGGCACATTATGACGATGTTTCACTTAAATATGTAGAAAAAGCAAGTGAATTAGGAAATGAAGATATAATTATTATTCCTGGATCAAAAAATACAGTTGAAGATATGAAAGATTTAATTGAAAAAGAAATAAATACAAAAATTGTACGACTTACAAAAATCTGGGACATTAGTATTTGGAATATGTGGAGGATTTCAAATAATGGGGCATAATGGATCCGCATGGGTTAGAAAGTAATTTAAAGGAAATTTCAGGACTTGGGCTCTTGAAATAGAAACAGTTATGGAAAAAGAAAAAAATAACGACACAATATACGAATACGTTGAAAAATGTAACAGGATTGCTTGAAGGAGCTGAGGGATAAGTGTTACAGGATATGAAATTCATCAAGGTTATAGTTATTTAGAAAAATAGTTCTATAGAAAAGAGAATGAAGTCTAGTAAAAAGTGTATTTTTGGTGATGGTAAGTTGAAAGAGAATGGCAAAAGATAATGTAATTGGTACTTATATTCACGGTATTTTTGACAATTCCGAATTTTACTAATTTTATATTGAATAAAGTTAGGAAAAAGATAAAGGTTTAGATAGTATAAAATGAAAACTTTAGTTTTACAGAATATAAAAATCAAGAATATGATAAATTGGCTCAAATATTGAGAGAAAATATTGATATTGAAAAATTTATGATATAATAAGTGAAGGTAAACAATAGTAATTAAGATAATGTAAATTGAGTTTAAAAATGGAAACTTGATTTACATTAATTTGTTTAAAGGAGATAAAATGATTTTTATTAATAAAAATTTGGATAGCATTTGTACTAGATTTGATATTTGGAGATCCGCAACATGTAATTCATCCCGTTCAAGTGATAGGAAAATTTATTGAATTGTTAGAAAAATATTATTGAGAAAAATATAAAGTGTTAGCAGGTGGAATTTTTAGCATTTTTAACGATAGGAATTACATTTTTTTGTATGTTTTTATTATTTCAAAAATATTCAAAATCCAGTGTTTGCGATAATTGAAATTTATTTGATGTATACGATCAATAAATTCACTAGCAAGAGAAGGAAATAGAGTTTATAAAATATTAAAAATCTGGAGATTTGGAAGTAGCAAGAAAAGAGTTAGCTTATTTAGTTTCCCGTGATACAGGTGAAATGGATGAAAAATGGTAATAAGAAGTACGATGGAGACAATATCAGAAAACACAGTAGATGGAATAATTGCACCGTTATTTTTATATGTTTTAGGAGGACTTCCTTTAGCTATGGCATATAAAGCGATAAATACTTTAGATTCAATGGTAGGATATAAAAATGAAAAATATGAAAAATTTGGGGAAAAATATCTGCTAAAATAGATGATGTTGCTAATTTTATACCAGCACGAATTAGTGGAATTTTAATTATTATTGCTAGTTTTGTATTGAGATATGATTATAAAAAGCATTTGAAATATTTAAAAGAGATAGAAAAATCATAGTAGTCCAAATTCTGGACAATCAGAGTGCAGTTGCTGGAGCTTTAGGAGTGCAGTTTGAGGTACAGTATCTTATTTTGGGAAGATTGTAGAAAACCAACTATTGGAGATAAAAATGGAAGGAATTTGATATTGAAGATATAAAAAGGAATATAAAAATAATGTATGGAACGAGTGTAGTTGGACTTATAGTATTCACTTGATATTTATTCAAGTATTAAGAGGTTTGTAATATGTCAATAGATATAATTAGAATATTTGTATTTGTATTTATAGTAATGTTACACACTTTAAATAAACAATATGGAATTAATGTTTGGATGTCTGGATATATTCAGTTATTTCGATAGGAGTTAGTTTATTTATATTGATAAGTGGATATTTACTTTGGATAAAGAAGAAAAATATGAAAGACTTTTTACGAAGAGAGTTTCTAGTATTTTACCTTTGTTTATAGGAATGAATGTAATTTATAGAATTTTTAATAAATTTATTTTTTAAAAAGAGTAGAGCCTTCACATTTTTAGTATATTTATATGATTTTAGGCTTATACTTATTGACACCCTGGTTAAGAAAAAGTTTTGAATATTTGGAAAAAGAAACTTTTTGTTTTTAGTTTTATGGTGTAAATGTTTTTAAATCCATATTTGTTATATTTCCATTTTTGGAAATTTAATTTATCAAATTTCTTTCCGATAACAGGATTTTTTAGGTTATTATTTAATCGGATATTATGTGAAAAATATAAGAGTAAAATAGTAAAAATATAACAATTTTAAGATATTTTTAATATATTTGATAGGATTTTTAATTAGTTTTTGACAACAAAAATATATTTTTATAAAACAGGTAAAAAGTTTCAATATTTTTGATAAAAATTCATTAGAGACTTTTTATTATGTTCTATAAGTTTTTTGTATTTTTGTAAAATAGAATTTAAATTGAGAAATAAAGTTATAAAAAAACATTATCAAATACAATATATTTTTGCATATTTAATTCATTTAATTGTATTAAAATATGTTGTTATGATTAGTGATGAGATGATTTTTAAGTCAGTGGCTACAGTTGTAATTAGTTTGATTTTTGGGAATTTTGTGGAATCAAATAGAAAATATTTTTAGAAATATTGGGAGAAGAAATGGAGTTTAAAATAGAAACAGTTCAAATAGATACTGGACGAGAATTTACAAATTCGATGGAAGAAGTTAACGTTATTTGAAATGAAATTAAAGGAAGCAAAAATAAAATATAAAAAGACATGACCGTATTCGTCATGGCAAAATGGTAGTAGATAAAAGTCACATATCATTAATATTTGTAGAGACAATATGTTGATTTTTTAAAGCAAAAAGTTGCATAAAAATTTTTATATGATATAATTGGGCAAAGTTTAAAAATAAAAAAATTAAATTATATGGAGGAAGAGAAGAATGGCAAAAGCTAAATTCGAGAGAAGCAAACCACACGTAAACGTTGGAACAATAGGACACGTAGACCACGGGAAAAACAACAACAACAGCAGCGATTTCAAAAGTATTATCAGAAAGAGGATTAGCAGAAAAAGTTGATTTTGAAAAATATTGACCAAGCACCAGAAGAAAGAGAAAGAGGAATTACAATTAATACAGCTCACATTGAGTATGAAACAGAAAAAGACACTATGCTACACGTTGACTGTCCAGGGCATGCTGACTATGTAAAAACATGATTACAGGAGCAGCTCAAATGGATGGAGCGATATTAGTAGTATCAGCAGCAGATGATCCAATGCCACAAACAAGAGAACACATTTTATTAGCAAGACAAGTTGGAGCACTTACATTGTAGTGTACTTAAACAAAGTAGATATGGTAGATGACGAAGAATTATTAGAATTAGTAGAAATGGAAGTAAGAGAATTATTAAATGAATACGGGATTCCCAGGAGACGATATACCAGTAATTAAAGGTTCATCATTAGGAGCATTAAATGAGAAGTTCTCAATGGGCAGATAGAATTATGGAATTAATGGATGCAGTAGACAGTTACATACCAACACCTGAAAGACCAGTAGACCAAGCATTCTTAATGCCAATCGAAGATGTATTCACAATTACAGGAAGAGGAACAGTAGTTACAGGAAGAGTAGAAGAGGAGTAATTAAAGTAGGAGAAGAAATCGAAATTATTGGAATTAGACCAACTCAAAAACAACAGTAACAGGAGTAGAAATGTTCAGAAAATTATTAGATCTCAGGACAAGCTGGAGATAATATAGGAGCATTATTAAGAGGAACTAAGAAAGAAGATGTAGAAAGAGGGACAAGTATTAGCAAAAACCAGGAACAATCAACCCTCATACAGGATTCAAATCAGAAGTATACGTATTAACTAAAGATGAAGGAGGAAGACATACTCCATTCTTACAGGATATAAACCACAATTCTACTTCAGAACAACTGACATAACAGGAGAAGTAAACTTACCAGAAGGAGTAGAAATGGTAATGCCTGGAGATAATATAGAAATGACAGTAGAATTAATTCACCCAATTGCAATGGAAGAAGGATTAAGATTTGCGATTAGAGAAGGTGGAAGAACAGTAGCTCAGGGAGTAGTTGCAACTATTACTAAATAGTCTATTGTAAATTATTATTTCACACTTTGAATAATTTAAAATTAAGAAAATAAGTAAATAAAAATAAATTGTCTTAGACTTTATGTTTAAGACAATTTTTTGAAATCTATAAAATTTTTATAATATAAATAGAAATATGTAAAAATTTAAAAATTATTCAAAAATATTGTTAAATAATAAAAATATTAATACTGGAAAAGAAGAAATTTTTGATATAATTATAATAAGAGATAAAACTATGAAAGATATAGGGAATAATATGGATTTTAAAAATACATTCAAAATTTAAGCCTACTGGAGATCAACCAAAAAGCGATAGAAACTATTGTGGAAAATCTTGAAAATGGGGTAACAGATCAAATTTTATTAGGTGTTACAGGATCAGGGAAAAACATTTACAGTTGCAAATGTAATTGAAAGAGTTAATAGACCTGCATTAATTATGGCACCAAATAAAACACTGGCAGCACAGTTGTATAATGAGTATAAGCAATTTTTTCCAGAAAATGCAGTGGAATATTTTTGTGTCTTATTATGATTATTATCAACCAGAGTTTTATGTGATGTCAATGATACCCATATAGAAAAAGATTCTTCAATAAATGATGAAATAGACAAATTGCGTCATGCAGCAACAGCGGCACTTTTAAATAGAAGAGATGTAATAATTGTCGCGTCAGTGTCTGCAATTTATGGACTTGGATCACCAGGAAGCTTTTTATAAACAGAGGTCAATACCAATAGATGTTGATACTGGCTTTTAATAGAAATGAATTAATTAGAAGATTAATAGAGTTGAGATATGAGAGAAATGATATTGCATTTGAGCGTGGGAAATTTAGAGTAAAGGGAGATGTAATTGATTTACATCCAGCATATTTGGATACGGGTTATCGATTTGAATTTTTGGAGATGACTTAGATGAAATATCTGAAATAAATACTTTGACAGGACAAAAATTAAAAGTATAAAAAGAGTAACAATAATGCCAGCAACACATTATTTATCAACAGAAGATAGTGAACAAAATGTTTTTGAAATAAAAGAAGAGTTGAGGACAGAATTAAATTTTTGAAAAATCAGAGTAAATTGTTGGAAGCTCAAAGAATTAAGCAAAAGAACAGAATATGATTTGGAAATGATAAAAGAAATTGATATTGTAAGGGAGTAGAAAATTATTCGAGATATTTGACGGGAAAAAGTGCAGGAGAAGCTCCAGACACATTGATTGATTATTTTCCAAATGATTTAGTTGTATTTTTGGATGAGTCACACATATCTGTTCCACAAATAAACGGAATGTATAAAGGAGATAGAGCAAGAAAAGAGTCGCTTTGTAGAAAATGGATTTAGATTGCCGAGTGCTTATGATAATAGGCCTTTGAAATTTGATGAGTTTTTGGGAAAATACCACAAGTTGTATATATTTCTGCAACACCAAGTGATTATGAATTGGAGCATTCAGGAGATGAGGTTGTAGAGCAATTAGTAAGACCGACAGGAATTGTAGAGCCAAGCATTGAGATAAGAGAAACGAAAAAAATCAAATTGATGATTTGATGGATGAAATTAAGATTAGAGTGTCTAAAAAAAGCAAAGAGTGTTAGTGACAACATTGACAAAAATGGCAGAAGAGCTAACGGATTATTATTTGGAATATGGAATAAAAGTGAAATATATGCACTCGGACATCGATACGCTTGAAAGAACTGAAATAATAAGAGGGCTTCGTAAAGGAGAATTTGATGTTTTAGTTGGGATTAACCTTTTAAGAGAGGGACTTGATATTCCGGAAGTTTCACTTGTCGCAATATTAGAGGCAGATAAAAGAAGCGATATTTACGTTCGAGAAGGTCGTTAATTCAAACAATGGGAAGAGCAGCTAGAAATGTTGAAGGGCAAGTAATTTTATATGCTGATAGAATAACAGGTTCAATGCAAGCAGTTTATGGATGAGGTAAATAGACGTCGTAAAAATTCAAGAAAAATATAATAAAGATAATGGAATTAATCCAAAATCTGTAGTTAGAGAAATTGCAGAATCATTGGTTGATTATGAAATTGAAAAGAAGATGCAACAAAAGCTAAAATGAAAAACAATTTAAAAATCAAATTGATATTGAAAGAGAAATTAAACGATTAACAAAAAGCAATAGAAGCTCGAAGAACTTAATTTTGAGGAAGAATAAAACTTAGAGATGAAATGAATGAATTGATGTTATTAGAATTATAATAAAAATGAGAAAGGAGAGTATGGTAAAAATTATCATACGAAAAAGCTATGAAAGTATATCATTACCCAAAAATGTACAACATGTAAAAAGAGCGTTAAAATGGATAGAAGAAAAAGGTGTAGAAGTTGAAAAACATATTGTGGAAGAAACACCAAGTAAAAGAGGAATTGAGAGAAATTTATAAAAAGTGGATTAGAATTGAAAAGTTTTTAATACGAGTGGGATTAAGTATAAAGAAATGGGATTAAAAGATAAATTAAAAGATATGTCAGAGGAAGAACAATTAGATTTATTAGCTCAAAATGGAATGCTTTATAAAAAGACCAATATTAATTGGAGATGACTTTGTATTAGTTGGAGCAAAAAGAAGAAGAATGGATGAAAAATTAGGGAAATAGTGTAAAAATTAAAAATAAAAAGTTTTTAATAAAAATTAAAAAGAAATAAAATGGGAGGTGGCAAAATGGCAGAAACTGTATTTACCGTAAGTGAAGTGAATAGAGCTGTAAAAGGCAGTTTTTGGAAGGAACTCACACTTTTAAAAATATGTTTATACAGGGAGAAATGTCAAATATAACTTATCAAAAGTCGGGACATTTATATTTTTACGCTAAAAGATGATAAAGCTAGCGTGAAATGTGCAGTTTTTAAATATTTGTATAAAGGTGTTCCAAACCGATTTAAAAAGAAGGAGACCAAGTAAAGATACTGGAAGTGCTTCGCTTTACGAAGTTTGCTGGAAATTATCAAATTATTGCTGAAAGTGTAGAAAAAAATGAGCGGACTAGGCCTCTTTTTGAAAAGTTAGAGAAATTAAAAAATATTATTTAGAAAAAGGATATTTTGATTCAGAACATAAAAAGATATTGCCCAGATTGCCAATAAATATAGGTGTTGTGACGGCAGCAACAGAGCAGCAATAAGAGACATAATAAATACAACTCATAAAAGAAATGAAAATGTAAATATTTATCTTTATCCCGCGAAAGTTCAAGGAGAAGGTTCTTCGTTGGAGATAGCAAATGGAATAGAGTTTTTTTAATAAAATGAAAGATGATGAACAATTGAATGTAGATATTTTGATTATTGGTCGTGGTGGAGGGAGTATTGAAGATTTATGGGCTTTTAATGAAGAGCCTGTAATTGAAAGCAATTTTCAGATCTAAAATACCGGTAGTTTCAGCTGTTGGACATGAAATTGATAATTTATTATCAGATTTGGTGGCAGATAAGAGGGCGGCAACACCTACTCAAGCAGCTGAAATTATTATTCCTGAAAAAGTAGATTAAAAGAAGAGTTATCGCAAAAAGAAGTTATTTTGAATAGATTTTATTGAATAAAGTTTCAATTATGAAACGAGAATTGGAGCAAAGGAAAAATAATTATTACATAAAAACTTTAATGGTTTATTAAATGATAAAAATTAAACTTATAGATTTAGAAGAAAAACTAACTAAAGAATTAAAAAGAGTTGTTGAAAAATAGAGAGCAATTAAATTTTAGAAAAAGTAGTTTTAACAAAATAGACTTGATGAAAGTTATTCAAAAAAGAAAAAGAAAATTTAAAAGAGAAAAAAAGCTGAAATTAATAAAAATAGAAAAAGAAAAATTTTAGATTTTAAAAAGGAATTGGAATATAGAAAAATAAAAATATCAAAAATATTCGGTTGATGATATATTGGAGAAGGATATGCGTTGGCACGTAGAAACGGTAAAAATAGTAAAAACGAGGAATTGAATTAAGTAAAGGCGATAATTTGGATATTCAATTTATAGATATGAAGAAAAAAGTTATTGTTAAGTAAATTATTTTTATTATTATTTAAAAATAAATGAATGGAGGGAAGATGAAAAAGCAGACTATTTATCTTGGGACGAATATTTTATGGGAATAGCGTATTTGTCTATGATGAGAAGTAAAGATCCGTCTACTCAAGTTGGAGCTTGCATAATAGATGAAGATAAAAATAATAGGAATTGATATAATGGTTTTCCGATAGGGAGTAATGATGATGAAATGCCATGGAATAAGGAAGGAGAGTTTTTGATACAAAATATCCTTATGTGGTTCATGCAGAATTAAATGCAATTTTTAAATAGTATAAAAATCATCATTGTACAATTTATGTAACGCATTTTCCGTGCAATGAATGTGCAAAAAGCTATAGTACAATCGGGGATAAAAAGTGATTTATTTTTCAGATAAGCATAAAGATAAAGATAGTACAAAAAGCTCCAAGAAGAATATTAGAAAATGCAGGTTTAAATATAAAAATAGAAATTGATATATATAGATATAAGTTTTAGAGATTAATTACATAAAATTATAAAACAGAAAGAGGTAATAATGAAAAAGGATTAGTGTTAGAAGGTGGTGGATTGAGAGGAATATTTACTGCTGGAGTTTTAGATTATTTTTAGAGAAAAATGTAGAGTTTGATGGATGTATAGGAGTATCTGCCGGGGCGTGTCATGCATGTAGCTATTTGGCAAAACAACCAAAAAGAGCATTTAATGTTTTCGGTAGATTATTTAGATGATAAAAAAATATGCAAGTTTTTATAATTTAGTAACAACAGGAGATTTTTAGAGTTGACTTTTGTGTACGATGAAATTCCAAATAAGCTGGCACCGATAGATAATGAAACTTTTATAATACAAAGTTTCAAGTAGTAATTACAAATTGTGAAAACGGGTGAAGCAGAATATCCGAAGTTACAGATTTTGACAATGATACTATTTTGATAAGGGCTCAAGTTCATTGCCATTTTTATCAAGAAAAAGTTGTAATAGATGGGAAAGAATACCTTGATGGTGGAGTTTCAGATTCAATACCATTAAAATCTTTTGAAAATGGGAATATAAAAAAATGTTGTTATAATGACAAGAGATAAGAATTATAGAAAAGCTCCAAGTAAATTAGGGAAAATTGCGAAAAATAGTTTATAAAAATATCCTAAATTAGTGAAAAGCAATAGAAAATAGATATAAAAGATTATAATGAGAGTGTAGAATATATTTATGATTTAGAGAGAAAAAGGTGAAATTTTTGTAATACAGCCAGAAGTTCCTTTTAGATTTAGGAAGGATTGATAGAGAGAGAAATTAGAAAAGTTTATCAAATTGGATATGATACAGCTAAAAACAATATAAAAATATGATGGAATATTTGATGAAAATAATTAAAGTTATTTTTGAAGGGAAGTTTATGAACAATAGTATAAAAGATAAAAATGGTATAAATTAGATGCATTTGCCAAAACTTATTCATCGATAATAAGTGAAGGTAGAAGTACTTGCTTTTAGACTTTTCGGCTTTTACTTTAGTGAAGAAATAGATGTAACATTATTAAAAAGTAACTTTTATTTTTGGGAGAAAAATATCCATTTTATAATTCTGAAATGAAAAAGGTATTTTTGGAATTATTTACAACATAAAAACACCTTTAATAGTTGTAAAGAGAAAAACTTATCCCTGTACGAATGTAAAATCCTAAAAACCGTTAAGAATATTATATTATAAAAAAATAAACTTTCCATTGAAATTGCCCATTTTTAACGGATGGAACTGGAGCGAGTATATTTTTTTAAAAGATTTGATAGAAACTTATTTTGCAAAAATAAATATTTTGATGAAGTAGGAATTAACTATGAAAAGAAAAATAAAATAGAAAAAAAGATGAAATAATAAAAGAAAAAGAAGAGTATATAGACTTGTATTCAAAATATATGAAAAAGTTAATAAAGAAAAATACAATAAAAAGGCATTCCATTTTCCTATAAAAAAATAGAAGAAAAAGGTGAATATTTTATAACAACTGGAGAGATAGATATTGAGGATATAAAAAGAATCCAAAAATATGAAACAACGATAGGGAAATATTTACTAGCAATTTATTTTAAAATTTTTATTAGATAAATATCCAAATGTGAAAGAGCAATTTGTTATAGGAGTTCCAGTTGATTTACGAAAAATATATAATGAAAAACTTATAGAAATTTTTATAAATATAACACCGACTATTGATCCGAGCCTTGGAGAATATAGCCTTGAAGAAATAATAGAATACTTAAATTTATATTTTGATTTAAAAATAACAAAAAGGAATTTTATAAGAGTATTTATAAAGCTATGAATCCAATAAAAATATATTTATAAAAAAATTGTTCCAAATTTTATATTTTTATTCCGTTCATTTTTGATTATTACGGAGAAAAAAAGGATACACGAGTGGTTTTTTTCAAATTTAGGAATATTAAAAAAATAGAAGAAAAATATGAAGAATTTGTAAAAGGATATAGATTTTTACCCTCCTCCAAGTAAAAAGATGTAAAATAAAAAGTTGGATTGATAAGTGACAAAAATAAAATTTATATAAACTTTGGGAATTTAACTAAAAATCATGAAATAGAAAGAGATTATTTTGTATATTTGAGAAAAAGAGGAATAAAAAGTAAAATAATAACGAATTATAAATAGAAGGAGAAAAATGTATTGTGTAAAATGTGGAGTAGAATTGGAAGAACATCAAGATAAATGTCCTTTATGTAAAACAAAAGTTCCTAAAGATTTAGAAGATAAAGATTTTATTGAAGAATATCCAATGATAAATATAAATTTTTATAAATTGAAAATAAATAAAATAAAAAGGCAGTATTTATATCATTTTTACAATTTCATTAATTTCAATATTAGAAATATTTTTCAAAAATATTATAATTTATGGAAGATAAAATGGGGATATTATGCGATTCCTTCTATATTGTTATTTGATTTATTTTTATTTGTATTTTTAAATAGTTATAAAATGAGAACAAATTTATTTTTAATATTAATAGGATTAATTTCATTTTTCTTAACGATAGATTTTGGTGATAGTAAAATTACGTGGAGCTTGAAAGCGAGGAATACCAATAGTTATTACTTTTTATTTATTAAGTTTTATATTTTTCATTTGTATGGGACAAAAATAAAGAAGATAGAATAAAAATTTTTAAATTTCTTTATGTTTTTTTGTAGGAATATTTTTTTACTTATTTTTAGAATGGATATTAAATCAAAAATTTTCATGGTCAATTTGGGCATCGATTCCATTATTTGTTTTGAATATAATGCTTAGATATACATATAAATCATATAAAGAAGAATTTGAAAGACGACTTCATTTATAATAAAATAAATATTGGGTATATAATATATACTAGACAAATGATTAAATATGTTATATAATTATATAAATAAAATATATGATTGGAGAAATAAATGGATATACATCATTTGAAAATATTTTTAAAGCATGTAATGAAAAAGTTTTACAAAAAGCTGCTAAAAAAATTATATATAAGCCAGTCGGCAGTATCAATTCAAATAAAAAAACTTGAATATACATTAGGATTACAATTAATAGAAAGAAATTCTAAAAATTTTAAATTAACTTTTGCAGGAAAAAGAGTTATTTAAAATGTCTCAAGATGTATTTGAAAAATTTCACGAATGGAAAATGAGATGAAGAAAAATTTTACAATATAGAAAAAGGTAAAATTTCAATTGGAGCAACTCATAATATAGGAGAGCCTGTACTACCAAAAGTAATGGTAGAATTTTCAAAAACAAAAATCCAGAAATTGAATTTGATTTATACATAAAAATAGAGAATCACTAGTAAAACATTTAAAAAGAAGGAACAGTAGATATCGCTTTAATGGAGGAATTTTTCATAGAAGATAAAGAAATTAAAGTAATTGAAACAGAAGAATACCCTTTTGTTGTTGTAGCAGGTCTGAAGTTGAAACTTATTCTGATTTAAAAAGATTCCTTTGTTAAAAAAAGAGATACTTTATTAACAGGGAAATATTTGGATCAGTTTGAAAAATTGTTGGATTTAATTTAGATAGACGAATTGCGATTAATGGAAGTATAGAAACTATGAAAAGTTTAATAAAAATGGATTAGGATTTGCAGTATTACCCTATTACAGTGTGTATGAGGAAATAGTGAAAAGGAAGTCTAAAAGTTATACATAGTTTTGATAAATCAGAAGAAAAATTCCAAATAGTGTTAATTAGAGAAAATGAAGATAAAGAAGGTATTAGTAAATTTGTTGATTTTTAAGTAATTATAAAATAAATAGAGAATTATTTTTTTAGATAAAAATAAGATAAGGAGAGTACTGTGTTAAAAGAAAAATATTAGAAATTGTATTTAATAGCATTTGAAACAGTGAAAAATTTGTAGAAAATGAAGAAAATATTGAAAAACAACAAAAATTTCAGAAGAATTAGCAAAAGTATATAGCGAAGGAAAAATCATTGATAGCTGGAAATGGTGGAAGTAATTGTGACGCAATGCATTTTGCAGAAGAATTTACAGGGAGATTTAGAAGTGATAGAAAAGCATTACCGTCAATTAGTATTAGTGATTCATCTCACATAACTTGTGTTGGAAATGATTATGGATTTAATTACATTTTTCTCAAAAAGGTGTCAAAGATTTGGGCAAGAAGGAGATTTCTTTTTGGAATATCAACTTCAGGAAATTCGCAAAAATATAATCAGAAGAGTGAAAGTTGCTAAAGAAAAAGGACTAAAAACAGTAGGACTTTTAGGTAAAGACGGTGGGAAATTAAAAAGGAATTTGTGACTATGAGTTTATAATTCCCGGAGAAACATCAGATAGAATACAAGAAGTTCATATGATGATTTTACATATAATAATAGAGGTGTAGAAAGAATTTTATTCCCAGAAAATTATTAAGATTTATAAGTATAAAAAAATATTGAAATAAAAATAGATTTATAGTATAATTTATTTGTAAAATAAAAATAATTAATAATTAAAAGATGGAGGATGTATTAATGAGAAAAATTATAGTAGCAGGAAACTGGAAAAATGAATAAAACTGCAAGAGAAGCAGCTGAATTTTTGCTGGGTTAAAACCGTTAGTAGCTGATGTTAAAAATGCTGAAATCGTTATAGGAGCACCCTTTTACAGCTTTAGAAACTGCAAACAAGAGAAACAAAAGGAACAAATATTAAAATAGCAGCTGAAAAATATGAATGCTAAAGAAAGTGGAGCATTTACAGGAGAAATTTCACCATTAATGTTAAAAGATTTAGGTGTAGAGTATGTAATTTTAGGGCATTCAGAAAGAAGAGAATACTACGGAGAAACTGATGCAATCATTAATGAAAAAGTTAAATCTGCTTTTAGCACATGGATTAAAAACCAATTTTATGTATTGAGAAAAATTAGAAGAAAGAGAAAATAATACAACTGAAGAAGTAGTTAAAAGGACAAATTGTAGGTGGATTAGTAAATGTTACAGCTGAGGAAATGGCAAATATTGTATTAGCTTATGAACCAGTTTGGGCAATCGGAACAGGTAAAACTGCAACTCCTGAACAAGCTCAAGAAGTACACGCTTTCATAAGAAAAATTATTAACAGAATTATATGGAGCAGAAGTTGCTGAAAATGTTACAGTTCAATATGGTGGATCAATGAACGATAAAAAAATGCAGCAGAATTAATAGCTCAAAAAGATATAGACGGTGGATTAGTTGGAGGAGCAAGTTTAGTTCCAGCAAGTTTCGCTGTTATTATTAAAGCTGGAGATGCTCAATAAAATGAGAAAATTCTAGCTTAGTTGAATAAAAATAGGAGGACCAATGTTAGAAAACTTTATTAATTGTACTTTTTAGTAATATTAGCTGTTATTATGGTAGGTGTAATTTTTATTACAACCAGATAGAAGTCAAGGAATGGCAAAAAGTATGAATATGGCTGATGTTGAAAAAGAAGGAATAGAGAAATTTACTGAAAATTATAGCAGCATTATTTTTAATAATTGCAGTTATATTTCAAATAATAAGATAATTTTAAAAAAATAAATTTTATTGATTATAAAAACTGTACTTACAAATTTAAACTATAAAAGTTTAATAATTGAGTGCAGTTTTTATTTTTATGGTACAATGATTATATATAAAAAGAAAATGGAGAAATTATGGATTATAAAAATGAATTTTTAATATTTGAAAATAGAGAAAATTATTATTTAGATACAGCAGCGACATCGCAAAAACCTAAAGTTGTGCTAGATAAAAATACGAGAATATTATGAGAAATACAATGGAAATCCAGGGAGAGGATCGCACACTTTATCTGTGGAGGCTGTCAGGATTACTTAAGGAAGCAAGAAAAACTGTTCAAAAAAATTTTTGAATGCTAAAAAAACGAGAAGAAATTATATTTACAAAAATACAACAGAATCTATAAATTTGATTGCATACAGCTATGGAATGGAATTTTTAAAAGATGGGGATGAAAATAATTTTAGAATTTCAAATCATCATGCAAAATATTGTGCCTTGGCACTTGGTAGCAAAAGAAAAAATGTAACATTAAAAATATGTTTATTTAGATGAAAATGGTCAATTTGATTTGGATGATTTTGAAAAAGAAATTAACAAATAAGACGAAAATACTATCAATTTCAGCAGTTGTAAATGTAACTGGGGTAATTCAAACCAATAGAAAAATTATAAATATGGCTCATGAGAAAGGAGCTATAGCGATAATTGATGCAGCTCAATCAATTTTTGCATTTTAGGCATGATGTACAAAAATTAAATGCAGATTTTTAGTGTTTTTCAGGGCATAAAATATTTGCACCGATGGGGATTGGAGTTTTGATGGAAAAAGAAATTTTAGATAATATGCCTCCATTTTTATACGGTGGAGATATGATAGAATTTGTTACAGAACAAGAAAGTACTTTTGCACCACTACCAAATAAATTTGAAGGTGGGACAACAATGTCGCGGGAGCGGTAGGACTAAAGCTGCAATAGAATTTTTGGAAGAAATTGATATGAAAAAAATAGATGAAATTGAAAATAAATTATCAAATAAAATGTTGAAAGAAATGAAAAATTAGGAGGATTGAAACTTATTGTACAAAAATGTAGATAAAGTTGGCGTAATTGCCTTTAATGTGAAAGGTGTGCATTCTCATGATGTTGCGTTTATACTTGATTCATTTAATGTTGCAGTAAGAAGTGGACACCATTGTGCCCAACCACTAATGAATTACTTAGGCGTACCATCTTGTTGTCGTGTAAGTTTCAGTATTTATAATACAGAAAAAGATATTGAAAAAGTGATAGAAGGATTTAAAAAAGTGAAGGAGATTTTTGGGTATGAGTGTAAATTTGGAAAAATATATCAACAGACAATATTAGAATATAGTGGGCGAAAAAGATGTAAAAAGAAATTGAAAATCAACTTATGTTGAAAGAGGACATAATCCGAGTTGTGGAGATGATTTGACATTATTAGTAAAATTAAATGGAGATAAGATAGAAGATGCAAGCTATATTGGGAATGGTTGTGCAATTTCAAGTGCTTCAAGTGCAATGCTTGTAGATTTGATAAAAGGAAAACAGTAGAAGCACAAGAAAAAGTAGAGTTATTTTTAGAATGATGAGTCTTAATGATGAAGAAAAATTGACAGTAGATGAGAATAAAAATGGGTGACGCTATTTTGATGGAGTATCAAACAAAAATGCCTGCAAAGAGTAAAATGTGCAACGCTGACTTGGCATTCGCTTAAAGTTATTTTAGAAAAAGATAATGAAAAATAAAAATTATAAATAGAGAGGATGTAATAAAATGAGAGTAAATTATGTTGGAAATTATGAAACGGAAATTGAAAAATACTAAAAGTTAGAACAGACAGAAAAGGAGAAATTATGTCGCCTTCAGATATGATGGCTTTATCAGTTGCAGCTTGTGGAATGACAGTTTTAGCATTAAAAGCTGAAAAAGAAAAAAATATCTTTTGTAAATTCTTATGCAGAAGTGTCTAAAGAAACAGACATTAAAGAGAAATTTATGCTGACAAGTTTAACGATTGAATATCATTTATCTAAAAATATACAGAGAAAGAAAGAGAAATGTTAGAAAATTCAGTTTACAATAGATGTGTTGTTGGTAGAAGTATTAAAGATGAAGTTAAGAAAAATTATATTTTTATTTTATGATTTAGATTAGTTAGATTATAAAATAATAAAAAGCTCAAGTTAAGATAAATTCTCAACTAGAGCTTATTTTTGAAATTAAAATACAGGGAATCCTTCAGTAGAATATTTTTTTCTTGTAAGAATTTTTTACTTTTTTTCTGAAGTCATTGTTTCTGTTAAATCTTTAATTTTTGCTATCTTTGTTATCTCTCTAGCTACTAAACTTACAGCATATCTTCCTGTTTTATCACCTTCTAAGAATAATGCATCTTTTGGAGTTTTTCCAATTTTTAACATATGAGATGGCCAGTTAAATACTAAATCCATTTCTTGATATGCTTGTACTAAAGCTGGAATTTTTACTAAATTAATTTGTAAAGTTTTTAGGATTTTTCAACAATATCTTTTGAGTTGTATAATCCGTTTTTCAGATAATTTAATAAACCCTTCTTTAGCTAAAATTCTTAAAGCTCTATCTTGGTTAGTTGGATCTTGTGGAATTGCAACTTTTGCATCGTTAGGAATTTCATCTTTTGATTTGTATTTGTTTGAATAAAAACCAACATAAACATCGTAAATTCCTTTAATTTTTACAAGATTTCCTTTGTTTTTCTCATTGAAAATTTGCATAAATGGCTCATGTTGATGAAAAATTCGCATCAAAGTCCTTTGCGTTTAATCCAACATTTGCAGTAACATAGTCAGTTAAAACTGTAAGCTCCACTTTATAACCTTTAGCTCCAGATCTGGTGTTGCAATTTTACAATTTCGTCCATAGGATAGCTAGCTGCTGCTATTTTTAATAGTTTTATCCTCTTTAGAACATGCAAGGGCAAGAATAAATAACCCCTAAAATTAACATAAATTTCTTTAACATTTAAAAATCACTCCTTTTTATCTAATTTGAAATTTTGTTACCAGTAAATTGAATAATAAAAACGATAATAATCATAATTGTTACAGCTTTATATATTGTGTAAAATTGTATTCGTTATAACCGTAACGCATTGCGTGAGTCACCAATTCCACCACCACCGACAATTCCCCATAACGGTAGAATATGAAATAAAACTAATAATAGACGAGGTAAGCCCTAACACTAAACTACTTCTAGATTCAACTAATAAAAAAATGCCAGACAAGTTGAAAAGTTGTAGCTTTTAGTGAGATAGCTAAGTCTAAAATATTGTGATTTACGTCGTAAAAGACTGTTCCACAAAACGGGCGTAAAGAGCAACAGCAATGGAGAAATGGGAAAACTTGCTGGAAGTAGTCCAAACGCTGTTCCAAAAACTAACCTCGTTAGTGGAATAATTACGATTACAAAAATTATGAATGGAAAACTCCGAACAACATTAACAAAAAAATTGAATGGAATATAAAGCCATAAATTTTCTTTCAATCCTCCTTTTTTTGTAAGAAAGAGAACTGATCCAACAGGTATTCCTAAAAATATAGCAAAAATTATTGGGAATAAAATCATAATAAATGTGTCCTGTATTGCTAAAATCAATTCTGCGTCAATCATTTTAACACCTCTTTTATGTAATCAGAATATTTTTGTTATTTGAGAAATTATTTTCACGTGTAATATCAAAAATTATCGGTAATATTTCCATTTTCAATGACTAAAACTCGATTACATAATTTTTATGCTATCTAATTCATGCGATAAAAAAATAATGGTTGTTTTATAAGTTTCATTAATTTTAAAAAGTAAATCTAAAATTTCATTTTTGTATTTTGGTCTAAAGAAGATGTAATTTCATCACAAAGAAGTAAATTTGGTTTTGTAATAAGCGATCTTGTGATAGCGACTTTGCTTTTGACCACCACTAAGTGATGCTATGTTAGAATATTTTTATTCAATAAGTTCACAACTTCTAAATTTTCATTAACTTTTTCTTCGATTTTTTTCTCTATTTTTCTTTTTTTAAAAATTAAAGGCAATGCTACATTGTCAAATACATTTTTATTGTAGAGCAAATTAAAATCTTGAAAAATGTATGAAGAATTTATTTTTCATTAAAAAAATGACTTCGCCTTGATCAGGGATAACTAAGTTTTGTAAAATTTTTAAAAATCGTACTTTTTCCCGCTTCCCTGACTCTCCGATTATTCCTAAAATTTCGCCTTCATTAATTGAAAAATTTATATTTAAAGAAAAATTATTAAAAATTTTTTTATATCTTTCATTAAAATCATAGGATTCCTCCTAGTATATTTTTATATACAACTATTTTATATTTTAATTATACCAAAGTAAATAAAAACAATAGTTATTTAAAGAAAATTTCTAAAATTTTTAGTAAACAAAAAGTAATACTGCTCGCGATAACTTATCTCTGCTGCAACACCACGGAAAAAGTGACACCTATTATAGTTCCAATTACAAGAGAAACGGTAATTTTGGCTGTCCGTGTAATAAATTTACACCTCTAGCAGATAAAAGTGAGACACCAATTCCACTAATGATTGCAACCCAACCAATTGGAGATTTAAAAGCATTTAACAAATGTTTGAAACCAATTTCTTTTGTTGCAATAGGGATTAAAATGGCAACGGTTATTACCATAATTCCCTCAGTTTATTCCTTTTTGTCTTAATATTGTCATGAAATTTCTAGTAAATGGGAAAAGTTTTAGAATCATAACAAAAATTGTAGGGTATACGATTGATAGATTTTACTAATATACCCAACAATTAAAATAATAAATAAAAATATCCAACTTTCCAATGTATTCCTCCTTTTTAATTTTTATAATATTAATTTAGTTTAATTATAACATATTTAATATAGATAAAATAGAATAAAAGAATAATATTTAATAAAAATCCCTTTAAAAGGGGATAAAAATAAAATGATAAAATACTAAAAAAATATTTCTTTTTTATTGACTAGAATGGGATAAAAATTTTTTAAAGAATCTCTAGTTATCTATAAGAAAATAAAAGTACAATAATATTATAAAATAAATAATAATTAACTAAAAAGGAGGAAAGGTGAAAAAATAATATCGATGGTATGTTTGTTATCAACAATAAGAAATACAATGGGAATCCAGGGAGAGGATCGCACACTTTATCTGTGGAAGTCGTCAGGATTACTCGAGGAAGCAAGAAAAACTGTTCAAAAATTTTTTTGAATGCTAAAAACATGAAGAAATTATATTTACAAAAAAATACGACAGAATCTATAAATTTAATTGCATACAGCTATGGAATGGAATTTTTAAAAGATAGTGATGAAATACTTTTAGAAATTTCTAATCATTATGCAAATACGCCTTGGTAATTTATTGCAAAGAAAAATATCAACAGACAATATTAGAATATAGTGGACGAAAAAGATGTAAAAAGAAATTGAAAATCCGACTTATGTTGAAAGAGGACATAATCCGAGTTGTGGAGATGACTTGACATTATTAGTAAAATTAAATGGAGATAAGATAGAAGATGCAAGCTATATTGGGAATGGTTGTGCAATTTCAAGTGCTTCAAGTGCAATGCTTGTAGATTTGATAAAAAGGGAAAACAGTAGAAGAAGCACAAGAAAAAGTAGAGTTATTTTTAAAATGATGAGCCTTGATGATGAAGAAAAATTGACAGTAGATGAAAGTAAAAAAATGGGAGATGCCGTTTTGATGGAGTATGTATCAAAAAAATGCCTGCAAGAGTAAAATGTGCAACACTGACTTGGCATTCGCTTAAAGTTATTTTAGAAAAAGATAATGAAAAATAAAAAAATTATAAATAGAGAGGATGTAATAAAAATGAAAGTAAATTATGTTGGAAATTATGAAACGGAAATTGAAAATACTAAAGTTAGAACAGACAGAAAAAGGAGAAATTATGTCGCCGTCAGATATGATGGCTTTATTAGTTGCAGCTTGTGGAATGACAGTTTTAGCATTAAAAAGCTGAAAAAGAAAAATATCTTTTGTAAATTCTATGCAGAAGTGTCTAAAGAAACAGACATTAAAGAGAAATTTATGCTGACAAGTTTAACGATTGAATATCATTTATCTAAAAAAATATACAGAGAAAGAAAGAGAAATGTTAGAAAATTCAGTTTACAATAGATGTGTTGTTGGTAGAAGTATTAAAGATGAAGTTAAGAAAAATTATATTTTTATTTATGATTTAGATTAGTTAGATTATAAAATAATAAAAAAATAGAAAAAAAGCTCAAGTTAAGTGTGCTGATTCAAAGTTGGAGATAAAAATTAAGCTATTAAGGATTGATTTTTTTGTAAGAAGGAGTCAATCCTTTTAATTTAACTTTAATTGTTTTATCGTTGTAATATATATTCTTTTGTTCTATTAGAAATAATGGTAATATTTTTCCACCTTAATTGCTATGAATTATTAAATTATCATAATTTTTCATTTCTATTAAATAAAAAAATTTAATATAGCTTATATTTGAAATAAATTGGGATTTGTATTTTGTTTAATTTGCGTAAATTTTTATATTATATATATATATCATTGATATCTGTAGAAAAAAACAGGATATAGTTATTTAAAAATTTATAAGTGAAAAAGTATAAAAAAATATGATATAATACAAAGAAAAAGTGTAAAGGAGCATAGCATGAAATTTTCATTAATTATGCCAACAATAAATGTAACGACAGAGTTAAAATTATTTTAGATAGTTTTAAAAACAAACATATAAAAAAATTTTTGAGCTGATTGTAGTGGATCAAAATAAAGATACGAGAGCTTATGAAATAATAAAATTATATGAAGAAGATTTTTGAAATAAAATATATGAAAAATAATGAAATTGGACTTAGTGTAAATAGAAATAAGGGTCTTTTTATGATGTCGGGAGATATTGCTGCATTTCCTGATGATGACTGTGAGTATAGTCCTGATACATTGGAAAAATAGTTAAATATTTTGAAAAAAATAAAGATAAAAATATATTCTTGTAGAACATTGGAAAAAGGTAAAGATTATGGAACAGGAGTAATGCTTGATTATAGTACAGAAATTACTAAAAGATAATGTGGCAGAAACTGTAAAATCAATTACTTTTTGTAAATTATACTTTTGAAGATTTAGAATTGTTTGATGAAGATCTTGGAGTAGGGGCATATTTTTGGAAGTGGAGAGGAAACTGATTATGTTTTTAAGATTACTCATAAAAGGGTATAAGGGGATTATTATCACGATGATATTATTTTTCATCCAGCCAAAAAGGGAATTATGATGATTTAGAGAGAGCAAAAAAATATGCTTTAGGGTATGGAGCTTTAGTAAAAAGAAGTATTTGAGAGAAAAAAATTGGAAATATTTGATTAAATTTATAAAAATTACTGAGAAATATTGCTGGTATGATAGTTACGAAAAAAATAAAAAAATATCATGGTGTTGTATTTGAGGGTCGAATAGAAGGATTTTTCTAAATATAAAACAAATAAAAAGGTAATGGAAGGAGAGATGATATTTATATAAACTTAAATATCAAAAAGTTATGGATAAAATAAAATGTTTAGTTAATATGCTTGTTGCATCTATATTGTATCATTTTACAAAAATAAATTTAAAAAAATAGAAGGATTTGGTTAGTTGGTGGAAATGCAGGAGAATTGTATGCAGATAACGCGAGGGCAATTTATGAATATGTAAGATCAAAAAGAAATAGAAGAATTTTGGGTATTGAATGAAAAATAGTTCAATTAAAGATAAAATTCCCGGTGAAATATTGATAAAAGGAAGTGTAAAAGCGTATTTACATTTTATGAATGCAGAAGTTGTAATGTTTTTCGCATTCAATATCAGCTGATATTGTTCCTTTTTTTATATGTTGTACCGTTGTTGAATAAATTTCATTATAAAACATTAAAAGTATTTTTAAATCATGGAACGGTAGGATTGAAAGAAAAGCATTAAATGCAAAAACTGAGAAAATAGTAGAAAAAAATGGTACAATCGTATGATTTGAATATTTGTGATTCAAAAATTTGAGGAAGATGTGAAGTCAAAAAGTTGGTGGAATGTTCCCAAAAAAAGTACTTTTGTAACAGGGTATCCTCGTTATGATAAGTTATATAATGCGAATATTAGAGGAAAAGAGATATTTTTTTATGCCAACTTGGAGACCTTGGTTAAAAAATAATGTAAAAGATATTCAAAAAAACAGAGTATTTTAAAAATATAATAAATTTATTACAAAATGGAACATTAAATAAAAATTTTTAGAAATAAAAATATAAAGATGACAGTTTATATTCATCAATTAATGCATGAATATTTTTGATAATTTTAATGATGTAAAATTTGAAGGAAATATTAATATATTGCCTAAAGATGCAGAAATTACAAAAAGAAATAATGAAATCAAATATGTTAATTACAGATTATTCAAGTATAGCTTATGATTATTTGTATATGGATATGCCAATTTTATTTTATCAATTTGACAAAGATGAATATGAGGAAAAAAATAGGTTCGTATATTGATTTGAATACAGAGTTATTTGGAGAAGTAGCTATACAAGTGAAGAGTGTGTAGAAAAATTGTGAAAATTATAAATAATGATTGGAAACATTTAGAGAATGTATTGGAAAAGGTGGAACGATTAAGACCTAAATTTTTTTAGAATATATAGATAAAAACAATAGTAAAAGAGTTTATGAGTTAATTGAGCAAAAACTAGGAGATGGAAGAAAATAAAGTATCGATAATTATTCCAGTTTATAATGCTGAAAAAAATTTATTGGGAAAACGATAGAAAGTGTTTTTAAATCAAACTTATAAAAATTGGGAAATGTTACTTTTTCAACGATAAATCTAAAGACGATAGTTTTGAAAATAATAAAAATATAGTGAAAAAGATGAAAGAATAAAAGTTATTGACTCAAAAAGAGAATGTTGGTGTTGTAGTTATGAGAAATAAACTTATAGAAATAGCAACAGGAGAATTTATAGCTTTTTTAGATGCAGACGATTATTGGCGAGAGCAAAAATTAGAAAAACAGATAAAATATATGAAAAGAGCAGAATGCTTTTAATAAGTTGTACCGAATATATTAGAGTTACGGAAGATGAAAAAGAAATAAATGATATAATTATAAAAAGAAATAATAACTTATGAAGATATGCTTAAAAAAATAATTATTTTGGGTTGTTTAACAGTTATATATAATGCAAATAAACTTGGTAAAAGATATTTCAAAAGAAAGAGAAAAATGAAGATTATGTTCTTTGGTTAGAAATCGTAAAAAGAAACAAAAATAATTTTTGGATTGAAAGAAAAGTTAGCATTTTATAGAGTTTTTAAATAATTCAAGATCAAGCAATAAAATAAAAGTAGCTAAAGACAGATGGGAAGTTTATAGAAAAATTGAAAGATTATCATTATTTAAGAGTATTTATTATTTTTTTACAATATGTGATAAGAGCATTGAAAAAGACAAAATGATTAAAGAGGTAAAAATGGCAATGAGTGGAGTTAGGCGAAATTTTTTCTTCGTTATTTGGAATTTTGACGGTAGTAATGTATTTGTTTGATTTTTAATAATTGGAAGAGGGCTGAGTTTTAGAAATATTTTAATAATAGTTGTAGCTTTATTAATGTACTATGTTGCAAAATATTTTTAGTATACGAGCGAGAAAAATATAGTTTACGAGAGTTAATTTTATCTGTTGGATTAAATTTCATATATTATTATTTACAATATTGATTAAAATTTTAGGTATATATGAAAGTATAGTGTTATTTTGGAATTGTGATAATGTTTCAAATTACATTTAGATATATAGTAAATATGGCGATTGTTAGAAAACAAAAAAATATTATTTGTTGGTGAAAAAGAAGTTATACAAAAGATTTATTAGAAAGTATAAAAATGATGATCAATATAAATTAATGGGATTTTTGAAAGATGAAAAAGATGAAACTTTACAAAAATAGTTTTAAAAATGTGTGCAGTGGGTAAAATAGATATTATTGTTGATTTTGGAGAAGATTTATTAAAAGATCCAAAAACTTGTAGATATTTTACTTCAATATAAATTAAGTGGATTACAATTTTATAATTATTTAGAATTTTTATGAAATGTATGAAAATAAATTGCCGGTGTCACATTTAAGCTCAAAATGGTTTTTTTGAAAATAGTGGATTTTGAAATATATTATAATAATTTCAATTTAAGAGCTAAAGATTATTAGATTTAATATTTGCAATAATAATCGGTATTTGTACATTACCACTTATGCTATTAGTAGCTATAATTGTAAAAATTGAGTCAAAATAGTGCCGATATTTTTTGTTCAGGAGAGAATAGGAGAAGGAAATAAAAAGTTTAACATAGTAAAAATTTCGTTCTATGACAACGGATGCTGAAAAATGCACCACAATGGGCAAGTAAAAATGATAATAGAGTTACGCATTGGGGGAAAATAATGCGTGCAACGAGAATAGATGAATTACCTCAATTATGGAATGTATTGAGAGGAGAAATGAGTTTTGTTGAGCCTAGACCGGAAAGAGAATATTTTATTAAGCAACTTGAAAAAAGAAATACCTTATTATAATTTAAGACATACCGTTAAACCTGGATTGACGGGATGGGCACAAGTTATGTATCCGTATGGAGCGAGTGTTGAAGATGCTTACAGGAAGTTACAATATGATTTTATATTATATAAAAACATCATGATATAATTTTTGATATAAAAGTATTACTAAAAACTATAACGATTGTAATTTTTGGAAAAGGAAGATAAAAAGGGAAGGTAAAAGAGGAAATGAAAAATAAAGAAGAGTATAAAGAATATTTTGATATAAAGAAAAGAACGAGAAAGAGATAAAAGACTTGTAGATAGTTTTTAATTATGCGATAGAAGGGTTAATAACAGCAATTAGAAATGAAAAACATATGAAAGTTCATGTAATTGCAACAATACTTATATTAATCTTGGCTATTTTTATGAATGCAAGTAAAGTTGAGATATTAATAATTTTCGCTTTCAGTTTCATTTGTTGTAATAACAGAGCTTATAAATACTGCTGTTGAAGCATTAGTTGATTTGGTTTCGCCAGAAAGACATAAACTTGCAAAAATAGCTAAAGATGTGGCAGGAGCAGTATTAGTTGCAGCAATAAATGCTTTAAGTGTTGGATATTTATTATTTTTATGATAAATTACTTGATATTTTTGATACACATAATAAAATGCATGTTATAGCGAGTAGAAAAAGGGAATATTTCAATATTAATTTTAGTTTTTAATTGCGGTTATAGTAATAATTATTAAATCGTTTTATAAAAAGGAACACCACTTGAAGGTGGAATGCCGAGTGGACATAGTGCCATAGCTTTTGCAATTTTTGGAATAGTATTATTTATGACAAACGATATTAGAGTTTTAGTTCTAGTATTTTTAATGGCATTATTAGTTGCACAAAGTAGGGTAAAAGCAGGTATTCATAGTATAAGAGAAGTTTGTGCAGGGGGAGCATTAGGATTTATTATATCAATAGAATTTTATGGATAATGACAAGTTTTTGGAATATTGTATAATTAAAAGATATAGTAATTTTATAAAATAATATAAAGATTGTTAAAAATGATAAAATTTCAAGAAATACAGCTTTTGTTTAAGATAAATTAATATAAAATTAATTGGTTAGAACTATAAAAAAATATGATATAATAAATAAATTTATACTAATATTGGGAGTTTAAAATGGAATTAAAAAAATGAAACAAAAGATCTTGTAATAATAACAGGAATGAGTGGAGCTGGAAAAATCGGGAAGCTATGGATTTTTGAGGATAGAGGCTATTTTTGTATAGATAATTTTTCCAATAAATTTATTTCAATATTTGAATGAAATATTTATTAGTAGCGAAAAACGAGATAAAAATTGCAGTAGCAATAGATATTCGTAATCAAGAATTCATAGAGCAATTTCATAAGCAATTGAAATTATTGGGTGATTTGAATATAAATTATACAATAATATATTTAGATGCGAGAACGAATGTACTTGTAAATAGATATGAACTTACTAGGAGAAAGCACCCATTAAACAAATATGATACTTTAATTGAAAATATTGAGCTGAAAGAAAAATTGATAAAAGATTTCATGTTGAGAGCAGATTTAGTTATAGATACATCAAAAACATCTGTAAAAGAATTTGAAAGTATCTTAGAAAAAGAATTTGTGCATAAAACAAAAACTTAGTATAAATTTAACATCTTTTTGGATTTAAGTATGGAATACCATTAGATATGCATTTAATGTTTGATTTACGATTTTTTACCTAATCCGTATTATATTCCAGAGTTAAGGGAGAAAACTGGAAATCATAAAGATGTAAGTAATTATGTTTTTAGGATTGGAAGAAAGTCAAGAATTTTATAAAATGCTATATAATATGTTAATGTACTTAATTCCAAAATATGAAAAAGATGGAAAAGCTCATTTAAGAATAGGAATTGGATGTTCAGGAGGACAACATAGATCTGCTACTTTTTGTGAATAAACTTTATGAAGATTTAAATAAGAATTTAAACTATAAAGTGACAAAATATCATGAGAAATTGGAGATAAAAAGAATTATAATGAATGAAAATATAAAAATCGCCTATTCCATATAATGAAATTCCAATAAATCCGGGCGTTTATCTTATGAAAAATGAACGAGGTAAAATAATCTATGTTGGTAAAAGCAAAAAAATCTTAAAAATAGAGTTTCATCGTATTTTAAAAAAATATAAATTCACATAATGTTAAGACATTGGAATTAGTTAAAAATATAAGAGATATTGAATTTTTTTATATGTAATACTGAAGTCGAGGCATTGATTTTTAGAAAATAATTTAATAAAAATAAACCTAAATATAACATTTTATTAAAAAGATGAAAAACTTATCCGTATATAAAATTTACTAAAGAGGAATTTCAATGCTTGAAGTTGTGAGAAGACAAAAATTAGATGAAAATGGAGAATATTTTTGGACCTTATCCGATGGGAATTTTTGCCGCAATAAAAGTTTTTGTTAAGAGTTTTTCCAATTAGAGATAAAAATAAAACGATAAGTTATATTACACAACCATATTTAAAAATATTTTATGATGAATTTCATAAAATAACTCCAGAAATAAAAGAAGAATATTTAAAAATGTAGAAAATTTCAAGAAATTTTTAAAAATCAACAAAATGATGTACTTGATTATTTAGAAAAAAAGAATGCAACAATTTAGTGAAAATATGGAGTTTGAACGTGCAATTTCTGAGCGAGAAAAAATAAAATTATTAAAACGAATGCAAGAAACACAAATTATAGAATATAGTAAAGAAATTGATGAGGATGTGTTTGTATTTGAAGAAAAACGAGATCAAGTATTTTTTTATGTATTTTAAATATTCGTGAAGGAAAAGTTATAAATAAAAATCATATTAAAATATCTATGGAGACAAGTCAGGAAGATAATTTATTTGAAAGATTGATTACATCTTATTATGAAAAAGGAATATTCCCAAAAATGTAATTTGTAATTCAATTTTTGAAAGTCAAGAAGAACTTATAAAAGCTTAGGGCTAAATTAAAAAGGGAAAGAAATTAAAATGCATTTTCCTAAAATTAATAGTCGTAGATATCAATTATTGGAAATGGGATATTTAAACTTGAATGAAGAAGTAGAAAAAAATATTATAGACAGAAAAATAATAAGAGAAGGTTTAAATAATTTAAAGAGAACATTGGATTTAAAGAAAAATCCATATAGAATCGAATGTTTTTGATATTTCAAATATTCAGGGACAGATCCGGTAGCAGCTATGACTGTTGCTTTGGACGGGGTGCCAATACCAAAAAGAGTATAGGCATTTTAAAATAACAGTAAAAGATACACCGGATGATTTTTAATGATGAGAGAGGCATTGACACGACGATATAGTAAGTTAGAACCTGAGCAAATGCCAGAATTAATACTAATAGATGGTGGAAAAAGGGCAACTTGGTGTTGCAGTTGAAGTACTTGAACAATTAGGGAAAAATAAACTATACCGATATAATAAGTATTGCAAAAGAGAGAAGAGATATTTAAAGATTATGAAAAAGATCCTTATTTATTTAAACGAAGTGACGAGACATTAAAAATACTTCAAAGATTAAGAGATGAAAGCACATAGATTTGGGATAACACATCATAGAAAATTAAGAAGTAAAAAGAAATGTTAAAAAGTGCATTGGATGATATTAATGGAATTGTATCCAAAAAGAAAAAAAGAGTTAATAAAAATTTGGATTAATAAAAAAATATAAAAAGGCAACATTAGAAGAATTGATGGAAATTGTACTCAAAAATTGCTATTGAAATATTGGAAAATTTATAAAGAAACTAAAAATATTTATATTGATAAGGGAATTGATAGAAATGCTAAAAAATTAAAGGAAGTATAAAATATACGTTATTAGTAATTGAACTAATGAGTATAATATCTTTTTCTAAAAAAATAGTATATTTCAAAATATAAAATCAGAGATAAAGTGGAAGTTTGAAGAAGAACCGAGATTTAAAGAAATAAAAGAATTAAAAATGGAGAAGAAGTTTTTATAATACCGGGTGAGTATGTAATAAATTTATATGAATTAAATTATCCAACTGAAATTTTTAGATAAAAATAAATTTTATAATAATTTAAATGAATTTTTATCTAAAAACATCTAAAAATAAAAATATTCAATTTTAATAGATAAAAGATTTTTATGATGATATGAAGGAATTAAAAAGATAGTCTATCGGAAAAAGAAAAATATTAGAATTGCCATCCTCATCATTAAATGAATATGAAAAACAAGAACTTATAAAGCTTTCTTTTAATATGAAAAGTAAGTCAGTATATAGGAACGGATCAAGAATATTTGAATAGACAAATATATGTTTTGTATGAATTATTAAACAAAAAATTTCGATATAAATAATGTCTATTCTGAATTAGATAAAGAAATATTACTAACAGAATTAAAAATAGTAGGGAAAAAAATAATTTTAAATTTTTGAAAAATTCTAAAATTGAGTTTTTATAAAAGATAGTTTTGATAATATAGAATTTAATAAATTTCATGATGATTCTGTGTATAAGTTTGACAAAGATATTTTTAATTTCAGAAGATATACAAGATCAAAGTATATTGTCTAATATAAAAGAAAATCTATATTTAAGCGATTTTTTCCATTAGAAATATTAAAAATTAGAAAAATCAAATAAAATTAAAAAAAGAAGAATTTTAGTACTTGAAAATAATGAATTTCACGGGTATACTTATAATGAAAATAATATAATTATTTTTGTTAGTGGAGAAAAATTCAGTATATTATTATAAAAGATTATAAAAATAGATATTAATTTGGAGAGGGTAAATATAAAAGATTTATTTTTAAAAATTCAAATTATTATGTTTCTGGATTTTTTAATTAAATATACATTTTAGTTATTACAGAAAAATAAAAATAGTAGGAGGAAGTATGAGTGACTATATTTTTAGAAATGAAAAATATGAGAAAAGAATTTTTGGTGGGAAAATAGTTGCAAATGATGACATCACTTTAAAAGTAAAAAGGTGAAATTCATGCAATAGTTGGTGAAAATGGAGCTGGAAAATCTACATTGATGAAAAATATTTAACGGACTATATATCCCAACATCTGGAGAAATATACTATAAAGGTGTTAAAACAGATATTTCAAGTCCTACAGTTGCTGCAAATTTAGGAATTGGAATGGTTTACCAACATTTTATGTTAATTGACACTTTTAACAGTTGCAGAGAATATGGTTTTAGGATTTGAACCTACAAAAATGGAGTATTTTTGATTTGGAAGAGGCTAGAAAGCAAGTAAGAGAAGTTTCTGAAAAATATGGACTAAATATTGATCCTGACGCAAAAGTTTCAGATTTATCAGTAGGAATTCATCAAAGAATTGAAATTTTTAAAAGTTTTATTTAAAGGTGCAGAATTATTGATATTTGACGAACCAAGTGCTGTACTTACTCCGCAAGAAGTTATTGAATTGTATGGAATAATGAGAAATTTAGTAAAAGAAGGAAAAACAATAATTTTTATAACTCATAAATTACATGAAGTATTAGAATTATCTGATAATATAACAGTAATTAGAAGAGGAAAAGATGTTGGAAATTTATTAACATCTGAAGCTACAAAAGAAAAATAGCAAATATGATGGTTGGAAGGGTTGTATTATTTGAAGTTGAAAGACCGGAAGTAGAAATTGAGAGCCAGTTGTAAAAGTAGAAAAATTTAGTTGTAAAACACGGAAATATAGAAAAACTTAAAGGTGTCTCATTTGAAATAAAAAGAAGGCGAAGTGCTTGGAATTGCAGGAGTTGAAGGAATGGACAAACAGAATTAATAGAAGATTAGCCGGATTAGAAAAATGTAAGCGGAACATATAGCATTTCTGGAGAAGAATTATTAAATAAAACACCAAAAAGTGATAAAAGACAAAAGGATTGGCACATATTCCTGAAGATAGACATAAAAGAGCGACTATTGATGACTTTACAGTTGAAGAAAATATGGCTTTTAGGATTACAAGACTACTATTCTAAAGGAATGATGATGGACTTTAATAAATTATCGCAAAAACAAATGAGCATATTGAAAAATATGATATAAGACCTGCAGAGTGTGGTAAAATAAGATTTGGTGGACTTTCTGAGGAAACCAACAAAAAAGTTGTTGTAGCTAGAGAACTTGAAAGAGAAAATAAATTTATAATAGCGGCACAACCTACGAGAGGGGTTGATATAGGAGCTATTGAAATGATTCATAATACAATTTTTTAAAAAGAAAAAACTAAGAAAAAGCAATAATGGTTGTATCTGCAGAATTGTCAGAAGTTATGGCTTTAAGTGATAGAATTGGAGTAATGTATTCAGGACAAATGGTAGGAATATTAGATAGAAAAAGATGCAACAACTGAGAAAATAGGAATACTTATGGCAGGAGGAAAAATTAAATGACTAATATAAAAAGTATAGCGAAGAAAAAGAATTATAGAATTTTTACCTTCGATAATTGCAGTTTTAATTGCAGTAATTGTAGGTGGGTTAATAATGATTTCAAAAAGGAGTTAATCCGTTTTTGGCTTATTTTGATATGGCAAAAGCAGCATTTTATCAAGCAAGTCCAAGATCGCCATTTTTAAGTGGACTGGCTAGGACATTATTTATATCAACACCGTATATTTTTCAGCTTTATCAGCAATGATTGCATTTAAGGCAGGATTATTTAATATCGGTGCTCAAGGACAAATGGTGGCAGGAGGATTAGCCGCAACTTTTTGGGCACAACATTTAAAAATTATTTTTAGGGAATGCATTTATCGTTACATTAGTTGCAATTTTAGGTGGATTTTTATGGGCTGGAATTGCAGGATACTTAAAATCAAAAATTTGGTGTAAATGAAGTAATTAGTACAATTATGTTAAATTATATAATGATAGAGATAATAGGATATTTACTGAATGGAATTTTTAAAAGATCCATTATCACAAAAATACACAATCACCCTAAAGTTTTTTGAAGGTTCAAGATATATGACATTGTTTTCTAAAAATAACAAAAACAAAAATTTAAATATAGGATTTTTAATAGCTGTTATAATTGCAGTTTTAGTTTATATATTCTTTAAATATACAAAAATGGGATATAATATTAAAGCTGTAGGTCAAAGTGAAACAGTTTCAGAAAATTCAGGAATTAATCCCAAAAATGATGTTTATAGCAATGGGACTTGCAGGAGCTGTAGCTGGAATTGGTGGAGCTGAAAGAGTTTTTAGGAGGAGCGGCTCAATATACATTTTCAGATCAAATAATGGGAGATGCAGGATTTACAGGACTTGCTGTAGCTTTATTAGGAAAAATAATCCGTTTGGAATATTAATCGCGTCTATTTTCTATGCGTCTCTTGATGTCGGAGGACAAATGTTACAGCAAAAAAATATCAAGTAGATAAAGAAATTGTATTAATAATTCAGGCGTTAATAATAATATTTGTAGCAGCAGAAAACTTATTTAAGTTCTTCATTGCAAAAAGAAGGGAGAATAAATAATGGATTTATTATTTTTATTAAAACAAACATTAATAATTGCACCACCTATAATGATAACGGCAGTTGGAGCGTGTATTTGTGAAAAGAGTGGAGTAACAAACTTAGGATTAGAAGGAACAATGTTATGGAGCGTTTGCAGCAGCAGTAATGAATATAATGGGTGGAAATCCATATTTAGCAATTTTAGTAGGAATTTTTAGTAGGTGGATTAATTTCAGCAATTCACGCATATATTAGTATACATTTAAAAGGTGATCAAATAATAAGTGGAGTTGCAATAAATTTATTTTGCCTTGGCGATAACATCATATTTAATTAAGGCAATATTTAAAGCATCAGGAACTACGCCTGCAGCACAAAATTTAGCAAAATCAAAATTTAGTATTAATAATTATATATATATTATCGTTTTCTACATATATTTTTATGTATAAAACAGTACTGGGATTAAGAATAAGAGCAGTTGGAGAGCATCCATTGGCAGCTGATACGGTAGGAATTAGCGTTTATAAAAGTAAGATATATAAGTGTAATTTTTATCAGGGATGTTTGCTGGATTAGAGGAGCATACTTAACTACAGTGATGTTGCCAGCATTTTCAAACAACATGTCGGCAGGAAGAGGATTTATGGCAATGGCTGCTATGATATTCGGAAAATGGAATCCGCTTGGAGCGATAGCCGCGAGTTTATTATTTTGAGTTAGGAGGAAAGATTTGCAACATAGCAAAAGCAGGGAAATTTCCAATTCCTCAACAATTTTTTTAACAATGATACCGCACGTATTAACATTGTTAGCATTAGTAGGATTTGTAGGAAAAGCTAGAGCACCAAAAGCTCCAGGACAACCATACAATAAATAAAAGTAAATTAAAAAGCTACATTTTTAAATTAAAGTGTAGCTTTTTCCATAAAAAGAAAGAGGGTTTTTAAATGTTAAATTTACTACTATTTGCAGCGATATATGTTTTAGTTAGATTAAATTGGAATAAAATACAAAAGTAGAGTAGAAAAATTAGAAGAATACAATGGAGAATTTATTTACACTTTTTAATAAATTTTGGAAAAAGAAATGTATTTTAGCTTGAATGAAATAGAAGAAATTTTATTTACGAGAATGGTCATAAATAAAAATAAATTTGACAAACTTAGTATTAAAATATTTTTAAAAGATCAATATGTTATAAATTTGAATAAAAAAAGAAAGTTGTGTGAAATTATTAAAAAGTTGTAGAGAAAATAATAAAGACTTATATGAAAAAGTATTTAAAAAGAGTTCCAATGGGAATTGATATTTATAGTATTGTAGAAGAAGAAATTGATAATTTTGAAAAATAAAGAGGTAAAATGAAAGTAGAGAAAATATTAGGTTATGATGTACATAGAAAAAAAGTAAAAAAATATAAATTTAAGAATAAATGAAAAATGGAAATTTATATTTCTGCACCTCTAAATTTACATACAGAATATATTGAAAACTTTATTCGTTCAAAAGAAGAATGGATAAAAAAAGTGTATTAAAAAGTGGAAAAGTTAAAGAGGAACGAAAAGAATTTGAGTATGTAACAGGAGAAAAACATAAACTTTTAGGTACTGAATATACTTTAATAGTAAAAATGGAAATAGCAATAAAATAAAATTTTTAATAAAGAAAAAAACAAGAAATAATTTTTATATACAGACAGAGAAAAATACGGAAGTTTAGAAAGAAAATAGTTGAAAAAATGGTATTTTGATTGTGCTAAAAAAATATTTCCACAAATAATGCGAAAATGGCTGAAAATATTAAATGAGCATATTGAACATTTATCGATAAAACCAATGAAAACAAGATGGGGTTCGTGTAATTATAATAAAAATATATAAATCTTTAATGTAGAATTAATAAAAAGAAGTGTATTTGAGATTGAATATGTTGTACTTCACGAATTGGCACATTTAAAATATCCAAATCATGGAAGAGGTTTTTATAATTATGTGGAAAGCTATATGTCTAACTACAAATTAGCGGAGAAAAATGCTGAATGCAAAAACATTATTATAAATAGTAGCTTGTAAAATTATAATGATATTAAATTAAAATAAATTTTTGTGAAAAAGAATAAGAGACAAATTTCGTTTATTTAAAAATAGTAGTTGACAAAAAAATATGGGAATGTAGTAAAATAATCGAGTAATTAAATTAGAAAGTAGAAACATTGTGTTCTCACCTTCCATCGAGTATGATTTTCACATTTTATTGTTAATGCTTAGAAGATTTAAGTTTTAGGACTTTAAGATGAGTAAGGTATTAGTTAATTAGTTTATTTTAACATATAAAGTTTAAAAATATTATGTATTTTTTGTTTTTAATGTATATAAATTTTATATTGACTATTGAGCAAGGTTTCTTATATCTTGTTTTATTGTAAAAATTAGGAGGTGTTCTTTATAAAAGGGACTAATAAATCTGATGAACCAAGAATGAATGAAAGAATCAGAGCAAGAGAAAATAAGAGTTATAGGTGAGGATGGAGAACAATTTGGAGTTATGTCTCGTTAATGAAGCTATAGCTTTTAGCAACAGAAAAAGAACTTGATCTGGTTGAAATTTCACCAAATGCTACACCACCGTGTGCAAAAATAATGAACTATGGAAAATTCAAGTATGAGAAAACAAAAAAGATAAAGAAAACAAAAAGAAACAAAAATGTTGTTATCAAGGAGATAAGAATAAAACCCTCATATTGATGAGCATGATAAAGATACAAAAATTGCTCAAATTGAAAAAAATTCATAGCTAAAGAATACAAAGTTAAAAGTTAGTTTAAGACTTTCGGTAGAGAAAAAGCACATGCTGATGCAGCAGTTAAGGTTTTAGATGAATTTGCAGATAGATTTGAAGATACTGCAATCGTTGAAAAATATGGTAAAGAACAAGTTCAAAAATTTGTTTTATTATCACCTAAAAAGTAATTAAGGAGGAAAAATAGAAATGCCAAAAAAATGAAAAACACACAAAGGGACTAAAAAGAGTAAAAGTTACAGGAAGTGGAAAACTAGTAGTTAAACATTCAGGAAAAAAGCCACATTTTAACTAAAAAAATCTAATAAAAGAAAGAAAAAGATTAGGACAAGATGCAATAGTATTCTGCAGGAGCAGCTAGAAAAATTAAAAAGCATTAGCTGGTCAAGAAGGAAGATAATAAAAAGAGAAAACAGTGAGGAAAGTATAAGGAGGAGCAAAATGCCAAGAGTAAAAACTGGAATAGTAAGAAGAAAAAGACATAAAAAGTATTAAAAAGAGGCTAAAGGATATAGAGGAGCCATTAAAACTAACTATAAAAAGCTAATGAAGCCTGTTAAAAAAAGCAATGGCTTTATGCAACAGAACACAGAAAACAAAAGAAAAAGAAAAATGAGAGAATTATGGATCATCAGAATCAACGCTGCAGCTAGATTAAACGGTGTATCTTACTCTAAATTCATGAATGGATTGAAAAAGCTGGAATTGAATTAGATAGAAAAAGTGTTAGCTGATTTAGCTTTTAAACAACCCAGCAGAATTTGCAAAATTAGTTGAAAAAGTAAAATAGTAAATACAATATAATATCAACTTGATATTAAGAGTACTGCATCTCTAATCTTAGACATAATAAGTGTTTGAGATTGGTGATGAAGTTTTTAAATAATTTTTATAAAAAAATTAATAATAAAAAGAAAAGGAATATAAATATGGAATTTCATTCAAAAAAATATAGGAAGATTAGTTATTACCGGAAGTATGTATTCCGGAAAAAGTGAAGAATTAATAAGAAGATTAAGACGAGCAAAATTTGCAAAACAAAAAGTCGTAGTGTTTAAACATGCTATAGATAAAAAGATATGATGAAGTGGCAATATCATCACATGATAAAAATAAATTTGATGCTTATCCTGTTTCAACAAAAAGATGAGATGGAAGAAATTATGAAAATGAAGATGCTGAAGTAATTGGAATAGATGAAGTTCAATTTTTGGAGAAGAAATTGTAGATTTTTGTAAAAATTTGTAAAAAAAGGAATGAGAATAATAGTAGCAGGACTTGATATGAGTTTTAGAGCAGAACCGTATGCACCAGTTCCAGAGTTAATGGCAATTTCAGATAGAGTAGATAAACTGCAAGCAATATGTATGGTTTGTGGTAAAACAGCGTATGCAACACAAAGATTGATAGACGGAGAACCTGCGTATTATGATGATCCGTTAGTTATGGTCGGGGCAACGGAAAATTATGAAGCAAGATGTAGAGAACATCATATTGTAAAATTTAGAGAAGAAAGTACGATGAAAAATAAAAATAATTTTAATATTTTATTTGTTTGAAAAATAAAATATGCTATAATTTTATAGTAAGATAAATATTAAATGTGAGGTAAGATATGAATTATATAGAGGAAATGGAGCTAAAGTAAAAATAGCTCAAAAAAATTGTTGACAATTGATACAGAAATAAAAATAGAGCTTTACTTGAAATAGCGAAAGAATTAAGAGTGAAAAAGAAGAAATAAAAGAACATAACAAAAAAAGATTTAATTGCAGGAAAGAAGCTGGGACTTAGTTTTGCATTGCTTGATAGATTGGAATTAACAGATTCAAGAATTGAAAGTATGGCAGTTAGTCTTGAAGAAATAGCAGCTTTTACTGATCCAATTGGAGAAATTTTTAACAGGGTGGAGACATAAAAATGGAATGTCAATAGAGAAAAAAGAGTTCCGTTGGGTGTAATTGGAATGATTTATGAATCAAGACCAAATGTAACGATAGATTCTGCGGGATTGGCAATAAAATCATCAAATGCTGTAATTTTTACGAGGGTCAGCAAAATGCAATTAATTCAAATATGTACTTAAATAAATTATTTAATGAAGTAGGAATTAGAGCAGGATTGCCGGAAAATTCAGTACAATTAATTGAGAGTACAGATAGAGAATTAGTTAAAGAAATGATAAAATTAAATAAATATATAGATGTTTTAATACCCTAGAGGCGGGAAAAGGGCTTAAAAAAATTTATTTTTAGAAAAATGCTACAATTCCTGTTATAGAAACTGGAGCGGGAGTTTGCCATGTATTTGTTGATGAAAGTGCAAATATTGTTGATGTATTAAATATTATAAAAAAATGCAAAAACTCAAAGACCGAGTACGTGTAATTCAATAGAAACAGTGTTAGTTCATAAAAAATATAGCAGGAAAAATATTACCAACTTTAACAGATATGTTATTAAAAAAATAAAGTAGAATTACGATATAGTCAAGATGCATTAGACATTGTTGAAAATAGAGAAGATGTAAAAAGCTTGCTCAAGAAGAAGACTTTGGAGCGGAGTATTTAGATATGATAATGTCGTTAAAAATTAGTTGAAGATGTAAATGGAGCTCTATTGAATATATAAATGAACATAGTACGCAACATTCAGATAGTATAATAACTGAGAATATGAGAAATGCGGAAAAATTTTTAAATGAAGTAGATTCTGTGGCAGTTTATGTAAATGCATCTACAAGATTTTCAGATGGTGGAGAGTTTGGATTTGGTGGAGAAATTGGTATTTCAACTCAAAAACTTCATGCTAGAGATCCCTATGGGTGTAAGAGAATTGACTACAACAAAAATATGTTATAAGAGGAAATGGACAAGTGAGATAGATGAATATAGGGATTATAGGAATAGGAAATATGGGAGGAGCTATTTTTAAAAAGGATTAGTTGAATCGCAGTTTATAAATGGTGAAAAATATTAATGTATTTGAAATTAATAAAATGTTAATAAAAATTAAATACAATATTAATGTATTTTCAAGTGAAATAGAATTAGTTCAAAATAGTGATGTCATTATTTTTGGCAGTAAAAACCCTAATATAATGTCACAAGTATTGGAAAAATAAAAATAGTTTTAGATGATAGTAAAATAGTTTTAAGTATAGCAGCAGGGATTAGTATAGATTATATTGAGAAAAATTATAGGTAAAGATAAAAATTGTAAGAACAATGCCAAATACACCTGCTCAAGTTTTAGAAGCAATGACAGCAGTTAGTTTTAATGATAGAATTGATGAAAAATGATAAATATTTAATAACTAGAATATTAGAGTGTTTTTGGAAAAAGTGTAGAAATAGAAGAAAAATTAATGCACGCTTATACGGGGTATTAGTGGCTCACTACTCAGCTTATGTGTATATGTTTATAGAAGACTTGTTGATGGTGGTGTTCTTGAAGGAATTTCAAGAGACAAAGCTTATGAAATAATATCTCAAACAATATTAGGATCAGCTAAAATAGTATTAGAAACAAAAACATCCAGGTCAATTAAAAGATGAAGTAACTTCACCAGGTGGGACGACGATTGAGCAGTAAAAAGTATTGGAAAATGGCAACTTTAGAGGAACTGTAATTGGAAGCGGTTAGAGCTTGTACGGAAAAATCTAAAAAGATGGCAGGAGAAAAGTAAGAATTTATAAAAGCTTTGTAAGTAAAAATCACAAGGCTTTTTCTTTTTACTAATTAAAACATTTATGGTTTTAGTAGTAATAAAAATAAAAAAAGATTTACATAAAAAGCATTGACAAAACCATAAATGATGTTATAATTATACTCAGACAATAATATATAGAAAGTGAAAAAGGTATAATTATGAAAATATTAACATTAAATGTTCATGCGTGGATTGAAGAAAAATCAATTAGAAAAATTGATATTTTAGCTAAAAACTATTGCAGAAAATCAATATGATGTAATCGCTTTACAAGAAGTAAATCAAACTATGAGTGGGAAAATTGTATATGCAGATATAAAAGAGGACAATTATGGTTGGGTTTTATTAAATAAAATAGCTGAGTATACTGATACTGAATATTATTATCATTGGGCAAACTCACATATAGGTTATGGTAAATATGATGAAGGAATTGGGATTTTAACAAAAACATAAATTAGTAAATACGGATGATTTTATTGTACTTATTCACAATCGGTAAGATCAATTTCATCAAGAAAAATAATAAGTGCTGAAATAAATTATAACGGACAAAATATAGAATTTTTATAGCTGTCACATGAATTTACCAAATTGTGAGACTGAAAAATGACAGATAGTTTAAAAACAATATTAAATAGAAATCCTAGCAAAATATTAAAATTTTTTTAATGGGTGATTTTAATACGGATGCTATAAATAATAAGATTGATTACAATGTAATTTTATCAGAAGGACTTTACGACAGTTATACGATGGCAGAAAAAGGATGATGGAATAACAGTTGAAAAAGAATATAGATGGTTGGAAAAGATAGTAAAAATGAGATGAGATTGATTACATTTTTACTAATAAAGAAATAAAAGTTAAAGAATCAAAGGTAATTTTTAATGGGAAAAATTATCCAATAGTTTCGGATCATTTTGGAATAGAAGTTGAAATTGATTTATAGTTAAGCATAATTTCTAACACAAAAACATAAGTTTTGCAAATAAAAAGAACTTTTACAAAAAGATATCAAAAAGATTTCCGTAAAAGTATTGACTAAAGACAAAGGTATAATAGATTATAAGAATAAAATAAATTAATATAAATTTTTGGAGGTAACATTATGTTAAAAATTCAACGTTTTGGTGGAGCAATGATGACACCAGTATTATTCTTTGCCTTTTACAGGATTAGTAGTTGGAATTACATCAGTTTTAAAAATCCTCAAATAGTAGGAAGTATTGCTGATCCATCAACTCAACTGGTTTAAATTTTGGCAATTAATTGAAGAAGGAGGATGGACAGTATTTAGACAAATGCCTTTATTATTTGCAATAGGATTACCTATAGGTTTAGCTAAAAAGCAAATGCTAGAGCATGTATGGAAACATTTGTAATTTATTAGTACATTTAATTATTTTTGTTGGTGCATTGTTAACTTTATGGAACTTTGGTGTAGATATGACACAAGATCCAGGTGGAACAAGTGGATTGTCAATGATAGCAGGGATTAAAAACATTAGATACAAACTTATTTGGTGCAATTATTATTGCAGCTATCGCAGTTTATATTCATGATAAATTCTTTGATAAAAATTACCAGACTTTTTAGGAGTATTCCAAGGGTCAGTATTAGTTTATATAGTAGGATTTGTAGCTATGATTCCTTGTGCTTTAATAACAGCATTAGTTTGGCCAAAAGTTCAATTAGGAATTGGACATTTACAAGGATTATTAGTAGCTTCTGGTGCATTTTGGTGTTTGGATTTATCACATTCTTAGAAAGAATTTTAATACCAACTGGATTACATCACTTTGTTTATACTCCATTTGTATTTTAATCAGCAGTTGTAGAAGGTGGAATTCAAACTATTGATTCAACATATTCAAGAGTTTGCAGCTAGCACACAACCATTGAAACAATTGTCTCAGCAGGTGGATTTGCATTACACGGAAACTCAAAAATATTTGGAGCAATGGGGTATAGCATTAGCAATGTATGCAACAGCAAAACCTGAAAAGATTAACAGCAGGATGACTAATACCAGTTGTATTTACAGCAATAATTTCTGGAATTACTGAACCGTTAGAATTTACATTCTTATTTATAGCACCAATATTATTTGCAGTACACGCATTCTTAGCGCAACAATGGCAACAACAATGTATATTTTTGGAGTAGTTGGATCATGGGTGGAGGATTATTAGACTTCATTTTCTTAAACTGGGTACCAATTGCTAAAAATCATGGTGGACAAGTAATAACACAAATCGTAATAGGATTAATATTTACAGGAATTTACTTCATTGTATTTAAAACTTTAATTCAAAAATGAATTTAAAAACACCTGGGAAGAGAAGAAGATGATGAAGAAAGCTAAATTATATACTAAAGCTGATTATAGAGCAAGACAAGCAGGTGGAGAAGTATCTTCAAAAGATCAAGTTGATGATCAAGCATTAATTATTTTAGAAGCATTGGGTGGAAAAAGATAATATTGAAGAATTAAATAACTGTGCAACTAGACTTAGAGTAAGTGTAAAGATGAAAACAATTAGCTCCAGATTCAGTATTTAAACAAGCAGGAGCTCATGGAGTTAATAAGAAAAGGAAATGCAGTTCAAGTAATAATTGGATTAACAGTATCTTCAGTAAGAGATAAAATTGAAAACTTAATGAAATAAAAATATTAAGAATAAAAAGTAAAATATAAAAATAGAAAAGAATTTTTCAAAAAGTATAAAAGCTTGAGAAAGTTCTTTCTTTTTATTTGAAAATATGTTCAAAATGAAGTGATAGAAAAATAGTGTAATTGTTGGAAAGTCAAAATAGTGGAAAAGTGAAAAAAGTTAACATAAAAATGCCAAAATTATCTTTTGGCAATAGCTGTAAAAGTAAAACTTTTTCTGGATGATGGACAATTGTTTCATATTGAAAAAGCATATGATTAGAAAGATAGGCGTGTGCTTTCGACGACAACGACCATATTAATATCTTTTAATTTTAAAATGTTGTTGCTCTTCATCAGTAATTTTTCTAAAAAGAAATATTTCTACGAGAATAAAGCAATTTTTAAATTTAATTCTTTTTCTAAATATTCGTAAATTGATTTTTAGCAGTTTCTTCACTTAAGGGACAATTCTTCTATCAAAAAGAAGTTGAATAATTTAAAACTTCTAGCCATCTAAAAGTGTTACTTCTGACAACTTTATAAAAATCAGCATGCAGGAACTTGGAAATTCTTTTCATTAATTTTTGATCACCTTGAACTATATATGACTTATTAAATTAGTTTTTTATATTAATATTTTGAGCTGTTTATTTCTTGCATGGTTTGAATAGATGTTAAAGTACATTTTTCAAGTTTCTTCTTTTCAAGAATTGATTGATTTTTACCTTTTATTTTTGAATATAACCTTCTGCTTCTAATAGGAAGGTCCTTTACAGACTGCAAGTTTTGAAAAATTATATATACAGGTCAATCATCTTCTTTTATTAAAAAGTTTCTCCATCTTTAATTTCCACTTTTCAATTTCATTTTTAATATCTTTTATAAATAATTTCATGTATCATATACAGCAAACATTTATTTTATTATGATTATACACTAAAATATATAAAAATAGCAATAAAAAGATGTAGATGTTTATAAAAATATAAAAACAAACAAAAGATTTATGTAAACCTATTGACAAAAAGAAAAGTATGATATAATAGATATTGAAAAGAGAAAATATATTAATTAGATTTAAGGAGATGAATATTTATGAAGAAATTTTTCAATTGATTATGTAGCTTAGGTGGAGGAAATACATCACAGGAATTGTTTTAATGTTATTGGATAATTTTAGAATAAATTTCCAATAAGACAAATTAAATTTTTGATAACGATGAAGAAAAGACAAGATGTTATCGCAAAGCGTGTGAAATTATAATAAAAGAAAAAGCACCAGAAAATTAAATTTGTTTCAACAACAGATCCTGAAACTGCATTTACAGATGTTGACTTTGTAATGGCAATATAAGAGTTGGGAAATATGCAATGAGAGAAAAAGATGAAAAATACCTTTGAAAACACGGAGTAGTTGGACAAAAACTTCAGTGAATCGGGTGGAATTGCATATGGAATGAGATCGATTGGTGGAGTTATAGAGTTAGTAGACTTCATGGAAAAATATTCACCAAATGCGTGGATGTTAAACTATTCAAATCCGGCAGCTATAGTAGCTGAAGCAACTAGAAGATTAAGACCGAATTCAAAAATATTAAATATTTGTGATATGCCAATAGGATAGAAATAAGAATGGCAGAAATGTTAGGATTCAAAATCAAGAAAAAGATATGGTAATTAGATACTTTGGATTAAATCACTTTGGATGGTGGACAGATATTAGAGATAAAGAAGGAAACGACTTAATGCCTGAATTAAGAGTAGAACAAGTTGGATATAATGTTCCGATTGAAGGAGAAGAAACAGAAACAGCTGGAATGATACTTTCACAAAAGCTAAAGATGTTTGTGCATTAGATAAAAACATTGCCAAATACATACTTAAAATACTATTTTCTTCCTGATTATGTTGTAAAATCATTCAAATCCAAATCATACAAGAGCAAATGAAGTAATGGAAGGAAGAGAAAAATTTGTGTTTGGTGAATGTAGAGCAATCGCCGAAAAAGGTACAGCAGAAGGTTCCCAAATCTACATGATAGATGATCATGCTTCATATATAGTAGATTTGGCAAGACAAATGTGCGTATAATACAAAAGAAAAGAATGTTATTAATTGTTGAAAATGATGGAGCATTATCAAACTTCGATCCTACTGCAATGGTTTGAAATTCCTTGTTTAGTTGGAAGCAATTGACCAGAGTATTGCAAGGACAAATACCAATTCCAAAAAGGATTAATGGAACAACAAGTATCAGTTGAAAAATTAACTGTTGGAAGCTTTTGGATAGAAGGATCTTATGAAAGAAATTATGGCAAGCAATTACATTGTCAAAGAAAAACAGTGCCAAGTGCATCAGTAGCAAAAAGCGATTTTAGATGATTTAATTGGAGTAGAATAAAAGCTTATTGGCCAGAATTAAAATAGGGTATATTTTTAATAGAGAAGGAAAAAGAAAAATCACTTTTCTTCTCATTTTAAATTAAAAATAATAAATAAGAAGGACTATAAATGAAAAACGAAAAATGGTGGAAAAAGAAGTTGTTTATCAAATTTATCCAAAAAGTTTTTATGATAGTAATAACGATGGAACAGGAGATATAAAAGGAATTACAGAAAAGATTGGATTATTTTACAAAATTTGGGAATAACATTGACATTGCTATGGATATGTCCGATTTTTAAATCACCAATGGATGATAATGGATACGATATTTCCGATTATTATGATATTGCAGAAGAGTTTGGGACAAAAGAGGTTTAGATGAATTAATAAGAAGCTAAAAGAGGCATATAAAAATATTGTTAGACCTAGTGATTAACCATACTTCTGATGAGCATGAATGGTTTCAACAAGCATTGAAAGATAAAAATAGTAAATATAGAGATTATTGCATTTTTAAAAGAGGAAGAGGGAAAAGAGCCGACAAATTGGCGTTCACATTTTGGTGGCAGGTACTTGGGAATTAGTACCGAATGAAAACAGATGAAGAGGGTATATGAAATGCTAGTGTTACATTTATTGAGTAAAAACAGCCCTGATTTAAACTGGGAAAAATCAAAAAGTAAGGCAAGAACTTTATAAAATGGTAGTGTATTGGCTCGAAAAAGGAATTGGTGGATTTAGAGTTGATGCAATAAAATTCTATAAAAAGATCAAAGATATTTTGGATGTTCCTGTGGACGGAGTTGATGGATTAGGATTTAATATTAATATACATTAAATCAACCTGGAATGAAGAATTTTGGAAGAGTTAAGTGAAAATACATTTAAAAAATATAATTAGTGTGACTGTGGCTGAAACTCCCTGAACCAGAATACGAAAGATTTCCAGCGTTTAGAGGAAAATGGATTTTTCTCAATGACATTTGACTTAATTATGCAGACCCTTGATATGAGCGGAGATGGGGCATACTATAATATAAAATCGATTGAGACAAAGATTTAAGAGAAAAATATTTAAGAGTCAAGAAGTGTTACAAAAATATGGTTAGGGAGCACCGTTCTTGGAAAATCATGATTTGCCAAGAAGTTTAAATAAATTTTTGATAAAAAATGTAAGTGAAAATGCAAAATTATTAGCAAATTTATTTTTATTTTTACAAGGAACACCATTTTATATATCAAGGGCAAGAAATTGGAATGGACGATTTTTATAGAACTGATGCGAAAGATTTTTGACGATATTGCGAGTAAAGATCAATATGTGAGAGCAATAAACGAAGGTTATAGTGAAAAAGAAGTTCTTGTACTTTGTAGAATAAAAAGAAGTAGAGATAATCAAGAACGCCGTTCCATTGGAATGGTAATCAAAAATGCAGGATTTACGAGCGAAATGTGAAACCGTGGATAAAAATGGCAGGAAGTCATAAAGAAGTAAATTTAGAAAAATCAAATAAATGATGAAAATTCTATATTTAATCATTATAAAATATTAGTAAATTAAGACAAAAAGTAAATACTCAGATTGTTTAATTTATGGGAAATTCATAGGAATTGACTTTAAAAATGATAATATAATTGGGTATTTGAGAGAAAATGAAAACTAGAATTATATGTTTAAATAATTTTTCGTTGGAAAATGTTGAAGTAAAATTAGATGAAGTTTTAGGGAAATTCGTTCAAATTGAAAAAGGTTTTAGTAAATAACTATTCAGATTTAAAGGTGGAAAAATGGAATAATTGAACTTGAAGGACATCAAAGTGTGATATTGAAAATATAATTTTAAAATTAACTTTTGATTAAACTTATAATTTATAAAATAAAATATATGTTATCAAAATAGAGTAAAAATCTAAAAAGATCATAGCACATATTTTAGGTTTTAAATAATATAGAAAAATTAAAAATTAAAAATTGTAAAAATAAAAATCAGGGTATAATAACAATATAGCATAATGAAAAAGAAGGACAAAATAATGGAATATAAAGAAATTACGCCTGAAGAAGTAACTCAAAAATGAGTTCAGATCAAATTTGAGAAAGAAACATTTTTAATAATTACAAAAATAAAGATGAAATTAATTTTATGACAGGATCATGTGCAACTGTTGGAAATATTTGGTCAAAAACCAGTATTTGTAATACATGTACGACCTCAAAGATATAGTACCAAATTATTGAGAGAAACAAATGAATTTACAATAAACTCATAAAAATGTAGAAGATAAACTTTTATATACAGGGTCCAACAACAGGATGTAAAGAAAATAAAGTTGTAAATTCAGGTTTAATTTAGATGCTATGGGGACAGTCCCGTATGTGAAAGAGGCGGATTTGATTATTGATTGTAAAGTGATTTACAGGACAACCAATGAATAAATTTTTCATTTATGGATAAGCAAATTGCAAGAGATTGGTATCCTAAAGATGACTATAGTGTTATGTATATTGGTGAAATTGTTAAAAGCTTATAAAAATAAAATAATAATAAAAAGAAACTATGTTATATAATGTAGTTTCTTTTTATTAAAATAAATAAGATAAATTATTAAAAAGAGTAAAAATATATCCAATATTTTACTTTTTAAAAAGATTTTTGAAATTATAAAAATATTGATAAGAAAAATATATAATAGTTAATAATATTTTTACTAAGTTTTTACAACAGATAAAACAAAGAAAACTCGCTAAGAAAGAGGTGTGAATAGATGAGTAATAAATTGAGAAAAATTAGAAAAAGAGCTTAGAAGTTATACTAAACAAAGAGTTAAAAGGGTAAGTTATACGAGTGGACTTTTTAATTGCTGTTTTTATTAATGGGAATTTTAAGTTTAGCAAATACAACACTAGGTAAAGAAATATCAAAATCAAAGGCAGATATAAAAAGATACGACAACAGAAATAAAAGAGTTATTTACAAAAAGCAGAAAAATGATAAGTTATTGAAAATACAAAAGTTTAGAGTTAATTCAATTAATGGAGCAAGGAGATCAAGTTGTAAAATCACCTTGGAGCTCTTGGCACTCGGAGTAAATACTTTTTATTGGTAGTAATAAGGGAGATATAGTGAAAAAGGGGACAAGTTTGAGAGATATTTGTATGAGGGCGTTTACAATAGGAAGCAATGATATATTTCATGAAAAACTATATCGCCAATAAGTAAAAATATAGTAAAGTATTTGAAGTTATGAATAAGTCTATTGATTCATCAAATACACAAAGTGGGTTAGATTATGGAATTACACGAAATTAAAAAGAGTAGATGAGCCGATAGTGAGAAGTAGGATTTATGATGAGGGTAAGACCCTAAAGAAGTTGAAAAACCGGTAAATATAAAAGTAGATGGAGATATGAAAATTACATTTAGAGAAATTGTATTACCTAAATTTCAAATACCAGAAGATGAGGTAGTGCTAGCTCCAGCAACAGGAGGACAAACAACAAACAATACATCACAATCTCTATAGTAAGTCAAGCAGATTATGCTAATATAAAAAAGGAAACGGAGAAAGTGGAACATTAGTAGGACAGATGGAAAAGTGATGTTGCAGAGGGCCAATATCACAAACAAATATAAATATGGTAAAAACGGTAAGGGTACAATAGAGATAATTCATAATAATACAGATGAGTTTACAATAAAATCAGAAAAATACAATTTTTACAGGGATAGAAGGGACAGATCATCATCAAGTATTTACCTATGATACAAATTTGAATAATAAATATCGGTATGAAGCTGAAACAGGACACTATGGTAATCAGAGCTGGTGGAGGGCATAATTTTTGAAATATCAAATATGAATATTACTTCTAAGGGAGAAATAGAAGAAGTAATTACTAATATATTTGAATTGAATACAGGAAATAATCAAAAACTAAATTAACTTTAAAAAGAAAATACAGATGTAGTAGTAGATTCTAATTTAACAACAGTCTCAAAATTAACAAATCACTACAAGTAATAGCAGTTTAGATTTTTATAAATGAAGGTAAAAATAACATTGAATAATAAACATAATACTGTATCGATGTTTGTGAATATGAATAATAACAATATTTCATATTTTGAAAATAAAGGAGATATAATAATAATTAATGGGAAAATAATAGAGGAATAAGAGAAGTAAGAGTTAGTGAATAAATCCGATATATTTCTTTAAGAATGAAGGAAATTTAATTTTAAATGGAGATACCAGCAACTACAGAAGAGAGGCAATTATTCAATTTAATAAAACCATTACAAATAAGAGGGAAATTAAATAGAGGAGCAATTTTAGTTCCAAGTAATAGAAAATTCGATGTAATGTATAATGGGAAATTAGAAAAATCATATTTTTAATATGGAATTATCAGGAGAACGAAAAATACTGGAATTTATATTTTTGATACGTCATGAGTATAGGAAATACAGTAAATATAGAAAATTTTAATTTAAAATCAATAAATGGGAAACAGAATAATTTAGTAGCAGTAGTAAATGAATTAATAAAACAACAACTTTGTCAAAAATGGAGAACATAGTAATTTTGAAATAATAGGTGGGAAGGAAATACTGCAATTCAAGTAGCTGCAAGTCAAAATGTAAAAATGAGGGAAGTATAAAATTAACAGATGCTACATCATCAACGGCAATAGCGAGTAGAGGGGTAGTAAATAAAGCGGGAGAGGTTATTCCTGCAGCTATAAAAAAATGAAGGGAAATATTGACTGTAGAAGGAAAATCAACTAAAAGCTCTCCATGCATATGCAGATGGGAGAAATAGTAAATGTGGGAGAAATTAAATTTTTGGAGATACATCAGGCACAAATATTAGGGGCAAGTGCGATTTATAGTGAATGCTGGAGGTAAGATAGAAAGCACAGGAAAATCTGATATTACGGTAGAGTGGAACAAAAATCAGTAGGGCTATTTGCACAAAATACAGGAACAAATTCTAAATTTTATAAATACATCAACAATAAAAAATGTCAAATGCAAATATAACAGCAAAAATGGAGCATTTTAATGTGTTTGCTAATAAGGGTGGGAGAAATAACATTAAATGAAAAATAATGTGTTGAATACAGAAAAATCAATCTCTAACATTTTACACGAATTATAGCTAAGCAGCTCCGTGGAAAAATAATTGTGAATAATGATATAACTGTAAATGTAAAAATGGAGGAACTGTATTTTATTATGATTTAACAAATATAACTTGGAAATTATAATTTTATGAATTGGTATAATGATAATTTTCAACATAATAATGGTAGTAAATTAAAATTAAATATGTCAGAAAAAAGTAGAATGATGTTATTAGGTAGCGAGTGTGAGAATTAAGTGAAATACCTGATAGATTTCCTGACAATCCACATATAGAAGTAGTATCAAACAATAATTGGATTCCGTTTTCAATAATAGAAGGGAAAGTATTTTAGATAGTAATATTAATTTGGATAACGCAAGTGAAAAATATAATAGAATTGAATTGATAAGAAATAGTATAAAAATGAAAAATGATTAGTGGAACACTTAAAAATCAATTAGCTATAGGACAAGAAAATAACGATATAAATCCTTCTTCGGATATTACATTGGAAAATGAGGAACAATTAATTTAACTGAGAATAATTCTATTACAATGTATACAAAAAGAGGGAAAATATTAAATAAAAATGAAATTTCTGTAAATAAAGATTCGGTAGGACTTTATTTAATTGAAAATAATGGCACAACACAGGCAGATGGAAAAAATAAAAAAATAGCGGAAATATAAAAATAGGAGAAAATTCTAGTGGTATTTTCTATAAAGGTATACAGTAGGGACAAATAATGCAATAAATGGTATTTATAATAGTGGAAGTATAAGTTCCGGAAAGCTAAAAAGCTAAAAGGAATATATTTTAATAGTCAGTTTTCAACAAAAAGAGGTAAAAATGAAGCATGGGGAAAAATTGAATTAAACGGAGCTAATTCATTAGGTATGTTCGGATTAGGAAATGGAACTTATACAATAGAAAATTTAGGAGCAATAAAAATAGGATCATCGACTAATTTACTGGAAGAGGTTTAGGAATGTATACTGAAAAAGAAGATGTTATACTTAAAAATGGTGGAAAAATAAGTGTTGGGGAAAATGATATTGCGATGTATGGGCATAAAAATTTTAACTGATACAAGCTCTAATATTAAAGTAGGCAACAAATCTATAGGAGTATATTCGGCGAGTGGAGATTCTATTTACAAGGAAATTAACTTGTCTAGCAACTCAACAGGAGTTGTATTGTCAGGAAATAATCAAAAATTTAATTTCTAATTTTTCGAATATGAATTTAAGTGATGGGACTTTCGGTATTGTAAATAATGGAGATACAAATACGATTACATCAAATACAAATGCAGTAAATTTAAAACAATGATACAATTTTCCTTTATTCTAATGATATAAATAGTAAAATTTATAATAATACAAAAATAAATACGATAGGTAATAGTAACTATTTAATTTATAGTAAGGGTGAGGTTGAAAATAGAGCTGATATTGATATGAGGAACGGAATAGGCAATATTGAATATATAGTACTGGATTGAGAGATGCAAAAAGAAATTATAATACAATAAAAAGTAGGAAATTCATCTAAAAAGATGGACTGTATTCAATAGGAATGGTAACAGGATATTATAATACTGAAAATGGAACAATACAAAAATGTAGGGAAAATAATAAATGAAAAATACAGGAAAATAGAGGTTGAAGGAGAATTTGGAGTAGGAATGTATGCAGTTGGTACAGGAGCTACAGCAATTAATAATGGAGAAATATTATTAAAAGGTAAAAAATTCTATTGGAATGTTTTTAGATCGAAATGCTATTGGAATTAATAACGGAACAATTTTAGGTACACCAGATGCAGTAAAAAGCAGTTGAGCGATTGTTAGTAATGGAGCAGTTCTAAAAATTATGGGACAATAAGAATATTAGCGAACAATGGAACGGGGAGTTTGGTTGTCTCAAAAAGGAGAAATTGAAGAATATGCTCAGTCAACAGCACCAAAAGTTCCAAATAGTTCAACAATAATAGCGAACACAAGAATAAAAAGTAATATAATAGAAGGAGAAAAAGGGTTAGCAGATGATTCGGTAAAATAAAAGTATTTAAAGATAGGGAATTGAGAAGTAATAATTAATAGTAAAAATATTGGAAATTGAAGGAATTGAGAAAAATATAAATAATTCAAATTCATTATTTATTGAAAAATATAAAAATAATAAAAATAATTGAAAAATTTTGAAATTGATGAGTCAAAAAGCAGAAAATACAAAATCTAAAGTTAGTAAAATAGGAATGTATGTGATACATCAGGAATAAGACAAACAAATCCAGTAGAAGGGCTTGAAAATCTTGAAGATGAAATAGAAGCAGATTTAATACTTGGAACAGAAGAACTAAATATACTAATTCCAAAGCGATAGAAATAAAAAGAAAATATACTGAAACCATTTGCCGATGACTGTAACTAATCCAAATATTGAAAAATGGAATATTTATTCAGGTTCTTTTGACTGATAGGAACAATTTTAGTAACCCCAGAAGAAGATAATATTAGAAAAGTGTATTTAGCTAAAAATTCTTATACAAAATTTGCAGGAGATGGTAAACAGAGGATGAAAAATGGGTAAATTATAATTTTTAGATGGACTTGAGCAAAGATACGGAGTTGAAGTCTATTAATTCTCGTGAAAGAGAATTGTATAATAAATTGAATGGAATAGGTAAAAACAGAAAGAATTTTTACTAACTCAAGCTGTTGATGAGATGAAAGGTCACCAATATGCGAATACACAAATGAGAATAAAAATACGGGGAGATCAATTAAATAAAGAGTTTGAACATTTGATGAAAGACTGGTATAACCCTTCAAAACAAAATAATAAAGTTAAAGTGTTTTGGAATGAAGGAAGATTATAAAACTGATACAGCAGGAATAAAAAGATTTTGAAAAGCTAATTCTTATGGAGTAGCATATGTTCATGAAGATGAAACGATAAAGAAACTTGGACAAAGTTCAGGATGGTATGCTGGATTGATTAATAACAATTTTAGATTTAAAGATATTGGAAAATCAGTGGAAGATCAAAATATGTTAAAACTTGAGTATTTAAATCAACTGCGTTTGATAACAATGGAAGCTTGAAATGAAAGTTTCATTGGATGGATTTGTTGGAATGAATGACGATGGAAAGACAATGCAGTTGTGGACAAAATATTTGGGCGAAATCAAGATATTATATCTTATGGAATAGGATTGAGAAACGAAGTAAGTAAAGACTATAGATTGTCAGAACATGTATCGTTAGTGCCTATGGTTTTATTAAATGATGGAATACGGAAGATTCACGACGATAAAAAGAAAAAAGGAGAAATAAGTTAAGTAAAGAAATCATTACATTTCAGTGAAACTGAAGTGGAGCAGGTTGAAATTCAGTAAGAAAATAAACTCAGAAATTTAAGTATACATTAGGTGCAGGATTAGCATATGAATTGAATTAGAAAAGTGTACTGAGCAAATAATAAAATGCAAAAAGTAGCTTATACAGATGCAAAATGTATAATTTAGCGAATGAAAGAAGAACAGAACTGGAAATCTTAGGAGATTTTAAATTTGGATTGGAAAATAGATTTGGATTGACATTGAATGTCGGTTATGATACGAAAGGAAAATAATTTAAGAGGAGGAATTGGACTTAGAGCGGTATTCTAGATGAGAAATATTTTTAAAAATTGAGAAAATTCTTAAAAAGCTATAGAGATTTTACAAAAAGAAAAATTTACTGTGAATACACAGCAAAAGTAACTGGAGAAAATCTAATTATCTAAAGATTAGAACGTATTTATCCAGACAGCAGACTAGAGCAAAAAGGTGTTTTGCTCTATTTTTCGTAGTTTAAAAATATAAGAGATTGATATTTATAATGTTCACGCTAGTTTTTAAGATAAATTATGATATATTATATGAATATAAAATGGAGGGAGCAAAAAGAATCAGACTTTTGCTAGATTTTTCTATGTTAATTGGAGATGAAGGAATTGATAAATTAAATAAATCAAATGTTATAATATTTGGAGTAAGGTGTAGGTTCTTATGTAGCTGAGTCACTTGCTAGATCTGGTGTTGGAAATATGACATTAGTTGATTTTGATGAAATTTCACAATCAAACATAAATGAGGCAATTACATCTTCATTACAAATGCGACAGGGAAAAGTAAAAGAAATAGAAATTATGAAAGACAGAATATTGGATATAAATCCTGAATGTAATGTAACGTTGATAAAACTTGCAGATATTTCGACGAAATATTTGATCTAGAAAACATATGATTTTGTCGTAGATCGTATAGATGTGCATTTATTGTCAAAAGTGATCTAATTGAATATTGCTATATAAAATACCTATACTTTCATCTATGGGATTTGGGAATAAAATGTATCCTGAAAAGTTGAATTGACAACGATAATGGAAACGACAATTTGTCCAATGGCAAGACTCGATGAGAAATATATTAGAGATATATTAGATTTACTCTGTGAAGTTTTCACCAAAGAAAAGCCAATAGTGCCCTAATAAATCGGCAGTATATAAAGATGAAGCTAGAAGCAGAGTTTAGGGAAGAAAATAACAGCACCTAGAAAGATAACGCCAGGAAGCAATGCATTTGTACCGGGAACAGCAGGGCTTTATATTGTCTGGTTATGTTATAAGATTAATTGGTTACAGAGTAAAATTATTTTAAAATATATTTTAATATAAAGTATAAAGATGGAGGGAAAAATGAAGAAAAATATTGTGGTAATGATGTTATTTTGTGAATTTGGTTAGTTTGGTACAATGAAAGATGGAATTTATCTCATGTAGAAAATCATTTACTTCAAATTGGAAATCTTTTGCAAAATAACAGTAAAAGAGGAAAAGAAACAATTGCGTTCAATATGACAGACGATAATGGTGAGTTATTATCTATAAATGCAGTTGAAAATGATAAATATAAAACTAAGTTTGGTGAAAGTTTTAGAGATATAAGTTTTGAAAATGACAAAAGAAAATACTTACGTACACAAAAATATTGGACCAAATAGAAGAAGTTAAAGATAAAGAAAGCCTATCTGAATTTAAAACATTAATAAAATATTCAAAATCTGAGAAAGTGGTGAAACAGGAAATTATAAAATGTAGTGTAATGTAAAAGGAGGAAAAATGGGAATATTTGGTTTATTCATATAGATAAAAATGTAGGAATTAGAAGAAAAACAGGAGATGATAAAAAGAGACTGTTGAAGGGATAGTTTGTTATTATGATGAATTTGATAGAAAAATAGAGAAGTATCTAGAATGGTTAGAAGAAGTTTGTGTATCCTAATATAAAAAGCTAGTTGGGAAGATGTTGATTTATTGTGTGTGATGTCGTACTAGATGCCTTTTCTAAAAAGTGTATGCAGAAACAAAGGATGCGTGTTTAAGAATATACTCCAATAGACTACGAATGGATGAAGAAAAGAAAAGCAAATATCTTAGGAGTTTATTACATACTAAAAATTATGAGGAAGCAATTTTCATTGTAATGAAGATATTTAACAAATGCAAGACCAACTGGAAACAATTTATTTAGAAATTATGCTAAAGCTTTAGAAATTAAAAATCAAATTGATAGGCAAGAGATTATTTAAAAGCGTTAAAATATATCCTAATTCGGAAGTTGGGCTAGCACTATTTAAAAATATTGAAAAATAGAAATAAAACAAGGCTATATTTTAATACTTTTGTGGAATTGGCGAAATACAGAAGGAGCATGGGAGAAGTAAATTGAGATTATCCACCTGGTTATTTTTAGAACAGGAGACAGCTGAAGGAAACAAATACTTTATTGAAAGCGTTAAAAGAGTCAAATTATCGCCATGCGAAGTTATGGCTTTAGCATCAGGAATTTATGGGATGAATGGATTTTATGCCAGTGAATTTGATATAATTCCGGTGTGTTTAATCCGGAAAAGCATGGAGCTTATACTACTTTGAATGTATTGGACATCATAAATAAAAGAAACGAAATTATATAAAAGAGGATTGGAACTTTGTAAATTTGCATCTAAATTTTTCGTGAGATAGTTTTACTGAAAATTTTAGTATGAGAAATATTTATAGAAACAAAATTAGAAGTTGAAAGTTTAGGAAATGTTAAGGAGAGAAGAAATGAAATTTTTCAAAACACATCTCGTCCACTATGGTATAATAGGTAATGAGCAATACGTAACCTTT
>BNJV01001806.1_pt1 | contig 172502 bp, 276 predicted proteins | sample 8540591 | NCBI WGS metagenome assembly BNJV01 (sample SAMD00202457, study PRJDB9452) | human saliva metagenome | host: Homo sapiens
TCAGTTACGTACATGCATCTGCTCGGAAATAGCAAGACCTGCAGCATCATCAGCAGAACGGTTGATTCTGTATCCGGAGAAAGCTTCTCTAAGTTCTTCTGAGAACCGGTAGCATTCATAGATAAGTTTCTGTAAGCGTTGTTAGCAGCGATATTGTGTTGAATAACCATATAAAAATTTCCTCCTATTAGGCGACTTATTGATCACTATGTACCGTTTTTATTTTGGCGGTCATGAAATCCGTCCCTATTCAGAGAACCTCCCTGTCCTCACTCCACTCCTTTGCCGGCTTAGAAAGAGGTAGATTTTTGCCTATACTAAAGATTCTCGTCGAGGATGAAACTATATAAGTTTTAATTTGCACAAGTTTATTTTATTATATGTATAAATATAATTTATTAATTGTACTTTCTCTACGTCCATTCTTTCACTGCTCTGCTGCTTCCAGCGCCATGCTGTGTCTATCCCTCTTTTCTACGGTAATTTATTGTGAGTCCTCATCACTTACCGCTTCACACCACTCAAACTGCAATGTTCTCCGGGCAGCTCCTCCGCAATATGCTGGAACCAGCTGTCGGATGCCGCACCGTGCCAGTGCTTTACATGCGCAGGAATGAATACCGTATCTCCGGCATGCAACTCTCTTGCTTCTTTTCCCCATTCCTGATACCAGCCTCTTCCATAGGTACAGAGAAGCAGTTGTCCACCGCCCCGATCCGCTCGGTGCACGTGCCAGTTATTTCTTGCTCCGGAGTAAAGCTCACATGGAAAACATTCATCTGTCCAAGGCTAGAGTGTCGCAAGGTAGCTCTTCCCGACAAAATGGTCTTGATACGTCGTATTCTCCTCCCCCACGGGAAACGGTGCGAGGGTCTCCGGCATTGCCGTAATGCGCTTCCTTCCGCTGTTCGGGTTTTGATCCGTAATTCTATTATGTTCCGCGATGGCGGTTCTTTCTTCCGAAATCGCAGGCCCTCTCCATAATCTCTTCTATTGAGGAAGGCACTCCGTAGCTTTCGGCCAACTGCGGTAAAAATGCAAGCTGCGTGATGATTTCCACCACCTCTTCCTTTTTGAATGCCATGTTCCTTTCCGAGGGCAAGATGGCTCTTTAACTGCGGATACTGTCCCGCGGTGAGGAGAGACGCAATCGTAATCATCACTTCTGTCTCTCAGGGAGAGTTCCTTTTCTCGGCTCAAACTTTCCCGAAAAAGCACATCATCGTTCAACTCTGCAAATTGCGGAGCAATCCTTCAAGATATTCTCTACCTGCTGTCTGTTTCTTCATTTCTCTTCACTCCCTTTATTGAAGCTCCACCTTACATTTCTTTCCCTACATTATACACCCCTGTAAATACGATATCTCAGTCTTCGCCTCTTTGCTTCATAAAAATAGCGTAGCAGCCAAAAACTGCTACGCTTAAAAAGTCTACTTTTTTTGAGGGATACATCAAAATCTACGATGGTACGTTCTGCTTTATAAAAATTTAGATAATCTTCTAGTGCCAGGTAAACCAGATGAAGAGATAGCCCGCCATTACGGCAACAAAGGTAAAGGGAATCCCGATTTTCATGAAATCGGAAAACTTCACCGTATAGCCGTTCTGCTTCAACATACCCACTGCCGTGATATTCGCACTGGCTCCAATCGGGGTAATATTTCCTCCGAGAGTCGCTCCGGAAAGCAGTCCGAAATAAAGCAGATAAGGTTCAATTCCGAGCAGTTGGCTGATTCCCGAAATAATCAGGCATGGTCGCCACATAGGGAATATTGTCCACAAAGGCGGAAAAAAAGTACGGATCCCCAGACAATGATGGTATAAAGCAGGAATAGATTCTTTCCTCCGACTTTGGCAATGCCATTTGCCACCATATCAATGATGCCGACATCGGTGATGCCTTGAATCACCAGAAATAAGCCGGTCAGGATACAGAGCGTTTCAAAGTCAACAGAAAGAACGAGCCTTCTTGAGATTTTTCGGGCATCCTCTTCATCCGAAAAATCCATGAGCATGCAAAAGCACGGCAATCACACAACAAATAGTCCCGTTAATCGTACTCGGCGTATTCGGGATGAAGGAAGCGATAATCAGACATACTACGACACCGCACCAAAAGCCACCGTCGGAAATATCCCTTCCACTTCCGTTTTTCCGTCGCTTCCACCGGTTGATTCAGCTTATGAAAAGGAAAATCATGACCGGAACCGTGAACAATGCCCCAAGCTCCACTGCCCAGAATATTCCCGGCCTTCCATGCATAAAGAAGAATTGCATAAAGTTCATTTTTGCATAGGCGCCGAGCATAATGGAGGTCGTATCCCCCACGAGCGTTGCCGCCCCCTGCAGGTTAGAGGAAACGGCAATCGCAAGGAGCATCGATACCGGACTGATTTTCAGCTTCTTGCAGATGGCAAGTCCGACCGGCGCAATCATCAGCACTGTCGCCACATTGTCGATAAAAGGCGAAACCGCACCGGCAAAGAGAGACATCAGAATAATCACCCACATCACCGTGGGACATTTTTCCAAAATAATCTCCGCCAAACGGTTCGGCATCTTGGATTCAATAAAGTAATACACGATGACCATGGTACCCCCGATCATCATGATTACATTCCAGTTGATGATCGAAAGCCAGTAGAGCGGATTTTCTCTTTAAAATACCGAAAAGGACAAAAGAGCACGGCCACGCTCCAGATTGCATACAGCCTCCACTCCGTTTTTGCAATCATCACGACATATCAGAATGAAGAGAATGATTGCAATCATTTGTAAATTCATAAATTAACCCTTCTTACTCCTTAAATGGAAGCTTTAAGATAATCTTTGCATAGTTCTGCTCTTCTTTCGAATGCGCGCCGGGTCTGTGTCCGTCCCAAGGAAAGGCTGCCCAAAACATGCCTTTCTTAATCTTCATCTGATGGGAAAAATCGCCTGTATAGCGCGCAGCATCCTTTTCCGCATTGTACGGGATACTTTCCGTAAAGTTCCTCTAAATTGCCCAGGCAATTTCTTCCGAACCTTCCTCAATAATCTGCACATCAATAAAGTTCTTGTGCGCTTCATATGTGCCATCGGAGAAAGCCTTGGTCTTGCCTCTTTCCACTTTAAAAAATCCGCCGTCAAAATCATATCTTCCTGCAGGAATCTCTCCTCCGGCCTTTTCCTTCTCCTCCCTAATCGCCTGTAAGCCCTTCTCGAGGTTCGGCAGAAGCGGTGCATAAAATGAATGTTATCAAGATGACGATAATCATAAAAGTACCTCCTTTTTGTACTGCTCATTGTGCAAGAGGTACTTTTATCAAGTTCTAATGCATTGTATCCTATAAGAACATAATACATTGCATCCTAATAAGAATGCGCTTGAAAGCGGATTATTCCAAAGTGAGCAGCAAGGCCATTTTTAAACTTCCGAGAGCCTTCACGCTGCGCGTCCGCCTTTAGCAAAATGGAACTGTTCTCCGGCATGGATGGTATGGTCTGTTCCTCATAATTAATGATTGCCTCTCCTTCCAGCGCGAAGAAAATCGCCTCTCGAGCCGCATGCTCGCTTAAGCCTGTCCCTCATCAAATGCCATCAGCACGAACTTCATTTTCTCATTGTGAACAACATCCATATTCACAATTTTTCCTTCCGCATGCGAAGTAAATCCTTTAATTGAAAAACCCTCACCGCCTTAATCACTTCATTCATCTTATCTTCCCTCCTAATATTTATTTTCGTATAAATTGCACCCTGTTTGCTTGCATTCCTACCAGCTCATCCACCTTGCAGAGAATGGACTCCCCTTGTAGAAAGGACCGTGGGATCCTGCAGCTTTGGGATTTTCCCCATAAACCTCGAGGTCCCCCGCATGGAGAATCAGAAACTTATGCTCGATCTCCCGGGCTGATATCGGTATTCCTGTCCATGGAAAATCAGAATCGGATTCCGACCGCCCCTCAAGCTCCTTCTGACACCGTGCAGCCTTCAGCGGCTGATTCTCTTCTATGGAAAAATACTTTTCCTGCTTCCAGTTTCATCTTTCCTCCTTTCTCCTTTCTCTTTACAGGTATACTGTAACATGCAGTTTCACACTATATTTGTTGCAAATATCACACTTTTACAGTCCTTCATTTCGTTTTATCTCGCAATTCCCATTAAATATACTTTAGTCTTATCCTTTCAAACATTTTATGTTTTAACTATCTCGATTTTTAGGGTTTTCACGTCGAAGGAATAGTAGCTGAAATAACACAAAAAATGACTTACGAGAGGAAAAATGAAAAAGAAAGCAGCAACAAGAGAGAATCAGGAAAAAGCTCCCGCTGGAAGAAGATGAAGCTAAGTTCCCGCATATCCGTTATTACCGGCTTTCTCAGTATTTTGATTCTGGCAGCTGTCAGTATCTCTATAATTTACATGGGAAAAATTACATTGTACAAATCCCTGCAGAAATATGAACGATAAAAATCCGGCTGGGTATTGCAGATCTGGACAATGTGGTAACGCAGGCGGAAACTACCGCCAATACCATTAAAGACGGGATGATTTACATTTACGATCAGACCGATCTGTCGGGTGGTGTTCCGGCAAATCCCTGGACCATCTATGATGATTACGGGAATTTACTGGAAACCAAAGATATGAGCGGCACCATATTCCGCTCCAGAATCATTGATACCACGATTCCCGCGAGTCGTTACAATGCGGAAACCACCATACTGGATTCCCTTTATTCCGCCATCAAAAATAATGAGTCTCTCCTGGGCGCCGGTGTCTTCTTGGAACCGGATGCCTTTTACAAAGGAATTGACGAATATGCTCCCTATATGACCAGTGAACAGGTGCAGAAAAGAGAAGTTACCAATGCCGCCTATGTCAATTACAAAGACCAGGAATATTACCTGAGAGCACGCGAAGTAAGGGACTCGTCTTGACCAATGCCTATGAAAACTTCGGAACAAACGAGTATGTTGTTTTCCGTTGTGGAGCCTATCTTCTATGGAAATGAATTCAAAGGTGTCGTAATTCTGGATATGAATACAGAAGCCTTTCCGGCATTGTGGAGCAGGAGGATTCCCGTTTTAAAAACTCTCTACAGTAGTGTAGTCGATACAAACGGCTGTGTGATGTACAGTATGAATGCCGAAGAGATATCTAAAGGATGTAGCTCCCCGCCGACAGCATGTCTACCCTGCAGTCCTTATGTGATAAAAATGAGCCTTTCTCAACGCATATTGCAAACAGCAAGGGGGAGCTCCTGCAATATAATGCTATGCCTTTGCAGGTAGAGGGCGTAACGTGGTGGGTTTCTATTTCCGTTTCCGAAAAGAGTATACTTCCGCCATTTCTCATATGGTTCTGGCTGCACTTCCCTCTCTTTTAGGAATTCTGATTCTGGTCGCTGCAGGTCATTTCTTTATTCGGAAAGGGCTTGAGCCATGCAAAAGCATTGTGACCGCAGAGATCGTCTGGCGGTAGGAGATTTCTCTCAGGATATCCAATATGCTTATCAGGATGAGATTGGAAGTATTTCCCTCATAGTATGGGAAGAGTGGTCAGTCGAATAAAAGTATCATCCATGATTTATCCGAAAAGCTATCCCAAATTGCCAAAGGTGACCTTTCCACTGACTTCCAAAACACGGATCTCTATGTCGGAGAGTATTCCTCTTTTTGGATAATCTCAAAAGAAATACTGCTTGATTTAAACAATACTGCATGGGAGAAATCAAAAGACAGTTCCACATCCGTCAACTCTTCCGCCTTTAAGCTAAGTGAATCTGCACAGTACCTTTCGGACGGAGCCTCTGACCAGGCCTCCTCTATTGAGGAATTGAGTGTGACCATGGATGAAATTTCCGCCAATATCCAGGAAACAGCAAATAGGTCTATCCACGCCCTTACCTTGTCCGATCAGGCGGAACAGGCCGTAGGAAAGATAATTTGAAGATGGAAGAGATGTCCAAGCCATGACAAATTACGGAAAAGTCTCGTAGAAATCAGTAAAATCATTAAGACTATAGATGACATTGCCTTTCAAACAAAATATCCTATCCCTTAATGCCGCGATAGAAGCGGCAGGGCCGGTGTAGCCGGAAAAGGGTTTGCCGTTGTTGCGGATGAAGTCGGTAATCTTGCACAAAAATCCGCAGAGGCCGCTAAAAATACGGCAAATTTAATTCAGGAAACGATTAGCTCTGTGAATAAAGGTGCCAAAATATCTACAGAAACAAAGGAATCCTTATCTCTTGTTTCCGAGCAAACCCAAAAAATCAATACAATCGTCTCTTCTATTTCGAGATGCTTCTCGGAAAAAGAGGCGGATGGAATTCAACAGCTTTAGTAATTGGCTTTGACGCAGATTTCCTCGTAGTACAACAATGCTACGGCTGAAGAATCTGCTCTGGCATCCACCGCACTTTCAAGCAGTCGGAAAGAACGGGCAGCAGTTGGAAAGTTTTAAATTACGAAGGAAAAGGGAAGACAACGATTAGAAAGAAGTCCCCTAAGCTCGTTATCTATGCCCGACTCGTGTATAGCTCTCATGAAAAGTTGTATGCTCCTAGCGAAACATACAATCCTTTTTCTATGTGGATGACGTTCATAGCAGCCTTTATTGACCTAGCTGTAGAGCGGTTTTTATCCACTACGTTTTGGCCCATAAACCAAAGCTGCTTTCTCTTATGCTTCCTGCTCCCTTCTTGCGAAGAACGACAAAACCGGCAAGGCTTGCTGCGGAAAGATCGAAAAAGAGATGCCCAAAGGGCTGTGAAGTTGTTGTCTCCATGTAGCGATCTGCATGACCGGAAACATTCTTTTCCCGCTCGGACGAGACTCACCAAGAACCTCACCCTTCTTTCTCTAGCAGTCTACTGCAGTCGGTGCAGGACGGTTCTCACCCAAGAACCTCGCCATGATTAGACGGTGTCGGACGATCCTCTCCCAGTACATTTCCGGGCTGAGGCGAACGGAGTGGACGGATTCACAATCGGTGTTCTGCTCCGCTGTTGCCACCACGCCGTTGTCCGCCATTACCCGGGGTTCAGGCTGAACAGGATTAACGGAACCACAGGGTTCTCCGGAACTACAGGCTGTACCTTTTCCTCAACTGCTAGTCATCTTTCACGGTAAGATCCACTGTGCTAACGCCGTTGTTGGCACCTGCCACTCTATCACGACCGGAGACGAAATCACGACCGTCTTTTGTTCTGGATGGCGCCCCATGTAAAGGAAGCTTTTCCCTTTATCTTTGTTATGATACAAATCATAACTCACATCCGCCTTCATATAGCCTACCAAGGTTCCGCGGATTGCGCCCTCTGCAGTTGTGGTCCTTTTCCGTAGCTGTCTCTGCTTACTTCTGCACTACCGGATGCGGAATTAAACTTAATCCCCTTCATAATGAGCTGAATCTTTTTAGCGGAGTTGTTGATCAGGTTATTCAAGCTTCCAAAGGTGCTGATCTGTGCCTGCGGATTTGCATAATTGCTCAAATCCAAATCCATAGCAAGCTCTACCCTGTCTTTTCTAAATTTAGAATTGCCGTAGTTAATGCGATAAATCATAGGATTACTGTCGTCAGATTTTAACTCATAATGCTTCTTGGCATCCTCAAGGTCCGTCGGAAGATGGAAGCTTCCATCGAGGTCTCTTGCCATCTCAAAAGCTTGCACGAAGCCCTGTTTCCATCTTGTCTACATCCACATCGGACATAAGAGAATTAAATTTTTGCAGCAGCATCAATAGCGTTATTTACAGCCGTTACATCCAAATCCGCCTTTAAAGAGTAGCTATCCTCTTTGTTGACCTCATAAACGGCATCACTGGTTGTGTCATAGTTCGTGCTTCCATCCTTTGCAATGGAAAGGTCTCCCTGCAGTACCGCATCTTCATTTTTCAGATTCTGCAATGGAAGGAATTCTCTTTAAAGACAGATTCTTCATTTCCGATGGTTTCTTTCCATTTCATTGGCATCCTGCGCGGAGATCTTTGCTTCCATCTGTCGACCGGCAATTTGAAGACTGATATCCGTTCCCTGCTTGTCATCGGTAACGACATCTTTTTACATTGTTTTCCACTGTCGTACTGAATCCACCGCCGGCTCTATCCACGGTAACCGGTGCTGTTGCTGTCGTTGCTACGTGTCTGCTGCTGCTCGTTGCAGGGTGGAGCTGTTGACTCTGCTTAGTTCCGCTTGCTGCGCTTGCCTCTGTGTACTTGTTGCCGGGGCTGCCGCTGCTAGTTGTGCCCGCTAAAGGCGCAGCTGCCTCGAGTGCTTGTCGCTGTAGAGCTTGCTTCTTCCGCTCTTAGCTACGAAGGGGGTGCTTGCGATAGCTCTGTCACAGCTGAGTGCAGCACTACCTGAATTTTCAAAATTTCTCTTTCTCATGTTTTTCTCCTTGGATTGATTATTTTTGTACCATAGTAGCTACTACTCTCATCCTCTGAAATAAACTATGTGGTACATGGTTTGGGGCAAGGTGCATACGATGCTGTAGACTCTTTTCCTTAAATCACTTTAATTAAAATTGCCCACAATCATTTTGCATAACTTGGCATATGATACTACGATTCCTAAGGAAAAGGCAATAGATAATTAATTTTAAATTATGAAAATTAAATAAAATCTTAAACATTTTTGTAAGAAATGTCAGAAAGGTTTTAAAAAGGAAGGGCTTCTTAAAATCCCTTCCTTGAATAAAATTTCTTTTTCAAACAATTTAATCTTCCGAGCAAATTCTCCCCCGTTTCGGGAACAAAATGCCCCGCACCCTACGCCCAACACAAAATGGAGTTTTGCAATACTGAGATCCACAAATCCATTTCATAACTGTTTTCCACCGTAGCCGTAACAATCCCATTATGATAATGAAAGAAGGTTTTTTGCTTGTTCTAAAGCACTCGGCGCAAGAGCCACCGCCTCCATGCCTTCCCTCACCCACTTGGGGTAAGCCCTGTCCCCTTCAATACGGGCGGTCCAATCCTTCTTTTTCGTAGGAAGAAGAATGGAACAACTTTCCTCTCAGTCTGTCTCCCTGCATAGCCAAGAAGAATTACAGCCTGCACATGCTCCTCCTCCGCATAGGAGAAACTCTCCCCTGTCAAAGGTTCCTCCCACCCAACAGGTACTAAGGCCCAGACCTTCCGCAAAAAGAAGGAGTTTTTCACCGTAGTAACCGATTTTCTCCCGAAAGTGGGGCTGTCCCGGATTCCCCTTCAAAAGAAGGAGGCTTCGTACATTTTTAAATAGTCCATAGCTTTTTCCGAAACGGGAAAAATGCTCTGCTTCCGTCTTCTACAAATTCAATGGTAAAACTGCTTTCCGTATTACCTCGAGAATCTCTTCCTGTATCTTCCGAGATGCAGTCTTCCTGCAATTCTTCTTTTAGAAAAATATCATATGCGATTTCCGATGCAATATCGTCTCGTCCATGCTAGTCCTTCTTCCATTTCCATCGCACATGCTGAAAATCAAGGCATATCCTATAAAAGCTGTAAATATCCGGCAATTCTCCCAAGATGACAAAGCCGAGTATTGCGGAGAAAATAACCTGACTATAATCAAATACGGAGATTTCCTTCGCGGGGGCATAGGAATACGCCTTCGTTACGAAAATCTGTCCCACAACCGCACAAAGTCCCGCGCCCGTCAGGAAAAAGCAGCTGTTCCGCACTCAGGGTCTAAACTGCAGAAGGCAAATGGGTAAGAGCGCAATAGAGGAAATAAAGGAAAAATAGAACACAATCTGTGCCCCTCTTACGCCATGCGTTCCAAGCTTTCGCACAAAGGTAAAAGCCGTTCCGGCACAAAAACCTCCCAAAAGACCGACCAGAGCCGGAAGCCCTAGAGTCCCTGTCCCGGTTTGACAACAAAAGGCCGCACCGATTAAGGCGACCAGACAGAAACGATACTGGTCAGATTCGGTTTTTCCTGCAAGATGAAATGGACATCACAATGAGAAAAAAACGGTGCCATTTTCTGCGAGATACTGGAATCTCCCAGCTTTAAATATCCAATCGCCCAGAAATTACAAATCAGCCCGGCTGTTCCGAAAAACAGCGCAGAAAAGGGAGCCGATTCTTTCTTTTCTACATAAAAGGACACACCTTCGCGTGCGCATGATAATGTAGAAAACGCACCAAAGGCTACCGCATTTCGGAACATGGCCTTTTCAATGACCGGAACCTTTCCGGACAGCTTTACAAAAAGCTCATTCCCGGCAAATCCGCCGCGGAAATCATAATGGAGATAATCCCCTTCTAGGCGTTTATCGTTTTACAATCTGTTCAGCTCATCTCTTAATCCACTTTCCATTTGGTAAAGTCCGGAATGGCCACCGCCTGTCCGCCGAGCGCAATCGACTCCTCGGAAAGAGCCGTAATGCTCATCCAGCTTTGCCATATCATAGACATCGATAGGGCATGGGAAGCCCTTCCTGCAGGCAGTGAATGAATTCGGAGAAAACAAGATAATCCATTCCTCCGTGTCCCTTCTTTACGCCGGCCTTAAGGTAATCCTTCCAAAGCGGGTGCTCATACTGCTCGCGGAAGCGTTCCACATTGCCCCACTGTTTCTTCCAGTCAAAATGATCCTTTGCCCCCTCATCTCCGTCCAGGAAAAATCGAAGCATTGTCTTCCATATACATGCCCTTCGTACCTTGTACGGTAAAGCCTCGGGAATAAGCGCGTGGAAGCGTGGTATCCAAGGTCAGTAAAATGCTTTCTCCGTTACTGCAGTGAATCATGGTGTTCACAATATCTCCCTGCTGAAAAACCGTATTCTGCAGTACCTTATCTTCCGGCTTCTTTCCTGAATATAGTCTCGAAGTCCTGCCGCTTTGGACGCCATGGAGCAAAGGCTCAGCATCCTGTTTCCTCTATTAATATGTAAAATTTTAGCAATCGGACCTAACTCGTGCGTGGATAATTTTCCGAATCCGATGGATGTAATTCATCCAAACGATAATGACGATTCTCTCTTCCGAAAGCGACTTTCTCCCGCAAAATCATGCTTATAGCCGCCCTCACAGTGAAGCAATCTCCGAGAACCCTGTCTCCGCCATACGTGATAAAACCATCATTTCTGTCTCTGCCGTAGACACAGTTCTCCATAAACATAATGGGCGTCTGGTTTCTCATAGCAGTCCACGAGTCTCCAGCACTCGGCAACGGAATAAGCACCGCCCACCTCGGAAGCCACCGCCTTCCGGCACGCATAGCGGCAATCGTGATTTCACCTGTGAGGTATCCCATGAGGCGGGAAATGAGAACCGCATCCCAGTTCTTTTCATCTCCAGCATCTCTCCCGGTAGTCGGAAAAGCACTTCGGTCTTTTCCTGCCCCTATATCCTTCCAAGGCCTTTTGCGATATCTTCTCTCTGATCCTCATACAAACATCGCAAAGCGCAATAAATTCCACATCCGGATGCTCTGAATACACATGTTCTTACCAGCTCAGTCCCCTCTGTCCGAGACCGACCACTCCCAGATTGATCTTTCTTCCCATTATGACCCCTTTCTTGTACTATGTCATAGCCTTTATACGGTACATCCGATTCTCTTATTTTTCTCAAACTAGTTTTCAATTCTAACATAATTTCAAAAATTAATCACTTTTTGCTTTTGTTCTTTATCAACTGACAAAATCTTTACTCTCTATTCCGTTTTTCTTCTTTTTCTTTTGTTTTCCTAAATGGCTTAGAAATCATTTTGAGATTTTTCCCATAAAATGATAAGATATTCCCAATCATTGCAGTTATTTTGCAAATACGGATTGACCCATCCTGCTGCAGCTGACTGCCGAACGAGGAGGTTTCTATGAAAAATATTGGCAAATGCCGTTTCTCTGGGGTTGCTCGCCCTATCTCTTTCAGCCTGCAGGAGCTGCCATAAGAAAAGACAGCAATCTTCAAACGACCGCCGGGGAGAGTTCCGCTGAAGAAAAAGAATCAAGAGCTTATGGACGCCGGAAGTCCCATAGATAAGCTGGATGTCTGCATCGGCCCTCTCCGGAAACCATGGATCCCCAGCTGAACTCCACGCTGGACGGAGGCACTCATGATTATGCACTGTTTGAAGGACTGCTAAAATACGGAGAAGACGGGAAAGTCCTCCTGCCATGGCGGAAAGCTGGGAAGCCTCGAAAGACGGGCTCAGCTGGACCCTTCCATTTACGGGATGGCTTAAAGTGGTCGGACGGTCAAGAACTGAGTGCGAAGACTTCGTTTACTCTTTCAGAAGACTGGCAGACCAAAAAGACGGCGGCTCCCTATAGCTACGATATGTTGAACATGGTAGCAGGCTATGAAGAAGCGACAAAGGGAAACGGAAGCATTGCAGGTAGAAGCGCTCGGATAAGAAGACCTTTATCGTTCATCTTTCTACTCCGCTCAGCTATTATGAGAAAATTGCAGCATTTGTTTCTTTGGTTCCTCTTCGAAAAGACATTCTGGAGAAAAACGGGAATCTTGAGCATCATCAAGCTTCCAGCTACATCTCAAACGGAGCCCTATCAGATGAGCTGAGTTTGTGGATGGAGACTACATTGCCTTTAAAGAAAAATCCCTATTATTACGATGCCGACAAAGTCAGCGTAAACGAGTTGATCTTCCACCTGGTGGACGATGATAATTCCGCTTACAATGCTTATCAGGGAGTGGAAGTCTGATGTCACGAGCCGTATTCCTTCCGAGGAAATGTTCCTTCGAATACCGAAGATTTTAAAACCTATCCCATGCTCGGCACCTCGGGATGGTATTTAACACGGAAAAAGGCCCCTTTGACAATCCGAAGGGTTGCAAAGCCTTTGCATTAGCCATTGATAAAGAAAGTATATTGCCGAAAATATTTTTGAAGGCCATCGTACGCCTGCCTCCACCTTCGCTTTGAAGGAATCACGGATCCCGCAGACGTGAAGCTCCTTTTATGGAAAAAGACCTTGCAGGACTATGGAACGCCCTTCCATCCGGACGATTATGAAAAGACTGAAGAGGCCAAGAAATTGATGGCAGCAGGTTACCCTGAACGGAGAAGGTTTCGAAGGTAAAATACTTAAACAATGCCGGCGGAGCAAACAATACCATTTTCGAATATCTGCAGAGGCCTCTCAAAGAGCTCGGAGTGGAATCGAAATTGATACCCAGGAGTGGAAGGTCGTTCGCAACCCAGCACGTCGGGGACTTCCAGTTGACTCTGTTTTGTATGGGTTTATGACTACAATGAGCCCTTCACAGCTTCTGAATGTTTTCCGTTCCCAAGGATCGGAAACAACTACGGCCGCTACAGTAATGAATCCTATGACAAGCTGATGCAGGAAGCCATGGCCGAAAGTGACGGGGAAAAACGTTCGAAACTCCTGCATGAGGCGGAGCAGATTCTGCTCGAGGACCTGCCGATGGCGCCTATGGTATTTTCTAAAGACAACTACCTGGTTCGTCCCAATTTAAAGGGCATGCAACACCTCGAGACCGGAAATACTTTATTTTATGTATTGCACAAGGACGGAATAGGATTCGCTATTTTCAGCACGGTGTGAAGACGGAGCAAAAAGAATTTCTTCTGCTCCGTCTCTTCTGTTTCCGACAAGACCTCTTCTTGTCATCTTTTTATTGTGCAAGGTGGTTTTTCCAGACCGTCCGTATAGAATTCCGCACTGTACAGTCCTCTTACCGTAGCATAAACGGAACTGTGATTTCCCGGAACTAAAACGACTGCATTTCCCCTTTCTTCCACCTCATACCGCTTTACTCCATGCAGGAAATCGTCCGGTTCCGTCAGGTAAAGTGCGGTAAGCTTTCCTGCGTGAGTCCATTCTCCTCCAAGAACCAATGCGACTCCCGGAAGTCTTTCTTCTTTACGTCGCGAAGTCCGATATGCTCCAAAAATAAATGGCTGATCGTTCTCAATTTGTTCCTTGGCCCACTCGGAGAAGGAATTCAAATTTCGCTGTTTCTTCTGCTTAGCAGGGCTTCTTCACTATAGTTTGCGGAATTTTCTTCCCTCTGCATCCGCACTTAAGTTCGATGCACTGCTAACGGCCGTCCCCTGCTTCCTGCTCTTCTTTATACAGAGCGATTGCCGTTTGATCGGCACCGTTCTCTTTCTTCCAGCACAGTCTTTAGCTTATGATTCCGTCCGAAAAATCTTAAGAGAAGCATCTTCGTTGTCGCGCAGGATATTTTGTACTTCCGTATCATGGCTCTCAAGTAGTAGTCCAGGAGATCCCGTTCAACAGCATAGTAAGAAAGTGCTGCAGAATACTCCTTCTCTCCTCCTGCATTCTCTACCTGCTCCGCAATGTTCGCCCGATCAATGATTCCGCTCCCTGCTGCATATTCCTTGAAGCCGTAGCTGTACGTCTTTTCTTCCACATGGACTTTTTACTGCTAAAATCCGATTCATGAAGGTCTACTCCGGCTATGAAGAAGGATTCTTCTTTCCTCCAGACGCTTTTCTCTCCAAAGCCTCCCGCTCCAGTCTGTCCCTCTCCGCCTTAAGACGTGCCTCTTCTTCACTATCTTTCTTCTGCTGCGCTCTCTTTCTCTTTGCTTTCTTTCCGCCCTCAGCTCTTCGTTCAATCTCTTCTTTTCGCCTTAGCTCATTTTGTGCGTGATATTGATAGAGCTCTTCCGCTGTCCCAAACGGATTCGTTGTTGAGGGGTTGTAGCTTGTTTGCCAAGCGGAAGTGCTGCCGGATCCTGCTCCACCGGCGCTTCCCGATCCGCCGAAGCTTCCGGAACCGCCTGAACGTCCGCCTCCACCGGATCCACCTGATCCGCCACTGGAACGACCGCCTCCGCCGCCTGAACCGCCTGAGCCTCCTGAATGAATGCCGCTTCCTCCTCCGGAAACCGCCTGCGGCCTTAAAAGCCACTGTGTTCTCTTTTGTCCTGTCCTCCGGCGTTCAGAGGCCTCGGTCTGTTTTCTCTCCTTCTCCGCTTCCTTTTCTTTCTCTACCGTACTTTTTACGCCCAGTTCCGGCTTAAAGACGGATTCGCCCTTTTTTCATTGGCCCACTTTCCGCCACTTGACACAAAATAGCCGTCCGGAGTCTTTTCATTCTCCGCCATTTTCCCGGTATCGGCAGCAAAATAATAACAGTATCCGTCAATCCACTGCCAGCCCTGCGCCAATTTTCCAAGAGAAGCTTCCTTCGTATCCAGGAAGTACCACTTTGCCTTCCATCTGTACCCAACCTGTTGCCAGCGTTCCTTTTACCGGATCAATAAAGTATTTCTGTCCTTTATCCCTCTACCCAGCCCGTTTTCTTTTGTCCATTTTTGATCCAGAAAAATCCATGTGTCACTCGGTCTGCACCCATTTTCCGGCCGTCCCTGACTCTTCCGCTCTTACTGCCAGCGGGGAAAAATGCAGTCAATGCCGCAATACTCAAAGGTATAAGTCCTTTTTGCCCAATGCTTCATGATTCCTCCTTCTTGTCTATCCTATAGTTATATATACTTATCTGAATTACAGTTTTTCCATATCTTTAGGAACATCGACCGCTTTAGAAGGATTAAATAAGTGAGTTTTGTTTGCATTTTATCTAAAAATAATTAATTTTCATATTATAGGATGCTTGCTCAATAAAAAGCCAGCCTGCCAAAAAGGCAGACGACTGTGAAATTGCTCTCAACACTCACTTAATCATGGCGGATTTAACCAATCGATTAAGAGCACCTTATACTCTCCGGCTCATCCACAAAGCCATATGTCTCGAATTTTGGAAAGAGCTCCCACTCGGCATTCGGTATCGCATCGTACATCAGTCTTTGCGATATAGTGAGCAGAGATCCTCCGCACCGCTAAAAATCATGGTCGGGTAGGAAAAAGCTCCGGAGCTTTCTCCTCATAGTCATAGTCACGAAGACTTCCTGCTCGGCGTAAATTCATTCGGTCCCCATGCGGAAACATAGCTTCCGTTCCGACTATTTTCTTTCTTCAGGCACCCTGACTGTCCTCCGGGAAAGGCTCCGCGCAGTATCTTTCCATAAAAAGCTTGAGCGCACTCGAGATACCCGGCGCTTCATAATTTCCTGCTTTCTTCCGCCTTTCGAAAGGCTTCCGCACATCTTTTCCCATATAGCCGATACGGCGCTTTTGCTCCGATTCCCAAACGCTGTTGTAGGGGGAGCGTATCTGGAAAGAATCATGGATTTAATGCCTTTGGTGCACAATCCGAGCTGTAAATAATGGCAAGCATGCCCCTCAGGACTGTCCAAGCAGGTGGATTTCTCGAGATTGAGGTATTCCAGCCTCTATCAACTCCTCTACCCAGTGTCTCTTCGTCCAAAGCTCGGCCTCCTCCAAGAAGGATTTTTCCAGCGCTAAGCTGGTCGTACATGATGATCTGTCTCTGATCCCGATCACGCTATGTCGTCCAGAAGCTCAAAATAATTATGGGTGGAACCCGCCCGCCGTGAAGGAGCAAAGGGCGCTTTCGGGTTTTTCTCCCTACAATCCGATAATATGTTTCATAGTTTAGATAGGGTATCATCCCTTCCGTAATCTTTGCCATCTTTTCTCCTCTACTCTGCAACTCTGTTGTGCCGTCTTCCTTAACGATAAGAAGGTCCTTCGGATAATGGTTCGCTCACGCAGCCGTCTTCCGTGATTAAGACAAGGTCTTCCACACGCGACGCCGATATTTTCCTCCGGAATATAAATGCCCGGCTCCACGGAGAAAGCACTGTCCAACCTCACTGACTTCCTCATTAACGGAAGAAACGTCGCCGACCCCATGATCCTCAATTCCGGCAGAGTGTCCGGTTCTGTGGGTAAAATACTTTTCCGAAGCCTCTTTCTTCAATATAATTTCGACAGGCCAGGTCGACATCACACATCCTGTTCCCGGCTTCGCCATGGCAATGCCTCTGCAAGACTCGCATCCTCGAACAATCTGATAACTCCTTGTGTCTTTCACTGACCCTCCGAGGAAGACGGTTCTCGTCATGTCGGAAATGTAGTTATCGAGGACCTGCCGATATCCAAAAGGACACAGTCCCCTCTTCCCTTCGTATCATCCGTCTCATGATGCGGATCCGCCGCACCCTTCCATAAGCGGTTATCGGGTCAGAGGAAACATCGGACGCACCGTGCTGTAGAGATCCCCTGCACTCGCATTCAATTCTTTTCTCCGTATGCCCTTACTCATAGGAATGAGCTCATATGACTGCATCGTTCAGTAAAGACGACTGAATCAGCTTCTCCTGCTCGTCCTTATCCTTAATCTGTCTCACCTTATCCACGATAACGGAACCGTTTGCATAGGGAGAAGCGGCTTCAGCTCCTGCAGGCGGAGGAGAGCGGGCAGGCCAGTGCTCTATCCACGCCCAGGGGGCTTCTTGTCCACCCACCTGGAAAGCAGCTCCACGCTGTCTTCCATGTGCCAAAATACTGAATCTCTACGCCAAGGTCCTCTTCAATCGGGAAAAGGCGGTTCACAAAGAATCTTTCCTTTCTTAGTACTGATATACAAGGCAAAGCATTCTTTCTCCCGGATGAATCCATTTTGCCCGTCAACAAAAATGGCGGAGGATCGGTAATAATCTATTTGCGGAAGATTTCTCTCCTCCATTTTTGTAAATTCTCTTTAATCTCATCCATATCCATCTTCCTCTATTTCTAAATGCTACGTGCTGTGCTTTCTTCTTTAAGCATCCCTTTTTGCGTTCCGCTGAGTAGCCTCTTCTTAAGCGCCCTTTGTATCTCCGCTTGCCTTTTATCGCTGCACTCTTCCGAGCTGTCTCCGCCCGCAAGCTTCTCGACCTCGGGAACGGTAACCATGTTGTAATCGCCTTCGATGCTGTGCTGTAAGGCGGAAGCAGCTACCGTAAACTCCAGTGCCTTTCGGCTTGTCATCTCCCTAAGAAAGGAGTAAATGGAGCCCTGCTGCAAAGCTGTCTCCGCCGCCGATGCGGATCCTACGATATGCACGGGTAGACCTTCGAGAAGAGGCATTCCTTCCCGTCATAGAGGAGGCCTGACCAGTCATTAGTCCGAAGGCACTTCCATTTCTCTAAGCGTGATGGCATACTCAGAGAAGCGGAACTGTTCCATCAGCTTCTTCGCCACCTCTTCGTAGCCCTCTTTATTCAGCTTTCCGCTATGCACATCGGTCTTATCCGTTTGAATGCCCGAAGACGGTCTTTCGCATCCTCTTCGTTAATAAGAACCAGGTCAATATACTCGCTTAGCTCGTCATGGCTTCTCTTGCCGCCTCTTTCGTCCAAAGCTTACTGCTGGTAGTTGACATCGCAGGAAAATCTTCACGATTCTTCTTTGTGACTTGGCAGGCTTCCCGAGCAAATCTGCAGAACATTTTCAGATAAGGCAGGGGTGATTCCGTAAATGGAACCACCCGCACCGCTAAAGATGCTCTCCCAGTCAAAAGTCCTCTTCTTTCGCTTCGGAAAATCGCGGAATGCGCCCCATCGTAGGCAAATGCTGCGCTGAGAGGCACCCTTTTCATTGAAAATAAATCTCGACTCTGTCTCCCCTGCGACAATCTTTCCCGGCATCTACCCGCATCTCCTGAGAGAATTGATCGCCGCCTCGCCTGATCATATGGGCAGGGAGCTTCGCAACATAGGAAAACATCGACTCCGAAATTGTGCGTAGGAAACAGCCACATTGGCCTCCGCTCCGCCGAGTAAACTGCACATTTTCTCGCCTGCACAAAAGCGCTCATAATGGTAAGGCTACAAGCGCAGCATCACTTCTCCGAAACAAACTACCTTTGCCATGAATACCTCCAAGTTTTTCCTATTGATTTTCGTTTAAAACTATCCGATTGCTCACTGCATTTTCTTGCTTCTTTATAATGAAATCGATTCTTCGCAGAGTCTTGTAATTTCATCCCAAGCTCCTTCTTCGATCATCTTATCCTTTACCATATAGCTTCCACCCAGGGCGCACAGATGAGGGAGAGGCGAGTATCTCCCAAATTCTTTCAGAGAAATCGCCGCCGGTAGGCATAATCTTTAAACATGGGGAAGGGGACCGGCTAAGGCTTTTAATCATGGCTAAGCTGCCGAGTTGCTCTGCCGGGAAGAATTTCAAAACCTTTAAATCATACTTTAAAGCCTTATGATATTCACTCGCACAGCTTACTCCGGGATAAATCGGCATTATTTTTCTCCGTGCATACTCGAATCAGCTCCTCATCAAAGCCGGGACATACGATGAACTTCGCGCCGTTGTCCATCGTTTCAATCTGTTCGTAGTGGTCACCGTACTCGGCTCCAAGCAGCATCTCCGGGATTGCTGCACTCATCAGGCGAAGTGCGGTGTCCGCCCTTCTGCACGAAAGGTAACCTCTCCAATCGGAATGCCTCCCTTTACAAAGGCTCTTTCCAAATTCACGGCATCTCTCTCCGGATTTTTTTAACTTAATGACCGGAACAATACCCCCTACCTCACTGATCTCTCTGCAATACTGTCCATTTATCTTTCTCCTTTCGGCTCATGTATGGTTTCCTGCACACTATCATTTAGGATGAACCGTATTGTTTTATTTCTATCAAAAATTCTTCCGATTATATAGAATAAAAAGAAGAATTTTCCTTAATTCTCTCTGTTTTTCTTTTGTCTTTTTCTTTTTTGTCGTATACTGTAACTTCAGTGTCAAAAATTTTGTCCTATTTTATGCACATACTGACTATATGACTATGCACCAAAAATACTTTTGACTATGCACAAAGAATACTTTTGGTATGCACAAAAAGATACTTTTTCGGCTTGCAGGGTTAAAAACAATGCAACGGAAAGATAGAGGAATAACAGCAAAGGAGTTTCTGAAAAATATGAGGCAGGCTTATTGTAGAGGGATTTCTTCCCGACTTAACAAAATCTTTTTCTTTTTGCCCCTTTTTCTTCTTTTTCAGCTTTTTATTTTTTCTTTTTCGATGAAAGGCTATGCGGAAGAAAAACACGGACATCGCTTTGAAGTCTTACTACAGCTTTGCAGTATAAGGGCTCTGGCTTTTCCGCCTACAATAATGACGGTCAAAGGCAGAGCCGTACCGATAGCTATCCCACTGCAATGAAGGTATTGTTGAAGCATCAGCCCGAGGGGCTTAGCGGTACGATTCAGTATCAGGCAAATATTTCCGGAAGCGGTTGGTCAAGCGTCTTTGAAAACGGGCAGGTTGTCGGAGACGGACAGGAGATGCCGCTCGAAGGCATTCGCATTTTTCCCTAAACGGAGACTTGGCATCGCAACATGATGTGTACTATCGCACTTCCGTACTCGGAGAGTGGCAGAACTGGGCAGAAAAATGGTGAGGACAGCAATCCCGTCGGAGTCGGAAAAGCACATTGACGGAATAGTAGTTACTGTTGTAAAAAGGGTGAAAAATCCGCAGGAAGAGCAAGCCGCTGCAAGTCCGGAAAAAGCTGTATCTACGGAGGGAAATGTCGATTCAAAAAAGCCCATGGTGGCTCTTACCTTTGATGACGGTCCCGGAAACTATGAAGACCGCATCTTAGCCGTATTACAGAAGTACAATGCCAAGGCTACTTTTTCTATGTCGGAACCCAGGCTGAGAAGTATCCTTCACAGTAAAAGCGGATGGCCGATGCCGGAATGGAAATCGGAAACCACAGCTATAAGCATGAAAATCTTCCAAAGCTTTCGGAAGCCGGTATCGAAACTTCTCTTCGAAGACCAATTCCATTCTTCGTAAGCTTCTCGGTCAATCCGTGAGTCTGGGTCTGTCCCTCCGTATGGAGCAACCGGCGGCAGCGTTAAGTCTGCCTTTAGCTCCACAGGGCAGCCGTCCATTCTTTTTGGAGCATCGATACACTGGACTGGAAAGACCAAGAACACCCATAATACGGTCAATGTTGTGCTCACGCAGGTAAAGGACGGAGACGTCATCCTGATGCATTCCATTTACAAGCAGACTGCGGAAGCTGCGGAGCAGATTGTTCCCGCTCTGAAAGAAAGAGGCTATCAGCTGGTTACTGTGTCTGAGCTGGGCCAAGGCAAGAGGTGTCTCTTACAGCTCGGAAAGAATTACAGTTCGTTTAGAAAGAAAAAGTAGGACAGTAAAGAGAGGTGCCGCTACTCATGCGGCACCCTTTTCTATTTAACAGGTATTGTAATTATTAATCTTTATTATTTATCTTTTATTATTTATCTTTATTCTGCACCTTTTTACATCGTCATAAAGGTGGCAGTACACAATATGACCATTCCCATATCCTTCTTTCCGGAGCTTTGTTCTTGCAGATTTCCACACCCTTGCAACGGGTATGGAACTTACAGCCGGAAGGCGGATTTGCCGGAGAAGGAATGCTTCTTCCAGAATGATTCGACTCATCTTAGCCTCCGGATCCGGAATCGGGATTGCGGAGAAGAGTGCTTGTAGTAGGGGTGGAGCGGATTGGCAAAGAGGTCCCTGGTATCGCCGAACTCCACAATATTTCCCTAAATACATAACACCTACCGTATCGGAAATATGCTCCACTACGGAAAGGTCGTGGGAGATAAAGAGATAAGTCAGCTTAAACTTTTCCTGTAAATCCTCCAGAAGGTTAATCACCCTGTGCCTGAATGGATACGTCCAGTGCGGAAACCGGCTCATCGCAGACCACGAATTCCGGGTTCAAAGCCAAAGCTCTTGCAATACAGATTCTCTGTCTCTGTCCGCCGGAGAACTCATGCGTGGATAGCGTCCTTTATGGAAGGGCTGCAGACCGCATTCGTCCATAATCTTATCAATATACTCCTCATATTCATTCATCGGAACGAGCTTATGTCCTTCACCGCTTCTCCGATGATTTCTCCGACCGGAAGCTCGGGAGAGAGAGGAGAAAGGATCCCTGGAAGATGATCTGCATCTTGGTACGCATCTCATTCTATCTCATTCTTCGGAATATCGTAAACTTCTCTTCCGTTGAAAGAGAACCTGTCCTGCTGTCTTTTTCTCCGCCGAGACGTAAAATTGCTCTTCCGGTAGTGGTCTTTTCCGCAACCGGACTCTCCAACGAGACCCATGGTCGTTCCTTCTTGATATGGAAAGAGATTCCGTCAATTGCCTTTACCTGACCGACAACGGTATTGAAGAATCCGCCCTTAATCGGAAAAATATTTTTAACCCGTTCACTTCCAAAAATATTCTCTTCATTGTGAACAATAGGCGTGAAATCTTTCATTTCGCTTTTTCCATCATTTCCTCGATTTCTTCTTTAAACTCTCTACAACTGGTTCTTTATGAAGCGTCTCAAAAATCGCTTTTCCCGGACTTTAATCTTTCTAGTGCTTCATCACTAGAGATAACAGCTGACTCTGTGTGTTTCGGATAACCAAATCTCCCTGGATATAATCCGTCGCAACAGGGCTTCCGCTTTGTCACAACGATCTCGGAAATAGCAATACTCGGCATATTAATCGGATTCGGCACCTTACCGGGAATGGAATAAAAGCTTATCCACTTCTCTTCCCTACTACCGGTTTTGGAAGCCATAAGTCCGATGGTATAGGGTGAGCGGGATGGGCAAAGATTTCGCTTGCCGTTCCGGCCTCCACTACGCGTCCGGAGTACATGACTCACGACATAGTCCGCTCATCTCCGCAATGACACCGAGGTCATGGGTAATCAGCATGATAGAAGAATTAATCTTATCCTTTAGTCCGCGTAAGAGATCCAAAATCTGCGCCTGAATGGTTACATCGAGTGCTGTAGTCGGCTCATCGGCAATGATGAGCTTCGGGTTACAGGCGAGCGCCATTGCAATCATAACACGCTGTCGCATACCGCCGGAGAGCTCATGAGGATACATCTTATAGACACCTTCACTGTTTTGCAATCCCAACCATCTCCAAAGAGTTCTATGGTTCTCTTCTTAATCGCTTCCTTTGGTATTGTATTCATTCTCGCGAAAGAGGAGGACCCTCATCGACCTGATCTCCAATCCTGAAAAACCGGATTTAAGGAAGTCATCGGCTCCTGGAAAATCATGGACATGAAGTTTCCGCGAAGATGCTGATGCATATGCTCAGGAGTCTTCGTAATTTACATAGACCTTTTTCACCCGTATTCAAATCGAATGGAGCCTTCCACAACCTGTCCCTCGGGACGCTGCAACAGCTGCATGAGAGAAAGGCTGGTTACGGACTTTCCGCAACCGGACTCTCCTACAACGCCGACCGTTTTTCCTAAAGGAACATCAAAAGCTTACGGAGTCCACACTCTTTTACGGTTCCCGCATCGGTAAAGAAGAAGGTATGGAGGTTTTCAAACTCTACCGCATTGGCCGGATTCTTCATTTCCGTAAGATATTCACTTTCCGGAACATTTCTCCGTGTACGTTTCTTTTCCAGCTTGGATGTAATTGCTTTATTTTCTTTCGATATCCTCCGGGATTCTTTCGCGGAAAGATAACCGTCATTTCTTGCCATAGTTTTTCCTCGATTCTATCGTTTCATCTTCGGGTCAAAGGCATCTCTTAAGCCATCGCCCACCAAGTTGAATGCAAGTACCGTTAAGAGTAAGCAAACTCCGGCTGGAACCCAAATAAATAGATAGTTACTTAGTACATACGTGTTGTTTACATCGTTAATGATGTTTCCCCAAGAAGCGAAGGGGAACTTTACACCGAGTCCCAGGAAGGACAGAACCGCTTCCGTAAGGATGACTCCGCCGAGGCTCATGGTACAGGTTACGATAAGCTGCGGAATAACGTTCGGCAGTAAGTGTCTGAAAATACGGTGTACAGGCTTAATACCCGTTGCTTCCGTTGCCGTCATGAACTCCTGCTCACGGAGCGTCAAAATCTGTCCGCGGACAAGTCTTGTGATGGACGGCCAGCCGAAGAAGCCGAGTATAATCATCAGATAGAACATTCGAAGCTTCGGATCGACACGCATCGCATCCATTGCTGCACCGATGATGATATAGATAGAATAGTCGAATGCAGTAGAACACATCCACAACTCGCATGATCAGATTATCAATCCCATCCGCCGAAGTATCCGGAAATTCCACCCATAATCATACCGATTAAGGTTTCAATGATAACTACGACAAATCCGATATAGAGTGATACTCTTCCGCCATACATCAGTCTCGTCAGCATATCCATTCCGTTCTTATCGGTTCCGAGCGGATGTGCCTTACTCGGTGAGGAATAGGTATCATAAACCATCTGCTCTCTCGTTTGTCTGATGTTGTAGGCTTTGGAAGGTGCATCGTATTCAATGTTGTATACGGATTCTTTACCGTCCGCATCCTGATAGGTAAAACTCTTACTGTCCGCTTGGATCTCAGACAGTAATCTCTCTTTAAACTCCTTTGACAGCTGGATATCACTCATAATGGTGTTGATGACATAACGTCCTGCTGTTGCATAAACCGTTCCGTCTTTTTCTACGGTACCGTCATCCGAAATAGTATAGTTTACCCCGTCCAGAGTGAAAGGAACTTTCCTTTATTGCTGTATGCCTTCAGAATATTTAACTGCTCGTTAAAACTCGGTGTTTCCGCATCCGGCAGCTGTTACCAGGTCCACTGCGGCAAAGGCGACGGGAGTCGCGCCTTTACACTGATAATATAAAAAGTCTTTTCCGGCTTCCTCATAGCTGTGGGTTTTATCCCTGCGGAGAACTCGGTCTGTTTCTTTCCTTTTGCCAAAACAAACTGTGCCTGCGCAAGGGCAGGGAAAGCATCCTTTTCCGCCTGCTGATAACGAAGCTCGGTGTTTACTTTTACACCGGCATACTTCTGGCTTTGCACATCCTTTCTATAGAAGAGCTGAGACTCCTTATATGAGAAAGGGCTCCACCCAAAAAAAGGAAAAAGAGGAACATGGCAAGTAAGATAATCATGCCGAATACCGCAATGCGGTTTCGGAAGAAACGCTTGGCTACCATGGCACCGGGAGAAAGAGTTTTAACACGACGGTCATCATTTTGGGGAGTATTCCGCCTTTTGTCTCCTTTTCCGCAGTAGATTCATCTGTTCTGCTGTCCGCACAGCTTCTTCCGCTTTCTGTTCTGCTACGCTTCTTCAACCGCAGTCTGTTCATCACTGTGTTTTTCCATCTCAGACATCTTTCCTCCCTTCCTACGCAATACGAACACGGGGATCAACAACCGCGTATAAAATATCGGTAATTAAGTTCCCGACCAAAGTCAACGCTGCAATAAATACCAGGTAGAACATGGAGAACGGAATGTCTCCGGAAATCATAGCCTGATAAGAAGTGTATCCGATACCGGGGATAGAGAAAAGCTGCTCCGTAATCATGGCACCGGAGAAAAGCCCCGGAAGGAGGTTCCCCAGATGGTAACCAGGGTAATCAGGGTATTTCGGAAAGCGTGGTGATAAATGACACGACGCTCGGAAAGACCCTTTGTCTCTGCCGTACGAATATAGTCGGAGCTTAAAAACCTCCAGCATATTCGTTCGGATATATCGCATATAGGCACCGATGCTGGCAATCAGCAGGGTGATAATCGGAGCACAAGTGCATGGCAACATCCATTCTCTGCCCCATGGGGAAAGGAAATCATAATTTCTTCCCACCAGACCGTTTAAATCAAACCAACCGAGCTTTACGGAAAAATGAGTTTCAATAAGGATGCCGTAAAGAAGGTCGGAAGAGAAATTCTGCCAAAGCAAGAATGGAAATGGCATTGTCGGTTGCGGAATACTGCTTGGTTGCCGCAATGATTCCGAGCGGAATGGAAATGAGCATCTCCAAAACCATGACAATCAGGCTCATCCAGAAGGAAATACCTACAACCTCGGTGAATTTCCGAGTTACCGGTACGGTATACTTCCAGCTGTCGCCGAAGTCCCCTCGAACGGCCTTTGGAAAGCCACGCAAAGAAGCCCGGAACAATCCCCTTATCCATTCCGTAGGTTGCTTGAGCTGTTGCATCCATTCCTCAAAGGTCTTGGAACCCGGTTGCTGCGACTTCTGTCTGGCAATCTGTTCCAGATAAGAGGTAGGAAGACTCTCATCAAAATATAAAGCAAAAAGGCCACGATGAATAAAAATCAACACAGACCATAATAATCGTTTGATAATATACTTTTTCACTACAAACCTGCTCTTCCAAATGGGCGGTAAATCTCCCGCATTTTATCCGCTTTAGTATGGGGAAAAACCGCATTCCCTTAATCTCTTAAGGAACGCGGTTATCCCCCGAAACATGATTCTCGGACCAAACTCCGCTACTTTACTTCGCCAGCTGATAGTTCTGAAGCTCTGCAAACCACTTATAGAAGGATGTCATATCCGGTGTAATGGTATCGATATTGATTCTCTGAGAGGAGAAAGTGGTTACTTCCTGTCTCTGGTAAATTGGAACTTCACAAGCCCAATCTACAATGTCATTTCAGGCAAGCTCTGTACATCGTCTTACGATATTCCTGATCGGTAGACTCTCTGGCCTGCATAATCATTTCATCCAGCTTCGGGTCTTCAATCTGATACATGTAGTTGGAACCGCCCGGCTCTTTTCCGCCGTTTGCAACGTCGGAGTAATAAACCTGGTACATATCGGGATCCGGTGTTGAGTTCCAAGCCGCACACCACATCTCGGCCTGTCTTGCCTGTAACTTGTTCCACAAGTCGGAAGTGTTGGATAAGTCGTTTACGGTTAAGGTGATGCCGATATCGGCAAGGGCTTTCTTTGCTTCGGTTAAGATCATGAAGGAAGGATGGTCACCGCTTCCGCCTCCGCCGATCATAACTTCATATTCCATCTTTGCGCCTTCCGGTGCTGCAGTAACTTTTTCCGTTCTCTACGGTGTATCCTGCCGCTTCGAAGAATCCGAGTGCGGCCTTCTTCGCTGCTGCATACTTATCTTCATCCTTCATATCGGAAGTATAAATCGGGTTTCCTTGTACATCCTTGGAGAATGCGATTTCATAGCCGTCATCGGTAGGTTGCGGAGCTGCCCAGGAAGTGTTGGAAATCGGGTAGTTAATGACACTTGCCCTGTCTCCGTAATAGGTGCTGATGGCAAGATCTCTATATACGGAGAAAATCGTTGCGAAAGCACGACGAAGGTCCTTCGAAGCCTCGCTTCCCGGCTCCTTGTTCACGGAAACATTGTGGGTATTGATACCGATATAGCCGTAGCCCAAAGCGTCTACCGCTACAGTATGAATCTTATCGCCGGAGAGCTCTCCGTTGCTGTTTGCCTTCTTGATGGCATCTGCCACTTCCGTCGTGAAGGAAGGAGTAGCGATATCCACGGTTCCTGCCAGGATAGAGTTTAATCTGTCGGCTTCCGTTACATAGTTTACTCTTAAGTTCTTTACCTTCGGTGCACCGTCATAGTAGTTCTCATTTGCCGTGAAGGAAATAACACCGTTCTCATACTTTTTCGAAAAACATAGAAGCCTGCACCGAGCGGCTTGGAAATCTTCTCTCTCATCATGGAAAGATCGCCCTTCGGGAAGCCGAACTGATTCTTCTCCACATCAAACTGCGCCTTATCGCCGTAGTAGTGAAGAGGAGCTACGTTAATGACGCCCACCTGATAAATCATCTGCGCATCCACTTTTGTCGCGATAACACGGAGCGTGTTCTCGCCGGTCTTCTGGATACCGCTGATATTCGGTGCGGACTCTCCCGTCTCTACACCGACAGAAAACTCCCTTATAGCTCGGCATAAGATCGGCAAAACTGGGTTCCGGCACTCTCTGCGGAACTCATCTTCGATCACACTGCCGTCATACTTTTGCCAGCATGGCATTGAAGAAATCCATAGCCGTAGCGTCCTCCTTTCAAGCCTTCATAGCCGTAATTTGCCGCACAGGCCGCAATGGAATCACCCTTCTTGTTAGAGCCGTTAGACACGCAAATGGTCTACGATTTCCTTTACAAAAAGCGTCTACAGCAGCTCTTATAGTCTGTCCAGAAGGTCTTCTGCTGCTCTTCCGTCCACTTGGAGAAGTCCTTTGTTCTCTTCTCCGGCAGCCAGAATCAGGTTGAAAGAGTGTGTCCACACCGCTTCTATATTCCTTCATGCCCTGAATGGGAAGGGAGAAGAAGGAAGCATTTCCGTCATAAGTGGGGTCTGCATAGTACATACATGGAGAAAAATAACATCGTCTACGGTAAGAGGCTCTCCGTCGGAGAACTTTAAGCCATCCTTCATCGTAAAATCATAGTATACGGTTCCATCACTGTTCTCGGTTACCGTAAGGTCGGAAATGCCGTTATAGGTATATTCCTTCCCGTTATACTCTCTCTTTTCTCCTTCAATGCCCTTGTACACCATGGCACCGCTTCTATCCATAGTAAGAAGGCCGACACTGACAAGATCGGAAATGGTCTGATCGGGAACGGTATCCGCAAAGAACGGAGAGAATTTCGCGTTGAAATCATCCGTTGCAAAGACCATGGCACCGGAAGCATCGGCTTTTCGTATCTCCGGCCTTCTTCTGATCCGTCTTCTGATCATCCGTCTTCTTTTCCGCTAGTGCCTTTGGAACAGCCGGCAAGAAGTGAGGTGGCCATCACTGCCGCAAGCAGGGAAGCAATGACTTTTTCTCATTTTCATAGTACAATCTCCTTCTGTAAACGAGATATCATAGACTCACGATACCCGCTATAAATAAAAATATCTGGTTCATTATAAAGTAAAAAAAGCTATTTCACAACGTCCAATTACGAATTACCCGACTCAGATTCAGCCAAAACACACGGGAAAAACACAATAAATCCCAGCTGTATTAAAAAGAATCCCTGAACTCCAAACCGTAGTTTTTTCTCTTTCGCAAGCAGTAAATAGAAAATTTCTATAAGTAAAAATCCGATTCCGAGAATACAGGATACCGCCGCTCTACCCTGCAGGTTTTGAAAATATTTCCGGTAGATTTCCCCGTCAATTGCTCCCTTCCGCGAAGGAGCCGTCCTCTCTCCGGACCTTTTCCGCCTCGGGAAAAGATAGAGAAGCAAAAGAAGCTCACCGTTGTAAGAACAACCGCCACCGCCTCCATGGCATAGGGCAACATGAGATAGGCTGTCCGGGATAGCGCCGCCTTCGCAAAAAACCGGGGCAGGAGCATCGAGGAAGAAGCGGAAGAAAATAAAGAAAAATCGAATATTTTTCTTTTTCGGACTTCCGGACTTCTCCGATCCCGATAAATCTTCTTTCGTTCCTCTATCGCTTCTTTTGGAAAGGACACCCCCACGGTCATAGGGGGACTGAAACATCCCCATTATTCGATCCCCGTAAGGTCATAGTCGGAAAGATACTTTTGCCGCTGTTTCACAGATTCCTCTTAAGCAGCTTTTCCTCGAAGGGGACTTTCCATACCGGCGTTCTTTAAGAGCTCTGTAAATACCACGGATCCGCCCTGCTTTGGTATAGTCCATATAATGTTTCCAGGCATCCTTCTGATCTTTCTGAATCTTATTCCAGAATTCCAGTGCCACCGTCTGCGCAAGGCAGTAATCAATATAGTAGAAAGGCATGGAGTAGATGTGGTGCTGTCTCTGCCAGCCTTCCCTTCACTGTAGAAAGGAATCTCGCCGTCGAGCTTTTAAGCCACGGCTGATAAATCTTGACAAGCTTCTTCCACTCGGCGTGTCTTTCCGCCGGACTTAAGTTCGGATTTTCATAAACAATGTGCTGGAAATGATCCACCATCGTGCCGTAAGGGATAAAGGTCAGGGCTCCCGCAAGGTGCGAGTAGTTGTACTTTCTCGCATCCTTTTCCGAAAAAAACTCTTCGGAAAAAGGCCTCGGCAAAGAACTCCATGGACATGGAGTGTACTTACAGGCTTCCATGCCCGGCCAAATGGTCTCAGCCGGCACTCTGTTCCGGTTGATATAGGCCGCAAAGGCATGCCCCGCCTCATGGGTAATCACTTCGATATCATGCTGGGTGCCGTGAAAGTTTGCAAAAGATAAACGGCGTCTTATAATCCATAATCGAGGTACAGTAACCGCCTCCCTGCTTTCCCTTCGTGGAAAGAAGGTCCATCAGTTCATCCTGAATCATATGATTGAAAGAATTCGGAGGTTTCCGGAGAAAGCCAATCATAGAACTTCTTTCCGGCTTCCACAATCTCATCCGGATTTCCCTGCAGGCTTCGGATTTCCGGAACGGAACTCAATGGCCGCATCGGCATAGCTAAGGGATAGCTCTTCCCCAGTCTTTCCGCCTGTCTTTCATAGATCTCTGCCGCAAGCGGAACCAGATACTTCTGAACCGCTTCTCTGAACTTCTCCACATCCTGCTTCTTGTAGCAGTTTCTCTTCATTCTGTAGTAGCCAAGCTCCGTAAAGTCCTTGTAGCCAAGCTTCTTTCCCATACCGTCACGAAGCTTAACAAGTTCATCATAGAGTCTGTCGAGTTCCTGCTGATTGTCCTTATACCACTGTCCCTCCGCCTTCCATGCGGAAAGTCTTCTTGCATCATCTTTATCATTCTTAAAGGGTGTAATCTGAGACAGGGTGTATACCTTTCCCTCAAAAGGAATCTGCGCGCTCGCAAGGAGCTTCTCATAGGCGGTAACCAGCTCATTTTCCTTCTGTAAATCCGGAATGATTTCCGGAGAAAAGGTCTTTAAAGTCATCTCGGCATTCACAAACATGATGCTGCCGTATTTCTTTTTCAAAAATCTTCTTTAAAGGGAGAGGCGAGGAGCGCCTTAATCCATTCCTGTCCATATTCCTGAATCTTCGGATAGGCATTGTTCCAATAGTTCTCTTCCTCATCATAAAACTTGTCTTCGGTGTTAATGGAATGACGGATATGCGTCAGGGTGGACATCGTATCAACATGTCCCCTGCATCGCTTCCATTCTTAAGAAAACTTCCTCCGCCTCGGAAAAACTCTTTGCAGCCTTCAATTCTTCTATGAGCGCCTTCGTTTCTTCCGCTATTTTTCCACGGAAATCCGCTCATACTGCATCTCTTTAAATTTCATATTCTATCCTCCGTCCTCTTCGATTCAGAAAATTTTTTTCCACAAACAATTTGATAATAAAACCTTTTCCCTACGCGGTCAATGCTTTTACGGAAAGGACAGTGTTACTCCCTTTCATACGACCCCCGGCTCATAACCGAGATACCGGCGCTATGCACAATACTCGTCAAGAACGGAAAGGGGCTGTAAAAAAATCAAAATAATAAATAGATTTTGAGGCAATATAGGTCTGAATGAGGGGTAGTCTGAGCCCGTCGGTACTTGCGAAAAACAAGAGAATCGAAGTTTTTCGCTTAGTATCCGCTACGTAAGGACAAACTTTTCATCAGAAAAGTTGTTCTGTACGAGACCAACTTCCGAAGGAAGTTGCTTTTGCAAAGCAAAGTGAGCAGTGGTTAACAAAAACCACAGCTCAGTCAGGCGAAGCTAGCGAGAGCGTGCCCCAAATTCAGACCCTACATTGCTTAGAAAACTATTTTGATTTTTACAGCCCCTTTCTTCTTATGAAAGTGTATGATGATTTTACTTCTTGGTAAGATACTTTCGAATATCCAGAGATGCCGCAATAAAGATAACGATACCGATGGCAATGTACTGTGCATTGGCATTCACGCCCAGATACTGTAATGCCGTCTTTAAGAGCTCGAGTACCGCTACACCGATGATTGCACTGGATACCTTACCGCGTCCGCCCGTTACGGATACGCCGCCGAGAGCGCAGGCCGCAATGGCCTCCATCTCATAGCCGAGTCCGGTGTTTACCGAAGCGCCTCCCGCTTTGGCTCCCAGCATATAGCCCTGCCATACCGTAGAACGCGGCAGCCTTTGCATAAATCAGTACAAGTGTCATATTTACCGGTACACCGGCAACCTCTGCCGCCTGCGGATTTCCGCCAATGGCATACATATATTTTCCGTGACGGGTCATGTTGAAGATAAACCAGGTGATTCCCGCCATAATGAGCGCTATCCAAATCAGATAGCTTAAGCCCAAGAATTTTCCGGTTGAGAAAACGGTATAGCCTTCAATATAGCCTCCGAGCGGAGTCGCATTGGTAAAGAGCAGTCCCAGACCGTAGATAATCTCCATCATAGCCAGAGTCGCAATAAACGGCGGAACGGAAAGGTAGGCAATAAACCAACCGGTTACCGTTCCGAAGACGGCACAGACTACCATAACCAAGAGCAAAACAAGAAATGGATTCATCGGGGTTATTTTCAAAAAGAATCCCGTTCCCGAAAATGCTTCCACTGCGGTTGCGCAAAAATCTCCCCGAAATTCTCCGCCTTCTGCAGTAAGGTTCCTGCAAGGCGAGGCACCGAAAACCAATCATACGTCCCTGCGGAGAGGTCACACCCCGCCGTGATTACACAGCCTGCAATCCCGAGTGCAATAACCAGACGGTAAGACATGTTGGCGAGAAGGTTCAATCCGTTATCCGGCGTTAAGAAGTTCTTGCTGGTCGGTCCCGTATAAATGACCAGAATAAACATAACGATGATGACTCCGTTATTAATCAGAAAATCCGTTATTTTTGTTTTTTTGTGTCTTTTGCATTTTTCCTTCTCCCCTAAAACATCGTTGCGAAGTTCATGACATTTTCCTGTGTCATCTCTTCCTTATTGTTCAGCTCGCCCGTGAGCTTTCCGTTACACATTACACAGATTCGGTCTGCCATACCGAGGAGCTCCGGCATTTCGGAGGAAATCATGATAATCGCCTTTCCCCTGCTTGGCAAGCTCTTCCATGATTTCATAGATCTCGTGCTTGGCACCGATATCGATTCCTCTTGTGGGCTCATCCATAATCAGAATATCCGGATCCTTGGCAAGCCACCCGGAAATAATCACCTTCTGCTGGTTTCCTCCGGAAAGGTTTCCGATTTGTTCCTTCATCCCGGGCGTTTTGATGGAAAGTCTCTTAATGTTATCATTAACCACCTTATTGATGGCGGGATGATCAAAGCATAATGCCGGCCTTTTAAGAATTTATTGTAAATGGATACCCCGACATTGTCCTTAATGGAAAGGCAGGCGAAAATGCCGTTTCCTCTTCTGTCTTCGGTGATCATGCCGATGCCGTTATTCATCGCATCCTTCGGTCTTCTGACGCGAACTTCCTTTGCCGTGAACCTTCAACTTTCCCTTTGCGATGTGGCGAATCCCGAAAATCCCTCCATGAGTTCCGTCCTCTGCGCCCCGACAAGACCGCCGAAGCCGAGAATCTCTCCTTTTTAATGGAGAAAGTGACACCGCGGAAGGATTTATCATGAATCGAGGTATAATCCTCCACCTCCATGATGGTCTCTCCGATTTCGTGCCGGTGTTCGGGATAGATATTGGTGAGTTCACGACCTACCATCTTCGCAATAATCTGCTCCGTAGTCATGTCTTCCGCTCTCCAGGTTCCTACATAGGTGCCGTCTCGCATGATGCTGATGTCATCGGAAATGCGCTTAATTTCATCCATCTTGTGGGAGATGTAAATCGTGGACACGCCCTTCTTCTTTAAATCTCCCATCACCTTAAAGAGGAATTCCACCTCCTTATCGGAAAGAGAAGAGTGGGCTCGTCGAAGATGATGACTTTCGCATCGTGGGAAACCGCCTTGGCAATCTCCACCATCTGCATCTGTCCGATGGAAGAGAGAGAGTGGCGCTTGACATTGTAGTCCAGCCCCAACTCCGACAGCCATTTCTTGGTTTCCCGGTGCATTTTACCATGATCAATAACCTGCAGAGGACCAAACTTATGCACCGAAATCTTCCAAGATACATATTTTTCCGAAACGGAACGTGCAAGCACCGGTTGCAACTCCTGGTGCACTATGGCTACGCCGTGTTCCATCGCTTCATCCGGATTATTGATTTCCACTTTCTTTCCCATCCAGAAAAAAATTTCCCCTGATCCATCTTGTAAAATACCGAAAAAGGCACTTCATCAAAGTGGATTTTTCCTGCTCCATTTTCCCCATGAGGGCATGAACCGTTCCCGGACGGACAGAAAGCTGTACATTATCCAGCGCTTTAACACCCGGAAATGACTTCGAAATATTTTTCATTTCAATTTGAATTCTGTCATCTAGTCCTCCATTTCTCTTAGAAAAATGAAGGAGAGAGGCATGCAGCTTCACTCCTTCATTTCCTTAAAACATTACTTTTAAAAGAGCCAAAATATCTTTCGCATTTTCTGCTGTAACCTTTACATAGTCACATTTGATGTAATGCTCGTTTTTCCTTCCCGGCGAGATAATTGATTGCTGCATCACCCGCAGAGTGAGACTGTGTAAGGAAGTCGTTGAATACGGTTCCCGTCTGTGTGCCGGCAAGTACGTTCTGGCAAGCCTCGGACAGTGCATCAACACCCACTAAGTAAATGTCTTTTTCCAACCGTTCTTCCTGCCGCCCGGATGGCCTGCAATGCGCCAAGCGCCATAGCGTCGTTATTACAGAAAACAACTTCGATGTCCTTGCCGTTCTTTGCCAGGGCATTGGCTACCAGAGACTGCGCCTGTGCCTGATCCCAGTTACCAACCTGCTCATCCAGCTTGTTTACTTCCATGCCTTATCCTGTAATGCCTTTACGGAATACTCGGTTCTGTACTGTGCATCGATGTTCTCGGATCACCCTTGATCATGATGTAATCTACCTTACCGTTTCCGTTCATATCCAGCTTATCCATTCCGATATCTCTAATGATTTCGCCCTGGAAAGTACCGGACTGACGAGCGTCACAGCCTACATAGCAAACATTCCACTTATTGTCTTCCCATCTCTTCTCTTCATCCTTACTCGGCTCTCTGTTGATGTAAACCAGAGGAATCCTGCAGACTGTACCATATCGGTGATGGTTGCTGCGGAAGAAGAGTTAACCGTGTTAACAATGAGAACATCCACCTTGTCGGTGATGAAGTTCTGAATCTGGTTGGTCTGTGTCGCCTGGTCGTTTGCTCCGTCTACAACCTTGATGTTCTCCTCCTTGAATCCCTTGGATACAAGGTAGCTCACCAGCTCATTGTGGAACAGGGACATGAAATTGTCGGAGAACTGGTAGATACAGATGCCGACCTTCTTATCGGAAAAAAATCTCCGCTCATTGCCTCTACGGCAGCCTTGGTCTCAGCCATTGCCTTGTCGGCTGCTGCAGTGGTTTCCTTTGCATCCTCTGCCGCCTTCGTGGTTGTAGCAGTGCTTCCGGAATTTCCGCAAGCTCGCCAGCATGGAAAACCGCCATAGCGGAAACCGTTAATACACTTAAAATTTTCTTCATTTTTCTCTCTCCCCTTGTTTAAGAGTCATTTAACTATCTGAGGAGATTATAGGCGTAGCTCGCCTCGATAGATTTCTTTCCTGTATCTTAGAATTTCTTTCCAGATTTTTATTTCCTATGGATTAATTTTTTAATAAAAGAGGATTTTCCCCATTTCCTCCCTTCGTGAGTTTTTCGTCCGTTAAAGGAAGGTAAATTCGTTTTTCTATACTTTGCGGAAAGATAGATGGCTTTCACCAGTTCCAGTGGTTTTTCGTCCTTCCACTCCATCCACCAAAGGCTTTCCCGCCTTTCTTACCGCATACGATAGAAATCCTCCAACTGCATAATATGGGTGCTGCCCCAGTAATCCTTTCCCACGGTAACGCTTTTTAACCTCACGGAATTCTCATACTTTTCCCCAAGATAAGAGTACCCCCATATCCTGTATCAAGCCGCATCTCCCCTTTTCACCGCAGAACTCAATTTGTATCGGCGTATCGAAGCCGTTGGTATTGGTGGCAAAGAGGTGATACTTCACCCCGTTTTGAAACTGAATCTGCGCCTCTGCCGTATCCTCCACGAAAAGCTTCGGATGGGTCCTGTTAAAAATGGAGGCCTCTACCCATTCCACATCAGACGCGACAATTATAGCGAACCCGGTCAATGCTGTGAATGGCTTGATCGATAATCGTTCCGCCTCCCTCATATTCCCGGGTTCCTTCCAGTCGCTCCCCGCATAATAAGAATCCGGTCTGTTCCAGGTCAGAATCGAACTTGCCGTAAGGAGTTTTCCGTAAATCCCCTCTTCCAGGCGTCGCTTTAAGATGGAAACCGACTCATTATAGCGAGTTTGAAAAATACAGCCCAGAAGCTTTCCGCTCCGCTTTTCCGCCTCGAGCATTTCATCCGCCTCCTGCAAGCTCATTGCCATCGGCTTCTCCGTAAGAACATGCTTTCCGTGTTCCAACGCAAGCACACTGTATGGTTTATGCAGATAGTGCGGAAGACAGAGGTGAATCACATCCAGATCTTCCTCCAGAATATCTTCATAGCGATCGGTATAGCGGCAGGAAAAATCCGCCGCAAAGTTTTTCGCCTTTTCTATGTCCTTATCTACCGCATAGATCACGCTGACACTGTCCGAGAGCTTTTGAAAAACATCCCGGTAACAATCGGAAATTCTCCGCAACCCACAATCGCAAGCTTTAACTTATCCATTTTCCCCTCCCAATCTATATTTTTGCCAATATTGTATACCCTGCAAAGCATTTTTCCCATTATCCCAAGTGAATTCCTCTATCCTTTCTCTCCGTAAAAATGAAAAATAGCGGGAAAAAGAAATAGTCCGCGGCAGCAGCCTGAAGTTCTTCCTTCTCTTCTTTACTGTACAATAAATGCAGGTCCTGCATGATATAGGAAAAAGCCGATACGATTAATCTCCGCCTTCAGCTCCTCCAAAAAAATCCTCTCCCCATAGGGAAAAGAAACCGCCGAGAAGAATCAAATCCGGGAAGACCATGGTGAAACATTGAAATGGCCAGGATAGGTCTTTTTAGAAACTTCTCCTTCACCGCAGTATAGACTCCCTCCACCTTTTTTTCTTCCGTCTATGATTTTTTTCGTAAAAGCTCCCTCTAAAAGGGGCTTAAGCTCTTCCCTTCCGAAATAGGATGCAAATTGCTCTTGTAAAGCGCGCTCTCCGATTTCCGCTTCCAGACACCCGTGCGCGCCGCAGGAGCAGAGGCTCCCTCCCGGGTGGACAATGATGTGCCCGAACTGTGTCAGCTTTCCTCCGGCATCTCCGAAGATTTCTCCCTTCATAAAGTAAGCCGCACCGATTCCTGTGAAAGGTTAATATAGAAAGTCCTGCAATTTCAGTCGTTGCATGGCCGCATAGCCCGGATTGCGTTATCGTTCAATATGCCGACGGAATTCTCTCCGCTCTCCTCTATTTCCGAAATAATCCGTCTTCCCGTCTCCAGATCTATCCCGAGCGGATGGGATAAAACAGCTCTTCTTAAGGGATCGACTATCCCGGGGAGAACCAGGACACTGCCAAGATACTTGTCTTTTTCCATATGCTTTTTCATATTTATTTTTGAAATCCTGAAGAAGGCTGAGAGAGCGTTTGCCATATTCCTTTGCAGAGGAAACAGGGCATTCCAGACTTTCCAAAACTCTCTCCGCTCCGCTCTTGTCCTGTGCCATGGAAACAACGCTGCTGAAATCCGCTTGGGCTTCCAAAACAGCACGATACAATGCCTTCGAAAATCTGCCTGATAACAATCGGGGTTCTTCCGACCCCTCTCTCTCCCTCCTCTTTTCCATCCTCAAAAAGAGCTCCCATGGAAAGAAGTTCATCTACCAAAGAGGAGCTGAGGGGCCCTGCTCAGTCCCAGCGCTTTGGCAATTTTTGCCCTGGACGCACCGGAACTGTGCAAGACGTAGTCATATACATTTTTAAATTTTGCTCTCGTATATCAATTTGCTTAATCTGTTGCATTGTTCTCATGAAGGACCCGCTGTCAGACTTTTTACTCCAATTTCCCTGATTAAGTCGGAAAGATACTGTTTCGCAAAAAGGATGTCCCGAATCTGTTCTTCTCCGGAGATTTCCCGTTCTATCGTAATATCTCCCTGATAGCCCAGTTGAAAGAGTTTCTTTAAAAATACCGGATAATCGACTCTCCCGTCTCCGATTTTTGGTTTCCCGTCCAAGTTCCCCGGACAAGTCGGATAGAGCCCGTCCTTTCCGTGTACACCGCGAATCTTTTCCGAAAAATGTCTACGGCATCCACGGGATTGGCCTTCCCTGTAAAGGAGGAGATTTGCCGGGTCGAGATTGATTCCCAAATAGTCCGATCCGATATCCTGAATCATTCGCATTAAGGTAATCGGCGTTTCCTGCCCCGTTTCAAAAAGAAAATATTGCTGATTCGCTTCGCAAACCTTCATGAGGTCCTTTAAAGCCGCAAGCGTTCCCGCGTACAAGGGGTCATGTCGGTTTTCCGGTAAGAACCCGACATGGGTAATGAGGTCGGAAACCCCGGGTCTTTTCTGCAAAATAGGATCCTTCCTTTAAAGTCTGCGAGACGTTCCATTCGGTAAGCCTCGGGCACCAGCCCCAGTGTGATGGGGCGCTTCCGTAAAGTTCCAGAAGGCAGGACCTTCCCAGCCGCACCAGAAGGCGGTGATCGTAATTCCAGTGCTCTCCGCCGCATCCTTCACTCTTTTTCGCATTTTTTCCGTATTGAAGAACTTTCTGTCCCAGAAACCACACCTGCAACTGTGAAGCCCCAGCCCTGCAAGATTCTTCATTTTCCTTTTTTCAATATCCGGATCTCTTTCCAAACGAACAATACAGCCGATATTCATAGCTTCCTCCTATTTCTTTTTAACCCTTTACCGCTCCGGCAGTAATTCCCGTTACAATATATTTCTGCATCACCGTGAAGAAAAGCAAGCTCGGAATAATGCTCATCATCGTTCCCGGTAAAGATAGGGACCAGTCCGTACTCTGTACGGAGAAAAACATATACAGGGCATTTTGAATATTCATGGAGCTCATTTTTGTCCCTACGATCAACTGATTGGTAATGACATCGTTCCGGTGGAAAGTGTCCAAAACCAAAAACCGTAGTCAGAATCGGCCTTAAGAGGCAGAATAATGTAGAAGTAGCACTGGAAAATATTTGCCCCTGTCGATATAGGCACTCTCCTCCAAGGTCATGGGAATCGTATTGATGTAATTATAAATGATGTATACGGCAAGGGAAGCAAAAAGGCCTCACCGTTACCGAAATGTACCCCAGACGAGTTCCGATCAGGTGAAATCGCCCAGAAAACTTCGTAAGGGAAATCATGTAGGTCTGGAAAGGCACCATAATCAGGAGAATCATGAGGAGCAGGCTGATTCTGCACACCAGCATGCCTGCTTCTCGCAATAAAGTAGGATGCCATGGGGGCAAAGAGCAGAACCATGACCGTAGTCGTTACCGTATAGAAAATCGTATTTTTTTCAGAAGCAACGGAAAATTGAATTTATTCCAGGTTGTGACGTATACTGCAAAGTCCATTCCTTCGGAAGGGCCAAGAAATGATTGATAATCTCCGCATCCCCTTTGAAGGAGTTCATAAAAATAAAGATGAGGGGCATAAGCCAAAAGAGAGACAGAACTATGGTAATGGCGAAAATGCCCTTGCCGAGAATCGCTTTTTCACATCTCCACCTCCCATTTCTTTTCTAAAGCTGGAACAGTACGCCTGTAATACAAAGCACTACCGCCACGAAGAAGAGGACTTCGCCGTAGCAAGCCCGTAGTGGTTTGCACTGAAGGCCTCCTTATAGATATTAAAGGAAACGGAAATGGTACTGTTCACCGGTCCGCCCTGCGTAAATACCATGATGATATCGAAAAGCTTTTAAACCGAACATCATGGAAAGAAGAATGCAAATGGAGAGAGCGGCACCATAAGAGGCAGCATCACCTTCATAAAGCACTGCTTTGCTGTTTGCGCCGTCAATGACCGCCGCTTCCACGAGCTCTCTCGGAATCGTAATGATTCCCGCAATATAGTTCACCATGTAAAAGCCGATGTTCTGCCAAATCGTCATCACAAGAATGATGATAAAAGTAAGCTTCGGTCTTCCGAGCCAGCTGTAATGGAAGAAAGGAATTCCGGTAATATCGTAGAAACCGGAAAAAAATCGGTCCCAAGATAAACTGCCAAACCAGACTGATTGCGGTAAGAGAAATGATATGCGGCACATAATAAAGGGTTCTGCCCACCTTGCTGGCAAACGTATTTTTTTCCAAAAGCTGCAGTGCCACAAAAAGGGACAGGATATTGACCAAAAATCACGTAATAAACCGTGTAACGCATGGTAAAAAGAAAGCTTTTCCAGAAAAGCTTGTCATGAAAAACCTTGACAAAAGTTTTTGTAAGCCTACAAAAGTTGCCGACTTGGAGATTCCATTCCATTCAAACAAGGAATACACCATATTTAAAAACGAATGGTATATCCGTAGCCAGCAGAACAAAGAACAGTGCCGGAAGAACAAAGAGTATAAAATAAAGGTATTGCTTCCGACCGCGATGTATGCTTCCCATCCTTTTTCTCTCCCCTTTCTGTGCTCTTTTTCCGGCGAAAAGTGCCGGGGACGTTTCCGAAGGAAACGCCCTGTACTCCCGCAGTTTTCCTTTTTACTGTAAATTCTTAAAGTAATCTTCGAAGCCCTGTGTTACTTCTTCCTTCGTGTACTCGCCGAGGATATAGCCCTGAATCAGCGGTCCAACCGTATCGGAGTAAGTCGTATCACAAATGGTATGAATCCAACCGTTGGTCTTTCCGGCCTTGATGTACTTCTGTGCATCCTGGGGAAGGTCACCGGAAGGCTGTAAATCGCTCGTTGTACTTGCCGGAACGGCATCTACTCCCTCTGTCATCCACTTTTGCCCTTCTTCACTGCAAAGCACATACTCGCAATATTCCTTTGCCAGATCCAAATTCGGAGAATCCTTATAAACCTGGAATACCCAACCTACGGAGGATAAAATGGTATTGTCAGCTTCACTACTGCCTACCGGAACGGGAAGGAATGCCAGCTTGGTATCCGGTCCCATCTTTGTGAAGTTAGCCTGTGCCCAGTCTCCCATATGGAGCATTGCGGCTTCCCCTGTTGCTACCGCATTTTCTGCAGGCTCCCCAACCGGTCCTCAATCGCCTTATCGCCGTCATATTCCTTTACCAGATCCAGAAAGCTTAAAGAAATTGTCCCAATGAGGAAGATCCCTAAAGCTCTTCTCGCCGCTCTTTAAAGCCTTCACCGTACCGGCCGCATCCAGACTCTTATCCATAATAAAATGGGTTGCCATCTGTCCCAGTGCCCACTTCTCTTTGCCTGCGATGGCAAGCGGCTTTTACCCCGCTATCCTGCAGTTTCTTGCAAATCTCACCAAGTTCTTCAACGGAATTCGGAAGGGTGGTAATGCCTGCCTTATCAAAAACATCTTTGTTGTAAATGAGCGCCATGGTTTCATAGGTCCAAGGCAGCCCGTAGATTGCACCGTCCTCGGTCTTCGTTAAGATCCAAAGCATCCCTCTTTGAACTTTCCTAAAGTCTCCGTATCCTTCGACCAGTCATAGGAATACTCATAATAGAGCTGTGCTCCTGCACCCGGCTCGTTTAAGAAAAACATCGGGAATATCGCCGGAGTTGAATCTGGACTGCAGAAGGGTATTGCTGTCATTTGCCGCATGCTGAATTTCCACCTTGACGCCGGGATGATTCTCTTCGAATTTCTTAATGACTTCATCATAGGCTTCTACACCATAGGCCATGGAATCGTAGACTTTCAGGGTCACCTCCTGTCCGTCCTTCTTCTCTTCCGCCTTCTGTGTCTCCTTGGAAGTCTCCGCTCCCGCCGGTGTCTCCTTTTCCGTCTTCTGTCCGCAAGAGCAAAGTGCCGCTGCGGTGAGACTCGCTACCATGAGCATTGCCGTCATTTTTTCATACACTGTCTCCTTTACTTAAGTATGTATTGAACAGGTTAAACGAAACCCTGCTTCTAACAAGCTTCCCTTTGTTTGCGTGAGAATCTGAATTCCCAGACGCACGGACTCTACGGCATCCGCAAGCGATACCGGCTTTTCTCCGTGCTCTTTTTCCGAGCAGGTAGGCAATGAATTTCCGGTCCTCTATCAGATAGGCTCCCAGACTCTTGATATTCATTTCACTTTCTATTTCCTTGTCTTCCCCTCCGATTTTTTTCTTTTCCGCCTTTCCGTCCGTGCAAAGGAAGACGTGTTCCTTATCTATCGCGGAATTGAATTGCACGGTCGCTTTCTCAAAGTCTGCCCGATAGCTCGCGTGGAAAGGGATAGGAATCGGCATGATACCGAGGCGGCTTCGCATAAGACCTCCAGATTTGGATATTTTTGCCTTCGTGACAATATGGTTCACCATCCCGTCTGAAAAAGCTTGTGTGATGCAGAACCTCCGCCGAATCTGGTTCTCCCAAGATAAAGCGCATAAAATCGAGGTCATGGATGTGCAAATCCAGGATTACGCTGCCGGACTTCTTTTCGTCGTGGAACCAGTCTTCATAGCCCCAGTTCACATTTCCGGAAAGTCTTTCAAAGGACAAATCCAAAAAGCTTTCCATATTTTTCCCGAATCAATGCATTCCTTTAAAAATAAAAAAACTCCGGCATATGGCGTACAACCTGGCCGATGCAGATGGGTTTCTCATATTCCTCTTCCATCTTTCACAAGCTGATCGCAGTCCTCCGGGCTGAGGCACACCGGCTTTTCACAGAAAAATAGAGAGCTTTTTTCTCCATTGCCTTTTTTTCATAAGGGGAAAATGCTCATAGCTCGGTGTAATAATGAACACGGTATCCAATTCTTCTTTTTCCAACAATTCCAAGCCGTCCGTATAAAGCTTTGCCTCGGGAAATACTTTTTTCCGCCATTTCCCGCCGTTCTTTTCGTTTATCCGCAATGGCAGATACGCAAATTTCCTCCGTGCCCGCAATTTCCTTCAGGCAAAGTAGGTGGGTATATCCCATGCCCCCTACGCCGATAAAGCCGATTTTCATGGACGCCTCCCCGTCTTGCCGAAAAAGCCCGGCAATGCATAGTTTTTGTGAATATATCTAGGATTTTAATTGTAATGCGGGTTTACAAATAAATCTATGCATAGTTTTTTTATAGATATTCAAGAATTTTTTTATGCGTTTTTTGCCAGTTTTTTTACTTCCGGAAGGAGAGAAGTCGTTCCCAAGATTACAATGGGAAGCCCTTTTTCTTCCGCCTTTTTCATCGCCTCCGTAAAGTTTTTCCGCCCATTCTGTCGCGATTCCGTCTTCCGCCATTCTCTCACATTGCTTTTTCCGAAAATGATAATGCGGGTTATGCGTACGGGTCAGAATGACGCTCTCCGAGAGGGTGTATTTCCTGCACCACACCGCGGTAATCCTTATCCTCGGGTATCGCAATGATGCTGACCGGCTTCTCTATCTTTCTTTCTGCGAGCACGGCCTTTACCGCCTTCGTGCTTACCCGGTTAATACAGCAATCCAACAGAATAAAAAGGGTTCTCCCGAAATAAGTTCCAGCCTGCCCGGCCAGTTGATTTCCGAGAGCCTCCTTCGTACCGCATCCATCTCGAGAGTCTTTCCCATCTCCGTGCTTTTTGTCGCTCAAATCCGAAAAGACGGTTTCCGAAACCGCCATGGCCAAGGCACATTTTTCGCCTGAAAGGCGCCCAGAGAGGCAGTCTGATATCCCTGTATCGCTTTCCGAAAAACATAGAGGTCAAAAACAATACCCGTCTGCTCCGTGCGAAGATTTTTCCTCCCAAAAATCTCTGCCGTAGACCTTTAAGGGGTACGGGAAAAAGAGCAGCTCTCTTCTCGATAACCGCCATGGCTTCCTCCGTCTGTTCGCCGACAAACACGGCTTTCTCTCTTCCCGTAATCACATGCGCCTTATCTTCCGCAATTTCAGCGATAGTATTACCGAGTTCTCTTCTATGCTCCAAAAAAATACCGAATTTATCACCGCGTAATCGTGCAGGATATTGTTTACGTCATCCAGCTTCGCCCCTTTTCCGCATTCAAAAACATTAAAGTCCGTCTTTCTGCTCCGAAACCAGGTCAAGGCAAAATCCGCCTGAATGCCCATGGGACTTACGCAAAACTCTTTTCGGGATTTTTCCGATCTATCTCTTCTATTTCCGGACGAATCTCTTCCATAAGCATAGAAAAAAAGGGGAGAAGATACCTTTTCCCCATTTACCTGAAAACGTTCGCAGAAATCCTCTATATGCGGGCTCGTCATTAAACCGATGGTGAACTTCGTCTGCAAGATTTCCGCAATCATCTTGGAAACGGAGCCCTTTCCCTTGCTTCCCTGTCACAATAGCGGCAGGCGTTCCGGATTTTTTTCCGAAGGAGCTCCCTCGTAAATTCCGGATGCCTTCGCTCGACATCCTTTTCCTCATAGACATGATATTTTTCCGCCCTCAGATAGGAACTGTACACAAAGTCTTCCGCTTCTTTTCGATTCATTTTCTTATCCTTACTTTACTACGTCCTTACTTTTATACGACTTTACTTTAATACGCCCTTACTTTAATGCGCTCTTACTTTACTTAGCCCTTACTTTAATACATCCTTACTTGACTTTAATACGTTCTTCGTTCAAGACCAAATACAGGATGGCCGGGACTAGAACGATGCAAAGCAGTGTTCCGAGCCATAAATTGCTGATAACCTGGAAAAACCGCCAAAAATGTCCCCGAGAAAGGCAATCGTCTGCTCCTCGGAGTGCCTTAAGAAGATGTGCATCATATCTCTATGCACCGTAACGATATCGTTAATGCTGTTCATGCCGAGGCTCTTTCTGGTCGGTGCGGGAATCCCGATTTGATAGTCGCTTAAGGTATCCTTATCCAGTACCCGCAGAACCGCCTGCTTTTTCCCGAAATGAATCACAATCTTATCGTTCTCCGAAACCCCGAGGAGATTCATCATATTGGAATTCAGGCGCGCGACATTGTTGCGGTCATCGGTTTCACTGCTCCACTCCGCCTTAAGCAGATAGTCCGCCTTTCCGATAGCGAAATTAAGTAGGGAGTTAAATCGCGCTCCTGCCGACGTCTTCAGACTTTTTCCGCTCTTCTTTTTTTCCGCATCCGGGCAGCGGAGTGTCTTCAGCAAATCCACCTCTGTCAAAAACATCCAGTCTTCCTTCCGCAAAGCCGGCATAAATTTTATTCTTTAGAATCTCATGCGTTTCTTCATCCGCTTTTTCTTTCCGGAAAGGCAATCCCTGTCTTAAGGCAAATTCCAAAACCTCCTCCAGCGGAAGCCGGATTTTTCTTTAATTTTTCCTCCATGTCCGGTGTCTTTTCCGTAATTCGGGGATAAGACTCTTTTTCATTTTTAAGCCGTAAAAGGATTCCTCTTCCTTGCTTCCCTTCTGCAAATACGGGTCGAACTCTTCCTCTATGGAATGCCCACCAAAAAGCTTCGGATAGGCCTCTTTCTTCCGTATCTTTCTGCAGGATGGCATGGATAATTCTCCGGATTATGGAGCTGTCTTTCTTCCCTGGGTGGAGCAAGTCTTCTACGAAATTACTGACCTCAAACTGCTCTCCCTCATAGCTGTCCCGGATCCGGTAAAAAGTTCTCCGGGAATCGCCTGATAACAGGCATCAAAAGCTTCTCTTTCTTTGGGATGCAGCTTCTCCCTAAGCGACAAAAACTCTTCTTCCCGAATCATCTTTAGCGGAAATCCAAATAGCCCAGGAGACGCTTATAGTAACGGGGCAGCATCACCTTCCGCTCCTTCACGCGTCCTTTGTCCCCGTAATCCGCCTTTGTGAAGTCAAGATGTAATCGAGAATCGGTATAGCGGTTAAAGACCATATAATCATAAGACTTTGCCTCGTCTTTTTTTGATTCCGCAAGAAGGGACGAGAGAAAAATGCCGTCCAGTTTATCCGCCAAAGGCAGACCGATTGCATAATCCTCTCTGGCATATTCATAAACAATGACCGGAGCATAGCCTAAGCGCTCCCTGTCCCACTTCTCCCCGAAAAAGCTGCTCTATCAGGCGATTGGTCAGGAAAAATCATTTCCCCAATGCCGCCCCGCTCCGTCTCCCGCATAAGAAGACGTAAAGCCCAGAGCAAAATCCTCTTTGGGCAGACGAAGCTGCACCTTTTTCCGACCCCTCCCGTAGGAGCTGATATTGACAAGGGCGTTGCAGGAAAAACACTCTCCCTTTATTTCAATCTTGTCCTGCGGCTTATGGGTCCCGGACTGCCAGAGCCGGTAAACTTCTATTTTTTTCAGCACTCCAATCCAGATGAAGAAGAAGCTGTTCCAGCTCTTCTACCACCTTATAGAAATGTTCTTTCGCGTTTCCCAAAAGGGCGCTTTCCCCTCGCCCCTGCATTTCCGTATCGGAAGAAATCTCGGAAGGAAATCCTCCTCTCGCACTCTTCCTCCAAAGAGGGGTTAAAATAAAGCTGAAAGCTGCTTAGTGCTTGGAAAGCAGGCGCCTCGAAAGAGCTTCCCGGCTCTCCTTAAGAAGAATTTTTTTCTCCCTTCCGTTTCAGACTGTACTCAAGGAGTAGCGGATTGCCCGCCTTACAAAAATCAAATCTTTTTCTCCGCTATCTTCCAACCGAACAAGAAAGCCGGCTTCTACAGGATTCCCCTCCGCACGAAGCCTTAATCCTATCTTTTTTTGTTCCCAAATCCGATTGATTGTTTGAAAATGCTTCTTGCTCATTCGAAAGTTCTCCTTAGTTTGTCCCAATCCAGAGTAGAAAAATAGGATATGCAGTCTCTTAGTCCCTCCACCAGACTTTGCATGGCCAAAGAATGCTCCGTTTCCCGATATTCCTGATTGATTTCCAGCTGAATACAGGCGGTGTTCGTGTGCGTGGAAATATAGTTTGCTATCGTATTTTGGTTTTTTGCGGCAAAAAAAACATTTTTCGAGATATTCTTCTTTTCCGTGTTCAGGGATAGGAATTTCTTTTCCAAAACCGATTTAATCACATCATCCACAAAGGGATATTGCAGTAAAGACGCATCCTCTTTTTCTCTTCCTCGGCGCGGTCCCCATTTCCACCGCAAACTCCCTTTCCCGTGCCGCACCGTGCAAATCCATCAGTAAATACACGGGATGCGTTTTTAAATATGCTTTTAAGACTCTCCTTATATCCTCCCGCCTCGACTGTCGTAGTTCGGATCCGTTTCCGTGAAAGACGCGGAATAAATAATGGAGCAGCCTGTCCGTTCCTCGTAAATATCTGGCAATTCCCCGGTATAGCAATCCGCCGCCTTCAACTTTCCATCCCGAAAATGGTTTTACGGCATGAGGGGCAGACAGTATAATGGGAACACTGCCCTCCCTCAATCCGAAAGGCAGTGTTCCCTGAACTGTTGTAGTGATTGGCTGAAAAAGCTTTTTCCAGCTCCTCTATTCTTTTACAATCTACTTCCATATTTTCCGAATTATGCCCTATTCCTCTACTTTTTCCGAATTATGCATGTTCCTCTACTTTTTCCGAATTATGCATGTTCCTCTGCCGGCTTATAGGGTAACTACAATCTCCTTCACCATCTCACGAATGTCCTCTTCCTTATTCTTGTATGCCACGTCCATCAGTCCGTCAATTTTCATGAGAAAGGCCTCAATATCAAACTGCAGAGGCTTTCCGATATGAATGCGACTGTTTTCCGTCTCCTCCAGTCCTTCTTCCGCCATCAGCTTCTCTTCATAGAGTTTTTCCCCCGGACGAAGTCCGCTGTATTGAATCTTGATATCGATGTCCGGTTTAAAACCGGAAAGCCGAATCAGGTTTCTGGCCAAACTGTCGATTTTTACGGGAGAGCCCATATCCAAGACAAAAATCTCTCCGCCCTTGGCAAATCTTCCGGCCTCCAGAACCAGACTTACCGCCTCCGGAATCGTCATAAAATAGCGAATGATATCGGGATGCGTGACCGTTACCGGCCCCCTTTTCAATCTGCTTTTTTTGAAAATAGGAATTACGGAGCCGTTCGAGCCTAAAGACATTTCCAAAGCGAACCGCCACAAACTCGGTATGAATATTTTTTGAAAAACGGTTCCGTCTCCTCTTTATCCGCATTTTTCCATTCCCTTATGCGTATAAAGCTGTGGGATTTCTCCGCCTTTCCTTCCTTAATCTTCTTGTCGAAAGCCCTGGATAATCATTTCACAGACCCGCTTGCTGGCTCCCATAATGTTAGCGGGATTCACCGCCTTGTCCGTGGAAATCAGGACGAAACGCTTGCAGCCGTGCGTCATGGCCGCATAAGCCGTCTTATAGGTTCCAAGCACATTATTTTTGATACTCTCACAGGGGCTGTCTTCCATAGGGGAACATGCTTATGTGCGGCCGCATGATAGACGATGTCCGGGTGATATTTTTGCGAAAACCTGGAAGATTCGGCGAGAATCCCTGAACCGAACCGATAAGCACAGTAAGCTTCAATTCCGGAAACTTCTCCCGAAGTTCCAGCTGGATGCCATACGCATTATTTTCATAAATATCAAAAATAATGAGCTCCTTCGGATTGTGTCCGGCAATCTGCCGGCAAAGCTCCGAGCCCTATGCTTCCGCCGCCGCCGGTTACCAGTACCGTCTTTCCGTTAATAAAGCGGAAAAACCTCCTGTAAATCCCGCCTGAATCGGTTCTCTTCCGAGCAGGTCCTCTACGGAAACCTGTCTCATCGCGGATGCCGTTACCCTGTCCAAGCACGAGCTGATACATTCCCGGCAGATTCTTCAGTTCACAACTCGTCTCATTGCAGATACTTAAAATATCCCTTCTTTGCGCCGGTGTTGCGGAAGGAATGGCGAGGAAAATCTTGTCTATGGAGAACTTCTCCACCATCTCTAAAATACTCTCCCGTCCGCCGACTACGGGGATATTGTCAATCATCCTTCCCCACTTATTCTGGTTATCGTCAATGATGCAGACCACTTCCCCGTCCACTTCACCGGCACGCTGAATGTCGCGGATAAGCATCTGTCCGGCCGCTCCCGCACCGATGATCATAATGCGGAATTGACCTGCTTCGCTTTAATCTTCCGAATCAGAAGGATAAAACGGTAGGAAAAACGAATGCCCAGTACGGCAAGGTACTGCAACAGTGCGCCGATGATGTAGTAAGAAATCGGCATTCTTCTGTGCAAAAGGGTGATTCCCACGATATGAAATACCGCGCTGATAAACGTGGCTATGCTGACTCTTAAGAGTTCGGAATAGCTCGCAAAAACGCCATATGCTCTTGTATAATTTCAAATGCCAAAAACAAGTAAGGAAAAATCACATGGAACGGAAGAAAATTTTTTCCAAGCCTCCACATATACCGTATCAATCATGCTGTAGCGCAGGTCAAAAACGGAGCCATAAGGCGATAAAGTAGGAAAGCCCTAAAGCCAAGGCATCATATATCATGAGTAATAGAGCAATAAAATGCCAATCGCTCAAACGAGATACCGCATGCTTTGCGAGCGATATTCGTTATGAATCGAAAAGCCCTCTCGCTTTCTCTCTGTTTCGTTCTTCATGAATCGTTCAACACCCAAGTCCATTTTTGTTTCTTCGAGGAGGCAGCACTTCTTGCCGCTTTTCACTGCGGGAAAGCTAAAGCTCTATTGGCTTTTTCCCCGATGTCGATGCGCTTATGCGCTAAACGGGAAGGCTTCTCCCGGATCCACCGTAACGTCCTCTACGGTCTCCTCCCCTGCTTTACAATATAATGCACACCATACTTCTTAAAAAGCTGCCATACTCCGTATCCGTAGACTTGGAATAGCGAAAATCCTGAATTGCAGCCTCATTGGCAATGGTCTTCATGACTTCGTTCAGGAAGGTGTTCAGGGCTTCCGTACTCACATTTTCCACAATTTCCACTTCAACGTTAACCGTCTTTGCGCTGTTATCCCCGGAGATATTTAAGTTCTTTACAAACGGATAGTCCGATGGAGAAACAGATTCCAGCACATCGTTGTGAATCTGGTCAAAATCCATGGGAATCTCTACCTCTGCCGCAGCCGTGGTCATCACCGGTGTCTCATTTACGCCGTACTTCGGCTTACAGGCACTAAGCCCCGAGAAAGCAAGAAGCGCTATCGCAATATATACACTGTTTCTTTTTACTATATTCCCATATACTCTTCATTTTTTTATCCGTCCTTATCCTTTTCTTGATGAAAAATCAAAAATATCATAACGGTTATTATACCATGCTTCTTCCGTATTTCTAGGAAAATGTGCCGAAGAAAAAGAGCCGTGCAAAAAGCACGACTCTTTTCCCTATATGCAAATTACTTTCTCGGATTCTTAATCTCAGCCTGTGCTGCAGCAAGACGTGCTACCGGCACACGGAACGGAGAACAGGATACATAGTCCAAAACCGATGTTGTGGCAGAACTCAACGGAAGAAGGATCTCCACCGTGCTCACCGCAGATTCCTACGTGTAAGTGCGGATTTACCGGTCTTCCGAGGTCAATCGCCATCTTCATCAGCTTTCCTACACCAACCTGGTCAAGCTTAGCAAACGGATCGGACTCGAAGATCTTGTTGTCATAGTAAGCGTTCAGGAACTTTCCGGCATCGTCTCTGGAGAAGCCGAAGGTCATCTGGGTTAAGTCATTGGTTCCGAAGCAGAAGAAGTCCGCATCCTTAGCAATCTCATCCGCAGTGAGGCACGCTCTCGGAATCTCAATCATGGTACCTACCTGGTAGGAAAGCTTTACGCCGGCCTTCTTGATTTCCTCATCGGCAGTCTCTACAACGACCTTCTTAACAACATTGAACTCCTTTACTTCGGAAGTAAGCGGAATCATGATTTCCGGCTCAAGCTTCCAATCCGGATGCTTCTTCTGTACGTTGATTGCCGCACGGATGACTGCCTTGGTCTGCATAACGGCAATTTCCGGATAAGTAACGGCAAGACGCAGTCCTCTGTGTCCCATCATCGGGTTAAACTCGTGTAAGGAAGTGATAATGTCCTTAATCTCCTGAACAGTCTTGTTCTTTGCCTTAGCGAGCTTCTCGATTTCCTCTTCCTCCTGCGGTACGAACTCGTGGAGAGGCGGATCCAAGAAACGAATGGTAACGGGATTACCCTCAAGAGCCCTCATAAAGTGCCTCGAAGTCTCCCTGCTGGAAGGGAAGAATCTTCTAAGGCTTCTCTCTCTTCCTTGGTATCGGAAACAATCATCTCACGGAAAGCAAAGATTCTCTCGGGGTCGAAGAACATATGCTCTGTACGGCAAAGTCCGATTCCTTCTGCACCGAGCTCTCTTGCTTTCTTAGCATCCTGCGGTGTATCGGCATTGGTACGAACGGCAAGCTTTCTGTATTTGTCAGCCCATCCCATGATACGGCCGAACTCACCGGCAATGCTTGCATCTACTGTCGGAATGATGCCCTCATAAACATTTCCTGTTGTTCCGTCGATGGAAATCGCATCTCCCTCATGGAAGGTCTTTCCGCCGAGAGTGAACTTCTTGTTGGCCCTCATCCATCACGATGTCACCAAGACCGGCTACACAGCAGGTTCCCATTCCACGTGCAACAACGGCTGCGTGAGAGGTCATACCGCCACGAACGGTTAAGATACCCTGTGCCACCCTTCATTCCGGTAATATCCTCCGGAGAAGTCTCTAAACGTACCAAAACAACCTTTTCTCCGCGAGCTGCCCAAGCTTCAGCATCGTCTGCAGAGAATACCACCTTACCGCAAGCCGCTCCGGGAGATGCACCGAGTCCCTTTCCAAGCGGAGTGGCAGCCTTCAATGCCTTCTGATCAAACTGCGGGTGAAGAAGGGTATCCAGGTTACGAGGATCGATCATGGCAACCGCCTCTTCCTCGGTACGCATTCCTTCATCTACTAAATCACATGCAATCTTAAGCGCTGCCTGTGCGGTTCTCTTACCGTTTCTGGTCTGCAGCATGTAAAGCTTTCCGTGCTCAACGGTAAACTCCATATCCTGCATATCTCTGTAATGCTTCTCCAGAGTGCTGCATACCTCAGTAAACTGCTTAAATGCCTCCGGGAACTTCTGCTCCATCTCATTGATGTGCATCGGTGTACGAACGCCGGCTACTACGTCTTCTCCCTGTGCATTGGTTAAGAACTCACCGAAAAGTCCCTTGTTTCCGGTTGCCGGATCTCTTGTGAAAGCCACACCGGTTCCGCAATCGTCACCCATGTTACCGAATGCCATGGACTGTACGTTTACGGCTGTACCCCAAGAATAAGGGATGTCGTTGTCTCTACGATAAACGTTTGCACGGGGGTTATCCCAGCTGCGGAATACGGCCTTGATGGCACCGAAAAGCTGTTCCTTCGGATCAGTCGGGAAATCTTACCGATCTTCTCCTTGTATTCAGCCTTGAACTGCTCGGCAAGCTCGTGAAGGTCTTCTGCGGAAAGCTCAACGTCCTGCTTAACGCCCTTCTTCTCCTTCATCTTATCGATAAGTTCCTCGAAGTACTTCTTTCCAACTTCCATAACAACGTCGGAGTACATCTGGATAAATCTTCTGTAGCAGTCCCAAGCCCATCTTGGATTTCCGGACTTCTCTGCAATAACTCTTACTACATCTTCATTCAAACCAAGGTTTAAGATGGTATCCATCATACCCGGCATAGAAGCTCTTGCGCCGGAACGAACGGATACAAGAAGGGGATTCTCATGGTCTCCGAACTTCTTTCCCGTAATCTCTTCCATCTTCTTGATATGTTCTTCAATCTGCCCCATGATTTCCGCATTGATTTCTCTGCCGTCCTCATAGTACTGTGTACAAGCTTCCGTTGTAATTGTGAAGCCCTGCGGAACAGGTAAACCGATATTGGTCATCTCTGCAAGGTTTGCTCCTTTACCTCCAAGAAGCTCTCTCATGCTTGCGTCACCCTCTGTGAAGAGGTAAACCCACTTTCTTGCCATCTTTAACCTCCTTATATTTCTCTCTTACAAATGAATGTAAAGAAGATAAGTTTGAACGATGTACACCATGTACAACTATGCTGAAACCCCGTGCTTTTTCTTAAAAAGGAATAAACACTAAGCGGAATTATATATGACAGGGCATTTTTAGTAAAGGGACGAATGCTATAATTCGAGAATTTTTCGCTATTTCGAAGAAAAAGGTCGGAAGAGGAAAGCATAAATCGCGCTCTTCTTCCGACCTTCTCAAAAATTGAACTACGCCTTAAAACGATACCCTACGCCCCAGATTGTCTCGATATACTGCGGCTTCACCGCATTACTCATCTCAATTTTTTCACGAAGCTTTTTGATGTGTACGGTAACGGTCGCAATGTCTCCGATGGATTCCATCTTCCAGATTTCCTGGAAAAGCTCTTCCTTGGTAAAGACACGGTTCGGATGTGCTGCAAGGAAGGCCAAAAGATCGAATTCTCGAGAGGTGAAAGTGACTTCCTTCCCGTCCACAAAAACCCTTCTTGCCGTAGTATCAATCCGAAGTCCGCGGATCTCAATGATTGCATTTTCCTCTTTTCCGTTGTCTCTAAGTCTCTTATAACGAGCCAAATGTGCCTTCACCCGCGCTACCAGTTCACTCGCGGAAAAAGGCTTCGTCATATAATCATCCGCCCCAAGTCCCAGGCCGCGAATCTTATCAATATCATCTCTTCTGGCGGAAACCAGAAGAATCGGGATATCTTTTCTTTGCTCTTAACTCCTGTGTGACGGAAAAACCGTCTCTTCCGGGAAGCATGATATCCAAAATCAAAAGATCGTAGTCCGAAGCAAAGGGCACGCTGCAATCCTTTCTCTCCGTCCCTTCTCCGTATCTACCAAAAACCGGACAATTCCAAATAGTCTCTTTCCAGTTCCGCAATGGACTCCTCATCTTCCACAATTAATATTTTCTGCTTTTCTTCCATAAAATTCTCTACCCTCCATAAAGTGTTTTTCTCAAAACAAAGTGTATACCGGTACCTACTCCTATTTCACTGTCTGCCCAAATCCGTCCTCCACTGTCCTCAATAATCTTTTTCACAATGGACAAGCCAATACCGGAACCTCCGGTTTCCGTGCTTCTAGCCGTGTCGGAACGATAGAACCGTTCAAAGATATAGGGAAGGTCTTTTTTTCTCTATGCCTTTCCTGTTGTCCCTCATCACTACCTCTACAAAAGTCTCCCGCATCCAAAAAGGCTGAAATGGATCTTCGGCTCCGCCTTATCCATATACTTTACCGCATTGGAAACGATATTGTTCAATACTTTTCTAAGCTGTACGGGATCGGCAATCACCTCCACCGTATCTTCCAAGTAGTAATCGGTCGTAAGTTGAAATCCTATCGCATCCAGGTCTATCGCCATTTCCATACCGTAATCCTGAAAATATTCCAGCGCCGGAAGATGCACAAAATGATACGGAATCTTGTTCGTCTCAATCTTCGCATAGTAGTTCAACTCATCTATCAGCCGATTCATCTCAACAGCCTTATGATAGATGGTTTTGCAGATACTTTCTTTTTCTCTTCCGTTGCCGCAACCCCGTCCAGGATTCCTCCGCATAGCCTCGAATGGCCGTAATCGGCGTTTTTAAATCGTGGGCAATATTGCTGACCAACTCCCGGTTTTTCCTCCTCGTCTCTCGCCTTTTCTTCCTGATTTTGCTTCAGCTTCATCCGCATTTTTTTCAAAGGCCTGTGTCAGTTCGGCAAACTCGTCATGCGATTCCGCTTCCAGGGTGAAAGTTCAAATCACCGGATTCTATGCGCCTCGCGGCATTTTTAAGCTGTCAATCGGTTTCACGATTCCGTTATAAATCCAAGCCACAAGAAAAAAATCCCCGCCAGAGCTAGGATGAAAATGTTCTGTCCCATACTCGTAATGCCGTGTGTGGAGAGGAAAAAGAAAAATCGGCAGAACGGTACTGACACAAAAACTCATCGCCACTCTTCCCATTAAGCCAAGGCTTTTTCATTGTCCCTCCTCTCCCGTTCGAAACGCCACTCCGTCCTTACGGCATAGAAACGATTCAGCTTTACCACTGCTGACTCCTCTTGTTTTAACTCCGTCCTTACGGCATAAAAACGCTGTTAAAATGACATGCTTTATCTAAGGGTGTTTTCCGAAAAATTGCAGTGCAGCCGCAATCACGGCATCCATATCATAGTACTTGTACTCTCCGAGACGGCCTCCGAAAAGAAGCTTCTCCTCTTTCTTTGAGAGCCTGATACTCTGCAAAAGAGCCTGATTTTTCTCGTCATTTACAGGATAATACGGCTCTTCCCCTCTCTTCCACTCCGCACTGTATTCCTTGGAAATAATTGTGGTCGGAAGATCCTTTCCTTCACGGTCTTTTCCGAAGGTAAACCACTTATGTTCGATGATTCTTGTATAAGGGCTCTCTTCGTCCGTGTAGTTCACGGCCGCATTTCCAGAAATTCGGTATTGGAAGTTCCTCCACTTCGAAACGAACTTTTCTGTACTCCAGTTCTCCAAGGCAATAATCGTAGTAGGCATCGATAGCACCGGTAAAGATGACTTTCTTCGCCTTCCTCATCCACTCCTCCTTCTTTTCCAGAAGTCTACCGAAAGCTCTACCGGAATGCCCTCCAGCATCTTCTCCACCATAGCTGTATAGCCCTCTACCGAATCCCCTGATAAAGTGCATTGAAATAGTTGTTGTCATAGGGTAAATCGCACGGGAAGTCGACGAATAATGGACGCCGGAAGATCTTTTGCAATCTCTTTCCCCACTGTTTCTTCGTATAGCCCTTGATGAGCTTTTTCGTAAATCTCTCTTCCGACAAGGGAAATGGCCTGCTCTTCCAGATTCTTCGGCTCGCCGATACCTGCAGCCCGCTCTCCTCTTCTATCTTTTTTCTCCGCCTCTTCCGGCGTAATCACTCCCCACATCGTGTTAAAGGTATACATATTGAAAGGAAGAGAATAGAGCTTTTCCCTTATAGTTCGCTACGGGAGAGTTGGTAAAACGGTTAAAGTCGGCAAAGCGATTCACATACTTCCAAACCGTCGTATTGTTGGTATGGAAAATGTGCGCGCCGTAATGGTGCACCATAATCCCGTTTTTTCTCATAGGAATACACATTTCCGCCGACATGGTCCCGCTTATCGATTACGAGCACCTTCTTTCCCAGGCTCGCAGCTTCGTGTGCAAATACCGCCCCAAAAAGTCCGGCTCCCACTACAAGATAATCCAGCTCTTCCATATTTTTTTCTCCTTTTTTCTATTCAAAACGACAGGACCCGATTTCTAAACAATCTCGGGATTTTCCATCGCATGCAGGGGTTCTGCTCAATAACTTCTTTAATATTCCTATTTCTTCCGAGCTTATGGGAATACAGGCACGCATGGAATGCGGCACCGATTTTGCCCTCTCCTGCAGTTTTTCCCCTTCTTCGGTAATATGTACGCAAAGAGCCCTTTCATCGTCCCGATACCGGGCACGGGTAATCAGTCCCTTCTGCTCCAGACGCTTTAAAAAGCGGTGTCAGGGTTCCGGAATCCAGATATAAAAACCTCCCCAGGTCCTTCACCCTGGACTTCTTTCTTCTCCCACATTACCATCATGGTGATGTATTGGGTATAGGTCAAATCCAAGGGATCCCAAAAAAAGGTTTATACCTTCTGGTGACTTCCTTCGCACAAAGCATAAAGAGGAAAGCAAAGCTGATTCTCCAGTCTTAACTCCTTATATTCTTCCTGCATAACTCTTTCCTTTCCTTTTTTTCTGAAAATCTATATCGACTTATAAAGCAAGTCCGTTAATATAATTTACGGCAGCGAGGGCCGCCACAGCACCGTCGGAAGCCGCGGTAGCCAATTGTCTTACAGCCTTTGTCCTACAGTCTCCCGCCGTAAAAATACCTGCGGTCTTTGTGCTGCAGTCTTCCCCTGCGGAAATATAGCCCCTTGCTGTCCGAGTCCACCTCATTCCGGAAGGCCTCATTGTCCGGAGCCTGTCCGATAGCCACAAAGAGTCCATCCACCTGAATTCGTCTTTCCTTACCGTCCTTGTCTACAACCAGTATTCCCGTAAGGCCGGAAGCATCGCTTTCCAATGCTTTGATGGTCGAATTCAAAACCAACTCCACATTCTTCTTGGCAACCAGTCGATCGACCTCCGCCTTATCCGCCCGGAAACTGTCTCGTCTATGAATGACATAAACCTTTTTCCACGTATTCCGAAAGAAAAGTGGCGTCTTCTACCGCAGTGTTTCCTCCGCCGTTTACCGCTACAACCTTTCCCCGATAAAACATGCCGTCACAGGTCGCGCAATAGGGAAACACCCTTCCCTACAAGCTCCTGTTCCTTTTCTATGCCGAGATTTCGATTTTTGCTCCGGTTGCCAGAATTACCGCTTTCGCTTCATACTCTTTGTCCTTCGTGACTACAATTTTGTGCCCATTCTTCTCCTGAACGGAGAGAACCTTTTCAAAACGAATCTCCGCTCCCAGTTCCTTTGCCTGGTTATACAGGTTGGTCGCAAACTCAAAACCGAAAATCTTCTTGATTCCGGGATAATTCTCTATCTCCGGTGTATTGATAATCTGTCCACCGTAAGCCGCACCTTCCAATACAAGAACGGACTTGCCGGCGCGAACGCCGTAAATTGCCGCGGAAAGGCCGGCGGTCCCTGCCCCTACTATAATCAAATCGAACATATTTTTCCTCTTTTCTAAACGAGGTGCCGCACAATACTGAGCGACACCTCATCATCTTTTTTCTGTAGTCCCGTATCTCACGGAATCCTTTTTCTGAGCGTTTCTTATTTTTGATCGTTTCTTACTTTCGATCGTCTCTTATTTTCAATCGTTTCTTATTTTCGACCGTTTCTTACTTCAAGAGATCTAAAACCTGGTCCTTCGGAATAAAAACCGGTATTCTGCTTATATACCTGACCGTCCTTAAACACAATCAAAGTCGGAATCGCACGAACACCGTAGCGAACCATGAGTTCCTGTTCTTCATCCGCATTTACGGCATAAACCTTAAAAATCCTTTGCTTCCTCTGCAATCTCTCCGATGATGGGAGACAGCATCTGGCAAGGACCACACCAGCTTGCCCAGAAATCAACCAAAAACCGGTTCCTTGGACTGTAAAACTTTCTCTTCAAATTCTTTTCCTGTAATGCTTGGTGCTGACATAATTTTCTCCTCCTATAATTAAATACTGTTTTTCCTGTACACTCGCATACGGCATTCCGCATGCACGTCCATTCTCTTCCCAACCACTTTATCTCTCAATTTTATTTAAGACAAGTTAATTGTACGCAATCTAATGATGCCTGTCAACTGTTTTTTCTTCCTTTTTTAAAAACTCCTTCGCTTTTTAAGACTGCTTTTTAGACCGCCTTCTCTTTCCGTCCCGCTATGATTCAAAGTCTTCTATATCCATCATTTCCCGAATCAAGCTATAAGAAAATCCCTTTCTCATAAGAGAAGCAAAAGCTTCTCCCTGTCTTTCCGATCGGAAAGGTCAAGACTTCTGCTCTTCTTCTCTATCCACTTCTTTAAAGCTTCCCGCTCGGGATTCGTCTCCTCTTCTCTTTGCTTTTCTCGGAAATCCGCGATGGCACGTTCCAGGGAAACGGAATCCACTCCTCTTAAAAACAGTTTGGACTTCATGTCCAAAAGAGAGCGCTTTCCTGCATTCTCCTCCAGATAACGCAGGGCGTAGTGATAGTCATTCAGATAATCATAGTCCTTCAAAAAGGCAATGGTTTTCTCTATCACATCCTCTGTATACCGTTCCGATTTCACGAGCTTCTCACGAAGACGGCGCTCCGTCTTTGCCGTTCCCGAAAGCAGGTAAAGACTCCTCTCCTTGCAACGCTGTAAGAGCTTCCTCCGTAGAGAGAGAAGCCCTTTCCAGAGGATTTCTGACCGTGATTTCTTCTTTCCATTCTTTCATTACACTTTATGCTTCCTGTCCGGCAGTATCGGTCTTCCGCTCTTCCGGACTTTCCTCTTCGGCTGCATTTAACACAGCTTCCAGATACGGATCTTCCTTTCAGCCGTATTCCTTGCGAAGCGCAATTTCGAGTTCAGCCATCAGCTTCGGATGCTTCCGTAAGAAGTCCTTTGCATTTTCTCTACCCTGTCCGATTTTATTGCCCTGATACGCAAACCATGCTCCACTCTTGTCAATCAGCTTCTTCTCCGCACCAAGGTCCAGAAGCTCTCCCTCTTTGGAGATTCCGGTACCGAAGCTGATGTCAAACTCTACCTGCTTAAAGGGCGGTGCAATCTTGTTCTTGGCAATCTTTACCTTAACGCGGTTTCCGCTGAACTCACCCTCCCCTGCCTTAATCGTCTCTCCTTTTCGAATATCGATTCTGTACGGAGGAATAGAACTTCAAGGCTCTACCGCCGGTAGTTGTCTCGGGATTACCGAACATCACACCCACCTTCTCACGGAGCTGGTTAATGAAAATCAAAAATACAGTTGGACTTTGCAATGATTGCCGTAAAGCTTACGAAGAGCCATGGACATCAGTCTTGCCTGCAGTCCCACATGGCTGTCTCCCATCTCTCCGTCGATTTCCGCCTTCGGCACCAGAGCGGCAACGGAGTCCACAACCAGGATATCCATAGCACCGGAACGCACCATAGTCTCAGCAATATCGAGAGCCTGCTCTCCGGAATCGGGCTGAGACACATAGAGATTGTCAATATCCACGCCGATAGCCTCCGCATATCGCGGGTCCAAAGCATGCTCCGCATCGATAAAGGCCGCAATGCCGCCTCTCTTCTGTACCTCCGCAACGGCATGAAGCGCCAGAGTCGTCTTACCGGAAGACTCCGGGCCGTAAATCTCTATAATTCTTCCTCTCGGAAAGCCGCCTGCACCGAGCGCAATATCTACGGAAAGCGACCCGGTCGGCACCACCTCGATGTCCTTGTTCACGCCGGCATCTCCCAGCTTCATGATGGATCCCTTTCCGCAATCCTTCTCTATCTTGGTCAAAGCGGCATCCAGCGCCTTCAGTTTTTTTCCCTCATGATCCACCAATGCCACAACCGGAGCCCTTGCTCACTTTACCTGCCATACTTTCTCCCTTTTCTTCCTGTATGTTCTACCAATCTTTATTCTACTTAAAAAAGCGTACGACCGCTCTGTAATCCAAGCTTTTCCTGTACTCTTTTTCACTCTATGGAAACCCATAGAACTTTGCTTTTCTGCATTATATCACAGAACATACTTTCTTCCTATACTCCACATTCGGATAAGGTTTTTTTGAAAATACCGGCAAAAATTCGCCATTCCGCACGAAAGAGAACAGACAAATCCCATTTTTCAGGAAATGTATTTTTGAGGAAACGCATTTTTGAAGAAGGAATAGACATTCCCCTCGCCTAGTGTTAAAATGAGCCGGTCTTAATTGAATCTGTTTTTTCACATTTTTTCATAAGAAGATAAAACTGTTTTGCAATAACCCGGATGGATATGGTTTTTTACTTATTTTTCACTGTTAAAGGTAGGTTGAAATTCCCTGATTTGGATTGTTACAAAACTTTTTATTTTTTACGAATATCGCTCGCAAAGCGTGCGGTATCTCGTTTATAAGGAGTGCCGCACAGTGATTGTGCCGTCTTGTTTCCAAAAAGAAGGAGGAAAAATGAGTCAAGAAAAAGTCAGAAACCGTCTCTATGGAGAACATTTACCGTCTTGACGGTCGTGTTCCCGTCGCCAAGGCCATTCCTTCGGCCTGCAGCATGTCCTTGCCATGTTCGTGGCAAACCTAACCTCCATGACCATCATCGCCGCAGCTGCCAAACCCGCACTAAGTCAACAGGAACTGGCTATGCTGGTAGCAAAACTGCCATGTTTGCTGCAGGCATCGCAACCATGATTCAGCTTTATCCCGTATGGAAAAATCGGCTCAAAGCTCCCGATTGTCATGGGCGTCAGCTTCACCTTCGTCACCATTCTCTCCACAATCGGCGGACAATCCCGGCTATCCTGCCGTAGTCGGTGCCGTTTTTGGTCGGCGGTATCTTTGAAGGAATCCTTGGACTTCTCGCCAAATACTGGAAAAAAATCATTTCTCCCATAGTGGCCGCAACCGTAGTCACTTCCATCGGTTTCTCTCTTCACGGTCGGCGCGCGATCCTTTGGCGGAGGCTATGCCGAGGACTTCTGGTTCTGCAACAAATCTCATTATTGCCTCCATCACCCTGGCAACCTGTATTCTCTGGAGTATCTTCGTTAAAGGATACATGAAACAGCTTTCCGTTCTTGCGGGACTGGTTGTCGGCTATATCTGCGCTATTGCCGTAGGAAAGGTGGATTACACCCTCATTTTTCTCAAAAAGGTCTGATTTCTCTTCCCCACATTCTTCCCGTGATGCCCGTGTTCAACATCGGTGCCATTCTCTCCACCTGTATCATCTTCCTGGTTTCCGCAACGGAGACCATCGGAGATACCACAGCCATGGTCGTTACCGGTCTGAATCGGGATATTACCGAGAAAGAGATTTCCGGATCTTTAGCCTGTGACGGTTTTGCCTCTTCCATTTCCGCCCTCTTCGGTTGCTGCCCGGTAACTTCCTTCTCGCAAAACGTCGGTCTCATCGCCATGACCAAGGTTGTCAACCGTTTCACCATTGCAAGCGGGGCAGCCATGATGCTTCTTGCGGGACTTCTTCCTCCGGTAGGACAGTTCTTCTCTTCCTTACCCCAGTGCGTTCTGGGCGGATGTACCATCATGATGTTCGGAACCATCGTGGTGTCCGGTATGCAAATGGTGGCTTCCTGCGGATTCTCTCAGAGAAACATCGTCATTTCTTCTCTTTCTCTGGCCATCGGAATCGGTTTTTACCTCTACTTCGGAGATTGAAATCTGGAAGATTTTCCCTCCCTATCGTACAAAAATGTTTTTCGGTGCCAATGTTGTTGCGGTTGTTTTTCGTCGTTGCCTTGCTTCTGAACCTGATTCTTCCGAAAAAAATATGGATATTCAGAAGTTGTCCGTGGAATAAAAGCTAAATCCTCTTTTCCGGGAGGCGAAAAGCGACAAAATGCATCCAAAGCTTTTTCTTCCCGGGGAGCCTCAATAGGATAAGAGAGAAGCAGATTAAGAATAAATAGAATAAAGTTACAGTCCATAGGGGGAGTCCCCTTCCAAGAAGTATCTGTCCGCCCCGCATGCAAAAAAAGGCATCCCGGAAGGACGATGGAATACAAAAATCGGAAGGGTGTACTCTCCTGTTTTTGCAGAAAATCTTTCTATCTTCTTCTATTTTTCTGTGTCCGGAAGGAACAGCGCCGGAAAAATCTTTTGTCCGTCTCCTTTTTCCAAAAAGAAAGCGAAGCAGGAAGAAAAAGAAATAAGCAATGCAAAGCGCAAAAGGAATGTATGCTATACGCAGTACAATCGGATACGTCTTAAAAACGGAAGAATCGCTTCCCGCTCTATCCTGTAACCCCAGGTCCCGTAAAAAACCCGGGTATAGGGGAGAAGCTGCGGTAAGAAGCAGAATAAAGATAAAGAAAAAGAGCAGTCCGAGCGTAGCGAGGGCAGTTTATAGATTTTTGAAAAGAAAAGCCATAGCACTTCGCTAAAAATCCCAAATAGTAAAAGGGAGCAAAGCTAAGGCTTCTGTCCAAGGCAAGGAAGTCCTTCAGTGTTCTCCCAACCTCCAGGAAAGAAAGCGAGACGGAAAGCAGGAGCAGGAAGAGGAGGTATGCGTAATTTCCGTTCCTCCCTCCTCCGCAGGAAAAGTTCCGCTGGAAGCAGTGCCAAATTCCAGAAAAATAAGAGCCAAAAATATACCATGGCGTGGAAGAAGCATGCCAAAAATCCGGGAAAAATTCGTGTTGATCCATAGAAAAATGTCGCAGATATGAAGCATCCCCTGCATAAAAAGATATAAGAAAACATAAGAAAGGAGGGAACGAAAGTTCGTTCCCTTTTTCCATCCACTATAGCCGAAATAGCCGGAGAGAAAAACAAATGCCGGCATATGAAAAACTGTAAATCAGGTAAAAAGAACGAGAAAACAGCGGATAAGGGCTTTCTTTCAGCGGAAGCAAAAAGTGCCCGAACACTACTATAAAATCAAAAATCCTTTAAAAACTGTCCAGTTCTTTTTATTCTCTGCGTCTTCTTTTTGGACTGCTTCTCTGTCTGCTGCTTCTCTTTCTGCTCCTTTTCTCGCAAAATGCGGTCCCTCTCTTCTTTCTGCATTCTTAAGCGGGATCATGAAACTTAGCTAAAAATCGGTTTGCAAAGCCTTTGCAAGCTTTGTCTTTCTCCGCTTTCGCTTCGTCCTTTGTCCTTCCCGGGGTCGTATAATACGCCTTAATCTTCGGCTCCGTTCCGGAAGGACGCACAATGATGCTCTCCCCGTTTTTCCAAACTGTACAGCAGGACATTGGACTTCGGAAGTCCCGTCTTCTCACTCTCCAAATAGTCCGTACAAGCCTTTTACGGGAATGCCTGCAAAATCCTTCGGGCAATCTTTTCTGAGTGTCTCCATGATACCCCTGCATCTTGTCCATGCCGGACAGACCCGGGAAGGAGAAACTGTCCACTGCATTCAGGTAGTAACCATACTTCTTATAAATCTCTTCCAAACGTGCCTTGATGGAAGAGCCGTTCTTTCGATAGTAAGCCGCCATCTCACAAATGAGCATGGAAGCCACCACTGCGTCCTTATCTCTTACCGCGGTACCGGAAAGGTAGCCGTAGCTTTCCTCAAAACCGAAGATGAAACGGTTCTCTTCCCCTTTTTCTTCCAGGAACTTAATCTGCTCTCCAATCCACTTAAAGCCGGTTAAGGTGTGGCGAAGTTCTACCCCGTAGTCTGCTGCAACCTTATCCGCAAGAGGCGTGCTGACAATGGATTTTTACGGCAACCGAATCTTTCGGAAGTGTTCCCTCCGCAATTCTGCCCGCCGCAATATAGTCCAGAAGGAGAACGCCCATCTCATTTCCGCTTACCAGTTCATACTCTCCGTCCTCTGTTCGCATGGCAATGCCCACGCGATCCGCATCAGGATCGGTCGCAAGCAGCAAATCCGCATTTTTCTCCTTTGCCGGGGCAAGACCCTTTTCCATAGCCTCCAAAAATTTCCGGATTCGGATAAGGGCAGGTGGTAAAATAGCCGTTCGGATATTCCTGTTCCGGTACAATCGTAACATCGGAAATCCCGAGCTCCTTAAAAATACGGGTTACTGGCTCAAGCCCCGTTCCGTTTAACGGAGTATAAACCAACGAAAGTCCTGCATCCTTGCACACTCCCGGATGTACACTCTGAGAAAGAACAGCCTTATAAAAGGCCTCCTTACACTCCTCTTCCACAAAGCGAATCAAGCCCTGATCCACGGCTTTAGAGAAAGGCATTGTCTTAGCTCCGCTTAAAATATCCGTCTCCTGAATTTTCCGGTAAACCTTATCCGCCGCTTCGTCCGTCATCTGACAACCGTCACTGCCGTAGGGCCTCGTAGCCGTTATAGACGGCCGGATTGTGGGAAGCGGTAAGCATGATTCCCGCACTGCAATGATAATATCTTGTCGCAAAGGAAAGTGCCGGAACCGGCATCAAAGCATCATAAAGGCGAACGGCAATTCCGTTTGCGGCAAGCACCTGTGCCACTTCTTTCGCAAAGGTCCAGCCCTTTAAAGCGGGAATCATAGCTGATCGCCACCAGCTTCTCCAGGCCCTCTTCAAGAATATATCTTGCCAGACCCTCCGTTGCCTGCCGAACCACAAAAATATTCATGCGGTTTGTGCCCACACCTAAAGTGCCGCGAATACTGGCAGTGCCGAATTCCAGACTTCTTCCGAAATGCTCTTTTATTTCATCATCCTTCCCCGAAAGGGAATCCAGTTCCTGCGAAGGTCAAAATCCGGCAAATCCGCCTCTTTCCAGCGTTCGTATTCTTTTTGTAGTCCAGCATATAAACCCTCCGTTTGCTTCTAAAACAAATGTGACATATAGTTCTATTCTACTACTTTATCTTTTTAAAAGAGCAGTGTTTTTCTCCAAATAGAGCAGTAATTTCTCTCTTTGATTTTCCTTCGGATTCTGCAAAACATGGTCAAAAGCAAACTGCAAAAAGCTCTCCCAGTTTTTCCCCGGTGCTATCCCTGAGGGCAATCAAATCCTTTCCGCTAAGCGTGAGGTCCGAAAAGACAAACACAGTCGCCCTCTTCTTCTATCTTTCGAAGCCAAGACAGTCGTTCCTCCACCACAGCTTTCTTTGCCGCATCTAGCTCCGTCTCACTGTCTTTTCGCCCTTTTGAGAAGCTCTTTCCTTGCTTCATAAAAGTCTGCAACCATTTTCTTCTTTCCGTAGCGGGCAATCCGTTTTCGTAAGGCATAAGGTGTCCGACTTCTTCTTCCGCAAAGAGTCCTGCCAAATGGCTCGCTCCCTCAATGGTATCCCGATCCAGCTTTAAATCTCTTAAAATCTTTCAGGGCATCTTCGGGAACCCCTCAGAAAGAGACCGAAACGGAGAATCTTTTCCTTCGGTGCAAAGGGAAGAAGCTCCGGAATCCCTCGAAGGGCAATCTTCGGAAAATCCTCCGTAATATAGGGCGCAAGCCCCGTCGCAACAGTCTCTCCACCTTCTCCGGATGTGCACTGGCCAAGAGCTTCAAAGTTCCACGGCAATGCGTTCCTTGGACACCTTGGAAAGACTCTCCTTCAGCTTGCAAATTCCCTGAAAATGCCTCTTCGTCCAAGGCAAAAATCTGAGTTGCGCGGAAAAAGCGAATCCCCCGCATCATTCGAAGCGCATCTTCCCGAAAGCGGTCTTCGGCTCTTCCCACTGCCCGAACAATTTTCTTTTCCAAATCCTCCTGCCCGGAAAAAGGATCAATAATCCCTCTTTCCATATGATAAGCCATGGCGTTGATGGTGAAATCCCGTCTTGCCAAATCCTCCGTGAGAGAACCGGTGAAGGAAACCGCATTCGGATGGCGGTGGTCCGTATATTCCCGTCAATCCGGTAAGTCGTGACTTCAAAGCTCCGAATCCTCTCTCCACCTCATCGGGCGGAACAAGCACCGTTACCGTTCCGTGCTCAATGCCGGTATCCACCGTAACCGGAAAGACGGACTTCACTTCCATAGGCTTCGCATTGGTAGTAACATCCCAGTCTTCCGGCTCTCTTCCAAGAATCCCGTCCCGGACACAGCCTCCCACAATATAGGGCCTCAAATCCGGCATTTTTCCAGAGAACGAATAATAAACTCCCGCCCCCTTCGGCATCTCTATTTTCACCATTCTATTTTCCCGGTTTTCCATTCTCGTCTTTTTCCATCCCCTGCAAAGACTATTTCTAGCCCTTCTTGGGAAGCATCACCTTGATTGCTCTTTCCAGAATTTCCACATGCATCTCCCGATAGGCCCCGCCGAACTCTCCGTCCAGAGTCCATTCAATTCCTCTTCCGCCTGAATCTCCAAGCTTTTTCACCTTAAAAACTGCACAAGCGGATTGTTTTTCCGGAATATCCCTCCTACTATCGTACTCAGAATTTCTCCGTAATCCGCAATATTTTTTTCGGCTTATGTATCAACAAAACCTCAAATTCTCCGTCCTGCAAATCCACAGCCAGTCTCTCTTCTATCGTTCCGCCGGGAAAAGCCGGTAAAGCCTCCGACAGAATGGGAATTAAAGATGGCGCCGAAAAATATATTCTCCGGAAAAATTGCTCTCTTCGGAGCTGATTTTTAACGAGTAGCTCTTGGAAAGGCTCTCCGGCATGGTACGAATCGATTCCAGAAGATAAGCCATATGTCCCAAATTATTTTTAATCCCTGGTCAGTGCCGTAGCTCACCTTGGTAAAGGCTCCGAATGCGGCTATGTAGTTAAAATACTGCCCGTTCAACTTTCCGATATCGCAGTAAAAAGGCTCTCCTCTTACAATTCCTTCGATATTCTCTTTCAGGTCCTTCGGAATGCCGAGAGAGTTCGCAAAGTCATTCGTAGACCCCGTCGGAATGTAACCGACCGGAACAGGCAAGTCCTCGCGCATCAGGCTGTTTACCAGATAATGCAGGGTTCCGTCGCCTCCGACGCAAACGATTAAATCAAACCTGTCTTTTATATTTTTTTCCACAATCGTTTCGGTATTCAATTTTTTTCGATTTCGGAAGAATCGGAAAAACCGTCACAACACAGTTTTTCTTGGCAAATTCCTCCACAATATTATACAGGAAGGTTTTCCCCTTTTCCTGTCCGCTTTTACTGTTCACAAGCAAAAGAACATTCTTTCCCATACTACTCCACTCCTTTTTCGAAAAAATCTTTTCCGCTTTTTCCCGAAACGCTCCTTCGGCTATTTGTCATTATATAATGAAAAAGGAGAAGCCCAAGGCTTCTCCCCGAAATATCTCTTAATAGGCTCTTCCCCAGTAGACCATCTTTGTGGCTTTCTTTCCGCAAACCACACAGGTATCGGAAATCTCTTCCTGCGCCATAGGGATGCAGCGGGAGGTGATTCCGGAATATTCCTTCAGCTTATCTTCGCATTCTCTGCATCCGCACCACATCGCGCGTACAAATCCCGGCTTCTTATCGATGGATGCCACAAGCTCGTCCAGACTCTTTGCGTCTGTCGTTCTTTCCTTTTGGAAGGAAAGCGCTCTCTCATACATATCCTTCTGCATCTGCTGTAAAAGTTCCTCCACCTTTGTTGAAAGGCCGGAAAGCTCGGCTACAAGCTTCTCTCTGTTGTCTCTCCGAACGAGAACCGCCTGATTCTTTTCTATATCCTTCGGTCCGATTTCCAAACGAAGCGGAATTCCGCGCACCTCTCCGTCTGCGAACTTAAAGCCCGGCGTTTTATCGGAATCATCCACCTTTACACGAATACCGGCCTTTACAAGCTCCTCTTTTTAAGGCATAGGCTTTGTCGAGTACTCCTTCTTTATTCTGCTGAATCGGGACAATCACCACCTGCGTCGGTGCAATTCTCGGCGGAATCACTAGTCCAGAGTCGTCGCCTGTACCATAATCAGTGCTCCGATGGTTCTCGTTGTGATTCCCCAGGAAGTCTGGTGCACCGGTTCTATTTTATTTTCCTTACTCAAATACTGCACATCAAAGGCTTTCGCAAAGCCGTCTCCGAAGTTGTGGGAAGTCGCGCACTGCAGAGCCTGTCCGTCATGCATCAAAGCCTCAACCGTGTAGGTTGCTATCGCGCCGGCAAACTTCTCCTTATCCGTCTTTCTTCCCTTTACTACTGGGATGGCCAGCTCATTTTCCAAAACATCCGCATAAATGTCCAGCATCATCCGCGTTCTCTCCTCCGCTTCTTCCGCTGTGGCATGTACGGTATGTCCCTCCTGCCATAAGAACTCTCTGGTTCTTAAGAACGGTCTGGTCGTCTTCTCCCAGCGCACTACGGAGCACCACTGGTTTAAAGCTGGGGCAAGTCTCTGTAGGACTTGACCACCTTGGAATAGTAGTCGCAGAAAAAGCACCTCGGAGGTCGGACGAACGCAGAGCCGCTCTTCCAGTCTCTTGGAACCACCGTATGTAACCCAAGCCACCTCGGGTGCAAAGCCCTCCACGTGCTCGCTTTCCTTCTGCAAAAGGGACTCCGGAATCAGAAGCGGCATAGCACAATTCTGCACACCCGTCGCCTTAAAACGACTGTCCAGTTCCTCTTGAATTCTCTCCCAGATGGCATACCCTGCAGGACGAATGACCATAAAGCCCTTCACGGAAGAATAGTCGGTCAGCTCCGCCTTCTTCACCACATCCGTATACCACTGTGCAAAGTCTTCCTCTCTGGAAGTAATCTGCTCCACCAATTTCTTATCCGCCATATTGCCCCTCTTGAACCTTATTCTATGTATTCGGAATCCGTTCCTTCCGACTCTGTCCTCGGAGTAATCCGCTCTCCGAAGTATCTTTTTCGCCGGAATCCCTTCCGATATCCTCTCTCCGATAAAACTATTTGTTGATTCTACCCCATGGAAAACAGAATCGCAAGAGAAGATTTCAGCAGTCTGCGCCTACAAGATTTCAGCAGTCTGCGCCTACAAGATTTCAGCGGTCTGCGTCCTACAAGATTTCAGCAGTCTGCATCCGCCTTGAAACAGGGAATGCACTATTCGTCCCGATACTCCGCCGCCATAAACATGGGCTTAATGACAACAAGCCAATCATACACTTTCTGTGAGACCTGCTTCGTACTGTCCAGTTCTTTCAACTCCTTTTTCAAGAGCTCATAAGAAGAGGCAAGCGTCTCCCGCCTTCCCTTCCAAAATATTTTTGCTTCATCCACAAAGGCAGACAGGATGGGCATACCGCGCGGGAATCGGGAAGTCCTCCGGAAGAGAATCCTTCATCTTCCGAATGGACTCTTCATACTCCCTCTCCACCTCTTCCTTATTCTGTCTCCCGTCGGACGAACACGGAAGCCTACCAAAAGAGCATGAGAAAAACCGAAAAGCACAATGGCATGGCTCTGATCTCCATTTTTTTATAAAAATATCCCGCAGAGAGCAGACAGAGCAGACCGCCAAAGAAAAGGAGCAGCGCAAAAATGTACGTAATACGGATTCGTATTTTTGCACCATTCTTTCCTGCTTGGCTCGCACTGCCAGATTTTTGCAGAGTTCTTCTCTTTCCTGTAACAGACGATCCGCCTCTTCTATCTCGGAAACGGCTTTTTCCGCTTCCTCCGAAAGCTTAGGAAGAAGCTTGGCCTTCTCTTCCTCTTCTTCCCTGCGAAGACTTTCCTCCGCTCTTTTACTCATGGTGGGAAGATGCGGAAACCGTTTTTGGTTTCCGAAAGCGCTTCATCCACCCTCCATTCCTTTCGAATGAGACAGGCCTTTTCCTTCCCTGTCATACTCCACCACAAGGTAGGAAAGGCTCGCAAAAATGCCCTTTCCGGAGAATCCGCCCTTACTCATGGCAACCCGCTTGTACACACGCTCAATCGCCTCTATCGGAATATAATACATTCTGTCGATATAAAAGGAATTTAAGTACAGAGCCTTCTCTCCGATTCCTATCGGGCCGATATGCTTAGCCTCCCTTTTATCCTTCTTTAAAACATCCTTTTCCAGTTTTTTCTCACTCAGGGGAAAATTCATACACTACCCTTTTCTATACACTTACACTTGTAATACGCTCTCTTTTTATTTTTGTCTTTGCTTTTTGCGGCTTTTTCCTATTTTTAACTCTTCTATTATAAAATTCACCCCGCTCTCAGTACAAGCGAGGTGAACAAGATACTACATTCAATTTTTCTGCCGGCTTATGCCTTAGCCTCTCCGGAATAGGGCTTCTTCGTCGCCCGTAAGAAGAGGATTAAGAAAAGTGCCGCAAGAAGAATTCCTGCCGGGTAAGCCACGGTTGTGGTCAGACCGAAAGCGCCCAGACACTCCGGTGCGCAGAAGAAGTAGGTCATGGAAACCGCACTCATAAATACTGCGGGAACCGCTGTAATCCAGTAATTCTTCTTCTCTCTGTAGAGATACATGGAAGCCGCCCAAAGGACAATCATCGCCAGAGTCTGGTTCGTCCAGCTGAAATATCTCAAACAACGTTATAAGGCGGGTGAGAAATCACTGCACGGCTCCCAGAATCGGCAGAGTCAGAAGTCCACGCTTCTTGAAGTCGTTCTGATCAATCTTAAACCAGTCCGCAATCGTAAGACGTGCGGAACGGAAAAGCAGTATCTCCGGAGGTAATCGGACAAGCAATAACGCCCATCATCGCAAGGAACATTCCTACGGAACCCATTGTGGTCTTACAAATCTCATATACGGTAGTCGAGTTACCACCCAATAAGTCCACAAGCTTCTGACTGCCATAAATCGCACAACCGGCCGCCGCCCAGATAAGAACAATAATTCCCTCTGCCACCATGGCACCGTAGAACACAGAAACGTCCCTGTTTCTCGCTCTTCATACAACGTGCCATCAGCGGAGACTGGGTAGCATGGAAGCCGGAAATCGCACCGCAGGCTACCGTGATGAACATGAAAGACCAAATCGGAAGTCTATCCGGATGTTCATTGGCAAAATGCTCAAAAATCTCCGGAATCACAAAGCCGTGGAGAAAATTCCGATTCCCACGCCCAGTGCCATGGCAATTAAGCAGATACCGAAAACCGGATAAATCTTACCGATAATCTTATCAATCGGACAGAAGGTTGCAATTAAGTAATAAAACAAGATAATCCATAACCAAACTTCCTTATTCGTTAATACTGCGTTTGCGGAACCACCCGACTTAATCAAGGTTACAATCAGTCCGGCAGGCCCTACCGCAAATACGGTACCGACCATAATGAGAAGCACTACGGAGAACACACGCATCAGGTTCTTCATGCCAAGTCCGAGATAGTTTCCGGTAACCTCGGAAATAGACGCACCTTCCGAACGCTCACTGAGCATTCCGGAAAAAAATAATCGTGTACACCGCCGGCAAAAACCGTACCGAAGGTAATCCATAAGAACACAACCGGTCCCCACTCTGCACCGGTCAAAGCACCGAAAATCGGACCGAGACCCGCAATGTTCAGAAGCTGAACAAGGAACAATTTCCATTCCGGCATCACCACATAATCCACGCCGTCGTTAATTCGTACTGCAGGCGTCTCTCTGTCATCCGGTCCAAAGGTATTTTCCACGAATTTACCATAGGTAAAATACCCGCCAATCAGAATAAAAAGACACACAAAAAGCTAACCATAACTTCGCCTCCACTCTTTTTCTCCTGTTTTTACAAAAAAACATTATAAATTTGCGAATTTATCGTCGCAAGACAAAGATTAAAGGCAATTTTTTTCTCCATTTGGGCAAATTTTCATTGCTTTGTTAATTTGTCCAAAAAATTTTTTGCTATAGTTCATTATTTTGTTGTTTTTTAGAGTTTTAGGCTAATACTCCACCGTTCTCTCGCAAAAGATAAGCGTTTCTTGATTCATATTGTATCCAGTATGGAATATTACAAGCTTCTACAAGCTGCCGTCCTCTTTAAAATCCCTTTTACCATTCTATGAAGAAAAACATCTCTGTCTAAGTCCTTTTACCTGTTTTTGGAAGGTCTTCTCGTTATTTGAAAAAGCTGCGGTCGCAAATGGACCTCCTCAATACCACACCCTCCCTTTGTCGAGACATCATTTCCACAGCGGAAGCCACATCGGAAGGAAGGAGATAGCTTTCCGCATTTTCCCCCACCGTAAAATCCGCATTGCGGTATAAATTGCTATCCGTCATATCCGGTAGAATGCTGTGCACCTTTAGGCCCGACTTCTGTTTTTCGACAAAAAGGCTTCTCGCAAAGGAGAGAAGTCCCGCCTTTGTCGCGCCGTAAAGCTGCCCCATATCCGTTTTTCATGAAGGGCGGTCACGGAGGAAAGAAAGAATATATGCCCTTTCTCTTCTTTCAAATCTCGCAGGAAATACTGCGTTATCGAGAGCGGAATCGTAAAGTTCACCTCTGTCATTTCCATAATCTTCTCTGCATTTAAACTCTCGTGAAAACCGTAGTAGGCAACCCCGCTGAATGCACCAGAACCGAGTTTGCCCTCCGATTTCAGCTTCCGAAAAATTCCTCCGAGGCTTTCCGGTCCCGTAAATCGAAACGGGAATAAAAGGAAGCTCTTCCTCTTCTTCCTTAAAAGCTTCGCCCTACTCCATAGACGACAAAGCCCATTTCCGAGCTTCTCCGCAATGGCCCGTCCTATTCCGCCGGAAGCGCCTGTCACCAGGGCAAGCTTCCGCTCTGAATGCCGAGCGCTATTCCCTTCTTTTTGTCCCTTCTTCATAACAATTTCCTTTTCTTTCCATGCACAAATGCCGAGCGAACTCTATTTTTCCTCCTCGCTCCTTAGCACATCCTTTCGTCCGTTTCGTCTATCTCGTTGCCTTTATCCTACTTTTCTTCTTCCGTCCACCGGAAAATCTTCTCTTTCGGAAACTTCTCAAGGAGTCTCTGTTCCAAGAAGCCTTCCATTTTTCAGAAGAAGCTCCTTTGGATAATGATAATAGCCATCCGTATTTTCGTAAGGAAAAGAAGTATAAGGAGAAGCACCGCAGGCCTTCGTCATCGCCTTCAGGTAACTTTCCGAAATACGGAAGCTCCCGACACTCACATCGTATAGTTTTTCCATGGGGATTTCCCGGAAAACCGTTTCCAAAAGTTCGGTATACAAGCTCTCCCAGTCCGCATGATAAAGCATGGGATCAAAGCAGAGGCGCAGAGTAAAAGCCCTCTTCCATTGCCATTTTAATGGCCTTGAGTCTCCCCTTAAGACCTGCCGTTCCATGCTCCGCTTCCGAAACAATTTTCTCCGGAGAGAGGGTAAAGGCAAAAATCAGGCGCTTTTTCGCGTCCTCGGATAATTGCATTTTGAGAAGTCTTCGGAAAAGACTTTCTCCCCCCGCCTTGGTTCGTACTTCAATGCGAAGATCCGGCTCTTCCTCCAAAAACCTCGCGAAGCGCTCCACAAAGGGATAGAGCTCTTCCAGTGCCAGTAAATCCGTGTCATAGGAAATGCAAAGATAGAGACTCCCCTTCTCTTTTATAAGCCTCCGACAGTCCGAAAAATAATCCTCGAGATTCAGGAAGAGCACCAGATTGGCAGAGGGTACATTCCCTGTAAGTAACAGTACTCGCAATGGAAGGGACAGTTCATAAGAAGAGACGCATAATAGAAGCTGCTTTCGGAAAAGCTTTGGCAGACGGGTGCTCCCGGGTAAATCCTCTGCCCTTCCTTCTTGGCAGAATGAGTTTTCGACTCTTCTCCTGCAAGGCACGATTCTGCTTCCTCCTGTTAAAAGAGGTCTTTATAATGCCGAATCGGAATGCACTTCGCCTTCGGAAATTTCCGTAAAATTGCCTCTGCTTCCTCCCCTCCGAGAAGCGCCTCCTCTATATAGATATGCGAGAACGGCGGATAGAGCGGAAGAGCCTTCTCCGACTCTTTTCTCCTTTTCTGCCGAAACTCTTCCTTCTTCCTAATTAGTGCAGATGCTTCTTTCATGGCACCTAATGCATCTACCGCTTCTTCCTTATCCTGCCTTCCCTGCTTTTTCCTGAACTAGAAGCCACGCCGTGAAAATCGGAAAGCACTTTCTGCCCGCCCCGCTTGTCCCGGCAGGGAAGACATCCTTCTTCCCTCTTTTTTTGAAAATAGGCTCTCCACTCCGAAGAAAGGCTCTCCGCATAGGAGAGTAGACCCTCCAGCTTTTTCGCAAGGACAAAGGACAGACGCAGTTCTTCTGCGAGGTTGTGCTTTTCCCTAAGAAATGCCTCTTCTTTTTCCCTCTCTTTTCTTTCTCCGCATCCAGTCGCTCTACCTGCGAAAGAAAGGAAAAAGACCTTCTCCTCTTCCTTCTGCATCTGCTCTCGCAGCATTTCAGGCACAGTTTTCCCGTTTTTCGAGTTGCCTGCTTCCGTTTTCCCCTATTCCGAAGTCCGTACTGCAGCGTAAGAAAAATAAATTTTCCAAGGAAAGAAAAGCATTGGCAGACTGGAAAACTGCTGTAGATTCCATGTCGTAAGTGAGTTTCCTCCACACCCATGCGCTTCGGCCTTCCGCCGCACATCAGCATAAACGCATTCGTTCCGGAAGGCGAAACATTCTCTTGCCCTTTATTGCTTACCGGAGAAATCTCCTTTTCTGTAGAAGAGTAAGACTTCGTCTCTGTAGGCCCATTTTGCATCCGAACACTGTAATACTTTATCCCCTGTGATCAGTCTTGCCGTGGGAAAGCCGGTCTGGTAAAGAAGCTCCGGGTAAAAATGCCCTTCCGCTTCCTTCCTCTTCCAGGCATGAATCAAAAACCATTTTTCCTAAAGACGCTCTTTCCCTCTACTGCCCTTAAGCATTGCCGCGCTGCCCGATAGAAAGCAGAATGTCTCCCTTTTTCGCTCCCTCTCTTGCGAGGGTCGCTGCAACCGCAGCTGCCGCATTGTTCCGTCCTTCCCCGCATATCGTCAGCAATATCCTTCCGTCTGCACCCGCACTCTCTTTCATACAGGAACGCTCTTTTCCGGCTTGCTTCTGTTCTTTCTTTGCTCCCGACTCATTCCATCCGTCTGTACAGTACTGCAAAAAGGGAAACGAAAATTTTTCGTTTCCCCATTTTCTTCTGCTTTTATGATGTTTTTCCACTTCGCCGTAATGTGCCGCAAAGATAAAAATCATAGTGTTTACTCCAAATTCCTATAGACCTCTAAAGATAAAGTCATAGTATTTTACTCCAAATTCCTATAGGCCTCTCGGTAAAAGAAATCCTGCGAGTTAAAGCGTTCCTCCTGAACGCCCTCGGGATCATGATAGAGGCCGTCGGAAAGAAGCTCATTTTTCCTTTTCCGTATCCTTAAAGCCCGGTCAAGAATTTCCCGTACACGCATCCTGCAACGCTCATCATAAATCGGAGCGGCAACCTCCACCCTTCGAAGGGTATTTCTGGTCATAAAGTCGGCACTGGCAATATAGATTTCCTCTTCTTCGCCCTGCCCGAAGCGATATATACGGGAATGTTCCAGATACCGTCCTACAATGCTGTGCACCTGAATATTCTCCGTCTTCCCGGGAATGCCCGGTATCAGGCAGCAGATTCCGCGGATTAAAAGTTGTATCACCACACCCTTTTGAGAAGCCTCAATCAAAGCATCGATAATGTCCTTATCCGTAAGCGCATTTAACTTCAGACCGATATAAGCGCCGCACCCTGCTTCCGCCTTTCTGCCCTCCGCTGCTATCTTTTTCCAAAATAGCGTTTTTGCAGGCCCTTCGGTGCAACGAGAAGCGCCGAGCTCTCCTCCACGGTTTTCCCCGAGAAGCAGGGTACGGAATACCTCCAGTGCATCTCGCCCGATAGCCTGATTTGCAGTCATCAGGCTTAAGTCCGTGTAAAGTGTTGCCGTTTTCTCATTATAATTTCCGGTACCGATTTGGGTGAGGAAGGATACTCCCTCCTCCGTTTGCTTCGTAATAAGACAAAGTTTGGAGTGCACCTTATAGTCGGGAGGCCGTAAATCACCTGACATCCCGCATCCTCAGGCGCACTGGACATCTCAATGTTGGCGGCCTCATCGAATCTGGCACGTAACTCCACGAGAGCAAGGACTTCTTTTTCCATTTTTCCGCAGCTTCGCAAAGCGCATCCACAATCTGACTGTGATTTGCCATACGGTAAAGTGTTATCTTAATGGAACGAACGGAAGGATCCGCTGCCGCCGCCTGCAAAACCGATGAAGTTCTTCATGCTCTCATAGGGATAAGAAAGTAAAATATCCCGTCTTTCCACCTGACTCAAGATATTCTCATCCCTTCGAATCTCGGACTCATTCTGGGACTGTATTTCGGATAATACCACTCCTGATGCTCCCGCATCGTATTTTTACCAAAAGTAAACAGATAGGATAAGTCGAGCGGCGTGCCGCAATGTCACTATGTTCTTCGGAAATGCCGAGGAATTTTGCAAAGCTTTTTCTTAATTGACTTATGCAGGTCACGGCTGAGCTCAGTCTGACCGGATTTAAGCGTTTTCTCTTCTTCAGAAGCTGTTCCATCATTCCGCGGTGGTCAAATCCTCATCGTAAACATCCCTGCATCGATGTCCGCGTTTCTGGTAATGCGGATAATGGATTTTTCCCGAATCTGGTAAGCGGGATAAAGCTTCGATACAAAAGTGTAGAATGAGTTCCTCTGAAAGCATGTGGTAGCCTTTTCTGCCGGGAATTTCAATCAGTCTCTTAAAGACGGGGTTCCAGCAGGGGCACAATCCCCAATCGTTTCTTTCCGCCCTTTGTCTCCAGCCTTGCCACTGCATAGAGCTCCCGATTTTGAAGGAAGGGGAAGGGCTGCTGCTTTCCGACAATCATGGGGAAAGATAGGGTCGGATTGCCTTATCAAAAATAGGCTTCCAGCTGGCTTTGCTCCTGTTTGGAGAGCTTCTGAAAGTTAATGATATGGATACCCGCCGGTTCCAGCTCTCCCATCAGCTGCTCATAGATTTCTTTTCGCTTTAGCTCAAGGCGTTCTACCTCTTCCGGGATGAGATTGATTTGCTCCTTACTGCTTAAGCCGGTCTTGTTGTCCTTTGTGGTTTTTACCGTTCATCTGCTCCATGAGTGTTCCCACGCGTACCATGAAAAATTCGTCTAAATTGGTCTGGTAAATGAAACGAACTGCAGTCTCTCCATAAGAGGCACTCGAGTTCGCCGCCTCATTTAAAACTCTTTCATTAAATAAAAGCCATGACAACTCTCTATTCCGGTAGCATTGCCTGTTATCTTTCATTGTCCCTTCTTCTCCTTCCGGCCTTTTCCCTTAAGAACTGTTTCCTGCCTTTTCTCTACCCCAAATTGTATTTTTCCTATTATGCTCGAAATTCCGAAAATATACCAAAAAGCGCTCGGATTATTTGCATCTGAGCGCTTTTTCTACGGGGGGCTTTTCCGCCCCATTCTCAGCTTTTACGGATACCGTTTAAAACAGCCGAAAAAGCCCTATCGACTCTTCTATTTTTGGGCTTCGCTTTTTGCCAAAATCGGCATAATGATTCCCAAGACGGAAAGCACCAGAGGGGTAATGATGTTTAAGGCCATGGTAAACAGATCATCGGAGTACATACCGAGAAGACAACTTGCCGCAGTAATCAGGAAACACCAAACACCGAAAAGCCAAAGCCAAAGTATTATTCTTCACAAAACAATATTCCGGATGGAACTTGTCTCCCGCCTTACGAAGCGCGATATAAGCTGCAAATACCCAAAGATAACGAAGCGGCATACATACGGAGTTTAACTTAGTCAGCTGCTTTAATACCGCTGCCGCTCCCGGCACAAAGGACTGCACAAGGATGATGGAACCGGAAAGTACAGCCACCATGACAATTCCGTTTGTGTAAGCGCCCACGTCGTTCTGCTTTAAGAGCTTCTTCGGAATAAACTGCTTTGTATCCTCATTATCGAGAAGCATACGAAGCGGCGCATCGATACTTATGATGAGAACGGCAAACTGACCAATCATTTGCACAGGGCATAGATGATTAAGAGGGTATCTCCGATATTATAGTATTGTCCCAGTCTCTGGAAGGCCCAGTAAGCACCGTTTGCCGCATAGGAGTCAAAAATCCTTTTTTTAATCAAAAGCCGGGTCAAACATCATGCCCATCAGCAATGGTACCGAGCATAGCACAAACCACAACCATGATAGCCAGCGCAATCATGCCCTTCGGGAAGCCCTTACTCGGGTTCTCTACCTTGTTTACATACGGAGAAATCTTCTCACAGCCGCCCACCGCAAAAACCGGGATGGAAAGAGGGTGAAATACTTCAAAATTGAATTGCGGGATTAAGTTCTTTAGCTAAAGTTCAGGCTGACATAATCCGCCTTCGGGTTGATAACCGAGTGCAGCAAACATCATCAGAATATAAAAGCAGGGACATGATAAACATGCTGGAACCTGCAAGGGTTGCCATCTTCTTCAAGGGGTTCAAGCCTCTGCTTGCCATATAGCAGAAAATTAGGAGCAGGGGCAAAGGTCGCCAACTGCACATAAATGCTCAGCAACTTGTCATAGAATTTCGCACTGCGGAAGATGACCCGGGATAACGCCTTCAGGCCGCCACTCGGCTTACTGGCAATATAGGTAATGTGACAAGCCCAATAGGTCCATCCCGCATAGTACGCAAGCTTGGTTCCCATCGTTTCCCGAATCAGGGCTTACTCCGCCACCGGCGTTCTTAAATGCGGATCCAAGCTCTCCTACCATTAAGGGCATAAGGTACAAAGTATAAAGCAAACATGAAAATCCAGCTGAAAATTACCTTAGTTCCCTCAAACCATACGAAGCCGTTTACCACATTTCCGAAGCCCCAAACCGTGGAAAATGCCATAAACGCCAGCAATTTCCAACTAATCTGTTCCATACTTTTTCCTCCAAAAATAAATTGTTTCTTTCGTAAAAGAAAATTTCTCTCCTGTAAAAAAATTCTCTTTCCTTCCGTCTTCTACTGCGTGCCTCTCTATCCGCTTCTACAGCGCCTTAGAATTTGATTTCCAGATTCCCGTCTCCTCTTCCCAGTACGGAAGAAGAGTAGAAAAGCTAGCCACTTCCACAAGATAGTAGGTATCTTCCACCCCTGCCGTCTCATACGGGGAATGCATGAAAGCTGCGGCAGTCCGATGTCTACAGTATTCAGTGCCACCTGACTGTTTGAGATATTCCCCAGTGTGGAACCGCCCAGCATATCGAACGGTTGGCAAAACTCTGATACGGCACCTTCGCCTTGTCATAAAAACAGCTTAAACACGGCAGCGGATACGGCATCCGTAGTATACTTCTGGTTTTGCACTGTACTTCAGCACGATTCCCTTATTCATATACGGCCGGTTTTAAGGCATCCGCCTTGTCGAGGTGCGCAGGGGTGCACGGCATGCGCGTTGTCCGCGAAACGAGAAAGCTGTTCTGCAAAAGCCTTCATATGAGTCTTCCTCTCCCATCCCGAAAGCAAAGAGAATTCTATGCAATACATCCTTTAAGAAGGTCGAGATCCGCTCCCTGTTTCGTGCCGCTTCCCACCTCTTCGTTATCATAAACGCGGTGGAGTGCTACACTCTCCTTCGGCGTTGCGGAAAGCAGTCCCTGTAAGGAAGAAAAGGCGCACTGCAGGTCATCCAGTCTTCCGCTTGCGATAAACTCTTCTTTTCCTCCTAAAATCGTAGCCTTCTGTCTGTTGTAAAGGAACAAATCCCAGTCAGAATATCCTCTTCTTTAACGGACGCAGCATCGGCCACCGTCTTCTTAAGCTCCCCTTTCCTTCGATAGTGGAAAACAGGGGTAGCATATCCTTCTGTGCATTGAACTTGTAGCCGTCGTTCACTTCGCGGTTCATATGAGATCGCAAGATTCAGGATGATCACTAAGTCACGATCAATGTTCACCAGCTTCGTCTCTACGCCCTTTTCGGTCTTTACGGGGACTCTTCCCGCGATGGAAAGCGGTCTGTCCAGCCGAGGGAGAGCAAATCATGCCGCCATACTTTTCCACATTTAACTGGATATAAGACTTATCCATCTCGAGTTCCGGTTCTCCTTAATCTTAAAGACCGGAGAATCGCTGTGACTTGCCATCATCTGAAAGCCCTTGAAAGGCTTCTTGGGAAGCTTACAAAGGCGATGAGTGCGGAACCGTTTCTTGTGACAAAATACTTCCCGCCCTTCTTCAAATTCCAGTCTTCTCCCTCATATAAAGGAAGAAATCCCTCTTCCAAAAGGATATTTTTCATATTTTCCACGGCAAAGAATGCATTCACACTGCTGTCAAAAAGTCCATCAGTTTCCTGTTCAGCTTCTTTACTTCCGCTGCTTTATTTGCTGCCATATCGGCTCCTTTCCTGATCCTTTACGGAGAAAAATAAGAGCTGCCTAATAGAAAAAACCGGCTTTCCAAACCTCGCCTTTTTCTCTCCCGGACCACAACCCTCTAGCATTATACAGGAAAGAAGAAGGCCTGAGAAGCATAGGAGGAATTTACCAAGTTTATTTTTCACAAGCAGCTGCGCGATTGTTGCATTGCAACACCACTTTTTATTGTATTTGCTATACTACTCATCGTGACGAAGTATCACGTGCTGATAAATTATCCATCGATGATTTTGCTCCCTTTCCAAACGCGGGAGTAAAACAAAAGCAGAAAAATCAGGAGGAATATAAAATGGCAAAGATTTCCAGTGATATGTTGGTAGGACAGATTGTGAATGAGCACCCGGAGTTGATTGATACCTTACTTGAGGTCAGTATGCACTGCACAGGTTGCCCCAGCTCCCAGATGGAGTCCTTAGAGGACGCTTGTATGGTACACGGTTTAAATCCGAATGCGGTTCTCGGCATTTTTAAATGAAAAGTTAAGTGAGGGTTTCCGAGTAATGAGTGCATTTTTAGGACCGATTCACTATTGGCTTTACAATAAGATTCAGCTGCAGGAAGAGTTGATTCGGAAAATGGCGGAGTACGGCGAGAAAGCAGGCTGGCCCGTTTTTTCCGAGAAGCATTTGGAAAAAGAAACGGTAAACAAGGAGCTTCGCCCCTTAAATGAGTTGATTGACGTGATGAACATTCACGGATGGCTGCAGGAGAGTGCAGGATGCGGAAGCGCGCTATGCACTTCTGGTCAGTTCTGTTTTAAAGGAAGATTCGGATCGGTTGCCCGAGCTGGAAAAAACTGGCCTTCAATTTGGAAAAGAACGCGCGCTCGATGCTTCTTCCGATGCTTCGGACGCTTACAGAAAAATGGATGATTCTCTCTTAAACGGCATGCCCTGTGACAGGGTAAATGTCATTACGGAGCAGGATCCGGAACGAACCTCCTGGGTACAGGAAGAAGATATCCATGCCCCGTTCTGGATTGCTGTAGATGGAGATCCGACAGTTTACTACCGATTAAGAACGAAAATCATGGAGGGAATGCTCTTCGGAACGGAGCTTCACCTGGACTGCAGCGAAGAGGGACACTACAGCCTCTATAAGTAGCGCTTTAAAGGCGGCTTTCCGGATTACGTTAACTAAGAAAGAGGAAAACAATGAATGTAAGTATTGCCATCATGGAGGAAGAACACAGTAATATCAATCGGGCTCTCGCAGTCGTTCGTACGATCTGCTTGCAAATGATGCAGGGCGCCGAAGTTCCGGATGACGATTTTCGGCAAATTATTGATTTTATCAGAAACTATGCCGATAAACACCACCACGGAAAGGAAGAAAAGTTTCTTTTCCCCGCTATGGTTGCCAAAATGGGACCTGTAGCGGATAAGCTGATTACACACGGTATGTTGGTAGAGCACGACCTCGGAAGAGCGGATGTGCTTGCCACGGAGACCATGCTAAACGAATACCGGAAGAACCCCATTCCGGGTTAAAGCTGGACATCCTTTCCTACGCGATGGCCTATGCCCATCTTTTACAGTTGCATATCGAAAAAGAAAACAGTGTAGTCTATCCCTTTTGCGGAACGAGGCTTAAGCGAAGAAGATTTTCGGGATATCAATGAAAAGAGTGAGACTTACGAGGGCGGAAAAGAAAAAAAGAAGGATTCAGGAACATTACCTGACCGCCCTCGGCGCTTTAGAGAAGAAGTATCGGCTGTAGACTTCTTTCCGGAGGAAATTACGGAGTGAGAGATTGATTTTTTCTTCCTATTGTTTATCGTTTTTACTGGTATTCTCTTCCGTATTTCGCTATAATGGAATTCCGTATAGAGTGTTTTTTATATATTGCAACCGGTTAACAGCAATTTGCACGGATAGATTAAAAATACCGCGCGTGAACCGCGCGGTATTTTTGTCTTTCAGACAAAAAGCCCTTTCCGCTTTATCCTTTCTCAAAGTTTCCCGTTTACAGTGCCGCCTGTGCTTTCAGAATGAAGGTATTTCGGTCAAAGTCAATCACCCCCTCCTCTTTTAAGGCGGAGAGTTCCCTCGTCATCGCGGAGCGGTTTGTGCAGAGGAACTGTGCCATATCCGTGCGGCTTAGGCCGAGTTCTATATACTTCGACTTCTGTTTTTGTGCCTGCAGCGATAAGTAGGCCAGAATTTTTCTCCCGCAGACTGCTTCGTGAAGTGACCTCTATCTTCTCCATCAGCTGAATATTTTTTTTGCTGATTAAATCAAAGAGATTCTCAATTAAACGGAAGTGAAAGCCGCACTGGTTTTTACAAACATGGATGGCCTTTTCGAAAGAAAGGAAAAGCACCTCCGTCTTTGCAGCGGAAAGAAAAGAGACATACTCATCCTCGGAGGCACTGTTTCCGAAGGTTTCTCCAAAGATTTCCCCTTCCCCCATATAGGTAAGCAGGGTTTCCTTTCCCCAGACATCCGTTTTAATCATGTGAATGCTGCCGTAAAAGTACTACCCCCTACATGCTTTTCATGATTTTTCCTCCGAGTGAATCATTTCTCCCTTTTTATAAGAGCGTACATAGCTTTTCATACAGTAAAAGCAAGGCATTTAGATTTTTCTTTCTCAATGCCCTTAAAAATTTCCATATCCGAATAACGAAGAACCTCCTCCTTATTCAGCTTTTTCCGCTCTTCCGTGGTACTGCATCCGCAACTGCAGCAAGCCTTCTTTTCTTCTATCATAAAGTACTCCATCCTCTTTGTATTTAATTAATGCACAGTCTAATCTTATTTTGTTGCGCGCGCAACATATTTTTCTTTCCTTTTATTGCAAAATGGAGAACATCGAGCGGCGGAGAACGTTCTTCCGAGATTGTTCGGGCATAAACGCCTCTTCGCAAAGTAAGAATGAGTCAGATTTTTTCTTAGGAGGGAAAAATGGAGAATAAGATGTTTTGTTATCAATGTCAGGAAACGGCAAACTGTTCCGGATGTACCGTATCCGGTGTTTGCGGAAAGAAACCGGATGTCGCGGCTATGCAGGGACCTTTTTGGTCTATGCCACCAAGGGCTTATCCGCTGTGGCTGAAGAGTTAAGAGCCGAGGGAAAAGAAGTTTCTCCGGGTTGAATCACCGCGTAACGATGAACCTTTTTCATCACCATTACCAATGCAAACTTTGATAAGGATGCTATCGTGGAAAATATTAAAGGAAACCTTCGCGCTTAGAGATGCGGTTAGAGCAACACTTTCCGACAGCTCAAAACTTCCAAAGGCCGCAACCGTGGAAGTCGCAGAGAAGGATTACGAGATCTTTGCACAGAGCATCGGTGTTTTAGCTACGGAAAATGAGAGATATCCGTTCTTTAAGAGAGTTAATCACTTACGGATTAAAGGGTCTTGCCGCTTATTCCAAGCATGCAAACGCACTTTTAAAGGATGATGCCAATGTTGACGCTTTCATCCAGAAGGCTCTTACAAAAACATTGGATGACAGCCTCTCCGTAGACGATTTGGTAGCTCTTACCTTAGAGACCGGTAAGGCAGGTGTAGAGGTATGGCCCTTCTTGACAGCGCAAATACTTCCACCCTACGGAAATCCTGAAATCACGACCGTAAATATCGGTGTTCGCAATAACCCGGGAATCCTCGTTTCCGGACACGATCTTAGGGACCTTGAAATGCTTCTGGACCAGACAGAGGGCACAGGCGTAGATGTTTACACCCACTCTGAGATGCTTCCTGCCCACTACTATCCATTCTTTAAGAAGTATAAGCACTTCGCAGGAAACTACGGAAATGCTTGGTGGAAGCAGAAGGAAGAGTTCGAGCCGTTTAACGGACCAATCCTGATGACCACAAACTGTATCGTTCCGCCAAAGGACAGCTACAAAGACAGACTTTTGGACTACCGGTGCGGCGGGTTACCCCGGATGCAAGCACATCGGCGGAAAATACGGCGAGATCAAGGATTTCTCCGCTATCATTGAACAGGCTAAGTCCTGCCCCGCTCCAACAGAAATCGAGACCGGAACCATCGTGGGCGGATTTGCGCATGAGCAGGTATTTGCCCTTGCGGATAAGGTGGTAGAGGCTGTAAAGTCCGGCGCCATCAAGAAGTTCGTGGTTATGGCAGGTTGTGACGGAAGACAGAAGAAGAGATTACTACACAGAGTTTGCCAAGGCACTTCCAAAGGATGCCGTAATCTTAACCAGCAGGATGTGCAAAGTATAAGTACAATAAGCTGGATCTTGGCGATATCGGCGGAATTCCAAGAGTTCTCGATGCCGGGCAGTGTAACGACTCCTACTCCTTAGCCTTAATCGCTCTGAAGCTGAAGAAGTATTCGGCTTGGATGATGTAAACAAGTTACCACTCGCATACAACATTGCTTGGTACGAGCAGAAGGCTGTTATCGTTCTTCTTGCCCTTCTCTACTTAGGGGTAAAGAACATTCACTTAGGCCCTACTCTTCCCGCCTTCCTTTCTCCGAACGTAGCCAGGGTTCTCGTAGAGAACTTCGGTATTACCGGCATCGGAACCGTAGAAGACGACATGAAGATTTTCTTCCCGGAAACAGCATAAACAAGATGTCTCCAGGCTTCGCCCTTAGCCACTTGTTAAGAATCATAACCACCCGTCAAACGGGTGGTTTTGATTACTATCAGAGCTAACATTTTTTTCAAATGTCAGCTCTGATACCAGCTAAAAATCCATTAATAAAAAGAGATATTGCGCTTTACGCACAATATCTCTGAATCCCCTCCCTAAAAGGAATTTTTATTCTCTCCAAAGTCGAGATTACTCATCAGGAAAATGGTCTGCTCCTATCTCCCCTTCCGTACATAAGAAATACTCGTATTGAAGGATATCTCTATCCGATACCGGATCATCCCAAGTACAATCTACATATAACCAAGTATCATCCATTAATACCCGATTCCATCCATGACGCCCCTCCGAACCTCTTGAGTTTAGTGCATTTCCGGTAATCACTTCACTTTGTATGCCTAAGACATACATAAAATAATCGAAGGTATTGGCATAACCGGAGCATACCGCAGTCTTATTTAACATAACCCCTCTAATATCATAGGATTCTTCAGGTATTGTATTATTTTTGATAATTATCTTCGTCATATACCGTATTGTTGATAATCCAATCATGCACGGCTTTGATTTTCTCTCTGTCCGTCATGGAGTCCTTTGTGATTTGTTTTGCAACAGAGAATATCCTCTTCTTCGCTTCCACTTCAGGGCTGTCATAGGGAAGTCCATAGCTTTCCTTCCCTCGACATATCCTATTTCGCTATAATGATTCCACAAAGCCAAGGGGTCAGTTCAAGGGCTGCCGCAACATCCGGATTATCCCTTGCGCAGCGCTCGGTATCAGATTGTTGTAATCATACGGATTATCTTCCTTCTTACGGAATACACTATAGATATCCTCTTCTTTAGGTTTAACGGGCAGAATATGTCCCAGTCGTCCCTCTTTTTTTCCGGAAAATATATAATGTTCATAAAGTTTATCCTTATCGTAGCCGAAAATTGCATATAAATCCGGGTTATCGTCGGCATAGCGAATATAGTCAAAATTCTTTTTTTCTCTAAGAAATAGGCAAAGCTGTTCATGCTGTACAGCATCGGAAAAGATAAGCCTAGAAACAGAGCCAAAGCCCTCTTAAAAAAATGTATTCATATCCACATCCTTTTCCTGCACATTTATTCATCTGCATCATCCACGTCGTCTACTTCATCGTCGAAATAGTCATCGTATTGTTTCTTCTTTTTGTCTTCTTCCCCTTCCCTGCACTTCATCCTCTATTCTTCCGCTGGCCTTCACTTCTTTCTCATTTTCATGCTTCCAAACGCCGTCATAGCTAAGGTAGTAGCCATCCACGCATTGATTATGAGCCATGGCACCGGATTTTTCCGAGATAGTAGGTCTTTCCGTTCCATTGTAGCCATTGTTTCTGTGCCATTTGCACCGTCCTGCATCATGTAATAGAAAACGCCGGATTCATTAATCCATTCCGATTGAGCCAGCCTGCCATCCGGCAAAGGTAAAAACCACTGCCCGTTCTCTTCGATCCAGCGATTTGTGACTTTTTACCCCATTCTCCATGTATGCCCAACCACCGTCTGCCTGTACCCATTCTCCCGCAAAAAGCACGATTCGGGAGATAAAAGAAAACAGACCGAAGAAGAGCAGTAATTTCGTCCATTGCTTTTTCATACTTTCCTCCATTCACTGTTCCACAGCTTTTCATTGTCTTTTTCGTATCTTTTTTCTTCTCACAATCTTTTAAGCTTACTATATATTTCGACTTTTTCTCCATAATATTCTTGATTTTGGGGATAGCTAGAGTAAATTTACTTCTGCACTGGAATTTACTTTTTCAATTTAGCCTTTTTTTCTTTTTCCTTTTCTATTTAAAAGAGATCAGAAAAGAGATTGCTCTAAAAGGGGACAATCTCTTTTGAAATTCACTGAAACTGCTATTCGCATATGCTATATTTATCTATACAATAAAACGAATATCGTAATAGGCTCGATTTGGTAGTGTACTTCTTAGGAAAATGAGTTTTCCGGGATTCACTCCAGTACTCCCGTTTTCTATGCAACACTGCAGATTTCCTCTTGGGGAGAAAGTGAGTGCAATATGTGTCGGTTACAAACGAAACGAATTTATCTTGCGCAGGCTGAAACGGACGGTTTTCGAATATTAACCAGACCGATTATGGCTAGAGGCGTGGCAAAAGAAAAAGCGGCAATTGACTACTGGGCAAAAGGATTTCAGTCCTTCCACCCACCTGAGAAAGTGGTTTGACCACAAGGAAGAGCTTTTTCCTCGTTTTCGTGAGCTCTATCAGGGAGGAATTGGAAAATAATCCTGATAAAGAAAGCCTGATTCAACTCGTAAAAGAACATCTGGAAAAGGAAAATGTCAGTCTCCTCTTTGCTTCCAAGGAGGATGAATCAAGCTGTGGTCTTACTGGAGTGGCTGAAGAAAACTGGCGTAAAAGCGGTTCTCCTCCTTTACACTTTCAAAATGTCCTCCGTTCCTTCCGGGACGGGGCTTTTTCCTTCCTTGGGAACAATTCCTCCACAATTTCCCGCACCGATACAATTTCCCGAAGCTTTCCCAGATTGGCTCCCGAGAAGAAGACCCTCCTCCACATTTCCCTCTACTGCGGAAATGAGAGTATGGGTAATACAATATTTCACACTTCCCGGGTCGCAACTGTGAATACAGCAGGGAGCAATGTTTTCGGAGGAATGCGACCTGTTTCTCCCAGCTTTTCCAGCATAGGGCTCTTCACCGCCCTTCCCGGCATTCCTACCGGACTATGGATGATGGCAAGGTCCTTTTTCACTCCTGGAAATAAGATATTCTTTATAGGCGGTACTCGCGTCACATTCCTCGGTGCCGATAAAACGGGTAGCCATCTGTACACCGTAAGCTCCCGCCTCTTGTACTCTTACAATGTCTTCCCTGCTCCAGATTCCTCCCGCCGCAAAAAGCGGAATCTTCCGGCCGAATTCTTCTTCAAAGCTTTGCAATACGGTCAATACTTCCGGAATCAATTCCTCCAGCGATTTAGCCTTCCCTTCCTCCACTTCTACAGCCTTAAAAGCCCGGGTGCCCTCCTGCCAAGGGACCTTCCAAAACCACAAAATCAGCAGTCCTTTGATACTTTTGGCTCCATGTTTTGAGTAAGACCTTGGCTGCTCTGCCCGCCGGAAACGATGGGCGCAATAAGCGCCTTTCCCTCCGGCACCAGTTCCGGCAAGCTTTAGGGCAGGCCCGCTCCGGAAATCACGGCATCAATTCCCTCTTCCACGGCAACTTTTATAGCATCCTCCCACTGTCTTGTGGCAACCATAGCGTTAATGGAAAGCAGTCCTCTTCCCTCGCTGCGTTCCCTTGCCCTTCGGATCTCCTTCCGCAAGGCCCTGCAGATTCGCTTCCTCAGGGAGAACGGCGAAAAATCCTCCTCACGGTAGCCGCAGTCCGCGGTGCTGATGCAGCCCATAGCACCCGTTTTTGCCACAGCCCCCGCTAAGCCGGAAAGGGAAACGCCTACGCCCATTCCTCCCTGTATTAGGGAATCTCCAAACCTCTGTTTTTCCAAGCAATTTTTCAACTGATTCATTTTTCCGTATCCTTTCCGTGATGAAAAAGGGAATTCCTATATAAAAAGCGAGTTCATATGATTCAATATTTTTTAATTATTTGATTGCTCTATCTTAAATCTTTTTGAAAATACCCGTAAAGTCATTTTTTTATACATTCTTTCTTGTATATTTATTAAATATTTTGAAATATTAACTCTGCCCTCCGTATTTTTATGTGTTAAGAATCGAGTAGGAGGCGCTGCCTAAAGTGCCGTCCTCTCACAGCAAAAAGAGGCCCTGCGTATGCAGAACCTCTTCCTATTCTTAACAAGTGACGCGGGCAAAGCCTGAGACAGCTTGTTCATAACGAGTATCACTCGCAAAGCCTGCGATATCTCCTTTTTCCTTAAGCCTTAGCCAAAGCCTCTCCTAAAGCCTTACAGTTTGCAAGTCCTTCTTCATCCGGCGTAAGGTTGCAGATAACGGGCTCTGCCACTAAAAACCGCTCCGGCCTCTTTCATTCTTCCTTCCCAGGTACGCATCCACTCTCCATCACCCCAGTCATAGGATCCGAAAAAGAGCAATCTTCTTTCCCGAAACGGACGGAAGCAACTCTTCTACGAAAGGTTCCATCTCGCCCTCATCCAGAACCTCATCTCCCATTGCGGGACATCCTAAAAGCAAAAACGGATTCTCCTGCCAAATCGGCTGCGGAAATATCGGATACGCTGATTGCCTTTCCCTCTCCGCCTGCAGCCTGAATGCCCTCTACTACCGCATCGGCCATAGCCTCTGTATTTCCTGTCTGGCTCCAAAAATACAACCTTAATCATCGTTTGTCCTCCTTTGTAAAAAAATACATTTGCTCCTTTGTCTATATCATACTATTTTTACCGGGAATTGCTTGTTGCGATTGCAACAGTTCTTTGTCCTGTTTGCAATAAGCTTTCCTTTTCCAATAGATGGAACACGAATACATGAATCCCCCTTAGGGAATCTTTCCGGTTATGCCGCCATGGCCTTCTCACAACAGTACTCAGCCATCACAGCCAAATTCTCACAACGCTCGGCAAGCGCTGTAAAAGCGGGCTATACATTCGTCAAAAAGTCGAAAACGTCTCAATGCCCCCTCTACATCAAAGTAAACCTTCCAGTACCCCGTCAGCTTCGCCTTTCGCCTGGGATTCTCGATAAATGCACGAATGTCCCAAAGAGGATAGCCCAAGAAAATCCCGACCTCGTGAGGAAATACGTCTCCGCCCCCTTATAGTTTTTGGAAGCGCTCCTTAAAACGTAGAATCCAGTCTTCTCCTTCCTCATATCCCAGATGCAAGGAATACAAAAAAACGCTGTACCCTTTTTATCCGCCAAATGGCGAAGTAAGGTTTCTCTTCGGTATAGTAAAATGCTTTCCTTCTCTGCTGAATATAAAGTCAAAAATGGAGAGCTCGCTTTCCATTCCCTTCTCTGCTCCCGCATTTCTTCTTTGGAGCAGCACTCTTTCCAATAATTTCTTTTTCTTCCTTCGTGACTGTAAAGATTGCCGCCGGCTTTAAACCGACAATAACCGGTGCATTCAGACAGAGATGTTCTTTTACCAAATCTTCTGCTGTCTTGTAAAGAATACTCTGCCCTTCTCCATAATTACCCCTCTATTAGTTAGTTTACATTAACTAACCATAATGAGGATTATATTAGTTTCATCTAACTTTGTCCAGTGCTTTTTAGTCCGAAGGAACAGATTCCTGTAGTCCGAAGGAACAGATTCCTCTCTTTTTACTTCTCTTACGTGTCCTCCCCCGCAATTCTTGCAGCTTTGTAAGATTTCTTTCATCCTTTTCCTTCTTTTCTACTGTTTTTCTTTATCTTTTTATTTTTCTTTAAGTCATAAAACATATTTTTAATCACAGTTTCCGATTATCCTATACACAGTTACATAAGATGTAACTAATAAAAAGCTTTTTCATACTCAACTCCGGAACCTTCTCCTGTAAATACAGGTTTCGAGGTCCCCTTCAAAATCACTACCACCCGTCAAACGGGTGGTTTTGCTCGAGGCTATAAGCCCCTGCTACTGGCCAGCGTCTAAAGGCGCTGGCTTTCATTTGGGCTATGGGAAGTTTGCTTTTGCACCTTCCCACAGCTCCATTCAAGCCATATTGCGTTTGACTCGTCGCTACCCCATAAAGGGGTATTAGTTACTACTGCACTTTAACCCTTAAAAGGGTCTTCATATTCTTTAACACTTAGTTTATCCAAAGCTATATCGTGTTTTTCTTGATCTTGGATATACTTTTTTATTGTGGCTTCATTTAGACCTACTGTACTGACATAATAGCCTTCGGCCCAGAAATGTCTGTTCCCAAATTTGTATTTAAGATTTGCGTGTTTTATCAAATATCATCAAAGCACTTTTTCCCTTTAAATAGCCCATAAAAGAAGAAACGCTAATCTTAGGTGGAATACTAACCAGAATGTGTACATGGTCCGGCATTAAATGCCCTTCTATAATCTCCACTCCTTTAAAGGCGCAGAGTTGCTTTGATAATATCCCGAATATCTGACTTATATTGATAATATATTATTTTTCGCCTATACTTCGGTGTGAAGACAATATGATATTTACACATCCATTTCGTATGTGCTAATGCATATTCTTTCTTCGCCATAAAAATCACCTTCCTTTTCTGCAATATAGCTTGAACAACTTTATTGTATTAGGAAAGGTGATTTTTGTATAACAGTGTTTCCCACCCGCATAGCGGGTGGTTTTATATCAGAGCTAACATTTTTCAAATGTCAGCTCCGATACTGACTAAAAGTCCATGAATGATAGCAAAAGAGCAAGGCGCACGCCTTGCTCTTTTGCTATCTTCTTATACACGGATAACGCAAGGGCAAATCCCTGTGCGCCTCGTTTTTAATCGTACTTATACCCCGGAGAGTCTATCCCTCCTCTTCCGCCTCCTTTTCGCTCTCCCAATTTCTGCAATCCTCCGCCAAAGCACGAAAGGCCGGAAGCGACGCTTCTATCTTCTCATATGGCACACAATAGGCTAAACGGAAATAGCCGGGAAGCCCGAACCCGTCCGTCGGAACCAAAATAATATGCTGCTTTTCCGCAAGCTTCACAAAACTTTCCGTGTCTTCCAGAGGGGACTTCACAAGAAGATAAAAAGGCGCCCTGAGGCGGTACACAGGTAAAAGCCCATTTCGGTAAGCTCCGTGTAGAGTAATTTACGGTTTCTGTCATAGAAGCCCAAATCAATTTTCACATCCAGGCACTGCCCGATTACCTTTTTGGAATAAGGAAGGGCATTCACAAAGCCGAGTGTCCGCCCGGCAATGATTGCCGCCTGCATAGCAGCTCTCCGTCCTCCACTGCATCGGAAATTGCCATATAGCCGATACGCTCACCCGGAATGGAAAGTGTCTTGGAAAAGGAATAGAGATAGATGCTGTTTCGATACAGATTCGGTAAATACGGAACCTCCCGTCCGTCGTAGGCCAGTTCACGATACGGTTCATCACAAATCAGATAAATCGGATGCCCCTACTCTTTCTTCCGCCTCCTTCAGCATCTTCGTTAAAAGAAGCAGTTCTTCTTCGGAGTAAATGATGCCGCTGGGGTTATTCGGGTTATTGAGAATCACCGCCTTGGTTCTCTGTCTGATCATCCGCTCTGCAGCGTCCAAATTCAGAGAGAAATCGTCCGCCCTCATCGGAACTACAGCCAGCTTTCCCTTGTAATGGGAAACATAGGACTTGTATTCCGTAAAAATACGGGGCAAAAGCAAAGAACCTCATCCTCCTCGTCCAAAAGGCAGCGCATAAGGATATTCAGTCCCCCTGCAGCACCTGCACAAAGTAAAATATTGTCCTTATGGTAGTTTTGCCCGAAACGGAGTTCAAATGCTCCGCAACCTGTGTCCGAACATCATCGAAACCGGCATTTTTTTCATATAGCCGTGAATCTCATGCGGATCCTGATTTTTCCAAAAGGCTGATAATGGCGTTCTTCACCTCATAGGGTACCGGCGCAACGGGATTTCCCGAGGCTGAAATCATAGACCTGATCTTTTCCATAATTTTTCGCCATTTCCTGTCCCATTTCAAACATTTTTCCGAATGACGGAATTCCCCGCCATGAGACCTTCCATCGTGCGTGCTAAACTCATTTCCTCCTCCTAAAGAGCTTGATTCAGCTTCTTTTTCTAAAGGCTTCCATGCTGATTTGTATCTTTTAAGGGCTTTAGAGCCGCTTTCTTTAAATCGTCAAATCCACTTGCCTCGGACACCGCCTCCGGATTGTTCCGAAGCATCGTTTTTACCCACCAAGGCATCTTTCCACTGTTTTCATTTCCGCCGTCTTCCAGAAGAGAAAGTCGCTCTTCCAAACGGGTCTTGTCTTTTTTCCAACTCAACGAGCGTTTTTCTGCCCAGAAGATGGCTTCCGCGGAATCCTTGACATTGCCCGCTACCGCTACGACAGAGTTCTTCAGGCTGCTGGCTACCGCTACGGTAGAATCCTTCATGGAACTCGCCATGGCCACGGTAGAATCTTTTACGGTACTCGCTACCGCTACGGTGGAATCCTTTACGGAGCTCGCCACCGCTACGGTGGAATCCTTTACGGAGCTCGCTACCAGCTTTGCCGCCGCTACATTGCCTTCCGTCTTCTGAACTTCCCGGATTTCTTCCGCGGACTGTTCCCACTCCGCCACGGTATCCGCAAGTTTCTCATAGACTTCGGCAATGGACTTTCTCAAAAGCTGAATCTCCTCCGAATTCGCCGCCAGACGCGTCACTCTTTCGCTTTAATTCCAGTGCGGCAATCACGGAGAAAATCACATCTTCCACAAATAAAGTATAAAAGATGGTGTTCATCACAACAAAGGTGATGTACGACCAGGTCTCCGGAATACTGGCAATTCGAGGATGCACTACCCGGATCACGAAAATGGCGGCAAGCCCCCAGCCAATGGATGCCGGTAAACAAATGTAGCCGTGAAAATTCAGGGGATTCTGCGAATAATCCCACCAACGCATATGGAAGATTTTGTTCATTAAAAATCCGGTAACGAGCTCCAAAGCAAGTACCGCCGAAAAACCGACCAAAAACAGATATAGTCGATTCCCTCATGCCCCTGCGTAAACAGAAGTAAGAGAGACGCACCTACGCCGTAAATCGGAAGCCATGGTCCATGGCAAAATCCTCTGTTTTGCAGGTGCCCCGACTTGATGGAGCAGTAAGTTGATTCAAAACACCATCCGAACATACAATAGAGCATAAAAAAAGTAGTCCATTGTAATACCGTATATGACCCCATAAAAATACCTCTTTGTATCTTTCTGCAAAATCATATCCTAGCACAAAATGGACTTTTTACAAATTTTCGGCAAAAGAAACGAGCTCTATCCCCTCTTTGCAAGCCGTTCCAGCGCTTCCGGAAGTTCCTTAAGACAAGTGATTTTTCTCTTCAAAGCTCTCCGGATTCCCAAAACCGTATGAAGCGAAAATAAAGGGAATCCCGCATTCCTTTGCGGAAGCACGGTCCAATGCGGTATCGCCAAGGTAAACCGTCTTTTTCCCGGCTCAGACCGTTTCTTTCCATAACAAGACGGATGTTCTCCGCCTTGGATTTTTTCCGGTATTCCCGAAGCACTCGATATCTCGGAAAATCTGCCCTTCCCCGAAGGCCAAGCCTGCTGAAGTAAGCATGGCTTCTATATAGCCCGACTGACAGTTGGAGACGATAAAGAGTTTTTTTCCGGCTCTTTCCAAGCTTTTCACCGTAGACACAAAATCCGGAAAAAACCTGCCGGGATGTTTTGCCAGGTAAATATTTTCATATTCCATGGCATAGCACATGATTTCTTCTCTTCTCTCTTTCTCCAATCCGGGAAGCAGCCCCTCTCCGATGGCTTCCATCGTGAGCCCCATATACGGTTCCAAATCCGCAGCCGTAAGAACTCTCCCCTTGCTCTCAGGGTAGTTCTGAAACGCCTCCGTCCAAGACTCCGCTACTTCCTTCACACTGTCCCAAATCGTTCCGTCCACATCAAAAATCACTGCTTCCATTTCCATTCAGACCCCTTTCCTCCATCACCGTTTTCCATTGCTCTTCTCCCCCGTTAATCTTCCGGAAATAAAGCTCCAAAAATACTTCTTTCACCGGCCTTGCCTTTTCTTCCGAGGCCCTAATGCCGCAGGAATAAACAACAAAAACCTCTCCTATTTCCTCCGCCATCTTTCTGGACAGAGACTCGTCACTCATGCGAATCATCCCAAAGACTGTAGAGCCATAGCTTTTTATCCTTTACGCAGTTTTCCAGCCAAAGTAAGGCAAAGCACTCTATCTCTTTCTGTCGCAAAGCCGAAAGCGCATCCGCTCCGCCTTCCGTTTGTCCTTCCATTTTTCCCGTCCGGAACAAAAATATCGAGGAGCTTCTCAAGCTCTTTTTTTACCGCCTTTCGATTCCAAAAGTGAATCCCGGTTCTTCCCGCAATCAGAATATTCATCCAGCCGTACATATATCGGTCTACAATGACGGATTCTTTTGAAACGCTTTGCTTTCCCAGGGGCGGACGGTCCTGCAGGCTCGGATAACGTTCATAAAGCACACTTAGCCGTTTTTCTTCTTCTCGCTTCCCGTTTTTCACTCTGCTCTTCCGGCGCATCTTCCTGCAATCGTCTTATTTTTTTCTAAAATAAGCTTCTCCCTTTTTCTGGATTTCTCTCTCATAGAAGCTCTCCGGCCAATTCGAAAACGGATCTTTTTCTTCCGCTAAATCCTCTCTAAACAGCATATTCCCTCTCAGTTCATGATTCATTCATATTTTTGTTATCACATTGTTTACAGCATAAACATAGTTTATTCATGCCTCTTTTTATACTGCATGCAGATAACGAAATAAACGTTATTCATTAAATAGATTTTTCATAATACTTGGCAGGAGTAACTTGGTGTTGCCCCTGCCTCCTCCCCTTTTATGGGAGTTTTTTTATTTCTCGCTTTGTACTTTTTTTATTCCTCACTTTGTACATTTTTCCTCTTCGGGCTTCCGTTCTTCCGGCTTCTTTTTCTCGTAGCGGGCAAAAATTCTCCTGAAGAAAGCGGAATTCATCCAAGCCAGCAGTGGAAATCCCAAAATAAAGAAGACGGGAACAAACATCGGAACAAGTCTCAGTAAAAAGAAAACCAGAAGAACCGATGCGAGGTCAAGAGCCAGAATTCCCAAAGTATAAGGAAGGTGGTGAATGGACATCAGTAAGGCATGGAGCATCACCTTCTGCCAACTGTTTTTCAAAAGCGGGAGAGAAGCGGCCATACATACAGAAATACGAAAATCCAAAGCAAAATCAGTGCATCGGTAATTCCCTGCAGAAGGAAACGAAGGACGGCATGATTCTGAAAAAAAGCACGGTGAAGAAGCGATGATCCAAAATCAAAATGCCCAGGACGGAAGAAGAATCAGCCAGATAATCAGCCCTTCCTTCCAATTCCTTTTAAAAGAACGGAAAAACATACGAAAATTTCCGTCATCCTCATCTTTCACGATTTTCAAAGTGCAATAGTACAGGGCAGTCGTGGAAATCCCGAAGGTCACAATCGGAAGAGAGCAGACAATCCAAAGTAAATTCAGTACCATGATGTCCGCAAAGCCTGCCCACAAAACGCCATATATCGTTGTCATAATTAAAAAAAGCCTTTGTAACATTTCGTTTTTATTCCTTTCCCGCTTCTTCCTCGCTATTTCCCGTTTTTCCTCTTTTCCAACTCCTTCAAATACGCCTTGGCATCTTTCAGAAAGCTGAAGCTGATGAGCAGGATAATAAATCCGATCGGAAAGGCGGCAATAATTGAAACCGATTGCAGGTTTGCCATAGAGCTTTCCGAAAAACCAGAGCAAGCGGTAAAAGGATCAAGAGAACCGCCCAAAAATCCCTGCACCTTCTTATTCGGTTCTTCTCCTTCCTCCAAATTCTTATAGCTGTACTGCGATGCCACTAAAGCAATCGAATCAAAGGATGTGGCATAAAAAAGCAAGCATGGTAAGGAAGAGCAGGGCCAATACCAAAGGTGCCAGCGGAAGAGCCTCCAGGGCTTGTACAATCACCTCATAAAGAGACTGTGTCTTTTCATAAATCGAAAAGAATCGGGACTCTGTGGAAGAGTTCCAGAGACAGGCTGTAATTTCCTAAAAACCAGGAAGCTCACAAAAGTACTGCCTACTCCGAAGACATAGCCTCCCAATATAGTTTGTCGTATCGTTCTCCCCTTACTGATACTTCCGATAAAGAAGGAGACGCCACACACCAAACCATCCAGTAAGCCCAGTAAAAAAATCGTCCAATTCTCCGGGAAATGATTTTCGCCGAGCGCATCCGTATAGGTCGCCATGCTCGGAAAGTGTTCCACCATTTTTCCCAAAAGGCGGAAAAAGCCGTGCTTCAAAAATAAAAATTTCCGGCCCCTCCGAAAAAGAAGACATAAAATAACAGCGAGTAGAAAAGCCAGGTGCAGGTTTTTGCCAAAAGAGAAATCCCCGCCATGCCCTTTAAGAGGGAGTAGGTATAGACCACGCAGGTAATGACCAGAATCAGAATGGTTAAAGTCACCGTAGAAAAGCCAGGGCAGAACCTTTCTGATGATTTCAGCCATAAGCGGTGTCGCCACGGAAAAGGTCGTGGCGGTCCCCGCAAGTAATGCAAAAACAGCCAAAAGGTCTATTCCGCGTCCCAGTATTCCGTCCGTCTTTTCTTTGAGAATCGATCTGCAAGCTTCCGAATAACGCTGCCTCTTCCGTTTCCGAACATGAAGCATGAACCCGAAAGCCGCCGCAAGAACCAGATAAAAGCCCCAGGGAATAAAGCCCCAGTGAAACAGGGTGTAAACGGTCGCCCACTCTTCCGCATTACCGAGGGCTTTGAATATAAGGGCTCTCTCACATACAAAATCCATTCACAGAGAGAGTAAAACAAGATATCCGCCGCGAGCCCCTGCAGTGAAACATCATACTTCCCTAGGTAAAAAGAATAGGCCGGCTTCTCGTCCGGCTTTCCCCAAAACAATCGTTCCATAGGGAGAAAAAGGCAATAAACAAAGAGAAGAAAGATAAAGAGCCCCAAGCCCAGGTAATATACGGCAAATTCCGAACCCAAAAAGCTGCGAATCGCGGATAAACCCCGATTCGAATTCTCCGGAAAACGGAAAAAGAAAAAGCACATCAGGAGAATCGCCAAAAGGGGAATCCCGCTGATACCAAAATCCAATCTCTCTTTTTCGCTATTACTCTTCTGCTCTGAATTCTGCATAATTTTCACCGGTTACCTTCCTGTAGAGAATTTTGGTAATCTTCTGGATATCCCTATCCCCTTCCTTTCCTCCATCCTCTGTCGCGAGCTGAAAGGCAATGTTGAAAAGAGCCTTGGCCTGTGCCATCTCATCATTATACACCGTCGCCTTCATTGCTCCTTTTTTAACGGCATTGATGCCTGCCATGGTTCCGTCAATTCCGTATATCCATGGGCGCGCATCCTTTTTGCACCCCTATTTTATCATACGCATCCAATACGCCAAGAGCCATATCATCATTGTTAGAAAGAATTAATTCAATCTTATCCTCTAATTCCGAATAAAGCTGCATCATCCTACTCTGCGCTTCCGCTCTGCTCCAGTTTGCAATGCCGTATCCCAGTCTTTCCAGAGGAATCCCCTTCTTTTGCAAAGTACTGACCACATACTCGGTCCGCATGATGGCGTCCTGATGTCCCGCCTCTCCCTCAAAGAGGACATACTGCAGCTTACCGTCTCCGTTTTTGTCTACACTTCGAGGCAACGCTACAGACTCTCTCGACTCCGTCTTCGACTGTACTGTCGTATCGAATTCTTCCCCTAAGAGTCTCCCGCCAAGTTCTCCTGCCCATTCCGTTTCCGACTCCGTAATGTCTTCCGACTCTGTAACGCCTTCCGGCGCCGGTTCTTCCGGATTCGTTTCTTCTTCCGGCTTCCTTGTCGTTTCTGCCTCTCCCGGTTCTTCCGCAGAAGAAATCGACTCTTCTTCATGCTCTGCCGAAAGCCCTTCTTCCTTTCCTTCTTCTCTTCCGGAAGCTTCTTTCTCCGCCTCCGCCAATATATCCTCCGCTACCAATTCTCCCTGTAATATTCCGGATTGCTTGGCATCCGCTCCCGACATAATAGAGTTGATTCCAGCGGTACAAATCCTCTTCCACAAGTTCTCTGTTGAAGAAGACAACCGGTGTATTTTTTTCTTCTTAGCCATGTCAATAATCTCAGACGGTGCAGTCCGATCCACCAAATTGATGCAAAGCACATCACAGGAATTCTGCAACATTTTCCTCCACCTGCTCATTTTGCAGGACTGACTTCCTCCGCATTGTAACGGAGAACATCCACCTCATAGCCTTCCGCACGTTTCTCCGCCACTTCCTTGTCAAAGGCGCTCATATAGCCGGTGATAAAGGTATCATGACTGTCATACAGGGTGATGCCGATCTTTATTTTCTTCTTTTCCTTCTCTTCTCACTCGTTTTACAGGCAGATAAAGAAAAAGCAGAAGAACAACCGAAATCCAAGTCAGAAAACTTCTCCTATTCACACGCATCTCTTTTCTCCTTTCCTTCGGCTTGAACGTTCCCTCTTTCAAGTCCTCTCTTTTCGAAAGCTGCTCGAAAATTTCCCGCTCTTCCCGGAGAAAGCGGCCGTCGGCTTATTAATCTGTCGGAAACAGAATCCGTTCCATTTTTACTGTACATATTGCCGGCCTTCACGACATAAAAATCCACAAGGTGGGTTTCTCCGGTCTTTGCCCCCCGGACAATTGTTTCCACAAGGCTTCCACCGCGGAATAGGCCATATCATAATGGTCGATAACAATCAGGCTCCGAATCACGCCCGTATCCAAATCATAAATGACTTCCTCAGAATCTCCCTACCCCGTAGAGCTCGATAAAGCTTCTTCCGGTTTCCTGTGTATAGTGTGCAGCCGCTTCCAGGGCTGTCGTTATCCAGAGCAATGATGACATCCACACTCTTCCTATGGCTTTCCTCATCAAGGTCCTTTCGATACTGTCCGCGGTCCTCAATCACCCAGGCAATTTCCTGCTCTCCGCTCTCCAAAACCTTCTTTAGGGCATCCAGGGCGTTTCTTCATATTGCCCTTGCTCTGATTTCCGGCGAGAATCCCTGATACTCAGTTTTTTTCTGCCTGTAAGGAGCTTTGTAAAACCTCTGTTCCGAGCGCCGTTCCGAGCGCCTCTTCATCCACGGAGAAGGTCGGAATGAAAAGGTCGGGTCTCACGTTTTTCCCGCCTCGCTTTCCACCAGGGCGATCTTCACCTGCTTCCCAAGCTCATCCAAAAATTTCTCCCGTCCCTCCGTCGCGCGTAATTCCGTAATAATGCCGTCCGTTCCGTTCTTGACTTCCCGGGTAAGACTTGCATATTCCTGCTGAATGGAACTGAAGCGGCTTTGTCGTCACAAAAATTATATTCCATGTTGTATTGTTTTGACTGCTGCATTTAAGCCTCTCCGAAAGCTGTCCCAGGATGCCGAACTGCTCCCGGTCCCACCACGATGGAGATCTTATATTTTTCGGGTTTATTCTCCCCAGGAATCTTCCCAGAGAGCAGCAGAAGAATCATCGCTATGACTGCCACCGCCACCGTGAATATCCGATTTTCCTTCATTGTCTTTGCCCCCTCCGTGAAATCCGTCTGTACTGCTGTGCATATTACCGTGCTCCAGACTTTTCTGTGTTTCTTCCGTATACTCTATCGCGGGAAGTCGAACTTCCACTCTGGTTCCCTCATCCGGTTCACTGTGGATCTTAAGGCCGAAACGAGTTCCAAAACGCAACTGAATTCTTCTGTGTACATTAATCAGTCCCACACCGGAACCTCGTTTCTTCCGGTCGGAGAAATCGGAAATCTCCGCCTCCGTATCGAGCAGGGACTCCGCCTTTTCCTCTGTCATGCCGAAGCCGTTGTCTTCCACGGACAAAAGAACCATGGAACTGTTTTTCTCCCTTAATCATTTCGCCTCTGACATGGATTTCCCATCCTCATCCACACCCGCCATACCGTGATAGATGGCATTTTTCCGAGGATGGGCTGCAGAATAAGCTTTACGGTCAGACAACGTAAGACTTCCTCGCTCACCGTAAAAATCCACCTTGAACTTATCTTTAAAAGCGAATTTGCTGAATATTCATATAATTCTTGGCGTGCTGCAGTTCCCGGGAAAGCGGGATAATATTTTTCCCGCCGGAAAGACTGATGCGGAAAAAGCTTCCCAGCTCGGTTACCATAAATACCGCGTCATCCTTCTTTCCGCTCTCAATCATCCATACCACGGACTCCAAGGTATTGTAGAGGAAATGAGGATTAATCTGGGATTGCAAGGCGTCCATCTCGGTCTGTCTTTTCTCTTCCTGCTGCTCTATCTTCTCTTCCGTCAGTCTGTCTATCTGCCGGAAAGACTGCACCAAGGTTTTTCCCAGGTGAATGATCTCCGTGCTACCGTAGTGGGCGATATCTTCCATAGAAAGTCGCCGCTCCCCCATTTTCTCCAAATCCTCATTCAGCTTACGAATCGGATAGGACAGGCGGAGAGATACCAGCTGGTTAAACAAAAAGCGAGATTAATAAAGTTAACGAAATCAGAATGAAAACATAATATAACATTCCGCCGGATGCAAAAATCCGATTGCCTTCCTCCAGAACGGCAACCATCTTCCACCCGGTATAACCTATCGTATCCACGATGATTGCCCTGCTGTTACTCCCCGCCTTGATATGATGGATCCCGTCATCCAGCTCGGAAAGCACCTCCGTATTCTCCTGAAAATCATTTCGTAAAATTTCCCGCATCCTGGGATGGTAAATCAGATTGCCCTTTTTATCACAAAGGTAAAAGTAACGATATTGATCTTCCCCGTTCAGCTTCTCCATCATTCTCTCAATGGTATTAAAATTCATGTCAACAAAGCAGAACGCCGTTGCTGCTGGCTCCATTTTCACTCAACTCCACAACGCGGCTGGAGAGAAACGACCCAGTGTGTCCTAAAAAGAGGGTCATCAAAAGATTCTGCACATGCGGAAGGGAAAATGCAGATTCTCCACCTGCTGCACGGCAGACGTAAAAAAGTCCTGTTCCACCACCTTTCGATTCTTCTTCTCCGTTGAGTTCGGAACCGCCGTAAGAAGCTTTCCTCCCCCCGAAAAAATGGCAACAGAAACAAGACTTTCCTTATGCGCCTCATATAAGAGGTTCATTTCGGTATTCACTTTCAGCAAATTCAGATTGGAACCCTTAATCACATCATAATACATCGCATCCGAAAATCTGTCGCATGCTGATCAGGTATTCTTCCAGGCGATTTCCGCCCTGTTTTAAGAGCTGTTCCGCCTGTGTTTCCCGTTCTTCCTTCAGCCGTGCGAAAAACTGCAGATACAGAACCGAGGATAAGAAGAGAATAATGATAATCGATAAGAGCATAAAGCTCATGAGAATCATATTGTGAAAAGAGCGAAACGGGCTCCTTAAAGAAAGGGGCAGGAAAGCACCTTTCTTAAAAAAGATGTCCTGTAGGAAGTGTTTCTTTTCTCCTTTTTCCGATATCCTCATCATACACCCTCTTGCTTCATCCCGCTGGTTTTTTATATTTGGAGGGAGACATCCCGAATTTTTTTCTTAAAAGCATAGCTGAAATAATTCGGATCCGCATAGCCAACCGACTCTGCGATAATATAGGTCTTTTCCTCCTCTTCAATGAGAAGACGCAAAGCCTTCTCCATGCGATAATCCGTAAGGTAATTGATAAAGCTCTTTCCTGTTTCCTTCTTAAACACCGTTGAAAAATAAGCCGCAGAAACATGGAGCTCCATGGAAAGTCCCTCTACGGAAAGGTTTTTATCCATGTAATGACTGTGTACATGCTCCACCGCCTTTTTTAACAAAAGACTTCGTCTTGTCGCTTCTCTTTTTCCTGAATAATGCCCTGAATTCTTTTCGCAAATCCGCTTCATCCAAGCCGAAAGTTCTTCCAAACTGAACTGCTGCACCTTCTGGTACACATCCTCGTCCTTCGGAAAAATAAGCGTCGCATCCACCTGATTGGACAAAAGGAACTTATGAATATTGGTCACAAGCTCCATCAGGAAAAACTGATACTCCTGCAGAGAAGGCTTCTCCAGACGGCTGTTTTGGATATAGAGATCGATGTCCTTGAAAAGCTCTTCCTTGGATGCCATTCTGATGCTTCGATAAACGTCCAGAAGCCTTTCCTCATCCAGAAGTTCCCTGATTTAAAGACGGATTCTCCCGTTCCTCCGGGTTGATGTCGGAAACCGCAATGGCCTTTCCGCGCCCGTATAGGACACGATACGCTACCGCGTCGCGTGCCCCCAGATAAGAGAGCGGTAAATCCAATAAGGAACTTACCGTTTTTCCGATACCCGCCGTAATCGTGGCATTACAGACATACTTTTGCCATCCGGCAGAGCGTTTCCATCTCATCCGTCAAGCGATAATGCTCTTCTTCTCTTTTTAACTGTGTAAGGATGACCGTGTTTCCGAGGTAGGTGAAAAAGCAGGCTCTCCATCCCTTGTGCATCCGTTCCTCCGCAAGCTTGCGAATAGACATACTGATTAAGACCGGATTGATGCCTTCCGGCGAAAGGCTTATGGAGTTATGCAGAATCACCACGGAATAGAACTTTCCCGTCAAGTCAATCTGGTAGTCCAGCATAGCCCGCGTCAAATCCTCTTGCCGCACATTTCCCTCAATCAGGGAGGTGTAAAAACTCTCCTGCAAAATGGGCAGACTCTCCAGATAGTAATTCTTTAAGTGATTGATATTCTGTTTTTCGTCGAATTCTTGTCCAGTCTCTCATGTACCGTACGGAAAATGCGGGAAAGTTCTCCGCTGTCTACCGGCTTTAATACATATTCTTCCGCTTCGAGTCGAATCGCCTCTTTGGCATATTCAAAATTCATCAAAGCCCGAGAAGATAACAATCTTAATGGAAGGATAAAGCTCCTTCAATTTGTGCGACAGAGTCAGCCCGTCCATATACGGCATTTTAATATCGGTAAGGACGACATCCACCTGCTTTTTCTTCGGCAATTTCCAGCGCCTCCAAGCCGTTTTTGGCATAGCCCAAAAGCGAATAGCCGAGCCGTCCCAATCAATCTTCTGCATAATTGCTTTTACTACATCCTCTTCGTCATCGACCAAGAGTACGGAATATTTCTTCATTTTCTATCCCCACTATACTTTTTCCTCCAAACGCCGAAATTGCATAGCGACCAGAATAAATCCCAGCAAAATGAGCGATATCCCTAAAAATGGATGAATAAGCATACAAAAAGATGCTACTAACGAAATAGCTGCAAAAAAATAAGAACCAATATTCCGGCTTCCCTGCCATATCCCTTCTTATCTTGAATGGGAGCCCGCCCTTCGGACGAATGCTCTCCACATCTTGAAAAACCATTAACTTTATTGCGTAATACAGCAATAGGACTGTAAAAAGTAAGGGCAGCCCCATTTCCTGTATAACTCTCTCTACCATACCTACCGTCTCGATTCTATATTATCTTAAACACCACGCCAAAAAAGCGGGCGCTTTTACTTAAAAAAACTTAAAAATTACCATAAAGCTTCTTTTTATTTTACAAAATCCCCGCCTTCTTTGCAAGTGTCACATCCTCTCAATACTTAAATATTTAAGACGATTTGCTTTCGATTGACAGTTCGGAAACTTCCTTGTAGTATCAGGAAAACAGAATTATTTTTCATGGAATAAGGAGTTTTTATGAAAAACAAATTATTTATTCAAAAACTTGTCGGTACCGCCATACTGGCCGCCGTCGTAATCAGTCTTCAGCTTATTCTGGGCAGCATCAAACTCGGCCCTTTCAACATCACTTTTTACACTCATTCCCATTATCCTGGCGGCAATTTTTATACGGTTCCTTGAGTGCCGCGTTTCTCGGTGCCGTTTTTCGGAATCATGGTCTGTTTTTTTCCGTTGTTTCGGGAAATGATGCGGGCGGCTATATTTTATTTTCACAAAGGCCGCTGATTACCCTCCTGCTCTGTCTTTTGAAAAGCACCCTTGCAGGGTACCTCGCGGGGCTTAGTGTGCACTGCACGAAGCAAAAGCTTCTCCGGATTCTTCTGCCGGTTGTCCTTGCCCCCGTTGTGAACACCGGGATATTTATTCTGGGCTTAGTTCTCTTCTTTCAGGAGACGCTTGCTCTTTGGGCGAACGGGCAGGACGCCGTCGTACACTTCTTAGTTTTTCAGCATTTTTGGGCGTGAACTTCCTGATTGAACTCTTGGTGAATCTGCTTGTCTCCCCGTCATTGTCCGTATCTTGCAGGGAATCCGTTTCACCAAAGAAGAAGTAGAAAATATTTAGCAAAAATTAAAAGTATTTAGCAAAAAGCAAAAAGTATTTAGCGAAAAGAAGTCGGTAATATTCAGCAAAAACAGAACTTGCACAAATTCAGTAAGGGAGAAGCCATGATTTTTAGCCATTGACTGCGGAAATACCCACACCAATTTCGGATGCATCCGGGAAAGCGGTGAAATCGCACAGATTTTCTGCATGGAAAGTAACCGCAAAAAACCAGCTACGAGTATGCGGCGGACATCGATGAAATCTGTACCCTTCTTAAGATTTCCGCCCACGACTTCGAGGCCATGGTGCTGTCCTCCGTTGTACCGGAGCTCACCGGCTCTTTTCAGGAAGCTGCCGAGATTTTAGGCATTCGTGAGTGTTTTATTGTAAACCGGGAAAATGTTTCCGCTGTTTCCTTTTCCGCCGCATCCTACGCGGACGTCGGCCCGGACTTGATCGTTTCCGCTGTTGCAGCCAAGAAACGCTATCCGCTTCCCGCCATCATCATCGATATGGGTACCGCCAGCACCCTGACTGTAGTGAATCGCGAAGGGGTATTTATGGGAGGCGTCATCCTCCCCGGCGTAGGCATTTCCATGAATGCTTTTGGCAAAAGAAACCTCGCTCCTTCCTTCTATTGACGTTGCTCCCGCGAAGAAGCTGATTTCTTAAATACCGTCGATGCCATGCGTTCCGGTATTATTTACGGTACGGCAGGGCTCCTTGGACGGCCTCATCGACCGCTTCTTAAAGGAACTCGGACAAGAAGCCACCCTTCTTGCAACCGGCGGGCTTTTCCCATCTGATTTGTCCCTACTGCAGACATTCCATTATCGTAGATGAAAAATCTGCTACTCACGGGCTTATGGGAGATTTGGAACGACTCCCGAAAGGCAGGCGCATAGGTCTTTTATAAGAAGAAAGGCGAGCGCATAGGCCTGTCATAAGAAGAACGGCAGGTACATAAGCCGATTACCAGAAGGATGGCAGGTGCCAAAAGATTTCCTTCCGTACCTTTTAGGAATAAGCCGACGGGAGAGAGATAAGGCAGGTACTTTACCCATCCGCTTAGGGCACTAAAATCCATAAAAGCGCCTCCCGAAAGGCAGAAAAAAACAGACCCAGATTCAAGCTGAGTCCGGTCTCCGCCCCTCTCCTAGCACTCTTACGGAAAGAAAGCGGGAGAAGCCGAAGAAAAAGAGCGTGTAAGAAAAAAAGGGACAGCATTGCATTAAAACTGAAGTCGAGCCGGAGCGCAAAGAAAAAGCAAAGACTGATGCCCAGAAAGACGAGAAAGAGCCCGATCAGATATCTTCTGCTTGCACCGGCTATACCTTGCAGTCGGGCAGCGACTCTTTTTCTTCTCCTTCCCCGGCAACGGAAGCCAGGGGAGAACAGAAAGAAATAGAGCAAAAAGGCATAAACTGCCTCTCTTCGCGGAGAGAAGAGCTCTTCCCGCGTTGCACCGTTTTGTTTTCTTACCGTATATAACGGACTCGTCCTTTTATATTGTTTTTGATTTTTCGTAAGCAAGTCTTGTTCGTCCGCACGAATTTCCCGCCCCAAAAGAGAGGAGAGATAGTCGTTCGCCCCTCTTCAATCTTCTCGCCGGCCACGACAGCCGCTACGATTTCCCGTAGCCCCATTTCCGAAAGGGAGGCACTGCCGCTCTCGTAAAGGAGCTTTCCCTTTTCTTCCCGATCTCCGGTATAGCCTTTCCGAATCGTCAGTACCCCTTCCTTATCGCCATATAGGAGTTTTTCCTCCTTTTCCTTTTCCGGAATGAGCTGTATATCCAGGCTCTTTTCCGCGTCCAGGTCTCGAAGCAGTTCCCGACTCCACTCTCCACCGTCCTCATTCACAAGATAAAACGCTATTTTTTTCCTGCATCTTATCCCCGGCATATCTTCCAAGGCAAAGGCAAAAACAGAAGAAAAAGAAGCACCTCGACCGTTCTCCCCAGTAGAATATAGCCCCTCCACAAAGGGAAAGGAAGGCAGTTCATCAGGAATTGTTTTTCCCCGGATTCTGTCTTCTTCAAAAACCCCTTCCCTTAGGAAACACCGTTTCCTTTTTCGAGTAGGCCTCTCTTCTCCATAAAGCTGTGTGCGAAGCGAAGCAGAATTCCCAAAAAGAGGGAAAAAGCCCGAGCGGCAGAACAGAAAGGCATTAAACGCGCCGGACTGTATCCGCGCTGTAGGCCTTCCAAAAGGACGGCATTGATGCTGATCGGGGAGAAACGCGCCAGAGAAAAAAAGGCAACCTTCCCGCGCTAAACAGCCTGCCCGTGAAGAGTAGGAACAAGAAAATCAAACAAACAGAGAAGTTTTTTTCGCCAGTCGTTCCTCTCTTACAAGACTGAAAAATCCCCCAAAAGAAGAGATAAAAACTGAGTAAGGAAAGGTTGTAATACAGGGCAAAAAGAGAAGCAATTCCGGTGACAAGGCAAAAAGCCTTGTAAAGAAAAAGAAGCGATAATGCGAGAACCGGCAGGGCAAGAAGCAACAGAAGCAGGAATTTTTGAGAGGTAAAAGCCCCTTCCTCCCATTTGCCTGAAGCGGGAAACAATGCCCTTCTTTTCCTCCTCCGGAACGGCGGACACCATAGACAGGCTGATAAAGGATAGAAAAAGGAAAAGCAGGGCGGAGGCAATCCGCATAACCAGCGCAAACGCTACATTTGACCCGATTTCCTCATTCTGAAAAAAATAAGCTGCCTCTTTAAAACCGAATTAAGCAATCGTTCCGAAGCCCCGTGATAGAGTTCTTCCTCTTCCGAAGCGGAGAGCTTCTCCCCGTAAGCCGTATGAAAAAAACGGCAAGACTCATCTCCTGTTCTTTTTTCCATGATTTTTCATAATGGAGGTGAAAAACCGACTCCAGGATGGCGCTTTCCGTAACTCTTCTTTCGTTTAAAAATCAGCTCTACCGGCTCTCCCTGAAAACGATAAGCCGTATAAAAGAAATCCTTCGGAATGCGCAGAACGCCGACACTTCCCTTTTCCAATTCTTCCGAAATGTCCTCTCGACTGATTTTTATGCACTTCCGAAAAAGCTCCACCTCTTCCATTTGCCGAATCAGAGTTTTTCGACATCAGGGTTTCATCCTCGTCAATCACCGAGACCGGGAAAGCTTGCAGCCCCCGGAGCTTCCCCGGAAGAAGAAGAGAAAGAGGGGAAGTAAGAGAAGCGGAAATAGAAGGGAGAAGAATCCCCCTTTTCGAAAGAACAAACACATATCCTTTTTTAAGGCTGCCAGAAAGCCATTCATTCTCTTATCTTCCCATCCTCTAAATACACAATGCGATCCGCCATTTCCTCCAATTCTCCCCTACCGTGGCTGATGAGAAGCATGGCCGTGCCCTGTGCTTTCATTTTCCGAAGAAGAGACAAAATCCTCTCATAAGATTCGTTGTCGCACCCTACAGTCGGCTCATCCAGAAGGAGAATGGCCGGTCTTTTTCATGAGCGCGGAAGCCAAGTGCACTCTTCTCTTCATTCCGCCGGACAGGGCGGAGAGGCGCTCTCCAGCTTTCTCTTCCAGCCCCAGTTCCCTAGAAGCCAGTTTGCCCTCGTGAAAATCACTTTCTTCGGAAGCCCCTGTATTTTTCCGTAAAAATACAAATTCTCCATGACCGTAAGACTCTCATAAAGAGAAAGGTCCTGCGGAAGATAGGAAAGCTCTTTTTGGACCTTTGGCGCAAAGCGAATCTCTCCCTCTCCATAAGGAAGAAGCCCTGCAAGAGCCTTTTAAAAGCGTACTCTTTCCGGCTCCGTTTTTCTCCCCTTATGCCCAGGATCTCCCCTTTATGGAAAGAAAGGGAGAGCCCTTTCAAAACCGCTCTCCCCCCTCTTTGGTAGTGAAGTCCCAGATTCCTTATCTCGCAAATCTGCTCTTCCATCTATGATTTTCCTCCATTATTATCCGCCAAAAATCTCCTCCCCAATGTTCTCGATTTCAGAAGAAAACTCTCCCATCAAGTCATAGAGCTCGTAGACGGAATAATCGGTAATGTCCTCCGTCTTTCCCTTGGGCTTGAGATGTCTGCCCCTCCTTCACATTGATGTTCAGAGTCAGGGAACGAATATCATGATAGTCTAAGTCATACAGCCCGCTCATTTTTCAGCTCGCAGTCCGTACTGTTCTTTTTTTCCGGCCTTTACGGTAAGGGTTACCTTTCCGTTATCTCCTTCTACATTTTTTTAAGCTTATACTCTCCATAAGGAAGAATCTGATACTTCTTTCCCGTCTCGATGGTATAGTCCGTTTTTATTTAAATAGAGAGTGTCCAACATTCCGGTAATCGTTCCGTCCAGTGTTTTCCCTTTTTCTTATACGTATTCCAAAGATAGACCACCGAAGAATAACCGTCCGGGGAAATATTAAAGAATTCCGCCACTTCCTCTTTGTCTTTCCCCGATGCCAGCACAAAGTAGGATTCTTCCTCCGTGTCCAGTTCTCCGTTGTCATCGTTGTCAGCGAAAAAGATAGATTTCGTGCAGGGTCTTTCCTCTACTCCCACTACCCAGGTAAGGTTATTGTCTTCCAGCTCCTCCCCTATGTCTTCCGCATTATCACGGAGCCTTTCGGCAAGGTCGGAAAGCTGCTCGGCAGTGGATTCATTTCTTCCGTATCCGGAGATTAACTCAAGATACTTCCCGTAAGCGCCCTGTTCAATAAACTTCTCGAGGTCCTTGTCCTTTTCCATCATATCGGCGAGCTTCTCTACAAATTTCTCAATTTCTTCCGCCTTAGGCTTAAAGGTATACCTTGTCCCCTTATATTTTGTATCTTTCAAATCCTCATCCAGATGCTCTATTGTGAAGGTTCCCTTCTCCGTAGTGAGATTCTTCTTGTTCATCGACTTGGAAAGGAGTACCCTGTACTTCGCTAAAAGCTTCTTTTCCGAGTTTCCGATTTTCCTTTGATTTCTTCAAATCCGAATCTGCACCTCTTCTCCCGTATTATTTTTCGAGCAAGGTCTTTACATCCGCTGTATAAAGCTTCTTATCGATGGACGGGAAGGCAAAAAGAAAAGTTTCCGTTATCATATTCACCGTAAGCATCCAGGGACCGAGTTTCCCGTCAGTTTAACAAGTAAACTCGCCTGGAGATTTCCCTTTATCCAGATTGGTCTTCGTCTTAAGAACCAGAGAACTGTCTTCCAGATACTCCGCAACCTCTTTATTGCCTTTTACTTCTCCGGTCACAGTGAAGGTCAAAGCCCGATTGTCTTCCATGCGAAGCAGTCCAAGATCCTCCATGGCTTTCAGCTTGCCGTTAAAATAATCCGTCTGATAGCCAAGGAACTTTTGTCCCGGAGTTCCGCCTCCCAAAAAGCTGCATCGGATTGAAGCCGCCGAATACTTTTCCCAATGCCACAAAACCAATGACCACAAGCAATACAACGGCCGCAACTCCAATCAGAAAAATACGGGGGCTGTTTCTTCTTTTCTTCCGGAGTCTCCCTGCTCTGCCCGTCATTCCCCGGCGCTCCGGCAGACTCTCTATATACCGCCTCTTCCATCATCGGCGCAATCGGTACTTCGGAAACCGGTTCCGGAGCAGGCTCCGCAACCTGAATCTCCTCCGGCACTTCTACGGCCGGTTCCGATACAGGGTCTTCCTTTACCGCCTCTACCGGTACTTCGTTTGCTGCAGATACCGGCGCTTCGGAGGCAGGCTCTTCCTTTGCCGGCTCCGTTACCGCTTCCAGAACCATGCTCGGTAACGGGTGCTTCCTCTACTGTCTCCCGCAGCAGGCTCTACACTCTGCGCAGGCTCAACCGGCTCCAGCTTTTTCTCCACAGTTTGTGCAGAAGCGGAATCCTTCACTAACTTCTTTTCCACAATTCGGACATTTTGCCATGTCTTTTTCTCCTTCAAGCAGGCACGGACATTGCCGGCCTTTTTCTCCTGTCTCATAAGCTGTAGCATGACAAAAGGGAAAGCCTTCAAATGAGCTATCCCCTTTTTCTGTGAACTATCCTTTTTCACTGAAAGGATTAATGCGTCATAAAATATTCGATTTGGAAAAACAGACTTCTCATACTGTCTGGCCCTAATATTTCTTCCCCGATATTCGAAAGTTCCTCCGAGAATGCCTCTCCCCAGCTCATTCACTTCATCCAAAGTATAGTCGGAAATATCTACTGTCTTTCCCTTCGGTCTGGAAAGATCCGCCCCTTCCTTCGCATTGACATGGATGCTGAGGGATTTTGATTCCGGGTAAATAGCCCGCGTCCAATTCGCTAATTTTTAATTTCATAGTCCGTACTGTTCTTTTTTTCCGGCTGTTACCGTCATCTTGACTCTGGCGTTTTCCAATATTGCTGTCACTGAATTCATACTCACCGTATGGTAAAGCTAAAATCTTATCCTTCTTCCCTTTTTCCACGGAATATTCCACAGATCTCACTTCGCCCATAAAACCATTTTACGTACAGCGTTGCTTCTCCATCCAGCGTTTTCCCGTTATCCTTATATACGTTCCTAATAGAAAAACACTATTGTCCTCCCTTAGGCGAACGCCGAAAAACTCTGCTCTTATTTTTTCATACCTCCCACTAATGCAGTTAAAGAAGACCCTATCTCCATCTTCCCACTTAAATTCATCGTCATCCTCTATATCTGTTCCTATTTGAATTTTTCCGGACTTCCTTCCCCTCCATGGTAAGTACCCACATAATATGCTTCTCTTCGAGCTCTTCTGCAAGTTCTTCCGCGTTCTCCCTGAAGCCAATCAGCAAAAGTCGGATAAACGACTCTCATCTATAAATTCAGGATATCCTATATTGATTGAAATCATTATACCGAGTCCGCTTTGTGTTAGAAATTTTGCGCAGTCCTCATCCTTTTCCAGCTTATCGGCGATTTTCTCCCAAGATTCCCTCCAGATCTTCCGCGCTTGGCTTAAATCTGTAAATCGTACCCTCAAATTCTTCCTCTTCGAATTCCTCCCCATAAATCGGCATTATGAAGCTTCCCTTTTCTACCGTGAAAATTCTCTTCGGTGAAAAATTCGAAGCAGGCTTCCGTATTTTTTGAATAATCTTTTCGGCAAGCTTTTCGGTTTTCCTTCTTCTTATTGAAGTTCGGAAGTTCTATCTCTTCGTCGGATGAATGATTCAGGATGGACTGAAGTTCTCCCTGATAAAACTTCTTTTCCAGAGAGGAAAAGCCAAGCCGAGTTTTTCCGTCCCGCATATTCGCCATAGGCATCCAGCACATCTTCTCCCATAAGATTAAAGAGCAGGCTCGCCTGATAACTTCCCTTTTCCGGATCTCGTCTTGGTCTTCATCACGATGGAAGAATCTTCCAGATATTTTGCCACCTCTTTGTTTCCCCTCACCTCTCCGCTTATGGTAAAAGGTGATATTTTTCGTTAGCGGAAAGATTTCCAAGGCCTCTCAAAGTTCTTTAGCTTTTTCATTAAAGTAATCCGCCTGATACTTTTAGGAATTTCTGTTTTGGACTTAAAAATAGTCCCATGGAAAGAACGGTCTTTCCCAAAAAGCAAAACACCGACCAAAACCGCAATAAAAACAGCTGCTACGCCAATGAAAAAAATAGGGTTTCCCTCCCTTTTTCTCCTTCGTTTCTTGTGAAGCAGCGCCACCTGAAGCTGCCTGCGCCGCATTCACACTATTCTGCACAGGCGCTTCGCCTCCCATGGCCTCCCTGCACCGGCGTTCCCTCTGCTACAGGGATGCTCCTCCAGCTTCTCTCCGCAATGCGTGCAAAACAAACAGCCGTCTTGCACCGCATTTCCGCAATTAGGACAGTTTCTCATGTACTTTTCCCCCTTCAAACAGTATGTACTACGTTATTTTTGTTTTTTCTCCTGTTTTTGTAGCATAACATAAAAGGGAGAGCCTTCAAATGGCTATCGTTTTTGAGCTTGTCAAAGAACGATGCGAAACTGAAAACTTCAGTATCTAGGCTTGTAAACATCCTGTTCCCTGGAACTTGAGTCTCTTGTTCTGACTCTGCACATGAACTCGGTATACTGTCTTCTTCAGGAACTGCCGGGAGCATATTTTATCGCCTCTTCTATTTTTTTGTCTTACTTTAAAGAAAATCTCTTCAATAATAACACTCAGCGCCATACAAATACCACATATTGCTCCCCATATGAGTTTCCTATTGATTTACCAAAATACTCTGATCCGGACTTTGTAAGTTCATAGATAGGTATTCCAAGTATTTTTGACGGTTAGTACATTTATATTTGTACTATATGCATCAGTAAAACCAAAATAGATTTTGACGCTCATAAGCAGTATCGCAATAACAAATCCAACAGCCAAAGCAATTAGAATTCTATTTTTTTCATCTTCATATTTTTACCCCACTTCGTTTACTTGTACTATCAAAAAAGTATTGTATCTCTCAGAATATATTTTTCTCAAAGCCATTAAATTACTGTACTTTCAATAGTTTTACAGCCAAAACACTTTGTTACCACTTAATCTAAGCTTCTAATTTACCTATCCCGACAGACAGGGATTTACCTCTACAAACGATATATCATCAGTCCATCGATAATACCACACTTTTGAAATCCATATTTTTCAGCTATCCGAATACTACTTTTTTGTTCAGGTACACATTCAATCACTACCTGTTTACCTGAGTTTCTAGCTTTTTGCTATCATACCTGATGTCAAGCATGATGCAATCCCCTAGCCCCCCAAAAAGGAAGGTTCTAAAACCCATCCAATCTCGACACTCTCTGAATCGTAATCATGATAAATCACATATCCGATGAAGTCGTTATCTTTTTCAACTGCGTATATCAATGGTGTCTCAGAAAGACCGGATCGAAAGAGGAATTGCTCGGTCTGCTCTTTTGTGTAGGGTGCTTCGAGATATTGCATTACTTTCGAATTCGACAAAAGTTTGTAAAGCGGTTCCAAATCACTGACTGTCATTTTTCTAATTCTTATATTCATTCATACTCCACAACTTCTAATCTACCATTTTCTATTTTCCAAAAAGCCCCCCATTGAAATGATGGAAGGCTTACTATTATTTCTCACCCTAATTGTTCATTGAGAAATAAGTATCGCATGTGAAACTTGCTCAATATTTGTTATCACGAGATGTTATCAAAGTTTCCGATTTCGCACTATTTTTGCTAGGTGCTGGTTCGGTACAAACTCTATTCTCAGCGTCGAATTCACCGCTTCGGCGATACGATTCAGTAAGGCCAAACTGGGATTCCTTGTGCCATTCTCCAATCTGCTGATATCTGCCTGACTGATTCCGGTTTTCTCGGATAACTCCGCTTGCGTAAGTCCTGCTTCCTTTCTCGCACGAACCAAAGACATCGTGATGTCTCTCTCCGGCTGAAGAGCTTCATATTCCTTTCTAAACGCAGCATCCTGCATGAGTTCGTTAGTCAATTCCTGTAAATCGCTCATCGTATGCTCTCCTTCCTTCTCAAGTAAATCGCTCTCCTCTGCTTTGCTAGCTGGACCTCACTTTGCGGCGTTTTCTGCTGCTTCTTGACAAAACCATTTGTCGCAATAATAATCTCCTCTTCATCAAAGAAATACAGAATTCTCACGATATTGTTCCCCTGTATCGTGCGGAGCTCAAAAATATCCTCTTCAAGGAACTTGCTCAGCGGAGACCGGGCTTCATTTCCCAGCATCTCTAATCGGTGTAAGTCAGACACGACCTTGGCTTTCATCTTCACGTCAAGCGTTCGAATAAAATCACCAACCGGTTTTACTTCCATCTTCTTCTCGATAAAAAAATTCACACTGAACAAATCGCATCTCTCTTTATGCTATATATAGCATAATACATGTAGTTCACTCCGTCAATACCTATTAATTCCCCTTTTTCTATGCACTTCTTCGTACATTACCTTCTATTTACTTTATTGATTCGATAAACTTTCCGAGCTTTAGTTACCGAATATTTCCTCTCCAATATTCGAAAGTTCCTCCGAGAATTCCTCTCCCAGCTCTTTCACCTCATACAAAGTGTAGTCGGAAATGTTCTACCGTCTTTCCCTTCGGTCTGGAAATATCCGCTCCCTTCCTTCGCATTGACATGGATGCTGAGGGTTTTGATTCCGGGTAAATCATCCTCTTCTAATCCGCTAATTTTTATTTCATAGTCCGTACTGTTCTTCTTTCCGGCTGTTACCGTCATCTTAGCTCGAGGCCCATCATAGCCTAAAGCATAGCCTAAAGTATCGCTAAAATCATACTCACCGTACGGTAAGGATAACATCTTATCCTTCTTCCCTTTTTCCACGGAATATTCAATGAATATATATGGCGATGTAGGAATGTCAGCGCTATAGAAGGAAAAATGTCCCTCAAATGTCGAACCCTTATCCCTATATACATTTTGGAATTCCATCATGGGTCTTCCGTTTTGGATTAAGCCAAAAAAATACTCTTCTCTTTGTTTTTTCATATAGGCTGCTAATACAATCAAGGAAAACCTCATCCTCTCCCTCATCAATTTCTCCGTCATCCTCTCTATCAGCTCCCTACTTGAATTCTCTGGACTTGATTTCCCTCCATGGTAAGTACCCACATTTATATGCTTTTTCTTCGAGCTCTTCCGCGAGTTCTTCCGCATTCTCCCTGAAGCCAATCAGCATAGTCGGATAAGTTGCTCTCTGTAAAAATACATTTTCATAATATATATGGTCTAAAAATAACGGAACCGATTCCGCTTTGTATCAAAAAAATTTTTGCACAGTCCTTATCCTTTTTCCAGCTTATCAGCGAATTTCTCCAAGAAGTTCTCCATATCTTCCGCGCTCGGTTGAAAAGTATATACAGTCCCCTAAATTCCTTTTTCTTCATCCTTACCTGTATCTAGCCCATAAATCGGCATCGTAAAGCTTCCCTTTTCTACCGTAAAATTCTCTTCAGTGAAAAATTCGGCAAGCAGGCTTCCGTATTTTTTGAATAACTTTTCGGCAAGCTTTCGGTTTTTCCTTCTTTCTTTGTTGAAGTTCGGAAGTTCTATCTCTTCATCGTATGAATTACTCAGGATGGATTGAAGCTCCCCTGATAAAAACTTCTTTTTCCAGAGGGAAACGCCAGCCGAGTTTTTTCCGTCCGCATATTCACCATAGGCATCCAGCACATCTTCTCCCATAAGATTAAAGAGCAGGCTCGCCTGATAACTTCCCTTTTCCGGATTCGTCTTGGTCTTCATCACGATGGAAGAGTCTTCCAGATATTTTGCCACCTCTTTGTTTCCCCTCACCTCTCCGCTTATGGTAAAAGTGATATTTTTCGTTAGCGGGAAGATTTCCAGCTTTATCGAGATCGTTTAGCTTTTCATTAAAGTAATCCGCCTGATACTTTAGGAATTTCTGCTTCGGACTTAAAAAAGCCCCATGGAAAGAACGGTCTTTCCCAAAACCAAAACACCGACCAGAACCGCAATGAAAACAGCCGCTACGCCAATGAGAAAATAGGGTTTTCCTCCCTTTTTCTCCTTCGTTTCTTGTGAAGCAGCGCCACCTGAAGCCGCCTGCGCCGCATTCACACTATTCTGCACAGGCGCTTCGCCGCCCATGGCCTCCCTGCACCGGCATTCCCTCTGCTATAGGGCGCTCCTCCAGCTTCTCTCCGCAATGCGTGCAAAACAAACAACCGTCTTGTACCGCATTTCCGCAATTAGGACAGTTTCTCATGTACTTTCCCCTTCAAACAGTAAACGTACTGCGTTATTTTGTTTTTCTCCTGTTCTTGTAGCATAACATAAAAGGAGAGAGCCTTCAAACAACTCTCTCCCTTTTCTCAATCCCGTTCTTTCGGAATCCTATTTTTTTAGTTCACTACATCTTCCAAACTCTCAAAAAAATATGCTCGAAGCCCTGCCCGAATTTTTTCAGCAAGCTCCGACAATTCCTCTTCGGAGTAATCGGAGATATCCACGGCCTTTCCCTTCGGTGCGGAAAGTTTTGTCTTGTCCGAGCTGTTCAAGTTGATTTTCAGGGAATCAAATCCCAGGTAATAGGATTGCAGCCCACTGATAAGCAGTTCATGATCCGTACTGCCTTTTTTCCCCTCTTTAACCGTCAAATTTGCCTCTCCGCCCCTCCCAGTGGGATCCTTTACGGAATAGGTACCGTAAGGCATCAGAACAGACTTCTTATCCGTTTCAATGGAATATTCCAGTCCCTGAATATTAATGATACCGTTTCCGCCGGAAATACTTCCCTTCAATGTCTTACCCTTCTTTGTGTAGGTATTGGTAAGATAATAGTTTTTCACTGTCGGCAGGCTGAGCATTCAGCTGTTCCACGGTCTTTGCGCCGTCTTTTCCGCTCTCCAGACTGTAGACTCCCTGATCCGAAGAAATCTTAATTTGGCGAAGCTCTTTTCCTTCTACGGCAATCTCCCAGGTGAAGTTTGCATCTTCGATTGTCTTCCCCATCTCTTCCGCATTGTCCCGGAGATTCTCCGCAAACTTTGCAAGCTGCTCCTTTGCATCCGGTTCTTCTCCGAGCCCCATAGCCGCCTCGAATCCGTTACCATAGCTTCCCTGCTCCAAGAGGGTCTCTAAATCTTTATCCTTCTCCACCATCGTGGCAAGCTTTTTCCATGAAGGCTTTGTATGTCTTTTTGCTTTCGGCTTAAAAGGTATAAACCTCTCCCTTTATAGTCCTTTTTTGACGGAGTCCAAGGTAAACTTCGTCTTCTCTACTGTAAGATTGTCTTTGGTAATCAGTGTGGAGAGCAGAGCGCCGTACTTCTTTCTCAGCTTTTCCAGCGTTTTCTTATTCTCCTTAACCTGCTTTTAAATCGGGCGTTTCATCCGCTTTTTTTCACCGGTCAGATTCTCATAAATTTTCTTATAATCACCCTTATAAAAGTTCTCGTCTATCGTCGGAACGGAAAAAGCCGATTTTTCCGTCCACATACTCTCCATAGGCATCCAGGATATCACTTCCCATGAGCTTTAAGCCCATGCTCATCTGCAGACTGCCCTTATCCAGATCGGTTTTCGTTTCCAGAGTCAGCGCTGTATCCTCCAGATATTGATTAATCTCTTCGTTCCCTTCCACTTCTCCGGTCAGAACCAGTGTTGCTTCCTGATTCTCTTCCGTACTAAGGAAACCGAGATCCTCCAAGGCTTTAAACTTGTTCTCGAGGTAATCATACTGGTAGTTTAAGAATTTCTGTTCCGGACTTAAGTTCAATCCGCCGGAAAATAAATTCTTGCCGAAGGAAAAGACAGCCGCCACAACAATGGCAAGCAAAAAGGAACAGACCGATAAAGATAAGTGGTGAAACTCCCTTTTTCTTCTTTTTCTTCTACCGTATATCTTGCATATTCCGGTGCCTGCTCGCTCGCAACCGGCGTTGGCTCCGCTGCAGGAGGTGCCTGCTCCGCTACTGCCGCTGGTTGCTTCCGCTGTCGGTTCTGCTGCCGCAGGTGCCGCCGCTACTGCCGCCGGACTCTCGTCCACTGTCTGCTCCGCAGCCTTAGGCTCCGCGGCGGGTTCAATCGTCACGGGCGTCGGCGCTGTTTCGGACTCCACCTTTTCTCCGCAATACGTGCAAAAATACATCCTGATCCTGTAAATCTTCTCCACAATTAGGACATTTTTTCATATATTCCTCCCCTAACTCATCTGATGATGAACACTAAGCTGCCTAAAACAATCTCATGGTAGCATAACATAGGACATAATTTATTTCAAATTTTATAAATATTTTTAAGAAAATTTCTACCGATTAAGAACCAACGGGATATTGCACGCTTTGCGAGCGATACTCGTTATGAAGAAAAAGTCCTCCGTCTATGCGGAGAACCCATAGAAAAAGCACCGCTAGAGCAGCGGTGCCATAAAAACGCAGAAAAGCCCTGAACGCTTCTTTTTCAAGAGAGCTTCTTTTCTTTCCCCATTCCGGGCTGACTTCCCGGGAAACACGGAAGACTTCATAGAAATCATCCGCAATGTCAAAAATGCAGGGACTTTCATAAATCAGCACTCCATTTTTCAAAAATGATGGTAGAGGGAACGGTAGTCAAAGTTGATTGTCCCCACTGTGGCAATGCGATGATCCACCAGGACCTGCTTTGGAGTGGATAAAGCCCGGTGTATATTCATAGATGCGCACCCCGGCCCGAAGAAGCTGCGCATAATAAGAGCGACTGATTGCATAAACCAATTTTTGTCCGGGATTCCCGGTAAAACAATGCGAACATCCACTCCGCGCCTTGCCGCATTGGTAAGCGCACGACTCATCTCGTCGGTGATGATCAGATAAGGTGTCGTGATATAAATGCAGTCTTCCGCAGAAGCGATCAGATTCAGATAAACGTCTTCCCCTGATCGCCTTATTGTCAATAGGAGAATCCCCTGTAGAGGGCACAGTATCCCTCCCCGGAAAACGATCCCAGTGTCTCGGGAGGTAATTGTAAATCCCGCGCACCAGACTGTCGTCCATCGCATGCCACATCTCCAGGAAAAAGCAAGGTCAGCGTTCCGACAGCCTCGTCCCCGTAACCGAATGCCCGTGTCTTTCCAATAGCCGTAGGGAGAATGGATATTAAAATACTCATCCGCAAGATTGTATCCCCCCGTAAATCCGATCTGCCCATCTATAACGGTGATTTTCCGGTGGTCCCGGTTGTTCATAAAAAGATTCACAATCGGCACAATGGGATTAAAGATGCGGCACTGAATGCCGCCGTCTTCCAGCTCCTGCACGAAAGCGCGGATTCACAAAACCGACAGAGCCCCACATCATCATAGAAGAGATCGCACTTCTACGCCCTCCTTCGCCTTTGCAAGAAGGACTTCCTTCATTTCTCCGAAGCTTTCCCGGTCTTCTATGGCGTGATACTCCATGAAAATAAACTTTTGGCTCCCCGAAGCGCTTCTATCTGCGCTTCAAAGCCCAGAGTAGCCTCCTTATAAAAAGACTACCTCCGTATTTCTGTAAACCGGAAAGCCCGCATATTGCTCCAGCATGGCAAACTGATTTCGCCACCCGGTTCTCTCTCCGTAGCGCTTCTAAAACACCGTGGCTCTGATCCAGGTAGGGGAAAAAGCATTCCGTCCGCGAGTTCAAAACGCTTTTGCATCGTTCTTCTGAAATTGGTGCCGTATACCAAAAATATAAAGTACCCATCCCCAGAATCGGTGCCGCCATAATAAAAACAACCCAGCTCATCTTGATGGAAGCATTCGTTCTCTTTCCGATGATGGAAAAAAATGGAAAGGACGGAAAGAATCCGAAAACCGATTGAAATAAAGATATAATTGTCAACAAGATGAACCAGTATTAGATAGAACCAGGCAATCTGCAGAAAAGAACGGCGAACACCACAAAAAGCAGTCTTCCGACACTATTCTTTTTGGTCTTCTTTGTGGATGACTTTCGTCCTTTTTCGGCATAACTGGTCCCTTCTTTCCTTCTTAAGCTACCCTTCATTTTAGCACAGATTTCCTTTTTCTGAAAATTCATCCCGCCTACCGTTTTTCCGATCCGGCATTTGCTTGCAGAAAATGCTCTAAATAACTGAGCGGAAAAGGGGGCGAGGCAAGAGGCTTTACCGCGAGCTGCATCAGGAGAATGGGATTGTCATCGGCAAGCACTCTGTTTAAATTCAGTTTTCCGCAACGCTTGCAGCGGTGAAGAATGCTCCAGTCTCCGTCCTCTCTGGAAACGACCGCAATCGGCTCCATTTTCCCGTGACAGGAAGCCTTCCTGTCCCCGGGCTCTTCATCCACATGAAGACTGTAGAGACAATACGGGCAATGATTTCTGTGGTTGGAGCCGGCCCCTCCGGATGAATCTCCTTTCCGCAGTTCGCGCAGGAGAAACTCTCCATGCAGGCCTCTGTGCGATAATCCGCCTGCACGGACTCTCTTCCCTGCTGCCGTAAGCGCTGCTTTTTTCCCGTCTGCTGCATCGTGACTTTTTTTCCGCCTGTTGCGTCGCCTGTCCTTTCCGCCTGCTCCCCTTCCCGGCACTGCACAGTCTGTTTCCCTTTTTGCTGCACCGGCCTTTTAGCCTTTCTTTTTACCGCCATTTCCCCGTTCTTCATTCCCGCTTCTTCCTAACTTGACAAGGTAATTTTTTTAACAATATTATACCATTCTGGCTTGCAAACAACCTTTTTATTCCGTCCAATCCGGCAGCTTCTTACTCATGGTATACGTCAATATGGCACTTCCAGGAAGAGCCTGTCGCTATGCTCCCGGAAATTCCGATGGATTAATTTTTCCGATTTGCTCCATTCGATACTTCACCGAATTCGGGTGAAGAAACATTCTTTCCGCCGCAAGCTTCAGATTCCAGTCACACTCGAAACAACCTGCAAAGTCTCCAGCATGTTTTTCCCTGTTTTTTCCGGTCATAGTCGAGTAGAGGTTGCAAACAATTTTTTGCAAGCTTCCAAAGGCTTCCTGATTGTCCAGAATCGGAAGAAAAATCCGGAATAAATCCATTTTTTTCATAATATAAAATACGGTTAAACCAGGAAAAAAATATAGCTTAAGCGAATGACTTCACGGGCCTCCTGATAACTCAAATGAATTTGCTCTATATTCTCATAATATCTGCCGATTCCGAAAAGAAATGGTAAAGGGGATATTTATAATGCATCTCTGAATCCGAGAAAAAGGCTTCGGCGATATTCTTCTCCATCAGCTTCCGTTCCTTCGGTCGAATACTCAGAACAAAAATGATAATATCACTCAGCTTCACATAGTGAGCATTCGGGTAGAATTTCAAAATCTCCCGAATGGAAATGTCAAAAGATTTCCGTACTCATTTCCTCCAGCATCTTACTTGTGTTGTTGCTGAAGTTCCTTTTGAAGCGTTGCTTAATGTTATTGATATCCACTTCCAGCACGATTCCGCCGTCATGGAAGTCCCAGCCGAAAAATTTCCGCACGATTATGGATTTTCGGTTTCACTCTTAATATTGTGAATCAAAATGTCCTGAATGAGGAGTCCCTTATATCGCTCCGCAACCCTGCCGGTTGGAGATGATGGTTTGCTCTCGCAGGATAATGTTCGTGGTTGTATTTTTCCAGTGCAATCTTAAAACCCGGATCCTTTTCCTGCATCAATAATGCATTAGCGCTTTCCTCCCGTCTCCCGTTCCAAGACCCCTTTTTTTCAAAAATGAGTACACCGAAGCTTCGACTTTGGTTGGCAATCAGATGAAGATCATACCGTGTCCGGTCAAGATCCCGATGAGAAAGAATTCTTTCCGCCTGCAAGTGCTGTGCAAGGCTGCTGTCCGAATCCGAATACCAGATTTGCACCGTTTCAAAATCCAAAAACGCTGCCGGAACCCCCACTATCGACATGAAAGTCGCAAGGATATCGGGGATACTGGCGTCGCTCACGGCCAGTTCCGTGAACTTGGTATGAATAAGATTCTGCCTGAATCAGACGGTTCGTTTGCTGATTCACCAGTTCGCTCAGAATAGGATTGATAATATCCGCATAGGGAAACTTCTGCGGAATCAAAAGAAGAGGAAGACTCGAGGTCATCGGCAAGTGAAACTGCCGAGTCCGGAATGTTCTCGATATAACGCCCCTGCTTTTATCCCGAGCGCACTGGCATTTCGCCGATGCAGGGTATGAATAAAGGCAAGAAGCGCCTCTTCATCGTCTTTTAGCATATAGGCGGTCGTAATGACGAATTCTCCGCCCGAAAGCCATTTGGCACCGTCCGGCGTGTCAATGACCGTCACCGTGCTGATGGTATTTCCTGCACCGGACAAACCGGCAATCAGAGAAAAATTCGGAAAATCTTTTTGTCCTTTAAAACATCCTGTATCTTCATAATAAGTCCCATTTTCTGCAAGCGATACAAACCGTGACTTTCATTATACGAAGCGCGAAAGAGGATTGTCAAATGCGATATAGGATTGCATGAGACAATACACTGCAAATACAGTGCAATACGCTGCAGCACGGATGAGACAATATAACAAAGTATGAGCCGGCCAATACAACGAACCGAACGAAGTAAAAGTGACTCCCGAAAGGGACAAAGCCCTAAACGAAAAGCCACTTTTACAGAGGCAGGGAATTTATGGAAACGCGAGTCTCCTCCCCATTCGAAAACGTGAAGGAGACAAGCGTTATCACACCTGTATTTCGAGGATTCAGCTCTTTTAACTGTAGAAATTTCTCTGTATTTTACTTCAGGAATTTCTCCGCAATCGCTACGAAGCTTGCGCTACCCATCCAGAATACATCCTCATCCACGTCAAACTTCGGATTATGATGCGGATAATCGGTCTTTTTGGCCGGATTCGCGGAGCTTAAGAACATAAATGCTCCCGGCGCTTTCTGCAGGTAGAGAGCAAAATCCTCTCCGCCCATGTTCGGGCTCTCTCTATAAGTAACCATATGCTCTCCGAAGATATCCCGGATGGCATCCTGGGCAAAGAGCGCCATATCCTTATCATTGATAACGGGAGGTGCACCCCAGTCCATGGTATAGTCTACACTGCCGCCGAAAGCCTCCGCAGTGGTTTTTGCGATTTCACCGATTCGTTTTGCCAGCTTCTGCCTGATCTCTTCTTTTAAAGCACGGGTGGTTCCCTCAATATGCACGGTTGACGGAATGGCATTGTACTGCTCTCCTCCGCGGATCATGCCCATGGTGATTACCCCGGCATCCGTTGCAGCAATCTCTCTGGCATTGATGGTCTGCAATGCGAGGACGATGTGGGATGCCATATTAATCGGATCAACTCCCTTTTCCGGTGTAGAAGCGTGACAGCCCACACCCTTTACATCCAGAACAAAACGGTCATAGGAGGCCATAATCGGTCCGGGAATGCAAGCGATGGTTCCGCAGGGAATCGTCTTATCCAGGATGCTTCCGATGTGGATTCCGAAAACCGCATCCACGCCTTCCATTCCGCCGTTCTCAATCACAATAGCGGATCCCTTAGCCAGCTCCTCTGCGGTCTGGAAGAAGAAACGAATCTCGCCGGAAAGCTCTTCTCTATGCGGGTAGAGCACCTTGATTGCCCCGAGCAGCATAGCCGCGTGCGTATCATGTCCGCAGGCATGCATGCATCCCGGATGCGTCGAGCTAAAGGAAAGACCCGTATCTTCCGTAATCGGAAGAGCATCCATGTCCGCGCGAAGAGCAAGAACCTTTCCCGGTTTTCCACACTTCATAGTCGCAATAACGCTGCTGTCCTTCTCGGAAAGTGTATAGGGAATGCCGATTTCATCCAGCTTCTTCACAACAAACTCACGAGTCTTCGGTAAGTTAAAGCCCAGCTCCGGAATCTTATGCAATTCTCTTCGCATAGCCACAATTTCCTCTTGCAAATCTTTACACTCTTTCCACCACATAATTTCCTCCTTTTATCTATGCAGTTCTATTCTTTTTCTCCATCCTTTATGCCGTCTGTGCCGTCTTCTTTATCCATTACATAGAAAATTCTGGCAAAAATAACCGTTCCGAATACCGATAAGAGGATAATGAGCCAAGCAGGAAGTCCTCCGACAGCCTTGCAGCAAATGGGAATCGCCAAGCCGATCAGCGCGAGCTTCGGATTCTTCATTCCGAAATTTCCGAGTGTTGCACCGAAAATAGCTGCGGAAGCATAGGATTTTAATCCTTCACTCACAACTGCAGGCAAGACGGTAACGACTGCCGCTCCCACAAAGGCGGCCGCCGTAGTGGCAATGAGGTTCGTGATGATGGAGCCGCAGATTGCCATGGTGGAAACCACCTCGGCCTGAATGGTTCCGGGCTCACTCTTCGTCACATCCTGTGCTAGAGCCGCGCAGGGAACACGCATATTTCCGATATTTCCGGAAAGGAAGCTAAGGTAAGTTCCGGACATGCCGAGTGCCGCATAGTAAGAAACCGGCTCTACTACATAGAAGGCACCGAAGGAAATCAAAAGCATGCCCCACGCTGCGATAACAAGCTTCGGATCCGGCCAACAGTTATAACGAATACAGAGGTAAAGCACCGGTATAAAGGCGGTAATCGCCGCTAAAATATTCGTAGGACTTCCTATCAGGATGCTTTTCTTTCTCCAAATCGGCATATATTCTTTTGCTATCCATATCTTTGTCTCCTTTCCCTTATTTTCCGAAGAGGATGGCAACAGCAATCCCCCAGAATCATAGCAATTCCCAAAAGAGTACTCCGCAAGCTTCGGAACCTTAGGGCACAATAAATTTCCCGAGAAGGATCATAAATATCGCACCGCCAATGCAAGCATAGGCGTTTCCGATTTTCAAATCGCTAAGACCACCTTTTCCGATACTGAGATTCGCAACAAGGTAGGCAAAAATACCGATGGAGCAGGAAGCGGACATTACGGAAAAGCCACTTCATATCGCCCCCGGACATCTTTTCTCTGATTTTTCTCAAGCCCCGGTGTGGCAACTCCGGTGAAAAGAAGCCATCCTGCACCGTTTAAGGCCATGGCAAACCAGGAAAACCGCAAGCACTTGTATGTTGTATCCCGGGTCGGAAAGTCCGCTTAAGCCGCAAGCCTCTGCACCGTAGGTTGCCGCAGTAAGCTCGGTCGGAGCCGCACCGATAATCGAAAGACGAAGCCAAGACATCGGTCCGCCGATAACGGACATCAAGCCCACCATGATGATGAATACGCCTAGTGCCGGGCCTATTGCGGAAACCAAGCCGATTTTTAAACGCTTTTCGGAATCTCCGGATCCACGTTACAAACCTTGGTTGCCTTTTTGCTTCCCGGATATAGAGGAACGTCTGGAGAGCGGAAATAAAAAAACGGTGAAGCTCGCCAGAAGCCAGAATAGCGGAAGATTGGAAATTTTTACATGATCCATAAATTCTCCTCCTTCATGATGTCGATAAATGAGATATCGCACGCTTTTCGCACGATGCTCGTTAAGAACTGTGGGACAAGTCACACGCTTGCCCTGCTCAACTTGTTTTAATTTTAACAAAATCAAGTTCCGAATTGTATTGATTCTAAACACAAAGAAAGCCTATTTTCTTTGTTGTTTTACACAAATTATGTAAAGCTCGACAAATAAAGAGAAGTAGATTGTGTGCATTTTTAATAAAAATAAATAATAGACGTTTTATTTTTTGTTTAAAATACCCCTGTATCCTCATGCAAATTTCTTGACAGCGAAGAAGCCTAGTACTAGGATTATATTAGTTTTAAACTAACTTATTTGAGAGAAAGGCGATATCATGAAGAAAAAAAAGGACCATGAGTGTCTTGCTAAGAACTGTTCTCATCAGGAAAAAACCCCTTCTCCGATTCTTTGGGCTCTGTCTCAGACCGGCTCTCACAAAGGGGAATATATAAAAAGTGTACTTTTTGCCGTCATCGGGGTGACCTTTTTCCCTTGCCCCGTATTTTTGTCATTGTAGAAATAGTAGATGGCCTGATGAGCGGCAATCGGGACTTCTCCTTCTACCTTGGAAAATGTCTTATTACAGCACTCCTATGGATAGGGAGAGTTCTTTTTCATTCCCTTTCCACAGGGAAGAGCCACGCGGCGACCTTTGCGGTGCTCGGAGAGATTCGAAAACGCTGCACGGAAAAGCTCATTCGTATGCCTCTCGGTGCCGTACAGGAACAAAGCTCCGGAGCCTTAAAAAGCACAATCATCGAGCGGATTGACAGTATGGAGACCACGCTCGCGCATATCGTACCGGAATTCACGGCGAACCTTCTGATTCCCCTGTGTATTCTCCTGTACATTTTTAGTCTGGATTGGAGAATGGGGCTTGCCGAGCTTCTTACCCTTCCCATAGGACTCGTAAGCTTTGCCGTCATGATGGGCGGCAGTCAGAAGTTTTATGAGCATGCCGTGGAAGCCACGAAAACCTTGAACAATACCTCCGTGGAATATATCGGAGGGATTCAAGTCATCAAAGTCTTCGGAAAAACAAAGTCCAGTTACGCACGCTTTGTAAGAGACGCTTATGAAGCGGCAAACAGCTACATTTCCTGGATGCGGTACTATATCCTTCCCATGACCTTTTCTCTCTCCATTATGCCGGCAACCCTCCTCCCCGTTCTTCCGATTGGAGGACTTTTTGGTGCGAGGAGGCTCGCTCAGCAGTAATCACTTTGTGATGATTATCATTCTTTCCGTAGGGCTTGTTACTCCTCTTATCACTTTAATGAGCTACGCATGATGATTTCCAAACCATGGGAACCATTATGGGCGAAGTAAGAGCTCTTCTGGAGGCCCCGGAAATGGAGCGCCCGAAGGAGGGAACCGTCCCGAAGAAGAACGACTTAATGCTTTTGCGATGTTCATTTTTCTTATCAGGAAAAAGAAGTACTGCACGGCATTTCCATGGAGATTCCGGAAGGAAGCTTCGTTGCTCTGGTCGGCCCGAGCGGTGGCGGAAAAAGCACGATTGCAAGGCTGATTGCCCTCGCTCTGGGACGTAGAGAGAGGCGGCATTTTCCTAGGGGGAAAGGATATCCGGGAAATCCCGCAGGAGGACTACGCCGAAAAGTTCGCCTTTGTCTCTCAGGATAACTATCTTTTTCAATAGGAGCGTACGGGAAAAATATCCGACTGGGGAATCCCGTCGCAACGGACCGCGAGGTGGAAGAGGTTGCGAAGAAAGCCGGCTGCCGATTTTATCCTCTCTCTGGAGAAGGGCTATGATACGCTTGTAGGAAACGCAGGCGGCTATCTTTCGGGCGGCGAGCGCCAGAGAATTTCCATAGCCAGAGCCATGTTAAAAGCGGCCCCAATCGTGATTCTTGACGAGGCGACCGCCCTATACCGACCCGGAAAATGAAGCCTTGATTCAGCGTTCCGTCTCCAAACTCACAGAAGGGAAGACTTTTAATCGTCATCGCACACCGCCCTAAGCACCATAATCGATGCGGATAAAATCTTCGTTATAGAGGACGGAAGGATCAATGACTCCGGAACGCACGAAGAACTCTTGTCCCGAGGAGGACTTTACAGCGCGATGTGGAAAGCGCATGAGGAGGTGAAAGACAATGCTTAGTATCATTCGTCGTTTCTTTCAATTTTGCGGAGAGGAAAACCGCAGGAAATTCACCCTTTCCATTCTTCTCGGAGTCGGTGACGCTTTTTTCAACGCCTTAAAAATCCCCGCTATTGCCGTGATGTTAAAGGCTCTTCTTGCTTCCGAAATCCGCTATGGAGGACATTTTTCCCTAAGCCTCGGTATCATGCTCCTCAGCGTCCCTCGGCATCAGTCTTATCAAGTCAAAAGCATGATGCTGCAAACCGAAGCGGGCTATGATACCTGCGCAAGGAAAAGGGTGGAAATCGCGGAACACCTCCGTTACCTTCCCATGGGCTATTTTTAATCAGAATTCCCTCGGGCCAAATCAGCTCTGTCGCAACGAAACATCGATGCAGATGCTGGAAAATGTGGCTACCCGCGTGATTATGCAGGTTTCGGAAGGCTTGCTCACCACAAGCCTGATCATTCTCATGCTCTTTTTCTTTGACTACCGTATCGCTCTCGTTCTGCTCGTCGGCTTTGTCCTCTTCCTCTTCTGTAACAGTGCCCTTTGCAAAAGGGCAGCCGGGAAGCTTTCCGGACGGAAAAATCGAAGCCGAATCCTCTCTTGTGGAAAAGGTTCTCGAGTACCTCCAAGGGATGGCGGAGGTCAAGGCCTACCATTTAAGCGGAGAAAAGAGCCGGGAGCTAAACGAGGCCATTCATGAAAATGTGCAGATCAACACGGAAATGGAGCTCTCCTTTTATTCCGATCATGGCTCTGCAAAGCCTTATTGCAAAGCTCAGCGGCGTCGCCATGGTGCTCTTTTCCTGCCTTTTTCTACTGCAGCGGCAGTATGACCACCTTAAATGCCATTGTCATGGTCATCTCCGCCTTTTATCGTCAAATGCGAGTCTGGAAAACGCCGGAGCTATTCCGCCCTCCTCCGCATCGTGGATAGGAGTGTGGATAGAGCGGAAGAAATCCTCCGCACCCCGCAAATGAGTATTTCGGGAGAGGACATCCAGCCGAAAAAAGAGAACTTTCTGCGGAAGAGCTTGCCTTTTCCCTACGATCAGCGTTTAATTATAGATGGAATATCTCGCAATTCCGGAACACACGACAACAGCCATTGTCGGACCGAGCGGCAGCGGAAAAACCACTTTAGTCAGTCTACTTGCGCGTTTCTGGGATCCGGAAAAAGGGAAACGTTCTGCTCGGCGCGCGAAATGTCAAGGACTACGACATGGACAGCCTTATGGCGAATTTCAGTTTCGTCTTCCAAAATGTCTATCTCTTCCACGACAGCATCTTTGAACAATATCCGCTTTGCCCGTCCGGAAGCTTCTTTAGAGGAAGTCATCGAGGTTTCCAAGAAAGCCTGCTGCCACGACTTTATCACTGCGCTCCCCTCGACGGCTATGACACCGTAATCGGAGAAGGCGGCGCCTCTTTCCGGCGGAGAAAAGCAGAGAATTTCCATTGCCCGCGCCATGATGAAGAACTCGCCCGTCATTTTTCCCTGGACGAAGCAACCGCAAACGTGGATCCGGAAAATGAGAACGAGCTGATGCGCGCCATTTCCTCTCTTACGAAAGAGAAGACCGTGATTCTGATTGCTCACCGCTTAAAAACCGTTTCAAGGCGGATCAGATTCTGGTCCTCGATCACGGTAAAATCGTACAAAGAGGAACCCATGAAGAGCTGCTTAAGGAAGACGGCCTGTACAGGGATTTCATTCAGGAAAGAAAAGAGGCGGTCAGCTGGAAGGTTAGAAAATAAACATTTCCCCCGCTGCATCCTTCCAAAGCCTGAAGCTAATGCTATAGAATCTTCCTGTCGATTATTCCAAGGGAGATAGGAAATCGAAAGGCGCAAAGAAAGGATGCTTATGAAGGTACTGATTTACGGAGTTGGCCTTACAGGAAGGCAAATCTATAAAAATATCAAAAAAATGATGTCCAAGTCATCGGTTTTTTTAGATGGAAACCCTGAGAAAAAGGGACAGACTGTTACGGATGGATTACTCTGTTTCGGAGGGGTGGAGAGCCTTTCAGAACTGGACTACGATTGTATTTATATCGGCTCTCTTTTTTGGAAAAATATCCGGAAGGCCCTGCTGGACAGCGGTGTTTCAGAGGACAAGATCGTAATCGATCTCCCGGAAGATCCCATTTCGGATATTCGGAATACCTGGTTGGCCTCCTATGCAAAAGCTGCATATAAGGGCACTACAGTATCCGTCGCGGAAGGTGGCGTATTCCGCGGAGAATTTGCCAAATTTATCAACAGGGCCTTTCCCTGATTCCAAGCTGTATTTATTTGATACCTTTGAAGGCTTTGATAGCCGGGATGTGGAATATGAGTCGAAAAATTATTCCTTCGGCTTGAATGCCCATGAATTTTCCAATACTTCCATCGATTTGGTGATGTCCAAAATGGAGCATCCGGAGAATGTCATCCTCCGAAAAGGCTTTTTTCCGGAAACCGCAGAAGGAATTGATGAGCAGTTTTGTTTCGTACATTTAGACTTCGATTTGTACCTTCCGATCCTGGAAGGCCTACGGTTCTTTTATCCCAAAATGATTGAGGGAAGCGTCATCCTGATTCACGATTACTACAATATCGGATTACCTGGGGTAAAAGGATGCCATCGAAGATTATGAAAAGGAAATCGGAAGAACAATCTATAAGTTACCGATAGGAGAAGATCAGAGTATTGCTCTGATAAAGGATAACCGTTCATAACTTTATGACAAAGGAAAGATTCATACATTTTAAAGGCAAAAAGAAAGATTCTCATGGATTTTTACTGCAAAGGATTTTTATTGTTTCGAAAAATGAAGACTTCGCCCTCGTGAATAAGCCGGTCGGTATGGACTCGGAGCGTGCACCGGGAGAGGGCTTTTTCCTGTACACCGCCTGGACAAGGTCGCAAGCGGGCTTCTTCTTTATGCCAAAAATCCGCGCAGTGCAAAAAGCTGTCCGAAGCACTGCAGACGGGGAAAATCAAAAAGAGATACCATATTATTGTGGAAAAGTGCCGGCGATACTTCCAAAGAAGATGACGAAGCTCTGTCCGTCAAAAACAAACAGCACGAAGAGTACAGGCTCTTCCAAGGCTAAGCGACTTCCGAAAGAAGGCACTTTCTCCGATTATCTTTATAAAGATATGAAGAAACAGAAGATGTTTCCTGTAAAAAGCTCCGTAAGGGAGTGAAAAGAAGCTATCCTCCACTATCAGGTGCTGAAAAGAAAAAGACGGCCTCGCCCTCGTGGATGTGGAACTCGAAACCGGACGCTTTCCACCAGATTCGTGCGCAGTTCTCCGCACACGGCTTTTCCTCTCTTCGGAGACGGAAAATACGGTTCCCGTCAGAAGGGGAATGTTGCCCTGCATTGCTATACCCTCTCCTTCCCGGATCCAAAAAGCGGAGAAGAACTGCATTTTTGCAATTCAGGACAGGGACGAAGAGCCACGGAGAAATTTTTAGAGCATCTAAAGCCCCCACTTATAGATTTACTCAAGTTTTTCTACATAGCAGTTTTATCTAATTTATTCTTTACCGCTTCATTTTTCTTTTTCTTGAAAAATTGGAAAAATTCATATTAATATATCTATGAGTATGAAAAATTCGTACAAAAATAAGTACAAAAATCTTCTTTGCTTATTTTTTTATATTTTTCTTGCATAAGTGTTTTAGCCCATCTAAATTTTTAAACAGAAAAGGAGCAAAAATGGTTGCCTTAAAACTGCCGACATTCGTAATGAATTTAAAAAAGTAAGCGATATGGTACATACCGGTGAAAAAGTCTTGATTTCTCGCCCTCGTAATGAAAAATCTGGTTATCTTGAGCGAAAAGGAATATAATGAGTTGGAAAGAATTCGAAAAAAATAGCAGAATATCTAGCAAAAATTGATGCTTCTATAGAACAAGTAAATCAGGGAAGAACGGTCACAAAAAGCATGGAAGAGCTTGAGGACATGGCTCAAAATAATGGTAACTTTTACAGAAAATGCGCTGGAAGAGTATATTTCTTGGCAAACAGAAGACAAGAAAAACTCTCAGGCGCATTAATCAACTGATTAAAGATATTTAGGAGGGCTTTCATGTTCGTTGCAAAAAAACTGGAAAGACTATGAGGTCATTGACTGCTCTAGGGGCGAAAAAGCTCGAGAGGTGGGGAAAGTATATCCTTTGCCGCCCGGATCCTCAGGTCATCTGGCAGAGCGAAAAGAAGAATCCCTCTGGAAGAAGCTGAACGGCTATTATCACCGCTCCAAGGCAGGCGGCGGAGACTGGGAATTTTTCTCCTTCCCAAGCAGTGGCAGATTTCCTATCCCTTGGGAGAAAATGGAGAAGACAGGCTGAAACTTTCATTTAAAGCCCTTTGCTTTTAAGCACACCGGCATATTTCCGGAGCAGGCCGTAAACTGGGGAATGGTTTTACCGCTTAATTAAAAAGGAAAAGGAAAGACGAGAAAAAAGCGGAGACAAAACGCCGATTAAGGTCTTAAATCTCTTTGCCTATACCGGAGGGGCCACCCTTGCCGCTGCAAAAGCCGGTGCGGAGCTGACCCATGTGGATGCATCGAAGGGCATGGTTTCCTGGGCAAAAAGAAAAATGCGGAGGGCTCAGGACTTGCCGCTTCTCCCATTCGTTATCTTGTCGACGACTGCATGAAGTTCGTTGAGCGAGAAACCGAAGGGAAATCTCTATGACGGCATCATTATGGATCCTCCCTCTTACGGCAGAGGGCCCGAAGGGCGAAATCTGGAAAAATCGAGGACAGCATCTATCCCTTCCTAAAGCTTAGTGAGAAAAATCCTGAAGAAGGATGCCCTCTCTTCCTGCTAAACTCCCACACAACAGGGCCTCCAGGCAGGGGTTATGCAGTATATGCTGGAAGAGCTCATCGGAAAAGGGAGAAACGGAAAAGTTTCATCCGATGAAATCGGACTCCCCGTAGCGGAAAACGGTCTGGTTCTTCCTTGCGGTTGTGCAGCCAGATGGGGAAAAAAAGCCGAATCGTAGGCATTTGGCGCTCTTTTGTCAGAAAAACTTTATTGTTTTTTTCCCTATAAGAGCGGATAGTATTAAGAGTATCAAGTATGAGGGGACGTGGCTTTATCGGAAAGCTATTTTCCTATAAAAATATAAGCGGCGAGCTTTTCAGTTCGGCGAAAGAAAGGATTCAATTCATGCACAAGGGATTTAAAAGCTCTTTTTATTTCAGTTTGACCGTAGCCTCCCGTATTTTCCGGAACGGCAGTTGCGGCCGGATGGACTCGTCAACGAGCGCGGACAGCAGGTTTATCAAAATGACAACGGCTCCGTTGCCACGAATACCTGGATTAAGATGACCCAGAACGGACGTACCGAGTGGTATTACGCTACCGCAAACGGAAGCTTAAAGCAGGACGGTTGGCAGAAAATCGGGGACAGCTATTATTATTTTGACGGAAACGGGATGATGCAGACCGGCTGGGTGCAAGACGATAAATATTACTGTGACCCGTCAAGCGGAAGAATGGTGACCGGTTGGAAGTTACTTCCCCTTCCCGAAGGGGTAAGCGCTGCAGAAGGCCGAAAGAGTATCAACAACAACTACTGGTTCTATTTTAATGAAAGTACCGGCGAAAAAGCTCTACGCGAGAGATGAGCGCGTGGTCATTAAGACCATCGGCAATGCTTCCTACGGCTTTCGATGAAAAATGGTATCATGGTCATCGGTTGGGCACAGACCGCCGACGGAAATCCCGAAATCGCAGGCTATTCCTATTTTTGCGGATAAGACGGAAGGAAACTTAAAGCTGGGACAGCGCATCATCTGCAAGCTGGTATGCCACCGTCGGTCCCGAAGGAGACAGTGCAAGCCTTTCCACCGGAAATGTAGAATGGTTCTATTTTTAAAAATAACGGCCACCCTGCTGCAGGAAACGGTTCCGTGTATGAAGTACAGCGAATCGGGGATAAGCGTTATCTCTTTAACGAGAAAGGCAATCCCGTATACGGCATTCAGAAGGGAAAGACCTCTTCCAATGCCGCTGAAGCCTTCTACTATTGCGGAAAAATAAAGACGACAGTTCCGTGAAGACCGGCAAAATGAATCTGGTAGATGGAGAAGGCGAAGTCATTACCTGCTATTTTGAAAATAGCGGTAAAGGCGTAACCGGTGTCAAGCAGGATTACGTTTACTATAACGGACGTCTGCAGAAGGCGGAAAAAGGAACACATTATCAGAAGATTACGCTTCCGGGCAGAACCGGAGCTATGTCATTAACGAGTCCGGAAGGATTATGAAGTCCAGAACCAAGTATAGAGATGCAGACGGAAGCAAGTGGTCCGTTAATGCCAGCGGTGTGATCACCCGGATGAAGGCTTGGACACGGTAGAATTGCTCTCCCCGCCGTTACGGACATCAGCTAAACGAGATATCGTATGCTTTGCGCGCAATACTCGTTATGAGCAAGATGTCTTGAGGCTTCGCCTGCGTCACTTGTTAAGAATGAAAAACAGTTCTTGAGGTATCGGCAGAACTTGCCTGATACCTCATTTTTATCTTATGGCCTCCCTTTATTTTTTTCTTATCCGGTGTCCCTTGACGAAAACGGGAATTCGTCCTACTATGAAAAGGTCGCTAGGGCGCTGTATGCTGGAGAGGTGAAAACCGACCCTTTAACCTGACCCGGATAATGCCGGCGTAGGAAGCTATACTTTTGCCCCTCCCAGCCATTTTTGGCATAAAGGAGGTTTTTATGAAACAAAGTACAGAGAAACTCGCATTTTCAGGGGTGTGCATCGCCCTGTCCATGGTTCTGGAATGGTTAAGGTATTTTTCCCTCCCTATGGGCGGATCCGTGACCGCATGCTCCATGCTCTTTGCCACCCTGCCCGGCTTCTTTTTCGGAACGGGCTACGGTCTGCTTTCGGGCTTCGCCTACGGTCTGATCATCAGCTTCTTCTTAAAGCCGGAATTCTACAGTCCCGCACAGTTCGTTGTAGACTATATCTTTGCTTTTTCCGCACTCGGTCTTTCCGGCCTGTTCAGTCGTAAGAAACACGGCTTGTATATCGGCTATATTGTAGCCTCGCCTTGGACGTTTCTTCTTCGCCTTCCTGTCCGGCCTGCTCTTCTTCGCCGCGTATGCTCCGGAAGGCATGAATCCGGCATGGTACTCTTTCCTCTACAACATCAGCTATATCAGTATTGAAGCGGCTGTGACCATCGCTGTCTTACTGATACCTGCCGTTCTACAAGACAATTTATCGTTTTAAAAGGAAAGTTCATCCGGGAAGAGCCGGTTCCGTTGCGGCCTTAAATCAATTGAAATTCCTGCAGTAAAGACTTCCGATAGGCTTCACTCTCGGAAGCCTTTTTATATCCGCAATCCGCCCCTCTTCTGCCAGAATCCCCATCAGCTTCGCCATTCTGGCTTCACTCTCCGCATGTCCTTTTGCCACAGCTTCTTTCTTCCATTGTCTTTTTAACCGTTCAAGATAACTGCTCATCATGTTCCCTTCTCCTTCCTCTATATAGTTTGTCTCCTTTAGTTCCTTCACTCTTTGAGAAAGAATGCGGGAGTGCATCTTCCTCGGGTCTTCCGCATAAAAATCCTCAATTAGCTCTCCCAATTCATCCTGACTCGTTTTTCCCGTATTCAGATAAATAATATGCGTTTTATCCGGAAAGGAATTACCGCTTTCTTCTATCCTTCGGGAAATGTGATAGATTTGTCTGTTTTCTTTTAGGACATCTTTCTCACAGATAAATATAACATAGCTTTCCGGCAAATTCTCAAACTTTTTTCCTGCTTTTAAAAGGTTCATGTCAATGAGTCCGGAATGGTAACGAGCCCGTTTGGGACTTGCTCCCTTAGCCCCATTCTGCAATTCTATGTTGTATACTATGCCATTTTTATCCGTACAAAAGCAATCCAGGATTAACGATCTCCCCTGCAAATTTTTCAAATCCATTTGCAAGGATTGCTTTTTTACTTTTAGATCCGGCTTTCCGAGTATGGTTTGTAAAATGTACTCGGTACATTTTACATCCAGTAAAACCACTCGTATAAAAGCGTCATCCATGAGAATCAGTCTGGGAATAAGCTTCTGTTTCCAATTTTTCGTCTTTTTGTATGTACCTCGGTAGCACTCATGTACTGCCTCCTTTGAAAAAAGATTTGAGAATTTAGTTCATAGAACAATGAAAAATAAAGAACATAGAATTAAGAATAAAGAATAAAAGTGAAAACGAAAAACTGAAAAAGAACGAAAAAGACCTAAGTACTTTTTCTTAGGATTCATTTTACCAAAAGAATAGCGCTTAGGCCTATACTCCATATTCGGATAAGGTTTTTATAGGATTGTCTGAAAAAACTTTGCACAATCGTTTTCCACATTAACATTGTAAGCTTCCTCTATCCTCTTCCCCCATTCAATAGCATCCACAGCCCCGGAGACAGTCTCTTCATTCCCTTTCCTGTAAAATAGGCAAGGAAGAGGCAGTAGACAGGACTTAAGAGATAAAAGAAAAGCTTGAATGCGTCCCTCCCCGCGTCTCCTGTAGGGAAAACTGCCGTCCTCGTCTCCAAAAAGCTTTGCAGAAAGAACCACAGGCGGAGAAAGAGATAATGTGACGCATAGATATAAAAGCTCATTTCACTGAGAGTCTGCAGGATGCTTTTCCCCCTCTTCATAAGCAGGATGCTTCCCTCCCCCTTCATAAAGAGACTTAAGAAGAAAAGTGCCATACCGAGGCGATAGAAGACGGTTGCCAGCAGTAAAATGCCGATGGCATGAGGCAGGAGTGTCTGTGCATAGCAAAATAAGGCGAAAAATAGGAGCGGAAAGGAAGGCACAAAAAGGCTTTCTTCCATCCCACAGTAGTGCCAATGTCGCTCCAAAGCTGTAGTAAAAGGCTGCATCTTCATTTAAGAAAGGAATATCCACTTGAAAATACACCAGAAGGAGAAAAAGGAGCGGAAAGCATAGAAAGAGCGGAGACATAGCACTTCCGGTACCCGCTCTGTTTATGGCAGTGTTTCTATTTGTGGCAGTACTTTTTGTTTATCGCGGTGTTTCTGTTTATGGCAGTATTCCCCTTTATAAGGATTCCCAAAATTGCCATAAACGGAAGGCAGAAGCTCAGCAGAATCAGCTGATAGAAGTACCAGAACACCGGATTAAAGCGGTAGAGGAAGATTCCTTCCCACAGGCTTTTCAGGCTCCACTCCGCCTTTCCGAAGGAAAGGTAAAGGAGCGTCATAGCGCTATTCCAAAGGAGATAAGGAAGGACATAGGAAAATACTCTCGACTTCACCTTTCTGCCCCAGCTTTTTGCATCGTCCAAGCCTTGGAAAAAGAGAAAACCGCTTAAGAAAAAAAAGCCCGGTACAGCAACCTGCCCCTAAGAATTCCGAAAAGAAAAACTCTATCTTGATTAAAAAGAAGTGGAAAAAGCTTGAATGCGGAACAGCCTGCAGAGATGCAAGAGAAAAGTGTGTGCTATGCACAAAAATAACCAGAACAGACAAAAAGAGTGTAGGACGGCAGAAAGGAAAAAGTAGGGATGGGCAGAAGAAAGTAAGCGTCTCTCCTCTCCTTCCGCATTAGCGGAACGACCGCCTTTTTCCTTCGTGCTCTCCATCCCTACCCCTTTTTCTAAGCGTTATATCCTTACTGCTCAAGAGGGCCTCATTGCCCAAGAGTATCTGTGTCCAAGTATCTTATTGTCCAAGAGTTATCTTATTACCCTAAGCGAACCCTGACCGCCCAAGTGCACTCTCCGGCCGATTCTTACATATCGTCAAACTCGATTGTAAACTGTGCATTTTCCGTCGCTCTGTGTGCCTTGTATTCATTGACACGCGCATTGATTCTTCCTACCGGATCAAGGATGGAAGAAATGGAAATGTCGTGATTCATATTGTCGATTAGAAAGCGCAATATACTTTGACATATCTACGGAAATATACCATTCTCTCTTCAGGAGCTCTTCCGACTGGTAAATCAGATTCGTGGTCATACCCCTTCCAAAAACGCCTCGCAGCATAGGCTTCATCGAAACTTGTTCAGACCGTTTGTAAAAAGCCCGAAGGTACAGCAGGCATACACTCTCTTTGCCTTTCTGTCCTTAAGCGCCTTTGCGGTATCAATCAGAGACTCTCCGGAGAAATCATATCGTCAATGATGATAACATCCTTCCCTCCACGTCGGTTCCCAGAATTCATGTGCCACAATCGGGTTTCGGCCGTTTACAACCTGAGTATAGTCTCTTCTCTTATAGAACATACCCATATCTACGCCGAGAACGTTTGCATAGTAAATCGCACGGTTCATTCCCCCTTCATCCGGGGAAATCACCATCATATGATCCTTATCAATATCCAAATCTCTTACATTCAAAAGAAGAGCCTTGATAAACTGATAGGTACAGGAAACATTGTCAAAAGAATCTCTCGGAATCGCATTCATGACTCTCGGATCATGCGCATCGAAGGTGAGGAAGTTCTCCACGCCCATCTCATGAAGCTCCTGCAGCATCATCGCGCAGTCCAGGGATTCTCTTCCGGAACGCTTGTGCTGTCTGGACTCGTACATAAAGGGCATGATGACGTTGATACGCTTTGCCTTTCCCTGTCGTAGCGGCAATCAAGCGTTTCAAATCCCGCATAGTGGTCGTCCGGAGACATGTGATTCACATGACCGAAGATGGAATACGTGATGGAATAGTTCATCACATCCACCAGTAAATAAATATCCACACCGCGAACCGTCTCCAAAATCTCGCCCTTTGCCTCTCCCGTTCCAAAACGGGAAATCTTGGTCGGTACGATATAATCCGACTTCTGATAACCGGAAAAGGCCAGCGTCTGCTTGTGCTCACTCTCCCTCTTCGTACGCCGGAAACCAGATAATCGTTTACCTTCTTTCCAAGCGGTGCAATAGACTGAAAGCGGCATCAATGCCAAGGGTCCCACCGGAATCCGCTCAATAAACTGAGACGTTCTAGAATCTGCCATGCTAATCCTCCCTATCCATGATAATTCACAACACTATATTCTAAGCTTCTTACACGGTTCCATCCTGCCTATACGGCATACTCCTTAAAAAAATACAGGAAAGATACGGAAATGTCCATGCCTTTCTCCCTATCCGAGCCTTAAATCCCTGCCATATAAGGGAATAATCTCATAGTCCGACATCATTCGAAACCACACGATCCGAGTAAAAACTCCCGGAGGTCTTTAAAAATTCAAATTGGTGGAAATCATCATCGTTTTTCTGGTCAAAATTCGCTGATTTAAAGAGATTGAAGAAACGGGATGCCGTAAAGAATTTCGAAAATTCCCGTCCCAAATCATCCAGGAGCAAAACATCCACTTCTTCCACAAATTCATCCTCTATCCCTTCCCATCAGCCTGGAAAAATGATTGAACAGCCCTTCCGCGGTGAGAAATACAGCACGCTTACGCCCCGATCCAGTGGCGCCTTCGCAATGCAGTGGAGGAAAAAGGTCTTTCCCGTTCCGGTTTCCTCCCGTGAAAATAAGTTTCCCTGATTCTCAGGGATAATTTTGGCAGTAGCCGTAAAAATAATCGGATGTCCTTCATATATTCCCTAACCGTCTTATTGCCGGTCTGTGCCTTCCGCTCCGTATTGTCAAAGCGTTCCAGCTGAAAACGGGAAAAATTCTCCCGTTCCAATATTTCTCCCATCTTGGACTGCTTAGAGAAGTCTCCTTGCAACTTCATAAAACAGCGACACTTCTTTCCCTCAAAGATACCGCTGTCCCGGCAAAGAGTACAACTGTAATGCGCTTCCAAATCCTCCGGGGAATAACCTGCCCTCTCCAGAGCACACGCTTTCCTCCCGAATCTTCTTTATTGCGGGACGCAGTGCGCGAATGACCTCCGCATCTCCCTCCTGCGCCTTCTCCATAGCGGAAATGGAAAGCGTACGCAGCTTCTCGTCCAGGTCTCGCGTAGCCCGAAACCTTCTCCAGTACCTCTCTCTGCTTCTCCAGAGCTTCTTTCTCCGCCCGAAAACGTCTTTCGGAAAGAATCTCCTGAATCTCATGAAATTGCTCAGCAGTTAATGCCATTCCGTACTACCTCCCTGCCTCAGCAGCTGTAAGGCCTTTTCCTTTGCCAGAGAATCGTAGTCCACCTCATCCTGCTTGAAATTCACAAAGCGATTCTTCTTCTCTTCAGCTTTCCCGCATTTTTCCTGCCGCATTTTGCTTCCTACTTTTCTTCGTCAAATCAAATTGCTCTATCAGGCTCTTTTGCCTGCTTTTACTGTCTGAATGCGCTTCTCATGCCAGTCCAGCGCAACACTCTCGATATAGCGGGGGCTCGTCTTTATCAATGCTTGCACAATAATCCAGTAAGAACTCTATGAGCTCTGAACTCATCCCCAAATACTCCACCATATACTCAAACTTCTGAATATGGCTGCGGCTCACGCCACCCGGCAGCAAATACTGCGCCACATAGAGGATCCCTCAAACTCTTCCTCATTGATTTCCTGCTTCTTTCCTCTATCGGAAGCAGATTCCGCTGCGTGTAGGACACGTTCTGCTCTGCTAAAGGCGATCTGCAAGAGGCAGAGTTTTCTCTGTAAGAAGGTTTCTTTCTGTAGGAAGCGAATTTTTTTCCGGTATAGATAGATTTTTCTGATTTTTCTCAGCAAAAAAAGACAGCTTTGTAAAATTGTTCGCCTGCTTTCTGTTTAAGACTTCCTCGGAAAGTCTGGCAGCCTCCTCGGATCGAATTTCTTCCTCTACTGCCTATCGCCGTCCCTTCTTTGAAAATCCCTCTTTTTCCCAATAAAAATAGCTCTCTTGATGTCGTAATCCGTCAAGTTCAATGCATCCGCAATAGAATGAATCTTCAGATTCTCCCGTAAATGACGCAGCAAATAGAGGTAGACCCGAACATACTCCCCGCTTGCCTCCGCTAAATATTCATCTATAAAATGCATTCGGGACGCAGGTAATCTCCGCCTTTATCCCTTCTTGAAACTGAATTTCCATCTCTGCCCTTTCCCATCTTCTCCCGTTGTCATACTCGAGTTTGCATCATTTGCAGGGCATGTCTTCAATGGCACTGTTCCACAAGTTTATCAACAGGACTTATCCACAGCAATGTGGATAATGTGAGTTCTTTTTCCAATATTCTAAAAAGCCTTTATTTACTGGCTTTTCACGCTTTACTTCTTCTCATACAGGCCAGTTTATCCACATTTCATGGGTGGATTTCAAAAATCTTCCTCACGAAAGTATTTTTGCTATGATTTCTGTAAAAATAAAGAGCCTCCGACGTCGAAACCGACGTCCAAGACCCTATTATCGTATAAACGAGGTTTGTACGAAACTTTACTCGATAAAGAAGCCTTGCCACCCGCAATGCGTGTGGCGGTTTTATCTCCTACAAATTATTTCTCCTATTAATATATCACACCGATTATGGGTGAATACCTTTACTATTGGATATTCTTCTTCTGTTTCTTTTTCTGCCCTAAGCCCCAGAAAAAGAAGAGATATCATGGAAACCAGTGCAAACATACCGTAAGTGCCATGACACTGCTGTCGCCCGTAGCAGCAACCTGTCTCAGTACACCGAGGACATCCGGTTTCTTCATGGTTACATCCGGAGTGGTAATCAGAGGTCTGTTTCTCACCTTGCTGCAGTCGGAACCTTCGGATCCGGTGTGTTGGTTCCAGACTTGGCGGTCTGTTTCCTCCACCGCCCGGATTTCCGAGGTTTGAGCCCTCCGACTATAGCTATTGTTAAAGACAATCTCATTCTTCTTTGCCAGATCTTCTCCGGTTCCCACCAGCGCAACCGCTGCAAGATAAGGCGGAACAGGATTATCGTTCGCATCCTTTGTAAATTCCATTACCTTCACCAGAACCGTATATACTGTCTGATCATAAGTAAAATAACTCTTATTGCTGCCGTTTGCTTAATGAAATACTGATAATCTCCCTTTCTTGTGTAGGTCATTTCATTAAAGTTCAGTTCGTGTTGCTGTGGTCCTGCACTTGTCACTGTAAGCTCGCTTGGACTTGCAAGCGGTGTAATCGCCGCATTTTCACTTGCCGAATCCACTTCCATGGTAATCTTATAGGTCTCTTCCGGAGCATTTCCGGAAATATTTACTTTAACAGGAATCTTTACGGATGTACTCTCTGCCGCTTTGGCAGCCATTCCCCAACCCTGCCGATAGGAAAAGCACAGCCGATAGAAGCTTGCCAGCCCTTATTAAAAACTCTTTTGCTTTCATCTCCGTTACTCCTCCATTTATGGGTTCACTCTTACCATAACTACTGCTCTTCCGTTCGTTTCCAAAGAAACACAGGTAGACAAGGCCATAATCTGATCCGATTCCTTCATGCCGATGTCTCTGAAATTCGTAGCGTGATTCTTCAAATACTCTACCAGTTCCATGACATGTCCATTTTTATTATCCGTCCTGTATATCATTTGGTCTTACGCGTCACACTCTATGACGGCAAAGACATCCAGCTTTCTTGCTCTTCCATCCGGTAAAAAGATGTCCTGTCAGGTGCTTATCAAAGTAATCCTTCTTAATGAACTCCATGACATCCCCATACATCCCGCCGTTATCCATATGGTGACCATAGGTCAGCATATAGGGATCGCTAAAGTCCGCTTTGTTTTTGGCGCTTAGAAAAATAGAACCGGATAAGGAAAACTCACACGTTACATCCTTATTAACATACTCCATATCGTCTTTTCCCTGAACCATGGGGTAGTCAATGTGTGTTCCGTCTAAAGTAATCCATGCTCTGGTATCGGGATTGATCGCCATAAGCTCTTGTAGGCTCAGCCTCGTTTGCTCCGGATTGTCCAAGCTGGGCTTATACTTTAGAAGATCATTTTTCAGAAAGGCACCGCTCATCGTTACATAGGTGTCCCAAAGAGAATATCCTCCGAAGGACAACATAACCACCATAAGGATGATTGCAAGAAAGGATAAAATCTTGTCGCCAAACCTCGCGGCACTTGCTGCTACATCCATGCTTTGTCCTTTCTACTCCTTTAACTTGTACACTGTGTGTACATGATAAACTTTGCTAAAACTATCGTCTATTTTTCACAAAATTTATAATCTACATACCTCGTATTTTCCAGTATCCCTCCCGGGAGTAAAGCTCCCCGGGAATTATACTGATTCAAAACTTTCCGTAAACCCCACCGAGTTTGGAGAAGAAGATTTGATTACTCGACAAGACTCATAGAAATATTTTTGAAGCTTAGTTAAAGAATATCGAGAAATTATTCCTCTTCCTTCTTACGGTTAACGAATACTACCCTAATCCACCTGCTACAGCGAGCATCCAAAGCGTACGGGCAACATTCATTACGATACCGGTCGGTGTAATGTTACCCTCTGGTATTGGTATCAACAACCTTAGCTTCGTTCTTCCGAACGTTGAAAATCCCAACTGACGATCATTATCTACATTAATTGCAGTCTTATTGATACGAGATCCTGCTTCCTTAGAACCGGTGTTTGCATAGTTGGACTGATCCTCACCTGCAGTAACTGTGTAGCTTGTGTCGGAATCAATTTCCTTTACAACAACCTTATCACCCTTGGTTAAACCGGTAATCTTGATTCCCTTACCCTGTCCTGCTTCGAAGGTTACAATTTTGTGATTATCTGTTGTAAGCTCTTCACCCTGCTGCACTTGCCAATATGATTACCAACAACGATTATCTGATCCCTCATTGATTACTGCATACTTCTCTCTCTCTCCTGTTGTTACAGCGGTAGTATCTGCAGGAACAACGGAAACTTGGAACTTAAATGCCTTGCTGAGATTAGATCCGTACCTTCAATCTTCTTTTGCGATGTGTACTACATGGGTAGAATCGTTCGCTTGTCATCATCTGGAGGTGTTACAGGAGGTGTATCCGGATTCTCCTGGGGGCGGAGTCAGGTTTACCATAGTTATTGGAAATCGGTAAGCTTTTCACTACAAAGCCACCTTCTTTTTGTTCCTCTGTAAGTTTTGTATTCCCTGCTTTTACACGAACTACCTTTGTAATGAGGGTGATCTACTTCCACTCCGTTATCGTTCTTATGATACTTCATAACATAGAGTTTAAACTCAGATTCAGTGTACTTTTACACCTTCATAGCCACTTTTCTCCTCTCTACAGATCATACTCGTATGTTCCGTACGGCATGCTTGCAAATTTAGTCTCATCAATCTTAAGTTTAGCTTGAGCAGTAAAGTAGGGATATACTTTTCCATTACAGTCTCTTCATCATCTTTTAAACTTAAGCAGTGAAAACAGTAGTGCGTATCTAGCTTTCTCTTCTACAGTAACTCCCGTCTGCAGGTCCCGGAACTGTATTTACTTGCTTCCTTCGTTACAGTACCCTGTGCAACCTGATATTTTCCACATGCCGAATAGCTTTCGCAGGTGTAATTTCGAAGCCGAAGGATGTCTGCCCAGTGTGCTAAAGGTTTCACCATCTACGTACAGCTTCTTGGTGAATGGAATGGTCAGCTCATTTGCCGGAAAAGCAAATACCGCTTGGAACAGCCATGACATTACCATCATTCCGGATAATGCCAGTGTTGCGAGTTTGTTTAAATTCTTTCTCATTTTTCTCCCCTTTTTAAAAATAGTAGAAGTGTGTGATATATAAACAGAAGGTGTGCGCTCTTCAATTTATTGAGTTATGTGAGATACGGCTTTGCGCCGTTCTCATTTTCCATTGAAAAGTCTTATATTCTTTCCTGCTTAGCCGATATTACATCTGTCTAAGCTATCTCTTCCGATGCAGATGCAACTGCTGTTGGAGACGCCGGTCGCCATTTAAACTCCTTTCGTCGGTCTTCGGTGATCTCGAGTTTCTTTTCCAACTTTGTTCTTCTTCAGCAGGTGTATCTGCATCGGAAGAGATATTTTATCAAGCTTTTCAATGAACTTGGTAGGTGTTTCTTTATCGGGAAAGGATGGTGTTTCTATCCTTTCTTTTTGTTTTACGAAGTCTCTGTGTTCAGTAGACTCCCTGCTTAGAAAAGAATCTAGATCTCTACTTTTTCCTTTCCTGATTGTGAGGTACATCCCGCCATCATGGTGAATCCGAAGATACTGAAGAGGTACGGTGTAATGTCTCCACGAAGTCCGGTTGGAATGATGAAGTCTTCGGATTTTCTTTGAAGGTAAACCCTTTACCTTGATCCATAATCTGTAATCGAATAATCATCGTCGTTAATATGAACCTCTTTAATTGTGACCTTTGTTGAGGTGGAGTCTTCTTTTCTGCTTTTGCTACATCATATCCTTTGTCTTTCGACTCAGAATTCTGTCGGATTGCTCTCTGTTCAAATCCTCCCTATAAATCGCGTTTAAATCTGTTCGCGACTATCTCCTATTATGATGTTTTCAGTACCATGAGGATCTCACTTTTAGGAGCGACATGATACTCGCCATTATAAAAAGTTTTCACCAATTTCCTCAAAAGCGTCCACTGTCGGATAATCTTAGCTACTGCACGATCTCATATCCCGCAGGTAGAGTAAAGTCCTCCCGGAATAGTTTTTAATGAAATTCTCCATAACTTTTTACCATTTTCGATATAGTCATCATTGACTTTAATATCGAAGCCTTAAAGTTAAGGACCCTTCTCTTGCGGATCAGTAACCTCATGATCAACTTTCTACACCATTATCCTCGAGTTTAACCAATTGTCCTACAACCGTTGATTTAGGATTCTGCATGTATCAACCGGTTGAACGAATCGTGTTAGAGTATCGAAAATCTCATTCTGCACCTGATTACGAGCTATCTTCTGTCCCAATTCTATAATGCTCGACTTAAGACTTTCCGGAGTTGACCCATCAAATATCTTGCTATCTGCTCCCCTTTACAATGTGGATTCTGCACGTATAAATCCTTTCCGTGATTTGTGTCGGTACAACCTCCCAGCGTCTGTAGATCATCTCCAGTAAATTCACTAGGTCCATGTGCTTGAGTCAATTCTTCAAATGCTTCCAGTTATCCTTATTACCAATTCGATGGTATAGAATGCTGTGCACGAATTGCTATTAAAACTTTGAAAGAAACCTCTTGCTTGATTTAACGCTACTCTACTGAAATCAACCCCATTTCCATAGGAGTAACCTTTTTGTAGTGATGCTGTGAAGTCACTTAATCCACCGGAGGTCTTCCTTGTTTCATCATATCCATTTTCTAGAACATAGCTGTAGCATGGATCATTATCTGCAATTAAGACGATGATTTTATTTGTATCATGTCCCACAGAACTTGAAGTTACGTGTTCAGCCCCTCCAAAATTACCAATGTAGCTGTCATCAATCAACCTTCTTGCTCCCATGATTGCAGCAGTATAGTTCGGACCTGTCTGGCCGCCTTCACTTTCAGGTAAGTTTGCAAGCATGTTATTGAATTCACTGGCAGAACTTGTGTATCCTCCTACATACGTTACATCATTAAACGCTGTATCACTTATTGTAGCGCCATTATCTGTCTTGCTTCCCCCAAATCCAACTAACCCAAATCTTAAGTTATAGTTTGAATTCTTTGATAAACTGTTACCATCTGAGAAAGATACCTTGCACAAGCTCTTTTCGACTTGCACCTGCTGGTGCTGAGTTTGTCTGAGGGAATATCTCATTATGTTATTTCTGGTGCCAAAAGACATTTTCATGGTTTTTGATGTATCTACCAGAAATACAATATCCAGATTTTTCAGGTTTAGTCTTTTTCTTTACCTGTGCGCTTAAGGTTAAATCATAAGTGCCATCTTGATTATCTTTGATATATTTGTCTTGTCTAGTCTCGATGTCCTCTTCTGTTCTCTCTTTGTTTCGTTTTCTCTTTTTGTATCGTAGACAAAATAGAAATCGTGAGTATCACAAAGCCGGAATGTATCTTTCTCCTCGATCTTTTATAACCACGGTTGACGATAATTGTTTTTGAATCGCCATGGTAAATCCGGCATTATCACTCTTTGCAACCCTTGTCTGAAATCTCCATCTCGGACCATATTTATAGTTTATATCAGCAATCATCTAGTGACCATTAACCATTCTGTCTAAGTTGTCCCTAGATTTATTATAAGGATATACATTTAAAAATTTATATCCATTGAATTGTTTCATTGCAATTCCGGAGCCACCATTACTTGAATCAAAAATACACTCTATTCCCAGGTGTTTTATCTACATACCAACGCCACTTTTCATGGTTTCCATAATTGAATGTCCTGCCATAACTATCAACAAAGGTCTGATTATTGTCTCTACTTAAATTAATGCCGTCACCTCATCGTCTCCTGTTACTCGTATACAGTAGGGGCTATTTCATTAAAATTCCTATCCACGTAATGGAATCTAATTGGCACCTCTCTGCATACCACAAAATGGATATCCAGCCATGTTTTCCAGGTAATTTGATACAAGAGAGAAAGAATCCACTGTAAACTCTTTAGTAATTGTTTCATCTTTTGTGTCATCTTCCGTTTTCAAGGTACTTGTTGATTTTTCTACTTCATCAGTGTTAGTAATGTCATCCGTTAAAACCAAGTTTTTGAATTATTAGATTGAACTACCGCATCTACTTTTTCAATTTCTTTTGTGCTGTTATTCTCTACTAAATGATGGATGAAATGCTATCAGAAGACGCATCTTCCGCAGCCTTCTTCTCAAGAGGATTCTTACGCCCACAGGAGACAACGGTTCTACTCCACTGAAGGGTCTTTCTTATCCACAAAAGCGAATATCCAAGCTGACTCCATCGTTGTAGATAGAATGCTCCTTCAGAACCTTAACCTGTTCTTCTGAAAGCTTTTCTCCTTCCGCTTCTTCTTCCGGCTTAAAGAGCGCTTGCTTTCTAAAACTACCTCCCCATCGAAAGCCGCTTCTTCATAGAACACTTCTACGGTTGCAGTTAAAGCTCGATTTCAACGTTCTGGCTCTTCTGCTCGCTCGTCTGCTGCACTGTGAGAAACTCGCAGATACCAGCCTCCCAGAATTCTTCATAGTGGCTGATAACATCCTGTAAGAAGCCGCCAAAGCTTTACTTCAACTTTTAGTGCTTTTCTTTTCTTTATCGGAGCTCGGTCGCAGTCTCCGCTTCTTCCGCAGACTCTTCGTTCTTCTCTTCAGCCTTACTGCCGCCTCGATGTTTCTTCCTTCTTTCCTCGGAAACACATGCTTTGTGATGCACTGTCTTCCGTTCTTGCTCGTAACGGAAGACACGGTCGTTTCTTCTTCGATGCAGCCTGCTTAGCTGTTTCTACTACTTCAGAGGATGCAGGACTCTGCAAGCTGTTCTTCACGCAGCGCCCTTTCGCCTCTGTACTTTCTTCTATCTTGCTTTCCGGTACCTTTGCAGTTTCTACTGAACTTTCTTCTTCTTCTCAGCTTATCTACAAGTTCCCTGAAAAGCTGTGTCTTCGGAGATACCGTAACCTTTGGGGTACTTGTTTCCGTCTACGGAAAGCTGGAAGGTGATTCTGTGGTCTGCCTTATTCTTATAAAGGAAAGGTAATTAACTCGCTTCCTGTCAGCTCCGTGTTTCTTACCAGGTTGCTGTCCGAAGCAAGGTTTTCCTCTTCTTCCTTCTTAACGGACTTCTGTCTCTTCTCTCTTCGAACAACTGTTCCAGCTGACTCTTTCCGTCATAGAGAGTAAGCTTTCCTTACTTTCTTTTCTGACAAGGTTGTCCAGATCCCGTCATCTCTTTCTACAAAACCTGTAAACCGGCTTCTTCTTCCGCAAGGCTTTCGGAAAGTCCTTCGGAGATACTGTCTAAAGGAATCTCGTAAACTTCTTTATCCAAGGAGAAGATTCCTGCATAGCTCTTCTGTAATTCCTCGTCCTTGCTGTATCCCTTTAAAACCGAATCGTCAACTCTCTCTCCTTTCAATCGCTTCCTTTGCCGCTCTCTCAGTCTTCTCCGAGAAGCTGCACCTTCACCTGTGTTCCGGAAACGGAGATTGCATTATTCTGTTCTGTATTCCCCTGTTCCGCTCTTCCGGGAATCGTCAATCCGCGATAGCCCGTGAACAGGAGGCACGCAATCAAGAGTATAGAAAGCTTCTGCTTCATACCCTTGTTCATATTCATTATATGATTGTTCTGATTAGTCTTCATCATACCCACTCTTCACAGCACCTTTGTCGTTTCTACAGTGTAACAGTTTCTGTCAGTACAGTACAGGCTCGATGTTGCGGGCGTTCCTCCTCTGTAACTCACTCTATACTTTTTGATTGCATCGGATGTGATACAACCCTACTCTGATATCGATTCTATCAATCCCATTTTTCTTTTCAATAGACCTTGCTTTAAGAGGCCTTTTAAAATGTCATAGAATCGGTTTTTCCTGTTTTCAAACAAAAATTTCTTGTTTTGGGATTGGAGAATCATCGTCATAAACCGCATCATAGCTCTTTTTCTTTTTGTGCAGTTTTTTCTTTTTCCTCCTTCAAGTTGAAATATTTTTCTTAGTTTTTCCTCTCTCTTCTTTCTTTAGAAGAGGAGTCTGCATGGAATTTAACATTTTCTTTTCTCGATGCCCTTCTGCTCCACTCCTAATCTTTCATTGGAAAAAGGTGTTTATGCATTTTCGTAATTTCTAAAAATATTAAATTCTTAAAATATTTTTCGACATGCTTTATAATAAATCAAATTTTGCTATTTTTGTTAATCAAAGAAGCAGAATGCAAAGCTAAAATGGCTATTTTAGGGCATTTTAAAGGGTGGGATTAGAATATCCCCACCCCTGTCTCCTAAAAAATTTGTAACTGTCTTCATTGTATTTCACTTTACTTCCGGTTTCTGTAGGCTGTCTGCAATATCCTCCATTTTCAAATCGTAGCAGGCAAGAACCTTCTCCACTGTTTCCTTCGGCACTGCGTTGTGATTATAGTTATAAATGACATATTCAATATATTCATATGGCAATTCTTTTTCTTCCGTTTTCTGATTGAGCTTTTGCATTTCCTCCAACCGCACGAAGTAAATTGCCGACACGTTTTTCACACTTTTCATTATCCAGGGAGCTTGTTGTTTCCCTATCTATCTTGCCCAGATTTTTCCAATCTGTTCAGTGCCATATCATAGCTTACGTTACAACTCAGACATCAAACGAGCTATATCCATCGCCGATAAACCATTTTTCCTAAAATCATTTACTTCCAAGTCCAAAACGATCCACTTCTTCAGCAGGCATCAGTAAAGAAGCTGCAAAAAGATTGGCCTCTTCTTCCTTATATCATTTACTTTATCGGAAAAGTGTAATCTGTGTATCTATAAAGGAAGCTGCTTTGATGCAAATGCAAAAAGAACATGACCGATTTCATGCTTAGTGTAAAGATTTCCCTGGACAACCTAGGAAGAATTAGTAAAAACATCGATGTCCTGCTCTTTTCTCAGCAGCAAAGCCAAAATCTGCGTGTATCTCCAAGTGGATATCTTAATAACTATACCCCATACTGTCACATTCTCGGAAAAAGATTCATGATTCCATATCTTCCAACTTTACATTTCTCTCTAAAAATCAGTGGCCTTTATGCGAATCTCTTTTTCTGCTCTCCTGCATTTTGAGCCTCCTACTCCTCTATTTTCTCCACCATAAGTCTTTGGTACATATCTTTGTTTGCATAAAAATAAGTCCAACATATCCATAATTTTCTGTGATGACACAGCATCCTCACCAGCCCGATATGCAGGAATAGGCAGTTCATCCAAAAACTCTGGTTATATCTCCAACTGTCACATCTAAAATGAGGCCACTTTTGAAAGGGTGTCATAAGTAATACTATTGGTTCCCATTTTCAATCCTCGCATATTTTTGTCTGCTTACCCCCATCTTTTTCCGCCATCTGTTCCTGTGTATAATTATGTATAGTCCTTAATGTCCTTATACGACTTCCTAATAATCCATTCATATTAAACCCCCAATCTTGTACCATGATTTCTACCATTGAAAAACTTAATGTCAATTAAAATGTTATATTTTTATAACATTTATTTTCTTAATGGGTATCGTTTGGAAAGTATGCTATATTTATTCGTGGACAAAAACTGTCCGGGTGGATAGAAAGTCATTTTTCAAAGAGTAAAAATAGAATGTTCAAGAAAGAAGGAGACGGAGCGATACAAGAAGAAAAAGCTTATCAAGAATTACAGATTTTTAGAAGAGAGATATTTCTGTGTCGTCCGTTGCATAAGGAGATTGCAGAGGCATTTTTCCATGATGCAGGGATTCTTTTTGAAAGAGGAGGCAAAGCTTCTTCTTTGCGGAAACGGCGGAAGCTCCGCGGACAGTGATCACATTGTCGGAGAATTGATGAAGGGTTTTTGTAGAGAGAAGGATTTTCCGAAAAACTCTCTCCGAACTCAAGACTCTTTACGGTGAGGAGGAAGCGGGTATTTCACAGCATTTGGAGTAGGGACTGCCGGCTATCGCTTTCAGCGCGCAGACTGCGCTGCATACAGCGTATAGCAACGACCAGGATGAGGCCTTATTTTACGCACAATGTCTCTTGGGATACGGAAAGAAGGAAGATGTCCTTTTCGGCATCAGTACTTCAGGCTATGCAAAGAATGTGGGATATGCCTTAAAACTCGCCAAAGCTATGGATTAAGAGCATTTTACTGACAGGAAAGGACGGCGGTACCGGAAAGGGGTTGGCTGATCTTTCCATCATTGCACCCTCCAGGGAAACCTATCAGATCCAGGAGTTGCACCCTGCCGATTTATCACTGTCTGTGTTTGATGATAGAGCTTTTGGATGAACAAAGATTGGAATACTTTGACGAAGTTCATAGTAGAAGCGAAGACCGGTATATCACTATCGGATTTGCAGGTAAGGTTCTTATGGTTGTTTATACTTTTAGAAATCCCTTATACCGTATTATATCTGCAAAGAATTGCAACAGAGAACGGAGAGCGTATTTCAATGGCTGATGAAAAATATAATCTTGACAAAAACAGTAAACTGACGGATGAGCAGTTTTTAGAATGAAAAAGAAGCAGCCCTGCGCCCACTCTCTTTTGATGATGATTGCCCTGAACTAACAGACGAAGAACTTGCCTGATTTAGAGAAACGTAGAAAGTAGGAGAAATCTTGCTTTCCTTCTTTTTCTACTTTTTCCAGCTCCTCTTTTTCCGTAGCCTGTACCGGGAGAATCGGCTAACACCAAAGTTCCCGCCGGCCAAGCAGTCCAAAGGTTTATCTCCTATCATATAGGAGATATTGTTGTATTTTAGCTCTCTCTTTACAAATACTCTTTAATATCATATAACAAAAAGTGTAACTGTAAAAGAAGGTGATAGAATGAACGTCTGGAAAAATACTTTTAGAAAGTACATATGTACAAATAAACAAGCGGAAGAGATAGGCATCAAAGGCATATCTTAGCTTCACTTGTCCAAAAAGGCGAGGCTGGAGAGAGTTGAAATGGTGTTTATAAGAAAAAGGATGCCATAGATGATGATTATGCCACGATATCACTTTAAAAATGATCAAGTGGTCTTTTCTTTTCCATACAGCTTTGTATCTTCTGATGGATATTGTGGAACACCGAATATTTTTCTATCACTGTGCCTCAGGGGTATAATGCAGGGCACATCAAACGGAAATTCCCGCCCTCAAGGTACATTATATAAAGAGAGTTTTCATTTGGGAATTATTAAGATAAAAACTCCACTTGGTTCCGTTGTTCAATGCTATAACATAGATAGATGCATCTGTGACATTGTTTGAAAAAGAAAACCGTTGATAAGCAGATTTTCATCAATGCAATGCCGGATACTTTTAGAGAGTAAAGATAAGATACCAGAAATCTGTATTAAATACAGCAGAATCCTTGGTATTGAAGAGAAATCAGAAAATATATGGAGGTTTTAAATTCTCACACAAGTCGATTATTTCAACTGCAAAGAGAGAGATGGTTTATCGCTTATGAAAGCAGGCAAAGGATGTTGTGAAAGACATAAAAGAGGATACTTATCTTGAAGAATTATGGAAAGCATATTTAGCAGACAATCTTTATGTTGGCAATTTGGATTTTTAGAAACAGTAAAATAGTCGAAATCATCAGAAACTATTGCTTTTAGATGACAACGATTTGATAGTGAAAAGTCTATAATACCATATCTACCGCATCTATAAAAATGTAGGAAAAGTAAGAGAAATCTTGCTTTCCTTCTTTTTTTGCTTTTTCCAGCTCCTCTTTTCCGTAGCCTGTACCGAGGAGTATAGGATTAACGCCAAAATTCTCGCCGGCCAAGCAGTCCAAAAGCTTATCTCCTATCATATAGGAAGAGCTGAGCCAGCTCTCTTCTATCGGGAAGCGTCTCGATTCTCTTCTTCCAGCTCTGCTTCTTCCCTTGCAGTCAATCTATGGGGAGTGAATTGGCACAGTCGTTTCCCCCGGCACTATTTTTCTCTCCGTAAGCATATCCCGCTCCGCCTGATAAAGGAGCCCGGCCTTCGGCTTCCGGCACGGACAGCTGGTATTGTAAGGAGGAAGTCCTTCCAAGTGATGAGAGGGCAGTAGTAGATTCCTTGCAGAGCATACCCCTGCTTCTTTAGCCCTCTCTCTCATATAACAGTGAAGCCTCTCGCATCCTCTTCCGTGTAATATCCTCTTCCAATTCCCTGCCTGATTCGTAATCACAACAAGTTGAAAGCCGTGCTCATAGAGAAGCTGCATGCCCTCTACCACGCCAGGCAGAAAGCGAGTCTTCCACTTATGGAGGTGAGAAACTTCTTCGTTAATCGTTCCGTCCCGGTCTAAAAATACGGTCTTTTTCAGCATTTTCCGCTCTCCACATCTTCCTTAAACTGTGCATAGTCTTCCGGAATCGATATCCATAAAGTAGCCGTCCGAGGAATCGCCTGAAGATAAAGGCCGTCCTCTAGCCATGCCGGGATGCGGTCATTTTCCAAACTCTGCTTTCCTTCGGGATTTTCTCAATAAGGCTTTGCATGACATAAATACCCCGTGTGATTTCTCCGGGGCGCGGTGCTTTCGCCTGATCCGAAGACATTTTCTCATTCCAACGAAGGATACGCCCATTTTCGTCGCTTAAGATTGCCCCGTAACGGGAGATATCCTCAATTTTCCGGCTGGCAATCGTCATAGCCGCCTTGTTCTTAAGCTGCTCTCTTAGCAAGCTTTCATAATCCGTATGGAAAAAAGTATCCGCGTTTAAGACGAGGACATTTTCCCCGGAAACATGGGAAAGAGCATTGCGAATCGCACCGCCTGTCCCCAAGGACTGTCCTCATACGAATAGGAAATAGAAGTCCATAGTCCTCTCGCTCTGAAAATACGCCTCGATCTGTTCCCCATATAGCCGAGGGCAAATATCAGGTGCTTTACACCGCTCTCGGAAAGCATTTTCACAAGATAATGCAAAAAGGGCTTTCCGGCTATATCCGCCATGGGCTTCGGGCGGTCGGAGACCACTAGCATGAAGCCCCTCGTTCCGAGGCCTCCGCAAAAGAATTGCTTCCATAGTTTTCCTAGCTCCTTCCTAACTATGCTGTGCTCGTATTATTCAAGTTGCACTGCAATCGAATCCGACGCTGCTGAGGATTCTCATTGATGATTTCAAGTGGTTTTTCTATTCTTCCCTGCGTTTTTCTATTCTTCCTCGTTTTTACTGCTATATGAGAGATAGTTTGGATTTTATCCATCATTTATCACCCTCATTTATCACCTCAGTTTTTGTCTTTTTGGGGATTTTATCACCTCATTTATTCCATCATTTTTCGCCTTTTTCAGGTTATCACCTCATTTATTCCATCATTTTTCGCCTTTTTCGGGATTTATCACCTCATTTATTCCATCATTTTTCGCCTTTTTCGGGATCTATCCCATCATTTTATCCCATCATTTTTGCCTCAGTGTCCACTTCTCTGAGACATTGTCTGCACCATAAATATGATTTTGGGATTGTATGTGATTTTAGCCGCATACTGCGATTTTTGCAGCTGTTGGAATAAGGGGCAATCTGAGCCCGCCGGTACTGCGAAAAACAAAGGAACTGCAGTTTTTCGGCTAGTATCCGCTGCAGGGCGAAGTTAGTGGGAAACCTGCTGTTTCAACGGCTGCAAAACTGCTGAGTATCCTGAGATGCTCCTACAATCCGTACATCCTTTATCCTTAACACTGCATCGGGGAGAAATACTCCGCAATATTATCTGTGTCGCCTTTCTTCGAGTACTCCAGATCCTCGGCAGATTCCGTACAGGAGGACCGCTTCATCGGCGAATTTCCGGGGATCGTCCTCTACGACCATGACTTCTGGGGAATGCCCTCCGCGCCACAGGAGGTGGTAAGCACTGCCGCACCTTCGCGGAGGGCTTCACTACCTTTCCTTTTACCCCTGCGCCGTAGCGGGCGGAACAATCACAAGACGACTTTTCCTGATAAAGCTCATGCAGTCTCCTCATCGCTCACAAAGCCGAGAACCTCGACGCCTTCTATCTTTTCCAAGTCCTTCACCTTTCCGTATGTGACTTCCTACAATGCGTAATTTCAGCTCCGGGGAGCTGTCTCTTCATAAGGGAGAATTTCCCGAAGGAGACCAAAGAACAGCATCCTCATTGGGCGGGTGCGCAAAGCCTCCCACAAGAGAGTTCCCTCTCTTTCTTCTCAATCTTCTCTACTGCTGCCAGCTTATCAAAGACATAGGCGGTATGGCCTTTACCGGGATACTGTCGTCTATCTTATGGATTTCCTCGACTAGAGAGGGATAATAGTTCATTTCCGCCTTTACCCATCACGGAGAACTCCATATTTTAAAATACTGACTCTTTCCAGAAGCTCCGGTCTCTACTCGAGCTCGTACTCTCTTTGGAGACGAAGAGTGCAGGTCGTGTCCGTGAGAAAATAATCTTCAGGGCGTATTTTTCCTTAATGAAATCAATGTACTGTCCGCAATATGTGGACGGTTCAAATACGCGACGTCAATCATATCCTTGTTTCTGCTCCATCCAGTTCCAGATATCGCCCTGCATCTTCGTACTGTAAAGCACCTCATTCCGAGTTCCTCAGGCGAGGTATAGGGTTCCTCATGGAGGAAGTTATCCCCGAGAATTTCACGATTACCCTTTGTCTGTCAGCATTTTCAGGTACTGATAAGTCGTTTTTGAACCGGCATCCTTATCGAGGTCGGTACATAGTGGTCAACAAAGAGAACATAGCGCCTTCTGCCCCCGTTCCTTGCACGGAAAGGATTGGGATTTCGGTATTCTCGCTCTGTCAACTCTTCCTTCCACTTTTCTTTAAATTTCTCCTGATTTACCTTCTGATAACGCTTCAGGCCCTGCCCTCCATCGGTACCGTTCGAAATTCCCTCATAATGAATGACCTTGGAGCGTGGCTGATACAGCACTAAAAGCCGTGCTCGTCGGAGAAAGGCAAGATCCAGTCCTCACAGTAAGCCGGTGCGAGAGTTCGTCAAAGCCCCCGATTTCCTTCAAAGGAAGTGCAGATGAGGGATTGCCGCACCGAGTATATAGTCCACTTCCTTCACATAATTGTATTCCGGATCATCCGGGTTCGCAGTCTTCCGTAGTTCCAGCCGGGAGGCATCGGACTCAGATAATTCTGCCAGCCTCCTGCAACCTTCCGTCCGGGTAGACGAGCTTTGAGCCCACCATACCGGCATCGGCGCCTTTCCATAAGCTCAAGCAGGGAAGAAAGCCAACCTCGGTCCTTCCGTATCATTGTTTGAAAGAAGATATATTCTCCTCTTGCGACTTCCGCTGCCTGATTGCAGTTTTTCAGGAAGCCCTTTTTCTTTATTCCGGGCAATCGACGGGGTTCTCCGAAAAGAGACGCAAATCCCTTGTAGCGTCGAGTGGAAACATCATCCGCATATAGTCACTTCGTAAGGCGTTTCCTCCTGGCTCGTGTGCAGCAGAATGGATTACAGGCAGCGATAGGTATAGTGAATCGGTTACTAGCGGGAATGATAATGCTGACCTTCAGCTGCTCCATTTTCTTAAAACGAACTTTACCGCCCTCTACGTAGGCCTTCTCGATCTTAAAATGTCCCAATATCCGATTTCTTCCGTCCGGCAAAGATAAAGCATCGTTCTGATGGGATGCAAGAAGGTCTGCGCGATATAGTGGAGAATCAGTCTTCTCCTGCTATCCTCCGGGAAGCAGCGATTAAAGGCGGAGGAGACTTTTCTTCTTACGGGAATAGAGGCCTGGTGCTTTTCAGGCTACGCCTTTTCCGTCTGAAGACTGCGCAATATCCCGTTCGTGGGTGCTGATCACCTTTTCGAGGTTTCCGAGGCTGCACCTGGGTCAGACGCAGCACTTCTCTTTCTTTTTCAGTGCCACATCTTTGTCCTTCATATCCTCCTGAAGATGTGCGAATGATTTTGCTCTTTTTCCTCTATCACTTCCTTTTGCTTCCCGAAGTTTTCGGGGCTGGAAGTGCTGGCTGTAGTGCCCAGACATTGCTCTCGCTGCTCTCGTGTACTTCCTCCTGGATTCTCTTTCCTTCTTCTCAGCACTAAAGCTCCGGCTTTCCTACAGAAGAGGCGGAAAGCTCCTCTTCGTCTCTGTATCTTAATTTATGCTTATAGCTTTGCACTAGTAATGGAATTCGGTATTCCAGGAAACTTCGTTCCACGCCTCCCGAAATACCCATTTCGCAGTCAATGAGCACCCGCCTTATCCTGCACCATTAAGACATTTTCAAAAGCAAATCATAATTCGCAGGCTGAATCCACTCCTCCTTTCAGAAGCAGCACAAAGGCCCTCCATATTTCCTTTAACGGGCGCTTTCCGTCGAAATCAGTTCCCGAGGATCTCGGAAATGCTCTTTCCCTTTACAAAGGATAGGCATATAGGAAGGTGCGTCCGAGTTCATAGGCTCTATGGAACTGCATTTTCCTCCAGGACGCTGACATTTCGACCTTCATGCTTCCATCAGCTTCCGTCGGAAGGACTCGATGTGGGCGTTAAGCTCCTTCGTTATTCCTCTTTTAAAAACGAACTTTTCCTTTTTCTCCGTAAAGTTTCGTCTTGATGGCATAGCTCGGGCTTTCTGCCGAATTGTACTTAATATAGTCCACTCTTACTGTGGATGTCCTTTAGCGCCCCGAATGCCCGCCGTGTCCTTTCTGAAACGATGAGAAAGCTAGGGGCGCAAAGGCGGGAAATACTCCTTCCTCGGAGAGGGCAATACTCTTTCCTCTCCTCTCCTTCCTGGGAGTCTGTCCTTGGTATAAAGAAATGAATGGGATAGTCCAGAGACAGAAAAGCGGAAAATACACTCTTCCTCTCCCTTTTCATACTTTGTGAGCAGGACTTTCTCAATGCTTTTGTAACTCCGAAAAAGACTTGTATAGGCGAGTTCCTTCCAGATACTCTGTCCTAGCTCTCCATGCTTTCTCATTATGGATTCCCAAAAGCGATTTCCCCTCCGGGAACTAGATATTTTCCATAAGGAAAGCAGGAACTCCAATGAATCTTGAAAAAGCGTAAGGAGACGCTTCGTGTAGTTTCGGAATCAAAATGTAGTCATATTGTCTTCCTCCAGGCGAAGCGAGAGACGTTTACCCGTCTCTTTTAAGCGGCTTGCAAACATTCTCCGTCTCTTTATCGGAAAGAGCAGAACTCTTGCTATCTCTTTCCAAACCGCCTTCAGCTCGGGAAGAAATAGATCCAATCTATGAGATTGCCTTTATATTCTCTAAACTAAATGTCATGCGTCATGCCTTTCCAGAGTCACCTTCGACTCCTATATCGTAAATCCCCACCGTATTTTTATTGACAGCACGGTGATGCTGGTAATATCGTATTTTCTGTCATAGACGGTATACCTCCGCCCTCAAAGCCCGTACAGGAAATGGAAGGAGATACTCTCCGCCCTGTAGATTCATTTTCTGCGTGAAGGCAGATATATCGTCCCCCGCCTTCACGCAGGAATATTTTCCCTTCAAAAAGCGTATTGGTTCCGCTTAAAGTCCCATACCGCTTATCCTTTATCGTGAAGGTAAAGATAGGGAGGCAATGTCGTCATGAAAGCAATTCGCTCTCGGATGGTGAAGTTCTCCTTTTATGAGAATGTTGCTGAGTTTCCCTTCGTTGTCGATACCGAAGTCCACAATCTCCGCCTTTTCCATTTCCGTAGAGCTGCTGCGGAGTTGATGCTCATCTCGTCCTTCATGAGGCGCGCGCTTTCACTGTCCTGCTCCGCCGAATTGTTTTCTCCTATTCCGCTTCGTTCGGGGCGCCGGGTTTACTTTGAACTGTTGTCCTGCTTTCTGGCTGACTGCTGTTTCATCTGCTTCACTTCCTGTTCCGAAGTTCCTGAACTGCCTTCTTCTCCGGATTGCTGTCGTCCGTCCCCAAGAGTCCTGCTCATCCACAAACTTCTCCGCTGCGGGGTTCTTTCCGCCCAAGAATTTTCTTATACTGATCCACCATTTCTCCAGAAGGCCTTTCTCCCGACCTTTTCTCCTATTAAAGAGAATGACACGGTCTGTATTTCATAACGGATCCGAGGTCATGTGTCACCATGAGAATGTTGTTCCCTTCTTCTTCAGCTCATCCATTCGGTGATAGCATTTTGCCTGAAAGAAGACGTCTCCTACTGAAAGAGCTTCATCGACAATCAAGATTTCGGGGTCGATGGAAATGTAAAAGGGCAAAGGCCAGGCGGACGAACATACCGCTGGAATAGGACTTGACCGGCTGATACACGAAGTCTCCGATGTCAGCAAAGTCTAGGATATCCGGAGGCTTCTTGTCATTTCCTCTTTACATGATGCCTCATCATGGTGCCGTTCAGTGTAAATGTTTTCAATCCAGTATATTCCTGGTTAAAGCCGCTCCAAGCTCCAGGAGTGCGCAGACGGTTCCCTTCGTTTCCACGCTGCCGCTTGTCGAGGTCAGTACACCGGTAATAATCTTCAGCATTGTGGATTTTCCGGAGCCGTTTGTTTCCGATAATCCCGCTCTCCTACGGAAAGGAAAGTGTCTTGTAGGGCAAAAAGTCCTTATGATGGGACTTCTTTTCCTTATCTGACACTTTCAGCAATCTATCTATCGCGATCATACAAAACGGTGAGACCTTGCTTACCTTTTTCACGAAATCAGTTCTTCGTTTTCCATTTGCCTCCTCTTGCTCTGTGCATTCTTTTCTTTAAAGACATTTGGAAAAATTACTTACCATTCGAGAAGAACTATGGTCAAAAGAAAGTTACTATAACTACAAGCTACTATAACCGGAAAATCCACTAATCCATCTCTTTCAAGATTTTCCCCCTCAATTCTTGAAAATACCTACTCTTAATTTTTATTTACATTTCCATAATGCCATAGGATGATTACGATGCGCTCAAGAATCTCCACATCCTCAATAACTCCAGTTTGTATTGTTTTTATGAAATTTTCCATATCTCCATCTCTTTTATCTGTCAGTTCCATAAGTCGCGCTTTATACTCTTTTGCAACTCTCTTTTTCTCTTCCAAGTCGAACTTATCCTTCTAGCTAAAACTGGAAACAAATCGAGCTTTTTATTTTCAAAAGTACATGCTATCCATAGCGGATAAATCAAATCCCTTTATTTACTTTTTTCCGCGAAATTGTGCATAAAATATGATGCACTTTCTAATATATCCTTTGTCGTCTGAAAACAAGTTCCTCTCAATCATATTACAGTAATCATACAAATCTCTTGCAGCAGCTCCACTCATTAATGCATTAGCTTTTTGCAGCAAATATTTCCATTGCCGCAACAGTCCTAACCTTTAATGTATTTCCAAAATCAAGTTGTTAAAATCACTCTATCTTCTGCCGGAAGTAAATGTGTCCTCAAGGAATAGTTGATTTCTATTTTTAACATATCATTATTGCCTGCTGCATTTGTATAATTATAGTGAAAAGCATCTAGACTGTGACTGAACCGGATGCGTCGATGACAAAAATAACCCTGTTCCGCCATAGCTTTTTGAGAGTTTCTGCGGTTGTTTCTTTCCATTATTGTTTCTTCCTTAGTCAGGTTCGGAATAAAATCCAAATCTATATCAACAGATAATCTTGGAAGCTTGAAAACAGGTCAGATTTATAGCCGTCCACCCTTTAGCAGCAAATGTTCAGCATGTATGTCTGCGTATTTAGAAATTCAGAATCTTAACTCAAGCCGAAGAACCTTTTCAAAGGTATCTCGAGTAAAGCCATATTCACGAGCTTTTTCATCCAACTCCGCTTTCTATTATACTGTGGCATCTTCTATCCCTCCATTCTTTATTTCTTTTCATCCTTCGGGTATACCAACTTCCACTCACCGGAGTAGGCGCTTTGTTGATGCCGATTTATCAGGTACCGTTTTGCATTTCCTCCTATTCTTACAAACTTTTATAAAATTATCGCTCACGCCCATCTCCAACTGATATTGCTCCAATATAAACCCTAGTTTCTGATATAAAATCCGCTCCATAAGCATTCAGATATTGTAATAACTTATCCTCATCAAGATTTTTAATAGACGTCACACACAAAAGCACTTCTTCCAGCCCTGCTGCATGATTAAGATCCTTTTACGGAGTCCAATATCGTCCGCTCCTTTATTCGTAATCTTGACTCCGGCGCTAAAATCCGGTGAATCTATTCCTTCGTTTATTCCTACATAATGATATCTATATCCATCAAATTCAGTCATGGAAACAGTGTTTCAGATCGACATAAATCTCATAGAAGACTTGATCTGTGATTCCATAATACTCGAAGGCTGTGATGGGACACATAAGAAGAAGCGTAATAGCAGATGCAATCTGAAAGCGATTAGCTATCGAGGTCCCCATTTTCCCCGCTCACACAGGTGTATAATCCATTTCTGAATTTTATAAACCATTTTTCTTCAGAAGTTTTTCCCAATGCCACTCTTGCAGTTCTTTCGTTTGCATACAAAAGTATCTCACTTCTTTTATAGAAAAACCGGATACTGAAGCAACTCATAGTATAAATCTACATTTTCACTCCCGTTTTGTTAGTATAATGTTTAATTTTACTTTATATACTTTTCATACATATTCTAAACTCATTATAAGAAATAGCTTATTCTCTAGTTGCTTTTTAAGTAGTACATTTATTTATGTTGTTATTATACAGTATATAAACTAATATTTCAACAAAACTCAAATTCGAGATTAATGAGCTTCCTACTCACCAGAGCGAATCTATAGCGCACAGCACAGCTCCACATTTCGTGAGCTGCTCTTAATAATCTACCTGATATGGCAATACCGCGATGTGTCTTGCACGCTTAACTGCTGCTGTAATTGCTCTCTGGTGGGATGCCAGGTACCTGTGATTCCTTCAGAAGAATCTTACCTCTCAGAAAATGAACTTTCTAAGAGTTTCTACATTCGCTGTCTAATCTACCGCAGAACTTCGCAGGATACTGACTTTTCTTTCTGCTGACGCCGCCGCCACGCGTCTTGGTCTTGCTGAACCGCTTTTATCTGACTTCTGAAAATGCCATGGCTTTTCCTCCTTCCATGGCAGACTGCGCATTTACCATCCTGAGAAAACTTCCCAACCTCGGGAAGGGGGTCCCTCGTCCTCTACCCCATCAGGTACTCATAAATCCTTCGCTTAAATCGTCTGTTCCGCCCACTAAACGGACTGCTTCGATTCTCTGGAATAGGAAGAGCCGCTTTCCGCCTCTCCCTGTCCTTTGCTTAACCGCGAACTCTGGTCATCCACAATAGTCTCCGTAGTATCACCGTCTGTCCGTCTTTGTTCTGATAACTGCCGGTTTGAATGTTTCCGAAACCAACACGCATCCCCTGATGCATATATTTCTCAGCGAATTTCGCTCTCTGTCCGAAGGACACCACAGCAGATAAAGTCTGCCGTCAGCGACCGTCGTTCTGGTTTCTTCTGCCTCTTCTGTCTACCGCAGGTGTATCTTGCAATAGCCATGCCTATTCTCCCTTAGAATACCGAATCTCAGGATCTCTTACCAATCTACCCATTAGATAACTCTGTTCATCTTTACTCGCTTTCCGCTTGCTTATTCAGCTACAGTTTCTGCATGCTCCGTTGTCTTAGCCTGTGCTGTTTCTTCCGGCTTAACAACAAGATAACGATTACCGGCTCCATAATACGAACCTGGTTCTCGAGCTCGTTAGAGGTTTTGCATCTCCTGTGAACGGGATGAAAATAGTAGTAAACTGCTTCATGTGCTGAATTTCGTAAAGCAGTCTCTTCTTTTCCCCACTCTTCTGATAGGCTCAACAACAGTTCCATTGTAACGGGTAGATAAATCCTTGATCTTTTCAATGGCTGCCGCTCTCTCCTCATCATCGAGCTTCGCACTGAGAACAACGCATAACTCATACTTGTTCATTCCTTTTACCTCCTTATGGTCTCTGGCCTTTCCTAATGGAAAAGCAAGGAATAGTGATACAGTCGCCTATTTTAGCACTACTGTTATTCCACAAGCTAATTCTGGTTATACTACCTTTTCTTTACACATCGGTTTTTAGGGAAGGCACACGGCGTTTCTCGTTGCCTTCCGCGAACTTCCGTTATAGCTTACCACCACACTTCGCTATAACGGACTTAAAATGTCATCCGAAAATGAATCCGTTCGCCGGAAAAGTCTTCTCAGCAGCTCCTCCTCGCTTTCATCCGGATAGCCGGTATAGGATAGAAAGAGCGGCTTGTTTTAAAATCTTCATCATAGAACCGGATTTCCGGAAGTGCATCCTCCTCGAGATCAGTAGCGCTTCTTTTTTCTCCGTTCAAAGTGCCTTTGTCGGTACCAGTAGAGGACGTATACCTTCTTCTTCGGCTCGCTTTCCTCTTTGGAAAGCTTTCAGTCACGGTCGAAAACCGTAGGGACTGTAGATGCTCGCTACGGGAATCAAGATGCAGAAGACTTCTCCCTCTTCTTTAAGGTTGAAGGCGTAGCGGAGAGTTCTCCCATGATGCCCTGCTTCTTTTCTCTCGTCGCTACTGCCATGATATAACTGGCTGTGATTTCTTTTCCGAGGAAAGCAGGAAGGTTTAAGTGAAGCATGGCAATAATCTGCGTCTGTCCTCCATGGCAAGAATCCGCTTCGGTCTCTCCTTGTAATAAAAGTCCAGGAACGCTTCCGTATCTTCAGGAAAATCTCCCGATACAGGGCCTTCGTCCTTTCCTGCTCTTCCGGCTTTAAGAAGGATATCTTCCTCGTCACAGTGCCATAACCTCTTCCTCAAACTTATCTACAACAAAGTCTTCATGGCCCTTGAAATCCCTTCTGCACGACCATATACTTCGCGCAAAATCAATGGGATTATAGCTTTCCTTCGCCTTTTCGCAGGCCGGCAAGTCCCATGTCGTCCTCTCGATTCACAAGCTTCGCCTGCAGGAACTCATGCAGTAAAAATTCCTGGTTAATAACCTGGTAAATGCCCGGAATCTCAGGATTGCCTTTTCTCTGTATGATGGCCATTTTCCTCCCTCGGGGATTATAGGCCCCCGATGGAAAGGCTTTCAGTCGGCCATCGATAAAAATACCGCCGATATAATGGTCAATGCTCATGCAATTCCTGCTAAAACTTCATGAATCCCCTGATTTCATATTCCAGGGTATCTTCGCCGTTTCCTTCTTCCTTGACACGAGACTGATACCATCGGTCCAAAAACTCCCAAACAACGACCTTCCTCACTGCAGCAAATGCTCCGGTACTCTAGCGTCCCTCCTATTCTCTCTTGAACTTGTTTTACCAGGTTCTTCTTCTTATGAGAAACGCTTCCCGGGCAGAGTCTAAAGCTCCTCCGCATCATAGAGATGATCCTTAAAATCTTCCTCTTCCTCAGGTAACGCGGGATTCTCTTCCAATTTGAGAAAACTTCACCTGCCTCCTCATCCGCGAATGATAAATCTTGAGAGGTTGGTTCAAAACCTGATTTAAAAATACTCCTCAATTCTCTGAAAATAAATCGGGAGATCCTCTTCATCACAATACGGCATCGCCGTATATTTCTCACCCTTCCCGATCCATCAGAAGAAAGAGCCTTGTCCTCCTCTTCCACGACCATAATATCGCAGTACTCTCTCCATAACAACTGTCAAGGCACAGCTGTCACAGGTTCTGTTGTCTGCGATAGAAATACGGCGCGATGTGCTCTGGAGTCTTCAGCCCGCAGTACTGAAAATTGCGCTTTTGCATCCTGCATGAATATTCGTTCCTTTCCTACACTCTGAGGCTTATCATTTTACCACAGTTGAAGAAAGGAGAACTGAGTTTCCTCCTTTCTTTATGCTAGCTTTCATCGGAAGACATCTCTCTGCAGGCCTCTCCAATGATTTCCTTCAATCTAGCGGCCAGAAATGCCTCGTCTAGTCCCTTTATTCGGATAATATCCGTTTACGGATATGCTATTCCGTAATGTTCTTTCAGTTCGTCCGTGTATTCTCATCTTCCCGATAAACCACAAGCGGAGGGAGGGATGCTAGCTCTACGCATCCTTTCCCGCCTCCATGAGAAAGAGCTTGGCCTCTCCGTTTAGATAGGAGTGCACTCATTTGCAGCCGCTTCTCGCCTCAGCTTATTTTCCCGCAGAATGCTGATAATCTCCGCCATTCTTTTTCGGACGATGCACGATAAAGAATTTTCCTCTGCTGTCCAAAGCAAAAGCGTGCAGCCTTTGCCACATCCTATAGAAACGACACAGAATTTCAGTCTCTGCGATGAGTTTCTTCGAGGTCGATTTCTGCAAATCCGACTGCATATGGGAGGATTTGCGGTAACTGGCTGACAATCGATGGGCGTAAGTCGCTCTCCGCCTTTGTAGCGAAGCTCTCATCTGATCAACAGATCCGTCAACGACCTGTTTCGCTGTCTTCTTCCCGGTTTAGGGTAACGAGATCGCCTTTGCAGCAGTTTCGTTTGCTCGCTTCCTCTTGAATCTCCATTCTGATCGAGCTTTTCCGGCCTCGGTTTTCGCGGCAAGCAGCAGAGAACAATGCCGCTCCGGAGCACCGTCAAAACGGCATTTCCTACCGCTTTGCAAAGGCGGCGAGCAGTACCGCATCTGTTCACGCCATACTAAAAGGCTTCCGTATCCTGTACAATCGGTGGCCCTTACACTGCAAATCATCTATTCTTTCCAAAGCTTACTCCAAATCCGACTTTTCCGACGAGGCTTGAACTTCAAATCCGAGTCAGTACTCCCTGAGTTCCTTTTCATCCTCTTTTTCCAGATTGATCAAATCAATTTTACCTTTCTGATTCAGAACGGATACGGAAATCACCTCTCACTTTAAGCCTTCACGCGTGGTACCACAATTCCACAGCGCAGGCAGCTTGGAGTTTAAAAATCATAAACTTCTTCTTCCATTTTCTTTTAAACAGCACATCAGTCTTCCGCAGACACCGGAGATGCTGCTGTTTAAGGACTGTGACCCTGTTCCTTTGCCATCTTGATGGATACCGGTGCAAATTCCGAAGAAAGCTATGGCAACAAAGTCTTCCGCAGTCGCATGGCCGCCAAGAAGCTTCGTTTCATCTCGGACACCGACCTGCGTCGCTCAGATTCTGGTTCTGAAAATGGAGGCCAGGTCCTTTACCAAAGCACGGAAGTCCACTCTTCCCTCCAGCCGTGAAAGTAAAAACAAGGCCTCGCTTATCAAAGGTATGTTCCACATCAATCGGTTTTCATTTCCAAACCGTGCTCTTTAATCTTCTTCTGGCAAGTCTCATAGGCTTCGCGTCTGCATGCGTGGTTTGCTTCGTGCACTGTACTCTGTCCTCCTCCGTATGCCTTACGGAGAATATCCTTAACGGAGCAACAATTTTATCTCCGTAATCTCCTGATTTTCTAAAAGTACCTCTCCGTATTCCACCCCTTGAGAGTTTCCAGCAGCGGCATATTCTCCGCGAGAGCACTCACCCTTTGGGAGAGAAATATACTACCTTTCGCCGTGCGAAACTTAACGCCAATCACTTCTGTCATATAGTAAAACTCCTATCCTTCTTCAGTGCAGTAGGAAAAATAAATCCATAATCTGTAGAAATTTGTACATTATACGTCTGCCCTCACATCGCTCCAGATAATTCATTTGCCAAGCAGGCGCAAAGAATATCTCTGCCCCCATCTCGCCAAACACGGAATTCCCTCTTTTTCATATAAAAGCACTTGGATTCCCCGACACTTATGAGCAGCAACACATCCCTTAAAATAATATCAAGGAAGCAAAACAAATCCTCAGCAGGTACGTAGAGAGCTCTTCCGCAAATTTCCTGCATTTCCTGTTGTTTTGTAAAGGAAAGCTCCCGAGAAAGGGTAAGAGCTTGACAAGCGCGGGATTCTGCGATCGAAGTCGCTTCTCTATGTCCATCTCCTGCAAAGACCTTTCACCACACGGCTTTAAAAACCGTATCCAGCAGCTTCGTTTCATTCTCGAGGCGAGAAGAATCACCACAAAATCCGGTGCCTCTTCGAGCGTTTTCAAAATCGCATTTTGCGCCCTCTTCAGTCAAGTGGTATCACGTGTTTAATGAGATACAGCTTATACTCTCCCTCCTCGGAGAAATATCGGCACAGTACCGCTTGACGTGCGAATCTGCTCTATGGAAATGCTGCTCTCCCGCCTCCGGCTTTCTCCTGAAAATCCACTACGATGCAGTCGGATGTTTCGCCTTTTTCCACACGAAGCGCTACATTTTCCTGAGTACTGCTCTTTTCTTCGTTGCAAAGCCTTTTCCTGAAACAGTGCTTTTCTTCAGAGAGAAGCGTATTAGCAGTCGATTGCCATGTTCACCAGGTCTTCCTCTTCCTGTCCGAGTAGGAGATAGGCATTATGAATTCGATTGGTCGATATGTTGATTCTTTCATCTTCCTTCCTCGCTCTCCTCTACTCCGTATCCTTTTCAGTTTCTCTCGTGCATTCCAGAAAGAACCGTGTCTTATTTCCAAAATCTCTTTCGTACATTCCGTAAGATCATCTTGTTAATCTCTTTCGTGCATTCCATGAATCCGTATTTGTAACGCTTTCGGATGCCTCGCCTGAGCCTCGCTTTTCCTCGGAAAAGTCTTCATCATCACGCCGCAGCGGCGAAGAATCTCTTCCCTTGTTTTCTTGCCGCCTCCCTCCTGTCTCAAGAAAGGCGGGCTTTCGTCGAATTTCGTCCGGGTTACCTCAATATAGAGCGGAAGATCCCCGCTCCCTGAGTTTCTCTTTCAGCTGCAGACTGGCTTTCGCGTGTCCCGATCGCCAGGTAACGTTTCCTTTGCGGCTCGTTTCCAGTCCCATCGGCCCGTTCGGTAGCTGCCGTTCTTCAGTCTTATTAGCTTGTTCGCTAGCTACCGTTCTTTCCAGTCTTATCAGCTTGTACCGCGGATTCCGGCTCTTTCAGGTAAGACGGTACCGTAATACCGCCTTTCCGAATACCGTATCATAGATATCGACGCTCCGCCATTTCTCCGGGTGGAAATCAGCTTTTTCAAACTCTTCTTCGGAAATAAAATGATGATCTCTGCCCCTCCCGCCTCCTTCCCGCATCGGTCTTGTCGTATAGGGAATCAAGCGTTGAAATGTCCTTTTTCAAAGAAGCTTTATGAAAGATGCTGTCTTTTCCGGATGCAGATTTTCCCATAAGGTAATAAATCATCAGTGTACCCGGGTCCTTCTTCCACAACATCTCCGTCCGCAGCGTCGCGCCTCTCCGATGGCAACATGGTCGGAAGGAGCTTTTCCGGAAAGAGGTTTCCAGCCTTTTGCGCTTTTCCGCCTTCTTTGTTGCCGCAGTGGGAGATTCGACAGCACGTGTTTTCTTTCGCAGTGTTGTCTCTTTCTTTGTCTCCGACTCACTCGTGCTCTTTCGTTTCTTCGCAGTGCTTTCCCTTTGTGCTTTCCGTCTTTAGACTCTTCTGTCTGCTCGTTGTCTCTTCTCGACTCTCTCTTTCGTCTCATCTGCTGCCTCCGTAATCACAACCGCATCCTTGGTCTCGTTCCGTGCTGGCTTCCGTTTCCTTCAAGTTCAGGCAGGCATGCCGGAAATATTTTTAAACTAAAGATAAAATCCCGCCCACCACTGTCACTTCACATGGCGATAGATTGCAGGGCAAAAAGCAAACGTACAACGTCGCCAGATAAAATTGGCTTCTTCATCCACTCTGTTTCGTTTATTTCGCTTATCTTTCATACTCTCCTCCATACCGACGCTCTACAGTACATCAATATAGCATGGTAACGGCTCTGAAATCAAATTTTATCTCTTTCCTCATGAAACATTTCACTTCTCCGGATAAGAGAATTTGCGATGCACCGGAATCCAGGCTAAAGGAAAGGATTCGCCATGCTTTTGTAATTGCTGTCACTACTCCTTCTTTTCGATTCCGTTTTCCGAAAATAAAACGCGTCTTCCAAAACAAAGATTATTTTCCCTGATATTCCGGTAAAACTTCTTTTTCGTCGCAAATACAGAAGTAATGATAAAGAATCGTAGCCGTGGCCGGTTTCTGTCGATCACGTGCTGTTCCTCCTGATGTTCTCCCGGAAAGAGCCTGCAATTTCTCTTATCTCCGCAGGATATCCGCCTTCCGGTGTGAAAAGTGTTGATTCCGATACCCATACGCAATATTCCAAGGCAGGACAGATTTTTCCTTCCGCCAGAATCCCGCAAACCTTTTCCATTTAGGTCGTTACCCACTTAATGGAAAGGGAACATCGTAAAAGTTCTTCATGCAGCCCGCACAACCGCTACTGCGGCGTGCGTCGTAATGGTCTGCGCATTTCCCGAGCTTTCGTCGGTCTGGTCAAAATAGAAAAATAAATTCCCATTCCTTTTCGGAGAGTAAAGCTGTGTCCCTGTCTTCCTCCCGCCGCCTTTGACAGTCCGTAAGACATACCGTGCCTTCCGCCAGTGTCGTGAGAGACTTTTCGCGGCTCCTCATGAAGCTTTCTCCTCTCTCTCAAAGGCTCCTTCATATCGGTATTCGTTGATCCTGTTTCCGGAAAGATTTTCACAGACAGATAGGAAGCTCTCGCAGTTATGAAACGATAAGCTTCTCTTTAAAGGCAATCTGTTTTCATTTAAATCTATCGCGAGCTTGGAATTTTCCCTTCTCTATCTTTAGAAGACCGACATGTCTCTTCCAGTTTGGAAAAGAGTTCTTTGTAATCCTTAAAATGTTTTTCCGCTAATTCCGCCCCTATCGGATCATAAAGAAAATCGTCATCTCTTATGAAGCCATGTCAATTTTTCCCTCTTCGTCAAATTGCAGTATAAATATCCATAATCTCTTCCGTATAAACGACGGCTATCTTCTATAGCTCTCTTGAACCTCTTCGGAAGATTCTAAGCGAGATTAAAAAAATATTTTTCAATATAAATTGGCTCATAGTACTCTTTTGCGGCTTCTCCTGTTCCAGCAAGTTCATACTGTCCTCCTTCGTCAAGGTGAATTTTTATAACAAAAAAAATCTCGGGAAAACCTTGAACAAAATGACACTTAACGGACCGAACTCGTGATACCGTGAAGGGTGGTGTCTTATATGACCATGGCGCCAAACTCTTTGTAGAGTGAGCGAAGACGGTTAGTTCAGTGATGAGGTGTTGCAGATTCCCGCCTTACCACTTGGCTACTTCGCCACACTTCCCTCGTTGGTATCCACGAGTTCCAGTCTCCGTTGGCGTCATTTTGTCTCGAGTTTTCCTTGAGATTTTTATTATAAAATTCACCTGACGGAGACATGAACTGCCGGAACAGGGAGCCGCAAAGGTGCTGTGGAGCCAGTTCCTGTGTTGAAGGCGCAGTCTCTTTCACTCCCGGAGAAATTCAGCAGATATGCGTCGTTCTGGAAGATGACGGATATTGCTGCGGTGACGAAGGTGGACATGCTGTGGGAGGCAGGCTGGGTGCACAGGATTGAGAACTCTTTCAACACAGGCAAAGTGGAGAGGAAAAATTCAGAATGCGATAATTTAAATGAGAAAGGCAGATTGCTGCACAGAAGCTGTCGGGAAACTTTCTGTCCGTCTGTTCGGGCAGGATCGCGCTGCTGTGAGGTCTTTGAAAAGAGGAGAAAGGAGGGTAATCTTCTGCATTGCGGCAGGCCTCTTGCGGATATCAGCGGGACTGTTTCTCTCCGAGAATGAGGTTATTTTTCTGTTTGACCAGACCGAGCTTTCGGAAGCTCGCTGACCATACGACGCGCCGCGGCCAGCGATGCCGAACTATCGAACTTCGTATTTCCTTTCCACAAATGAATGGTAACCTTTTTAAATGGAAAAAGGTTGCGGGACGAATATCCTGAATATCATTAGTCGATCAGCCTTTCACCGGGCGGGTATCCTGCGGAGATGGTGGGCTCTCTTTCCGGAAGAATATCGGGGGCTGCGCTGACACAGGCTTTCAGCTGTGGCACGAACTGCTGTCGTGCTGGCATTTGCGACAGGGGCGGAAAACTGACTGAAGACGGGCCTATTTTCGAGTGGAGATCGAAAAAGTGCATGGCGAACTTTCATGTGGACCGACCGCATCAGTGTCGGGCTAATTTGTTTCTGAAAGAGATAATTTGTTCAAAACATCGCCTGTATGATGGAATGATGAAGACAAGCGAAATGGGCAAGTGATAAAGCCGGTTGTCGACGACGTGCGTTGCTGCAATCTATCGCCGTGGTGAGCAGTGGCAGGCTGTCTTGTTAAAAATATTTCGGCTTCAACGCTTCGAAGAAACGGAAAGTCGGCTGGGGCTGAACTTTCAGATGCGGTGTGATTTGAAAGTCGGCGGATAACAGCGAAAGTCTATGAGCGCTTTCCTGAAGAAATCGGTGGCAACTTTCCTGCGCGGTCTGCTGACGGGCGCTTCCGATGTTATGACGCCGGTGGGCGGTTGCTGTAAATCGTCGGGTGGCGTCTTCATGGCCTGGCGAAAGGACATTCAACGTAATTGCATTCAAGACCATGGGCGAATGTCGACCTGTTCCGAAGAAGCATTCCACCGGAATCAGCGGGCATCGTATCTGTGACCGGTATTCGGAGAAGGCGTACCGTACCGTCTTGAGGCGGGGCTGGTGGGCGAGAGAAGAGGCTGACGGCCTGACTGACCGTGATGCAGACGAGCCGCAACGTTACCACAGTCGGATTGCTGCGGCGAAAACTCGCTCTGAGGTTCCGGACGGTCGACTGGGCTGCCTGCTGCTGGCGGGAGGAAGGCGACAGGAAGAGATTCTTCGTCGCGCAAGCCGGATGTTTCGAAAACTGGCGCAGGCTGTTTCGTCAGCGACAAGCGATCTTACAGGTGCACAGATGAACGGAGGATCGCCGGAGATGTGCGAAAGAAGATGAATGCAGTTCTTTCGGGAAGAAATCAAAAGAGACCTGTGGAGAAACAGGAAGGAAGATGAAGGAATCGGCATGTCGACAATCGGTCTGTATCTCTCGGTTTGAGGAAAGGAAGACTGATGAACATCGACAAATCGCTGCCGTCCGCCTCTCGGCATTTTCGGGAAAGGCTTTAACGAAGAACGTATCGGAGAAAATGTCGTGGAAAAAGGCGACGTCAGACATGGTTCGGGGCTCCGGTGGGCGGCAGCATTCCATGGGTGAATTCATTACTGATCGAGGCACAGCCGTGTTCTCAAGGAGGAGGTAACTGTGTCTCGTGGGCGCACAGTGATCGCGATAGTCGTTTTAACGGCGGAGACGCCGGGCCTGTGGTCGCTGCTCAATGGTGGCTTCATGTGTTGCGAATGGCGATGCGGAATCCGCGCTTCTTCTCGAACTCGCAAGCAGGAAAGCTCTGAGGAATGGAAAAACTCTCTACTGCTGATTGTTTAACTGTAACGTGTTGGGGTGTGTTATATATAAGTCACGAAATCCGGCGCTATGAAGAGGGTCCGGCAACGAATGAACGAAACA